>Ga0256914_1001271_pt1 | contig 23430 bp, 12 predicted proteins | sample HulkmetaG_FD_191571 | JGI IMG/M metagenome (GOLD analysis project Ga0256914, IMG submission 191571) | Hydrothermal chimney microbial communities from Main Endeavour vent field at the Juan de Fuca Ridge, Pacific Ocean - Hulk | ecosystem: Environmental > Aquatic > Marine > Hydrothermal vents ... | reverse complement strand
TGAGGCCCTTGGAGACCTGGTAGAAGGTGGCGTCCAGGGGGAATCCGCCGCCCGAGGTCACCACGAGATCCACGGGCTTCTCCACTTCCACGACAGAATGGCGCTCCACCAGGGCGCAAGCCGCCAAGTGGGCCCGGTCGTAATGGCCGGCGAAGACGCCGGCCGTCCTCCTCTCCCTGTCGATCACCACGTTGAGAAGGAAGTCGACTCCCACCTTTTCCGCCACCTGGAGGCAAGCCTGGTGGAAGGGGTTCCCTTCCAGGCGGCAACTCGTCACGGAGGGGTGTTCGATCATTTTGAAGGAGTGCATGAACCGCATGGTCCCGAAGCTGGAGATCCCGGGCACGATGGCCTTGGCCCCGCCGGAATACCCGGCGTAGAAGTGGGGTTCCACCAGGCCCGTCAGGATTTTCAATTCGGCCTCCAGGTAGGCCTGGTGGATCTCCACGGGACAGCCGTCGATCCGGTCCACTTCCCGGAAATCGGCGGCCTGGCGGCTCTTGTTGTTCAGCACCCGGTAGGAGCGGGCCGTTTCTTTCCCGAGAAGTCCTTCCAGTTCTTCCCCTTCGTTGGGCCTGTGGTTCCCCGTGGCGACGAGGATCGTGATTCCCGCCCTGGGAATCCCGGCCCGCTCCAGGGCCTCCAGGAGGGGGGGGAGGATGACCGGGTTGGGCACGGGCCTGGTGATGTCGGAGACCACCACGCAGGCGCTCTTCTTCCCCCGGGCGATTTCCTCCAGGGGGGGCGAGGCGATGGGGGCTTCCAGGGCCTCCCGCACGGCGGAGGCAGGGTCGGCGAGAGGCTCCAGATCCTTCATTTCCAGGATCACCGCCCCGGGAGGGGGATCCAGGGGAAGCCGTTCCTTTCCACAAAGAAGTCCCGCCATGGCCGACCTCCTGCACGATTGGAGCTTCCTTTCCCCTTTTCCTCCATCCCCGGAAGGTTAGGATCCTTTTCCCGTCGCTTCGAGGAGAATTCCCGGAAGGGGGTTTCCTTCCGGACGGTCGCCGCTACAATCCCCGCCCTTTTCCCCCGAAGGGGGCAGTCGGAACGCGCGGAACGCCCCCGGGGCGGAGCAGAACCATGGCAGTAGACCTGGAACGAATTCGAAACATCGGCATAAGCGCCCACATCGACTCGGGAAAGACCACCTTGACCGAGAGGATCCTCTTCTACACCAAGAGGATCCACGCCATGCACGAGGTCAGGGGCCGGGACGGCGTGGGCGCCACGATGGACTCCATGGAGCTGGAGCGGGAGCGGGGGATCACCATCGCCTCGGCCTCGACCTACACGACCTGGCGGGACCACCAGATCAACATCATCGACACTCCGGGCCACGTGGATTTCACCATCGAGGTGGAAAGGTCGCTCAGGGTCCTGGACGGAGCCGTCCTCGTCCTTTGCGGCGTGGCGGGGGTGCAGAGCCAGTCCATCACGGTGGACCGCCAGATGCGCCGCTACCGTGTCCCCAGGATCGCCTTCGTGAACAAGTTGGACCGGGTGGGCGCCAACCCCGGCAGGGTTACCGAACAGCTCAGGGAGCGCCTGGGACTCAACGCTTCGCTCATGCAGGTCCCCATCGGCCTGGAAGCCGATTTCCGGGGCGTGGTGGACCTGGTGACCATGAAGGCCCTCTACTTCGAAGGTCCCAACGGGGAGGCCGTCCGGGAGGCTCCCGTGCCCGAGGAGATCCGCCTCGAGGCCGAGGCCCGGAGGGACGACCTCCTGGAAAACCTGTCCCGCTTCGACGACGAACTCCTGGAAGCCCTCCTGGAGGAGAGGGAGATCCCCTTGGAGTGGATCCGCCGGGCGGCCCGCAAGGGCGTTCTCTCCCTGGAGTTCTGCCCGGTCTTCCTGGGTTCCGCATACAAGAACAAGGGAGTCCAGCCCCTCCTGGACGCCGTGGTGGACTACCTTCCCTGCCCGAAGGACGTGACCAACTACGCCCTGGACACGAGCCGGGACGAGGAGGAGGTCCCCATCCAGGCCGACAGGGACGCTCCCTTCCTGGCCTACGCATTCAAGCTCGAGGACGGCCCGTACGGCCAGCTCACCTACCTCCGGATCTACCAGGGAACCCTTGCCAAGGGGGACACGGTGATCCACGCCAGGACGGGGCGGAAGGTGAAGGTGGGGCGCCTGGTCCGGCTCCACGCCGACAAGATGGAGGAGATCGAAGGGGCCGGAGCGGGAGACATCGTGGCCCTCTTCGGAATCGATTGCGCCTCGGGGGACACCTTCCGGGCCGAAGGGGTGAACCTGGTGCTGGCTTCCATGCACGTCCCCGAGCCCGTGGTCCACCTGGCCGTGACCCCCGTGGACCGCAAGGCCGGCGGGAACCTCTCCCGGGCCCTCCAGCGCTTCACCAAGGAGGATCCCACCTTCAGGGTCCGCCACGATCCCCAGAGCGGGGAGACGGTGATCTCCGGGATGGGGGAACTCCAGCTCGAGGTCTACCTGGAGCGGATGAAACGGGAATACGGGGCGGAGGTCACCGTGGGAGCCCCCCAGGTCGCATACAGGGAACGGCTGACCAGGACGGTGGAGTTCGACTACACCCACAAGAAGCAGACCGGCGGCGCGGGCCAGTACGCCCGGATCATCGGTACCATGGGGCCTTCGGAGGAGGGGACCTTCGAGTATCGCGTGGAGGTCCGGGGTGGGAACGTGCCCAGGGAATTCATCCCCTCGGTCGAGAAGGGTTTCCGGTCCGTCCTCGCCGAGGGTCCCTTCCTGGGGGTGCCCGTGGACGGCCTGGTCGTGACCCTCCAGGACGGCGCCCACCACCCGGTGGACTCCTCGGACATGGCCTTCCAGGCCGCCGCCCGGGGGGCCTTCCGGAAATACTATTCCCAGGGAAAGCCCATCGCCCTGGAGCCCATCATGAACGTCGTCGTCGAGGGCCCTTCCGAATTCCAGGGGAACATGGTCGCCACGGTCCTGCAGAGGCGGGGCATCCTCATCGGAACGACGGAGGAGGAGGGTTTCGTCCGGATCGAGGCCGAGGTGCCACTGGCCGAGATGTTCGGCTACGCCACGACCCTCCGGTCCGCCACCCAGGGCAAGGCGGAGTTCACCATGGAGTTCCACCGATACGCCCCGGTTCCTCCGGACCTCCAGGAGGAACTGGTCCGCACCCTGCGGGAGCGCAAGTCCCAGGCCCAAGGGGCCCAGAAGAATCCGGGGAGAAAGAAATGAGCCAGGGAGTCAGCAGGCCGCTGAAGGTCTTTTTCAAGGTGATCCAGGGAGGCCTGGGCCGGGGGAACCTGGGCCTCCTCATGAGCCGCCACGGCACGGGGAAGGCCTCTGTGCTGGTTTCCCTCTCGGTGGACCACGCCCTGGAGGGGAAGAATTCCCTCCACGTGTCCGTAGGGAAACCGGCCCGGGATCTCCGGTCCCACCACGACCAGGTCTTCCGCCAGCTCGTGAAGAGCCTGAACCTGGAAAACAGGGAGGCCCTCTGCTCCCTGGTGAACCGCCACCAGCAGTTCTATACCTTCCGGACAGGTTCTTTCGACACCGCCAGGCTCGCCCAGGCCTTGGACTTCCTGGGAGAGCACGCCGAGTTCGTCCCCGAGGTGGTGGAGATCACGGGATGGCCGGACTTCAAGGAGATCCCCCGGGCCGAGATGGAGGCCCTGAAGCAACTGGCCCTGGAACGGAATCTCAAGATCTGGCTCACGGCCCACACCACCCGGGACGACGAGATCGCCGAGAGCGGTCTCCCCGCCCAGGTGGACAGGGTGGAGGACCTCTTCACGGTCCTGATCTCCCTGGAGCCCCAGGGCGAGGAGGTAAGGCTCAATTTCCTGAAGGTGGGGAACGAACGGCCCAAGAGCAAGGTGAACCTCCTCTTCGATCCTGCCACCCAGCTCCTCCGCTGGCATTGAGGGGCTCTCCAGGCTCGAGCCCGGGTCCCCTTCGATTCTCTTCCAAAGGAAGAAGCCCATCCGGCTCGGCGGGGTGCGGCGAGACCGTCCGGGGGAGCAGGGCGGGGGCGGCCTCCTGGAGCCGCCCCCGTTTTTTTTGGGGGCCCTGTGACCCCCGGCGGTCAGGGGAGGATCTTGGCCTCGTAGGCGTTGGACACGGTGATGCCCAGGGTATTGGCCCCATTGTCCAGAACGATCCACTGGGTGAAGAAAGAACTCCCGACGAGGTTCGGATCGTCGGGGATGCCCACGGGGACCTTCACCCTGCCTTTGCCGGCTCCCCTTCCCTGGGTCAGGAACCCCAGGGTGACGTCGAAGGACGACCGGAGGCGGTTCCCCGCCGCCCCGAATGGACCCAGGTCGAAGGGAAGGGGCAGAGGGCCCCACTGGGTCCGGCTCGCCCCGAAGCCCAGAATGGCCGCTGTTCCTCCCGGAGCGCCGTAGAGGCCGATCCTCCACTTCATGTGCACGTGGGGCGCCCCCATGTAGACCTCCACGGGGAAATACCCCCCCGTTCCCCTGCCCCCGTCGCCGAAGCAGTGGGCGTCACCCGCCGCTCCCGGGATGAAGGCCACGGCCGTGACCCTGCCCGAAGCACTGGGATCCAACTGCTTCACCTGGTCCGCGCCGTGGGCGCCGGAAAGAACGTCCAGGCTCCCGTCGTTCGTTCCGAGCCACCAGTCGAAGGTCTGCCGGTCGCACTGGCAACCCGACTCGAGAGGATTGATGCTGTACCTCTTCAAGGAATCGATCCAGTGCCCCGTATGGCGGTGCTTGTAGAGCCGGCCGTCGCCGGGCCGAATCCAGGCCAGGTCTCCGAAACCGCCGATGAGGACGAGGTGGCCGTCGGCGGAGATCTGCATGTTCACCGGGTTGAAACAGCTCCTGGTGGAGAGGGTCTTGGGAACCACCCCCAACTTCACCGCCTTGCCGGTGGTTGCGTTCCACCGCCAGATCTGCTCCCGGCCCCCCGGGGCGGGGTTGGTCGTGGCCACGAAGAGGTCGGCTCCCATCCCGGCCATGGCGTTTCCGATGCCCTGGAACCCGGTGTTTTTCGCCAGGTCCGTCTCGAGCCTCGCCGGCCCGCCTCCTGTGGGAACGGATGAGATGATCGCCCCCTTGCCGGCGCTGTCCCGATGAACCGTATAGATCCTCCCCTTGAAGAGGTGGAGTTGCGCCAGGTTCCCCCCCGCGAAGGGCGTGGTGTCGAGTTTCTTCCAGGAGGTCATGGCGTGGTTCTTGATGGTGAAGGAGTAGACGTGGCCGGCGTTCTTGTTCGCTTCGATCGTGGAGAGATACCCGCCTATGGCCCCGCTGGACGAGGATGTGGATGTCACGATGAGGGCCTCGATGCCCTTGGTGTCGAAGAGGGAGGGAAGGGTGACACGCCGGGATGCAAGGGAGTCTCCCACGGTTTCCCAGATCTGCCCCTTGTAGTGGGTGCCTGACTTGATGTTCAAGGCCGAGAGGAAGAGGGAGTGAACCCATGGAGGCGGGTTGAAGACCTGGATGCTTCCAAGGAAGGGCCGCCGATCCCGGGCGGTTACGGTTAGAAGCATGCTCCCCGGCGTGGTGGGGGTCACCTGAAGATCGACCTGCCCGGTGGAACCCGTGAAACCCACGGCGAAGACCTCGGAGCCCTTGTAGAGGCAGACCCGTGCGAATCTCACGGGCGAGGAGCCGTCCTTGACCGTTACGCTCACTGTGCGGGCGCCGACGTAGGTGTACGAGGGCCTGATCACGGAGAGCTTGGAGGGGGCCCTGGACCAGAGGCTGGTCCTTCCGTCACCGGCCCACCAGTACATCATGGCGTTCATCTTGCCGTAGGTCCCCATGGAGAGGAGCTTGACCACGCCCTTGTACCAGAAGTGGTAGATGTCGGTCAGCTTGTATTGGAAGATCACCCTGTAGAGTTCCTTGTCGAACTCGTCGTTGGGCGCCGTGTAGGAGGCCTGGGTGGGGGCCAGGCTGGCCACGGCGGCGTCGTTGGCCTGGAGCCAGGCCTCCTGGAGGCAGGAAACCTGGAACTTGCCGAGGGAGCAACCGATGTTGAAGACCATGGGCGTCATGTCGCCGTTGTGAAGGGCAGTCACGAGGGAGACGGAGTAGCCGCCGGAGTGGGTGTTCCACCCGTTCGGCCACTCCCAGGGGATCCCTCCCCGCCCGCGGTAGTTCACCAGCCCCACGCCGGCGTTGATGGAGTCGCTCACCGTCTTGTTGGAGACGGACGTGCGGTTTCCGTATTGCTTGAGGATGGTCCAGCCCCCCGAGGCAAGGGCTCCGCGGGCGATCTGCTCGGAGCAACCCACGTATTTGCCGGGGGCTCCCTGCCTGTGGGCGGCAAGCAGGGTCCTGGTGTACCAGTTTCCGGGAGGAGGGTTCTTTTCGTACTTGAGGATCTTCGCCGCCTGGTGGGCGATCAGGGCGGGGGTGGTTCCGGAGAGGCGCCCGAGGCCGACGTCGGGAATCAGGTCCGGGGTGCTTCCCCCGGTGAGGCAGGCGTACCACATGTCGGACCGCACGTTGGACCATACGTACCATGGAATCTGGGCATAGTCTCCGACCAGGACCACGTATTTCAGGTTTCCCCCGGCGTAACGGGCCTGGATGAGGCCCTTGATCACGGCGGGATTCGCCGACGTGGTGGTGACCACCTCGGTCCTGTAGCCCTGGCGCTTCCTCCAGTCGACGAGGGAGGTGACCCCCGAGGCGAGAGCGGGGGGAGAGATCACCAGGTATTCCGTACCGGAGGCCGTGGGCTCCAGGGGGGGGGTGGTGGTGGAGGGAAGAAAGGAGAAATTGGCCGCCATGCTCTCGGCCAGGGGGAGGAACTCCTCCGGGATGGCAAGAGGGGGCCATGCGGCGGGGGCGTGGGCCGGGACCACCTCCACGATCATCCGGGCAGCCACACCAAGGAGGGTGCCGTCGCCCCTGGTCTTGAAGGGGTGGAGCCGCAGGATGGCCAGGGGCATGGTCCTCCAGAGACCGGTGTAGGCCGTCTCGGCCTGGGCGGGGGGATAGGCCTCTCCCGGTGCCGAAGGCGGCGGGGGATCGAAGTGTCGGCCTTCCAGCTCGGCCCTGGGCGCCATGCGGACCTTGAGGGCCCTCGGCAGGACCCATGTGACGGACCGGAGTTCGATCCTGGGTTCGGCCGGGGCGGGGAGGGCCAGGGCGCAGTCGAGGAAGGAGAGTTCGGGGCGGCCTTCGTCCATGGTGGGAAGGCCCCCCGGGAGGCGGATACGCCGGCCGAAGGCCGTCTTCTCGGCCCAGAATCCCGGGACGGTCACTTCGACCAGGATGGACTTGGTGGAGCAGGAAAGGACCCGCACCGAGGAGGGGGCGCCGGGAGGGGCTCCCTTCCTGAGGGGGATCCAGTCCGCCCCCGTGGCGGGAAGGCACAGGAAACCGGACAGGGCGGGGAGGAGAAGGAGGCGAAGTCGCATGGAACCGGTCCTCACGATCCTGGGTTGCGGAGCGTCTGGAATCCCCCCCAGGCTGGAGAACCAGGCGATGGACTGGGAAGCGGAGGAACAGGGGGGCCGCACCTTGGAGGAATCACCAAGGGAGGATGGTCGAAAGGAGAATTATATCGGCCCGGAAAGGAATGTGGGCCTTCGATTTCCCGGATTCCCTGAAGTGAGTTCCCATTGAGCCGAACAGAGACGTTCCTTCCCGGAGTCCCGGAAGGAAGGTGGCTGAGGGTAGGGAGAGGGCGGAAAAGAAGGGGGCGGCCCGAGGGCCGCCCCCTTCCCGTTTCATCCAAGGTATTACGCCTCGGGGATCACTTGTAGATCCTGGACATGTAGGCGTTGGTCATGGTGATCCCCAGGGCGTTGGCGCCGGGGTCGATCACGAGCCACTGGGTGTAGAACCAGCTTCCCACCAGGCTCGGGTTGTTGGGGATCCTGACCAGGACGTAGAGGCGTCCCTTCCCCGGGCCCGGAAGGCCGCCGGCCCTCCAGCCGTAAGCCACGTCGAAGGCGGAGCGGATGTAGTTCCCCGGGGCGCCCAGGGGGCCCAGGTCGAAGGGGAGCCGCAGGGGGCCCCACTTGGCCCTGCTCGCGCCGAAACCGAGGATCACCGGGGCCCTTCCGGGAACGCCGAAGAGACCGATCCTCCAGATGGAGCTCAGGTGGGGCGTGCCCAGGTAGACCTCCACGGGGTAGTAGCCCTGGTATCCCCTGCCACCGTCTCCGTAGCAGTAGGCGTACCCGGTGGTTTCGGGCAAGTAGACCACGGCCGTGACGCTTCCCGCCCTGTTGGAGCCGAGGCGGACCACCTGGTCGGCCCCGTGGGAGCGGGAGAGCACGTCCAGGCAGGCGTCACGGGATCCGAGCCACCAGTCGTAGGTCTTGGTGCACAGGCATCCCGAGTTGAGGGTGTTGGGGTAGTATTTCCCGGCGGTTTTGTTCCACCTTCCGGTGTGATATTGCCGGTAGACCGAACCGTTGGATCTCCGGATCCAGGCGACGTCGCCGTTCACGCCCACCACGACCAGGTAGTAGCCGGCATAGATCTGCATGTTCACCGGGCCGTAGTAGTTGGCGGAGGAAAGGGACTTGGGAAGAATGCCCACCTTGGTGGCCGCCCGCGTCCGGATGTTCCAGCGCCAGATCTGCTCCCTGGTGTTCGTGGCGGAGTTCCAGGTGGCGACGTAGATGTCGTCCCTGTAACCGACCAGGGCGTTTCCGATTCCCTGGAATCCAGGCTTGGTCGTGAGGTCCACCTCGAGTTTCACCGGGCCGCCGGCGACGGGAACGGAGGAGATGACCGCTCCCGTATAGCGGCTGTTCTGGTGGACCGTGTAGATCCTGCCCCCATAGGAGTAGAGCTGGGCCAGGTTGCCGCCTGCGAAGGAAGTTGTGTTGAGCTTGCGCAGGAAGGTCATGGCGTAGTTCTGGATGGTGAAGTAGTAGATGTCACCGGCGCTGCTTCCCCGCTTGATCGTGGAGAGGTAGCCGCTGATCCTGCCCGTCGAGGCGGAACGGTAGGTCACCAGCAGAGCGTTGATGCCCGTGGTGTTGAAGAGGGAGGGAAGGGTGATCCGCCTGCTGAAGAGGGTGCTCTGGTCGGTGAGCCAGAGTTGGCCGTTGTAGTTGGCTCCCACGGTGAAGTTTATGGAGGAGAGCAAGAGGGGTTTCACCCTGGAGGGGGCGCTGGTGACGGCGATGGTGCCCTGGTAGGGCCTGCAGTCCTTGGCGGTGACGGTAACCAGCATGGATCCCGTCGTCGTGGGATGGACCGAGAGGGAGACCCTTCCGGTGGTCCCGGTGTAGCCGACGGCGTAGACCTCGGTTCCCTTGTAGAGGCAGACCTTGGCGTTGCGAACGTAAGTAGATCCCCTCTTGACGGTGATCGTCACCGTGTGGGTTCCCACGGTCAGGCTCGTAGGCTTGTAGACCGTGAGATAGGAGGGAGCCTTGGACCACATGGAGAGAGCGGCGTCACCGGCCCACCAGTACATCCGGGCGTTGCGCTGCCCGTAACTCCCCATGGAGATGATCTTGGCTACGCCCTTGTACCAGAAGGAGTAGATGTTGGTCAGCTTGTCCTGGAAGATGGCCCGGTAGAGTTCCTTGTCGAACTCGTGGTTGGGCGTGGTGTAGGAGGGCTGGGTCGCGCCCAGGCTGGCCACGGCGGCGTCGTTCGCCCTGAGCCAGGCTTCCTGGAGGCAGGTCCCGTACTGGAAGTTCCCGTTGTAGCAGGCGATGTTGAAGACCAGGGGCGTCTTGTCGCCGTTGTGCAGTGCGTTCACGAGGGAGACGGTGTAGCCGCCGGAGTGGGTGTTCCAGCCGTTGGCCCACTGGGTGGTGCTTCCGTGGCCCCGGTAGTTCACCAGGCCCACGCCGGCGTTGATATAGTTGCTGACAGTCGTATTGGTGACGGCCGTATTGTTCCCGTACTGCTTGATGATGGTCCAACCGCTGGAGCCCAGGGGACCGTGGGCGATCTGCTCGGAGCAACCCACGTACTTGCCCGGGGCGCCCTGCCTGTGGGCGGCCAGGATGGTCTTGGTGAACCAGTTGCCCGAGGGGGGATTCTGCTCGTACTTCAGGATCTTGGCCACCTGGTGGGCGATCTGGCTTGCGCTTGTCCCGGAGAGCCGGCCCAATCCTACGTCGGGATAGAGGTCGGGATTGCTCCCGCCGGTGAGGCAGGCGTACCAGACGTCGGACCTCACGCTACTCCATACGTACCAGGGAATCTGGGCGTAGTCGCCGACGAGGACCACGTATTTCAGCCGCCCTCCCGAGAACCTGCTCTGGATGTACCCCTTGATGGTGGAGGGGCTCGTGGAGGTCGTGGTCACCAGCTCGGTCTTGTAGCCCTGGCGCTTGCGCCAGTTGATCAGGCTGGTGACGCCCGAGGCCAGGGAGGGGTTGGCGATCACGAGGTATTCCGTCGAGGAGGCCGTAGGTTCCACGGCGGGCGTGGTGGTGGAAGGAAGGAAGGAGAAGTTCGCCACGGTGCTCCTGGCCGCTTCCAGGAACTCTTCGGGAACCACCACAGTGGGCCAGGAGGCGGGGGGATTCACGGGATCCACCTCCACCACCATCCGGGCCGCCACACCCACAAGGGTGCCGTCTCCCTTGGCCAGGAAGGGATGGATCCTCAGGGTGGCCAGGGGCATGTCACGCCAGAGTCCGGTGTGGGCCACTTCCGCCTGGGAAGAGGGATAGGCCAGGCCGGGCGCGGCCGGGGAAGGGGGATCGAAGTGCTGGCCTTCCAGGGCCGGCTTGGGGGCCATGCGGACCTTCATGGACCTGGGAAGGACCCACTGGGCCGTCACCAGGCGCAGGTTCGGTTTGCCCGGGGCGGGAAGGGCCAGGGTGCAGGGAAGGAAGGAGAGCTCCGGTCTTCCTTCGTCCATGGTGGGCAAACCCTGGGGAAGGCGGATGCGCCAGCCGAAGGAAGTCTTCTCGGCCCAGTAACCTGGAACCGTCACTTCCACCTGGATGGCCCGGGGGGAGTTGGAGAGGACCCGCACGACGGGAGGCGTCCCGGGGGCGGCTCCTTTCTGGAGGGAGATCCAGTCGGCCGCGAAGGCCGGGCCTCCCACCAAGCAGGATGCTGCAAGGCAGAGAAGAACAGGATGTCGCATGGAAGTGCTCCTCCGTTTTCAGGGGAAACGTGACACCTGGATTTCCCACGGCGGGAAAACCAGGCGGTGGAAAGGCTTCAATTCAAGTGGAAAGGCTTCGAGAAGTGCCGGATCTCCGGCGTCTCTCCCGCCGGGCCGGGCATGGATTGGGGCCCGGAGGGGAATACATCATCAGACGGAAGGGGACATCCTTAGGTTCCTTAGGTTCCCTTTCGGGAGGGACGGCAAGGGATCAGGCGGGCAAGTGGGGAGCCAGTGTCCTGTATCGATCCAGGAGGGAGCGGGAGAGATCCCGGATGGTCCGCACCGGCTTGGGGCCCCTCCCCAGCCGGGATGCCAACCCGGGATCTTCCAGGAAGCGCCGGAGGATCTCCTCGAGGGCCCCGGCGTCGCCCGGGGGGAAGGTGAAGCCGTTCTCCCCCTCCACGACGGCCTGGGGGAGTCCTCCGACCCGGGAGGCCGCCACGGCGGCCCCCGAAAGGATTCCTTCCCTCAAAGTGAGCCCGAAGACCTCCTCCCAGAGGGGGGGGACGACGAGGACGTCTATTTCCGCCAGGAGGGCCGGAAGGTCTTCGTGGCGGTAGCTCCCCAGGATCTTCACCGGGTTGCCTTGGGGGACGCGGGAGGCGAGTTCCCGGACCTGTTCCATGTATTGGGTGTGCTGGTAGAAGGGCGGGGCGTTTCCCGCCAGGAGGAGAGAGGCCCGACCTTCGGGGAGGCGGGCGAAAGCCTCCAGGAGGACGTGGACACCTTTCGAGGGGATCAGGGTCCCGACGAACCCGACGCGCAGTCTCTCCGACTTCTCCCGCCGCAGACCTTCGAAGGGTTCCGGGTCCAGGCCGTTCTCCTCGACGAAGATCCTATCGGCGGGAACTCCGAACTGGAGGAACCTCCTTCGGGCGGCCTCGGAGGGAGTGAGGAGGAGGTCGGGAAGGGCCAGGATCTCCCGGAGCCAATCGTGGAGGGCCGTGACGGAGGGAAGGTCTTCCCTGGGAAGGTCCGGGGAGAAGGGGAGTCCTCCCCCCGAGGGGACGAGGGCCGGCCAGGTGGCGGCGATGCAGGGAGCGCAGAGTCTCGGATCCACGGTGGAGCAGGAATACAAGTCGGAGTGGAACATCTGCCCCCTCGGACAGATCATCCAGTAGTCGTGGAGGGTCATCACCAGGGGGATCCCCGAGTCCTTCACCACTTTGAGGCAGGAGAGTCCCAGTCCCCCCAGGTGGTGGACGTGGACGACCCGGGGTCTCGCCCGCTCGAGGAACCTGGAGAAGACCCCTCCCAGGGCCTCGTCGTCGTAGATGTGCTTGAGGCTCCTGGCCTTGCTCCACCTGTAGATGACCCGGGTCACGGGAAATCCGTCCACTTCGTCCTGGTAGGTGGAATACTCTCCAAGATCGCCCCGGTCCCCCCTGGCGTAGAAGCCCGTCTCCAGGCCGGCCTCACGGAAACTCCGGGCCAGCTCCAGGGTGTGCTGCTCCACGCCGCCCACCTGTTCGGGAGGGCAACCGCAGGTGAGAAAGAGGATCTCCGGGGTCCTGGCCTCTTCCATGAGAAGTTCTTTCGTCCTCCCCTCCTCCTTCCGCCTTGCCTCGGGACATCCGAAGGGGAAGGATACTTCGCCGGAGCGAGACCTGGAAGGAAATCGAAGGTCCCTTGCGAGAAGCCTACCGTTTCACCCTCCCGGAAAAGAAGGATCTCCCGGCCCTGAGAGACATCCTGGCCGGCGACCCCGAAGTCCATCTCTATTTCCTCTCCAGGCTGGACCGTGAGATCTCCCGGCGGAGGCGGGACGGGGAGATCCTGGTCCTGAAGGACGGGGAGGGCCGGGTCGAGGGGGGGCTCTTCCTGGGGAGGGAGGCGAACCTGGCGGTGAGTTCCCTTCCCCCCGGGGCCCGCCCGGCCTTCTTCCGGACGGTCCTCTCCCGGGGGCGGGGGTTCCAGGTCGGGGTATCCCCAAAGCCGGAAATCGACTTCCTGGTGGAAAGGCTCTCCGGGAGGGCCACTCCTCTCCTGCACCGGACCCAGGCCCTCTACGTCCTGGACAGGGATGGGGCCCTCGGGAGGGAGGCCGAGGACCTCGTGCCGGCAGGGAGGGAGGACCTTCCCTGGCTGGCGGAAGCCGGCTTCCTCCTGGCCCGGGAGGACCTGGGGATCCCCCCCGGCGTCCTGAACAGGGAGAGACTGAGGAGGGTGGCGGCCCACCGCATGAAATCGGGGCGGACTTTCGTGATACGAAGAAACGGAAGGCCCGTCTTCAAGGTGAATATAGCCGTCCGGACCCGGGAAGGCGCCCTCGTGGAGGGGGTCTTCACCGACCCGGAATACCGTGGACAGGGTTTGGCGTCCGGGGGGGTGGCGGCCCTCTGCCGGAGGCTCCTGGAGGAGGTTCCCATGGTGGCTCTCCACGTGGGGACGCAGAACCTTCCGGCCAGGAAGGCCTACGAACGGGCCGGCTTCCGGTTCGCCGGGGAACTGGGCCTGGTCCTCTACCTCCCCTGGTGAGGGCGGGGAGGCGGGACCGGGGCGGCCAGGAGGAGGGCGGCCAGGATGCCCAGGATGGCGGCCGGGAAGGACCAGGATGCACCCGGCGGAGCGTATTCCAGGCGGAGTTCGTGTCTCCCGGGCTTTTCCACGGGTACGGCCATGAAGAGGAGGTCCGCCCGGAAGAGGGGGGCCGGCCGGCCGTCCAGGTAGGCCCGCCAGCCGGGAAGGCGGTTTTCCGAGAGGACTGCGTATCCGGGGCCCCGGTTTTCGACCTCGAGGAGGAGGGTTCCGGGCCGGGCGGACCGGAGGCGGACCCGGCCGGGACCGGTGTGGGCGGCGGGGGGCGGGGCCTCCCCTTCCAGGAAGGTAACCGTCCTGGAGGGGTCGGGGGGAGCCGGCGTGCCCAGGTGGAGGAGCCACCAGGATTCCGGGTCCGGGAGGATCCGGGCCCTGCGGACCCAGCGGAACCTGGGAGGGACGCCCTTCCTTTCGAGGAAATGCACTCCCGGGGCGATCTCACGGTCCCTCTCCCTCTCCGGGTCCTTCGTGGGGCTCTCCTGGAAGCGATAGCGGACGGCCAGGAGGTCCAGGGCGTGCATGCAGGCCGGGCCGCCCTTCTCCTCCAGGTAGTTCAGGGCGTCCAGGAAACGCCGGTAGTCCCGTGCCACGGCGGGATCGTAGTTCCCCCTGGTGGAATCGATCCCCCGGCGGGAGAGCTCCGGGTACAGGCCCAGGAGTCCCAGGTCGGGGTGGTCCACCCGGTAGAGGGCCCGCTCGAGGGGGGTCGCCGGGAGGGAATCCAGGGCCCTTCCCAGGGCTTCCTTCACGCCCGGAGGGCCCGGAGGAACGGGGGGGGGCTGGATGGCGGGAAGGGCCGAGAGGAAGAGTAGGTCCAGGACCTCCAGGAAGACCAGGATTCCCGGCCCCCGGAGCTTGCGGCCCAGGGGAAGGCCGGGAAGGGAGAGGGCGGAGAGGAGGAGGAGAAGAAGGCCCAGGAGGCGCAGGCCCGCCGGGAGGATTCCTTCCTTTCCGCCCGTGAGGGAGGGAAAGAACAGGAGGAAGAGGGCCGGCGGGACGAGGATGGCGGGAGGGATTCCCTCCTTCGCGGAAGGCCGGGCTCCTGGTGGGTATTCCTTCCTGCCGGGTGTCCCCAGGGCGGCCAGGACGGCCAGGGAGAATGCGGCCATGAGCATCATGCGGCCGGGGGTGCGGAAGGCTCCGAAGAAGGGGAGGCGGTAGAAGAGAGGATGGATTCCCCCCGCGGGCCCCAGGGCGAAGAGGATGGAGAAGAGGAGGAGAAGGAGGAAGAAGAGTCTCGTCCCGGCGGGACGGGAAAGGAGCCCTCGGAAGGCCAGGAGGAGGGCGGGCACCCCCACGTAGGCCGTCTGTTCCCAGGAGAAGCCGCCTACTTCGGCCTCGAACCCGAAATGGGCCGGAAAGAGAAGGGTCGCCAGGAAGGAGGGGGCCATGGAGCCCGAGGCGGCCGCCGCGGGGGGAAGCTTTCCTCCCGGGGAGACGGCCTGGAGGAAGGGCAGGGTGGGCAGGGCCTGGGCCAAGCCCATGGCCAGGGCCGGAAGGGCCCCGAGGGCCAGGAGGGGAAGGGCTTTCCCGGCGGATGGGAGCCCCACCTTCCGGGCTTCCTCCCCCAGGAGCCAGGAGGTGAAGAGGGCCCCTCCCAGGAAGGTGTAGGCCGCCGCCTGGGGGGCGCCGCAAAGGAAGAGGAGGCCCGCGGCGAGGCCCGCCTTTCCTGCGTCGGCCCGGGATTTGCGTTTCACCGCGCCCTGGAGTCCCAGGAAGAGCAGGGGGATCCAGGGCAGGGCGTAGGTCCAGGAGAGGTGGCCTGCGAAGACCCTCCCCATGGACTGGCCCCCCAGGGCCCAGGCCAGTCCCCCCAGGAAGGCCCCCTCCCGGGAGGCCCCGAGCCTTCCCGCCAGGGCGGAGAAGAAGAGGCCCGAGAGAAGGACGTGGGCCGCCGTGATCCACGAGGCCAGGGGTAGGGACCAGCCGAAGAGGAGGAAGAGGAAGGTGGCCGGGTAGTAGGCCAGGGACTGGGGGTTTCCGGCGAAAGGATGGCCGCCGTAGATCTGGGGATGCCAGAGGGGGGGCCAGGGGAGAGAGGGGAAGACCCGGTGGGCGAACTCCATCTTGGGCCCGAAGGTGAAGAGCAGGTCGTGTCCCGAGAGGGCCCAGGCCGGGACGAAGAGGCTCGCCAGGGAAGGCAGGAAGGGGAGGAGGATCCAGGCGCCGAGGATCCAGGGGGACCAGGCCTGTCGGGACGCTCGCCACATGGGTGAGAGCATACAGGCTTCGGGGCGCCTGGGGAGGAAAATGGGCCCGAACCCCGACGGGAGAGGCCGGGTCGGGAGTTCCGGGTGTCAGGAAGGGAGGGGCCTGGGTCCTTGGGAGGGTGCGGGAAGGATCGTCTCCCGCCCGGCCAGGAGGAGCCCCGCCGCGGCAAGGGAGATCCCCCCTCCGAGCCTCAGGAGGGCCGACCCGGGCTCCTGGGAGGAGAGGGCCGCAGCGATTCCCCCCGGGAGGACCTCCCGGGAGAGGAGGATAAGGAGGCCGTTGTAGAGGGCGTGGCAGGCTCCGGCCCAGAGGATGTTCCTGGTCTTCAGGGCCAGGGCCCCGAAGAGGATGCCCGCGGCGAAAGTCGGGAGAAAACGGTGAACCGAAAGATGTGCGGCGGCGAAGAGGAGGGCCGAGAGGAGCAGGGCCCTTCCTTCCCCCCACTGGGCTCGGAAGGAGAAGAGGAGGGGGCCTCGGAAGAGAGCCTCCTCGCAGATCCCCGGGAGGAGGGCCCCTGCAAGGAGGAGGAAGAGGAGACTCTCTCCCTTTCCCTCGGCCAGGGCCTCTTCCATCCCCCGGAGCAATTCCGGGGGAAGGGGGAGCCAGTAGTCCTGCAGGGGAAGATAGCCCGTGGCGAAGAGGAAGAGCCCTCCCGCCGAGAGGAGAAGGGCCGGAAGGTTGGCCGGGCCCGGCATGGCCAGGGGGAAGGCCCTCTCCCTTGGAAGGTGGAGCAACCCGGGAAGGAGGAGGGCCGGGAAGAGGACCAGGAGGACCTGGGAGGCCGGGATGCCCCAGGCCCCCAGGCTTCCCTGGAGGATGGGGGAGAAGACCAGGATTCCGAAGACCAGGAGGATGGCCATGAAGAGGGCCCTCCGCCCGGGAGGATTGTGTTCCCTGTCCAGAAGGGAGGCGGGATCGAAGCCCAGGCGGATCTCCTCTTTCTCGAGCAACTTCGATGCGTGGAGGAGTACCGCCAGGGTCCAGGCGCCGTGGGAGAGGAAGAGGAGGACCAGCGGGAAGGGGGCCGGGCCTCCCTCCAGGACGGCCCGCCAGGCCAGGACGGGGCCCAGAAGGGGGATGCACGCCGTGAAGGGGCCCAGGGAGAGTACGGGAGAGAGGGCGAAGCCCGCCGGGACGAGGACCCCCAGGGTGAGGGGGAGGAGATAGTGCTGGCCCTCCCGGAAGGAACGGGCCAATGCGGCCGTCCAGAAGAGGAGGGCCGCCAGGAGGAGGGCCGCCGGGAGGGAGAGGAGGAAGAGGAGGACGGCCCTGGTGAGGTCGGGGATCCCCCCTTCCCCGGCGGCACCTGGGAGGTAAGGGGTGATCCAGATAGAGAGGATCCCCAGGACCAGGGCGGCCGTGCCCGGCACGAGGAGGGCGAGATACTTGGCCGCCGTGACCTGTTTCGTGGAGAGGGGCTGGACGAGGAGAGTCTCCAGGGTGCCCCGCTCCTTCTCCCCGGGAAGGAGGTCCAGGGCGGCGAAGGCGCTCCCCGAGAGGAGGACCAGGAGGAGGGCCAGGGGAACCAGGATCAGGCCGGGCCGGCTCTTTTCCGGGGAGGCCGGGAAGGAGACTTCCACCAGGCGGAAGCGTTCCACTCGTTTGCGGGCTTCAGGGTTTTCCGCGGCGGCCGCCAGGATCCTCAGGGTCCGCCACCGGCCCAGGACCCTTCGGAGCCTGGGCCGGACCAGGGCGGGTGGGGCCCTGTTCCCGTCCAGGTAGGCCGTGACCGATCCCGCTTCCGGCCCGGGGGCCAGGGCCAGGGCGAAACCTTTCTTCCTGACTGCTGCGGGGGAGGCCTCCACGCCGGGTTCCACGATGAAGCCTTCCTCCTGGAGGAGGGGGAGGAGACCCGCCAGGGAGTCCGGCAGGGCCGTGAGAATGGAGTGGGGCGCCGGGCCGGGAGCCCGGCCCGAGAGAAACCGCCCCGAGAAGATTTGGAGAACCGGATAGAGGACGAGTGGGACCAGGAGGGCCGCCGCAAGGGCCTTCTTGTCCCTCAGGAGGTCCTTGACCTCCCTTTCCAGGAGGACCAGGACGGGTCCCCTCCTCACGGCCTCCCCTCCCCCTTGCGTCCCACCAGGGCCAGGAAGATCCTCTCCAGGTATTCCTCCCCCGTGGCCCGGGCCAGCTCCTCCACGGTCCCGACGGCTTCCAGCGAACCCTGGTAGATCACTCCCACCCTGTCGCAGAGCCTCTCCACTTCGGAGAGGATGTGGGTGGAGAAGAGGATGCACCTTCCCGCGGCCCGTTTCTCCTCGAGGAACTCCATGAGCGTGCCTGCGGCCAGGACGTCCAGGCCGGAGGTCGGTTCGTCCAGGACGAGGACGGGGGGGTCGTGGAGCACGGCCCTGGCCAGGTTGACCTTCTGCTGGTTTCCCGTGGAAAGTCTTTCCAGCCTGGTGGATGCGTATTCCAGGAGATCCAGCCGCACCAGGAGGTCTTCGATCCTTTCCTCCAGATCCTCTCCCTCCAGGCCGTGGAGGGACCCGAAGAACCGGAGGGTCTCCCGGGGGGTGAGCCTGGCGTAGAGGGCCGTGGTGCCCGAGAGGAAACCGATGGACCTCCGGACCCCGACGGGATCCTCCAGGATGTCCTTTCCCGCCACGAGGGCCGTCCCCGAGGTGGGCCGGAGGACCGTGGCGAGCATCCGGAGGGTCGTGGTCTTCCCGGCGCCGTTGGGCCCCAGGAGACCCAGGATCTCCCCCGGTCCGGCGGTGAAGCTCACGGCGTCCACGGCCAGGACGGATCCGCGGGAGGGATCGCGGAAGACCTTGGTCAGCCCCCTCGCTTCCAGGTAGGGCCCTTCTTTCATCGCAAGGCGACCTCCTTTCCATCGCCCGGAAGGATCCTTCGCTCCATGAAGCGGAGGGCGGCGAAGAGGAGGACGGCGTCCAGGAGGAAGGCCCTTCCCAGGACCAGGAGGATGGATCCGGTGATACGGAAACCGTCGGAGCAGGCCGCCTGGACGGCCAGGGCTTCGCCCGCCAGGGGGAGGTTCCACAGGGGATCCCCGGGGAGGATCCCGGGGAGGAGGGGAACGAGGCCGGGGAGCATGGCCAGGGCCAGGAGAGGGGTTCCGAAGGCCTGGCCCTCCCGGAAGGTCCGGGCCCTGGAACAGACCAGGAGGAAGGCCGAGGCGAAGAAGAGGGCCAGGAGGATCCCCAGGAGGGCCAGCACGAGGATTCCCTGGGCGGAGATGGGGGGAAGTCCCCCTCCCCCCCTCCCCAGGAAGGGACCAGCCGAGAGGAGCATTCCCAGGAGGTTCAGGCCCGCCGTGGAGACGGAGGCCAGGGCCACGGCCGTGACCCGTGAGGCCAGGAGGGTCTCACGCCTGACGGGAAGGAGGAGGCTCGTTTCCAGGGTGGACCGCTCCCATTCCCCGGCGGTGGCCTCCATGGCGGGGAAGAAGGCCCCGAGGGAGACCATGACGAAGAGGATGAGGGGGAGGATCCTTCCGAGGACCACTCCCGCCGTCTTTCCACCGGGGGAGAGGTCCAGGATGCGGAGCACGGGCCGGGGCGGAGGGGGAATGCGGTAGAAGGAAAGGATCCCCTCCTGGATTCGGGAAAGGAGGTTTCGGATCCTGCGGGCCGCCGTCTCCGAGGCGGGAGCCCCCGAGAGGAGGAGGAGCCTGAGAGGACGGCCGCCCGCCTTCTCCGTGAGGGCGGCGTCGGCCTTTCCCTCCAGAAGGGCCTTCTGGGGAGAGGCGGTGAAAGCCCTCCCGGAGAGGAAGTGGATCCTGTCGGAGGGCTTCAGGGCTTCCCGGATCCGGGCGGCCCTGGGGGAGGCACCTCCCAGGGCCAGGATCACCCGGGAGTGCCGGGCCCTGCTCAGGCCGGAGAGGACCAGCTTTCCCTGGAGGGCGAAGAGGAGGAGGAGGGGGTAGAGGACCAGGGGGAGGAGGAGGCCGTAGACCCGGGTGTTCCTGTCCCGGTACACGAGCCGGAGCTGGTGGCGGCAAAGGAGGAGGAAGGTCCTCATCCTTCCCTCTTCTCCCGGTCCAGGAGGCGGCGGGCCTCCAGGAGGGCCGCCGCCGAGAGGGGGTTCGCTGCGGGATGGAGATGGAGATTGTTGGCGTCGAGCCTGAGTCCCCTCGTGACCACCGCCTCCAGGAGGACCCGGGCCTCCTTCCTTGCCCCCGTCTCCAGGAGCCCTTTCCCCAGGCGGTAGTCGTTCCAGAGGGAAGGGTATCCGCCCTGGGCCTGGCGGAGATTGAAGATCCGGGCCGTCGGATTGTCCCTGGACTTGGCGATCTCCGCCTGGAGCTCGGCGCTGTAGGTGGACTTTCCCTCCTCGGAGAGGGTCAGGGCCGCCTTGTCGGCCAGGGCGTTCCCGGGGTCCTTTGCGGCCATGAGGCCCTGGAGCCAGATTCCTGCCAGGCGGATGTCCTCGAGCCTTCCCGCCGGCCTGGAGAGGGGGAGGAGGGAGAGGAAGGACTTCACGGCCTTGTCTTTTCCCCGGAAGAGGAGGTATCTCGCCGCCAGGGTCCAGGCCCGCATGGTTCCGGCCGGGTCCGCCCGGGAGATCTCGAGGACCTTTCGTGCCTCCTCGTCGGCCCGGGGAACGTCCCTACCCAGGATGGAGAGGCTGCAGAGCATGAGGTGGAACCTGGCCAGGAGGTCGGCCCGGCGGGGGGCCCGGGCCATGGCTTCCTCGACCTTCTTCCTGGCCCCTTCCAGGTCCCCCGTGGCGATCCTGGGAAGGGCGGCGAAGAAGGCCGCCTGGAGGGGACGGGCCCCCAGGGAGCCGAGGCGGTCCCACCAGGTCCGGGCCTCCCGGAACCGGCCCATGCCGAAGAGGGCCGCTCCGATCTGGAAGACGGGAGTCAGGGCCCTGGGATCCCTCCGGTGGAGGCGCCGCCAGATTGGGAGGGCCTGGGCCTCCCGGGCGAGAAGGTTGAGGGCCAGGGCCTTGGTGAAGAGCCCTTCCGGGGAGGCTGGGTATTCCTCGAGGAAGTCTTCCCCCTCGGCCAGGAGTTCTTCGTACTTGCCTGCGGCCCGGAGCCTGAGTCTCTCCAGGACGTGGCGGTCCGGGGCGTCCATGTCCACGGCGGCGATTCCGGCCCGCTCCAGGACCCGGAGGGACTGGTAGGAGGCCCCTCCGTCCAGGAGGAGGGAGGCCAGGAGGAGGAGGGCCTTGCCGAACCGGGGGTCTTCCTTCAGGGCCTCCTGGATACGCCGGCCCGCTTCCGGGACCTTTCCCCGGCGGACCAGGCGGCGCGCTTCCAGGAAGGCCTCCAGGGCCTTCCGGCTCGGCGTAAAGGCCCGGGCCAGGGGGACGCAGTGGGTGAGGATGGAGTCCCTGTCCTCTCCGAAGGTCCTTCTCAGGATACGGCCCATGGAGTCCAGGGCTGCCTCCAGGCCCGGGAAGCCCCCCTTCCTGGGGACCACCTGGAGGACCACCCCTTCCTTTCCGGGGGGGCGGGAGGCCTCGGCCAGGAGCCGTTTCCTTGTCTTGCTCCCGGGAAGGGGGCCCCAGGAGAGCTCCACCCTCCCCGCCGGGGGGATTTCCCGGGGCCCGGGCTTTCCCGCCGGGAGGACCAGGAAATCCAGGATGGGGGATTGTTCCAGGGCCCCTTCCAGGAGAGCCGCCAGCCCCTCGGAATCCAGGAGGGAACCGGGGGCGGCCTCCACCCGGACGAGGACCAGGCTTCCCTTGGAGAGGGCGAGGCTGGGGGGGATCTCCCCTTCGGGGAGCCTGCCGGGCCCGGCGCATCCCCAGGCGGGAAGGGCCGCTGCGGCGATGGGGCCGAGGAGAAGGAGGTGAAGGCCTTTCATCCTTCCCATTCTGGCCTTCCTCCTCCCGGGAAGCCAGAAGGAGGGCCTCCACCGGGAGGCGGGGAAGGTCCGATAAGAAGGGAGGTTCCCGGCTCCGTGGTGGCGGCCGGGAAGGCGGATCTGGAAGGGAGCCTCCATGACGAAAGTCCTCCAAGCCGCCGCGGCGGCCCTTCTCTCGATCGGATTCATCCCCCGGACTTCCCTATGCCAGGAGAGGGAGGTGCAGGATACGCCCAAGCGTTACCGGGAATTCCTGAAGGATCCCCGTACAAGGGCCGCCCTGACGGGGGAAGAGCCCTCCCGCACTTTCCCAGCCAGGACCACTCCCTCCGGAAGGGCCGGAAAGGAGGGGAAGAAGGCGGAGAAAGGGCCGGCCCGGAAGGGGAAAGAGTTCCAGGAGAGAGGGGGAGTCCCCTCTCCTCCCAGGTTGGTCCTCCCTCCACCGGCGGAGGCCCGCCCTCCTGCAGGGAGGTTTCCCCGAGGGGAGGCCGGCCGGAGACAGGCGACTCCCCCTCCCATGGGGGACGACTCCCTCTGGCCGTGGAATCCCTCCCTGGTGGGCTCCGGCGGGAGGGGAAGGAAGAAGGGAATCGAAGAGAAGGGAAGTTCCTCCCCAACCAGGGAGGAAGCCCTCCGCAGGAAGGAAGACACCGGCGGGAGGACTCCCTCCGTCGAGGGGGGGGGCTCTTTCACCCACGATCTCTTCGGAGGAGAGGACCAGCCGGGCCTCTTTCTCACCGTGGAGAAGGGGCGGGATGGGGGGGTATCCCCTCCCGGGGAGAAAGGGGCCGTTCCCGGAGAGGAGAGGCCCGGAGGTCCCGGCGCCGGGAGGGGCCGCCCGTCGCTCTCCCCGGAGGAGGCGGGGAAAGGCTCCTTTTTCGCTTCGCCTCCCCCCCTGGAGGGGAGGAGCGTCTCCCCGGGGAAGGAAGAACCTGCCCGGGGTGGCCTTCCTCCCCGGGCGCCCCGGAAGGTGGCGCCCCCCGTGGAGAACGCCTCCCTCTCCCCTCCTCCGGGGAAGGAGGATGCCTCCCGGGTCCTGGAGAGGATGTTCCTGGCCCTGGGAGGGCTGAAGGCCTTCCGTGACCTTGGGGGAATCCACGCGGAGATCCGGATCACGGCCTACGACCGGATGGGTGCGGAGGTCTTTTCCAGGGCCGCCCGGCAGGAGGCCTGGACCGGACAGGAGAGGGGGGACAGGATCTCCTTCTCGGGGGGCGAGATCCTGGGAAGGAAGGGAGATGCGGTCTGGGCGGTCTTCCGGGGAGTGGAAAGGCCCGACATGGCGGCTCCCGGTGCTGGAGAGCTCGAGGTCCTTTCTTTCTTCCTCAGGTTCCCATTCTCCCTGGCGGACCGGGGAAGGTTCGTTCCTGTCGCCGTCGAACGGGTGAAGGGGGAGGGGGGGGAGCTCTTGAAATCGACCCTTCGCGGCCCGGGTGGAGAGGCGGTCCTCTACCTGGAGCCCACGACCTGCATTCCCAGGGAGGTGGTCTACACTCCCCCGCGGGGGAAGCGCATCAGGGTCCTCCTTTCGGAATGGCGGAACCTCCGGAACGTGGTCCTCCCTTCGAGGAAGGCCGTCCTCTCGGCAGACGGAAAACGGGTCTCCCTGGAGATCCGCGTCCTGGAGATCCTGGCCGGATTCCGGTGGGGCGGGGACCATTTCCTGCCCCCTGCGAAAACACCTTGAGAAGAAAGGGACGGGCTGAGATCCTCGGGACATGAAGAGACACGGCCCGGTGGTTCTCCTCCTTCTCCTTTTGGCCTCGATCCCGGGCCCCGCCGCCGGCAGGGCCGGATCCGAGCCCTTCCCGCGCCTTCACGAGGCCCCCTGGAAGGGGTGGCT
>Ga0256914_1001270_pt1 | contig 23444 bp, 23 predicted proteins | sample HulkmetaG_FD_191571 | JGI IMG/M metagenome (GOLD analysis project Ga0256914, IMG submission 191571) | Hydrothermal chimney microbial communities from Main Endeavour vent field at the Juan de Fuca Ridge, Pacific Ocean - Hulk | ecosystem: Environmental > Aquatic > Marine > Hydrothermal vents ... | reverse complement strand
AAAGGCGCCAATGTGGAAATACTGGTGCTCAACAATATCCCGGTGGAGAAGAATAGTCTGGCGTCCTGGGCAAAGAAACAGAATGCCTTGTTCCGGCCAAGGGATTGTCGGGAGCCCATTACCGCACCCCACATGCTTCTGGTTGGAGAGCGTGGGCACAGGTTCCGGCTGGAAACCGATCATGCCCAGGCCAAAGCGGTAGCCAGCTTCAATAATCCCTTCATGGGGGAGATGTTGCTCTCCATCTACGATCAGGCCAAGGCGCAGGCGGCGCTTGCGGCCTGAGCCGCGTTGTCCTCGCCATGGAAGGATTCACCAGCCTGCTCATCATAGCGTCCGCATTCAGTGTTTTTGGCCAATATCTGGACAACATCCACCAGAAGGAGATCGAGCACATCAAGAACAAGGCAGAACAAATAGATATTGCAGACCATTGGGCCGAGCAGGTCCGCAAAAACAGGGATGACCTCATCTCCAAGCCCTGTAAACGTGCCAAACGCTATGTCTTTGCTCTCTTTGTTTTTCTGCTCGTGATGCTCGCTATTGTGGCCTGGAACAGCGTTGCAAAGTTGACAGGCTGGAACGAGGTCAATGGTGAGTGGAGAATGGTTGTTTCCAGTTGCATGCTCCTCATGATTTCCATTTCGCTCGGCTATCGGTTGTGGAATATGTCTCAAGAGCGATCCAGGTTCGAGCGGGACCTTGGCAGCCTTCAGGAAACCGCAGACGCCATCAAGAACACCTTGGAAGCCCAGGGCTCGGGATGCGGGCCGGCAGATTGAGTTTTTACCGGGCGGCTGGTACATGAGCGCTGTCCAGGTGCAGAACCGCTCCTTCGGGCGCCGCGGTCACTCCATCACCAGCGAATAGCTCGTGCTCCGGCCCCCGCCGGGATCTTTTCGCAATGCGCCCCGCTCGATCAGATCGAGAATGTCGCGGTAGGCCGTATCCTGCGAGCACTTGGCGATCTTTGCCCATTTCGAGGTGGTGAGCTTTCCCTCGAAGCCGTCCAGCAGCCGGTTCAGAACCTTGATCTGTCGTTCGTTCAAGGGTTCTTTGGCAAAGCGCTCCCAGAAGCGTGCCGTTTGCAGGACGGCGCCAAGGGCCTCCTGCGCCCCCTCGATGGCACGGAGCAGGCAGCTCAGAAACCACTCCTGCCATCGTGTCACATCCAGATCGCCCTTCTGGGTCCACTCCAGCGCCTCGTAATAGGCTTTGTGCTCCTTCCGGATCTGTGCCGACAGGCTGTAGAAGCGCTGGCTGGTTTGCTCCGAACGGGCCAGCGCCATGTCTGCAATCGCACGGGCGATACGCCCGTTGCCGTCGTCGAACGGATGGATGGTGACGAACCACAGGTGCGCCAGTCCCGCGACCAGCAGTGGATCCGTATCTTCAGGCTGTTCGAACCAGCGCAGGAATCTCGCCATTTCATCGGGCACGCGGTCTGCCGGCGGCGCTTGATAGTGGACCTTCTCCCTGCCGACCGGGCCGGACACGACCTGCATGGGGCCGTTGCTGTCGTCACGCCATCGTCCCACCCGGATCCGGGTCATCCCGCTTCGACCGGTCGGGAACAGGGAGGCGTGCCAGGCAAACAGCCGCTCTTCGGTCAGCGGTTGGGAATAGTTGGCTGTTGCGTCCAGCATCATCTCGACCACGCCTTCGACATCGCGGTCGGCGGGGATCAGTCCGCCGATATCCATGCCGAGCCGGCGCGCGAGGGAGGATCTGACCTGCCCGGGGTCCAGCCTCTCGCCTTCGATTTCGCTGGACTTGACCACATCCTCGGTCAGGGTGCGGAGATGGGCTTCGCTGCGCAGGTCGAAGCCCAACGCTTCCATTCTGCCCAGCAGCCGTCCTTGTTCCCTGGATACACGCGCGAGCAAGCTGGAGAGGCTCGTTTCATCCCAGGTGAAGACGGGCCAATCCGGCTTTTCCCACAGGTACATTTCTCAATCTCCGCAAAATATGCGGATAATATGGCCGCTATTCTCCGCAAAAACAAGGATGAGAATGACGGATCACGCTTCCGTCGGCGGCCAATCGCAGCAATCTTCCCCCTCGCCCTGTAGGAGGTGTTCGTGGATGTCCGTGATGGCGTCCTGTGCGCTGAGGAAGGCGGAGACGCAGGCTGGATCGAACTGGGATCCGGAGTGATCCCGGATGTATTGAATGGCCTGTTCCAGTGGCCAGGGGGCCTTGTAGGGGCGATGGGTGGTCAGGGCGTCGAGGGTATCGGCGATGGCCACGATTCGGGCCTCGATGGGGATGCGTTCCCCTGAGAGGCCGTGGGGGTATCCGGATCCGTCCCAGCGTTCGTGGTGCGAGAGCGCGATGGAGGCGGCCAACTGGAGGTAGGGGGAATTGCTCCTGGCCAGGATGTCATGGCCGATCCGGGTGTGCTGCTGGATCACCTCGCGCTCGGCGGGGGTCAGGCGGCCGGGCTTGAGCAGGATGGCGTCCGGGATCCCGATCTTCCCGATGTCGTGCATCGGAGACGCGTATTCCAGGAGGTCCAGGGTTTCCTCCGGCAGCCCGAGCGCGGCGCCGATGGCGACGCTGTAGCGGGCCATGCGGCGGATGTGGTTTCCGGTTCCCTCGTCACGGAACTCGCCGGCCTTGGCCAGGCACAGCAGGGTTTCGTGTTCGCGCCGGGTGATGCGGGCCGTGGCCTCCTTGATCTCCCGCTCGAGGGTCCGGGTGCGCCTTTCCGTCTCCTTCTGGTAGCGATGCAGCAACAACAGGTTGCGGCATCGCGCCTGGCACTCGTAAGGGTCGAAGGGGCGGGGCAGGAAGTCGGTGGCCCCGGCCTCCAGGGCCTCGTGCCGGACGGAGCGGTCGTCCACGATGCTGACGACGATGATGGGAACCTTGTGACACCCCGGCAGTCCCCGGAACCGGCGGATCAGGTCGATGCCGTCCATGCCCGGCATCGAGTAGTCGGTGATCAGCAGGTCGGGCGGGGTTTCCCGGCAGGATTCCAGCGCCTCGACGGCGTTGCCGAAGGATTCGTGGACGACGCCGGGGGAGATGTGTTCCACCACCTTTTCCAGCAGCCGCCGGCCGGTCTGCTGATCGTCGATGATGACGATGCGCATGCTGTCCTGTGCGGGGGAGGGGGCTGGATCCGTCGTTTTCCGGGGGGTTGGGTGCATTACTGGTCGTTGGTCTGTTGTGTGAGGGAGGTCCAGTCGTCAGGCAACGGCAGGAGCGCGAGTTCCGATGGCGCGCGTTTCACCGCGGCGGAATACTCCCGGAGCCCGATCAGGGATCGATGGCGGATCCGGTGCATGTTGAACGCCTGGATCAGGTAGAAGAGGGTGGCGCTCATGCAGAGCACGCCTCCGGCCAGCAGGTCGATGGGGGTGGGGCTCATGATGGCCCAGACGGCGCCGCCCATCGCCAGTCCGCCATAGATCGCCGCGTGAACGGCGCGTTGACGATACTGGAGACGCAGGGCGTTGTCCACCTGCTCGATGTCGCCGTCGGCGGCCCGCAGCAGGTCGTTCACCATCTGCTGCCACGCCTGGCGCGGCGGACGCGCGGGCGCATCCTCCCGGGTTTCCCGGGAGAGGTTGCGGATGAGGTCGCGGGATTCGCTGGCGGTGTCCTGGGTGGCTTCCACGCTCCGCCTGAGCATCAGGAAGGGCAGGCGTGGACGCAGAAAAAAACCGGCTACTTTTTTCCCCGAAGGCATCCGTTTTTCCTCATGTGGGCAATTTATGCTACCATTATGCCATATTGTACATGGTGAGAAATGCCCGATTTTCTTGAAAAGATCGCAAGGCGCGCCGGGGCGCCGGACCTCCCTTCCTGGCTATCCCGCTGGGCGCCGCGCGCGCATCGGGTCGCCCTGCCGGCGGGCCGTCCGGTCGATGTGGAGGAAGGTGACCGGGTGACGCTCCTGGGCCGGGTGGAAGGCCCCTGGACGGTGACACCCACCCGGGGGCGGATCGCCTTTGTCGGCGCTCCGCTGCGCATCGGCCGGAACCAGCGGGTCCAGGCCCGCCTGATCGTCCCGAAGGCCCGGGCGCAGGGCATCGCCCGGGCCTATGCGCAACAGTATCCCGGGAACCGGTGGATGCTCGCAACCGGAAGCGTGGAGTTCTTCGGCGCCGATGGCGTGGCGCTGGCCTTGAGCGACGGTTTCCCCGTTCCGCTCCCGCAGGACCGGATCGCGGAGGCGATTCGCCGCGGGGACCGCTTCGTGGCGCCGGTCTATCCGCTGGTGTCCGGAGCGGAGCAGTGGCGCGTGCGCGGCGAGGTCGCCCGGCTGTTGCGCCGGAGCATGCCTTCCAGCCGGATCCCGCAGGACCTGCAAGCCCTGCTGGAGTCGCGCGGGCTCCCGGGATACCGGGAGGCCCTGGGGTGTCTGCACGGCTTCCTTCCCATCCCGGGCGAGTGGGCCGAGTCCTTCGCCGCGGGCGCCTCCCCGGCGCATCGGCGCCTGGCCGCGGAGTCGGTGTGGGAGATGTTGAACTCGGGAAAGGCCCGCTCCCGACGGAGCGCGGCGGTCCGGATCCAGTCCGATCCGGCGGAGCTGTACGCCGTCGCGCCGTTCGAACTGACGGGGGACCAGAAGCGCGCGGTGGCCCAGACCCTGGCCGGCCTGGGCGGCGAAGACGCCATGCGCCGGCTGGTCCAGGGAGACGTGGGCTCGGGCAAGAGCATGGTCGCCTTCCTCTCTGCGCTGGCCGCCGCCCGCGCGGGCGCGCAGGTCGCCCTGATGGCCCCCACCGAGATCCTGGCCACCCAGCTTCACGAGGGCATGGCCGAGGTCGTCCGCTGGGCGGGCGACCTGGTGCCGGTGTGCTTCCTTTCCGGTTCGTCCCGGGCGGCCGAGCGGCGGAAGGCCGTGGCGTTGTGCGAGGGCGGCCATCCGGGGATCGTGGTCGGCACCCACGCGGTTGCCGGGCTGCCTTTCGCCCGGCTCGGGCTCGTCGTCATCGACGAGGAACAGCGGTTCGGGCTGGAGGTGAAGGAACGGCTGCTGTCCGGGGGCGCGCACTGCCTGTCGATGAGCGCCACCCCCATCCCCCGCTCCCTCGCGGCGGCCATGCACGGCGGGGCGCAGGTGTCCGTGATCGCGGAGAAGCCCCCGGGGCGGAAGCCGGTGGAGACCCGCCTGGTGTTGTCCCGAGAGGAGAAGCGGGGGATGATCGAGGCCATGAAGGAGGCGTTCGCGCAGGGGCGCCAGGCGTTCGTGGTCTGTCCGAGCATCGACGGGGACGAAACGATCTCCGTCAACCGGGTGGCCGGCGGACTGAAGAAGATCTTTGGGGACCGCAAGGTCCTGGTGGCGCACGGCGATCTGCCGCAGGACGAAATGGCGCGCGTGCTGGAGCGGTTCCGGGAGGGGCGGGCGCCCTGCCTGGTGGCGACCTCGGTCATCGAGGTGGGAATCAACGTGCCCAACGCGACCATCATGGTGATCGCGGATCCCCAGCAGTTCGGGCTGTCCCAGCTCCACCAGATCCGGGGCCGCGTCGGGCGCGGGGAGCATGCCGCGCGCTGCTACCTCTCTCCCCTGAAGGAGCTGGGGGTGGAGTCCCGGGCGCGGCTGGAGTTCTTCGCCTCCACGGAGGACGGGTTCCGCATCGCGGAATACGATCTCCGCGCCCGGGGGGCGGGGGACCTGCGGACCTGCGCGCAGAGCGGGCATGGCGGGATCAACCTGCTGGATCACGGCGATCTGGTGGAGTGGATGCAGGAATATCTCGAGGATCGCCGTCCGAGGCCGGCCGTGGAGGCGACGGCTTCGGCAATCGATGAACTACAACTGGCTTTCTGAGGCGAAAGATGTCGAACCGGCACTGGTACGATTTGAGCGCATATCACCTGGCGGCGGAAGCGTGGGAGAAGAACGACCGCTACTACCTGGTGGTTTTTGGAAACGTGGACGAGCACGAGGGGCGGCTGAAGGCGGTCGGAGGCGGGCGCAGGATCGCCCTGTTCAACGACCCCGACCTGCCGGCATGGGTGTTCGGCATGCCGCCGGCCCGCATGCGGGAGCGGGTGCCGCCCTCCTGGCAGCGCCAGTTCCCGAAGATGAAGGTGATCGACATGCCGCCCGGGCGTTACACGCGCACGCCGGACCGGCAGCGGCGTGAGCTGATCCGGGAGGCCGTCGCGCGCCTGGTTGCGGAGGCCGAAGCGGAAAAGGCGAGCATCGGGGACATCCAGGCCGAGACGGCGGGGCGCCGCCTCGTGGCGCATGTCGAGGATGGCCGGGTCCTGGAGGAGGTGCAGGGCGCCGGGCGCCGGATGGTCGTCAACGAGTACGGCCTGGTGGTGCGGGAGGAGCCCCCCTATCCGAACCGCATGCGCGTGGATCCCCTGTACGCGCGCCCGGGTCCGCTGGAGGAGATGGACCCTGATCTGGTGCGCGACCTGTTCCTCATGGAGCTGCGGCAGAACGAGGGCCGGCAGTGGACGCTCGAGGAGGTCCAGGCGTGGATCGCGGGGATCGCCGGCGAGGCGCCCTCCCGGGTCCGCGATGCGGGCCTGCCCGACCGCGCCTTGCAGGAGGCGCTGGAGGCGGCGGTGATGCAGCGCGCAACCGAGATCGCCGCCACCCAGCGGGACGAGGATGATGCCCGGCGGGTGTTCGAGGAGATGGTGGGGCTCTACGAGCGGCAGCCCCGGATGGAGGTGCGCTCCACCCGGGCGATGAACCTGGGGCAGTATTCCACGCCGGCCCCCATGGGATGGGCCCTGCAATACGCGGTCGGCCTCACCCCGGAGGACCTTGTGCTGGAGCCGACCTTCGGCACCGGATCGCTGGTCACCATGGCGTCACCGGAGCGCGTGATCGGGCGGGAGGTGGACGAGCGGCGCGTGCGCCTGATGGCGCGGCGTTACCCCGGGATCCGCCTGGGCGACTTCCTGGAGATGGAGGTCGAGACCCCGGTGGATGTCGTCCTGGCCAATCCGCCGTTCTCCTCCTCGCGGCCGGTGAACGAAACCTTCCCCGGCGGGTTGCGCGTGCGCCGCATCGACCGGCTCATCGCGCTTCGCGCCCTGGAGGCCATGCGCCCCGAGGGGCGCGCGGCGCTGATTCTCGCGGTGGAGCATCCGGCCGCGCGGAGCGGCGGTTTCTCCAAGGCGGAAAAACACTTCAACAACTATCTCTATGACCACTACAATGTGGTGGACCATTTCGAGGTGGCCGGCGACCTGTACGCTCGCCAGGGCACCAAGTACGGGGTGCAGGTCATCGTCATCGATGGGCGGCGCCCGGAGCCGGTCCAGGCGGAGACGCCGGACCGGCTGCCAGCAGTATCCACCTACGATGAACTGTTCGACAGGGCGAAAAAGACGAGAGGACTGATTCATGAGCGCCGCCAAGAAGAAGCAGCAGCCGAAGTTGTACAAGATTCTGCCCCTCTACCAGGGGGCCCTGATGACGGCGGTCTGGGGGATCCTGGTGCCGCTGCGGGAGGTCAAGGCGTTCGAGGCCAATCCCACCCCGGAGGCCTGGAGGGATCTGTTGCAGTGGGAGATGAGGGGGCTGCTGAACCAGGCGCTGATGGATCAGGAGATCGACGAGTCGGACATCCTGCGGATCGCCCGGGAGCATCTGCCGCCGTCCGCGGCGCCGTGGGTGAAGAACGAGGAGGACCTGGTGGATCTGCTGCTGCGCCAGGATCTGCCGGAGACCTCCCCGGTGACGCAGATCATGCGCTTCCTGGAGCTGGTGGAGGCGCACCGGAAGGCGCCGCCGGAGGCGAGGCCGGAGATCGAGCGGCGGATCATGCAGATGCGCAAAACCGCCAGGGAGTGGGAGGCCGACGAGCAGAAGGACGCGGTGAAGCGCGGGCTCTACCTGGCGGCGGTCATGAGCCCGATGGAGCGGTTCGAGGCGATGCTCGACGGTCTCGCCGGCGAGTAGAGTACGCCAACCGGCTCCAGGCGCGCTACCGGCCGGCGGCGCGGGCCCCGGCGCTCAACACCAACATTCCCGCGAACCTGGAACTGCCCGTCCGGCGGGCCCTGGAACGGGTCGAGGCCCGTCACGGGGATCTGGTCGAGTATGTGGCGGACCGCCTGCGCATGCCGCAGGAACAGGTCCGCGAGGTGTTCTACGCCGAGCAGATCGATGCCCTGGCCCTGGCCCTGGACCAGTACGAACAGGGCCGCGGCTTCGTGCTGGGCGACATGACCGGCGTCGGCAAGACGCGGGTGCTGGTCGGGGTCATGGTGCGCGCGCTCATCGATGGACGGGTTCCCGTCTTCATCACACACAAGGCCAACCTCTTCAAGGACATCATGATCGAGGCCGAGGCCATGGGGGTCGGATACCTGTTCAACCCCGCCGTGATCAACAACACCAGGGCGATCCGCAACGAGCAGGGCGAGATCCTCGTCGCGCCCGTCGAGCCGCAGTTGCTCGACGAGATGTACGAGAAGAACACGCTGCTCGATTACAACGGCGTCTTCATCACCTACAGTCAGTTGAACCGGAAGGAGAGCCGCCGCGCGACCTGGTTGCGCGAGGTTCTCGGAGATCAGGGGGTGCTCATCCTGGACGAGTCCCACCAGGCCGGAGGGATGTCCAACACCGGCGCCAATGTCTTTCATTTGACGACGAAGGCCGGTTTCGTGCTCTATTCCTCCGCCACCTATGCGAAACGGCCGGACAACTACCTGATCTACCATCGCGTCATGGGGAGTCGGGCCGCCCGTGCAGGCTTCTCCAAGACCATGAAGAAGGGCGGGGAGCCCTTGCAGGAGATCCTCTCCTCGATGATGGCGGAGGATGGCACCTACATCCGGAGGGAGCACGACTACAGCTACGCCCGCTTCAACACCTACCTGGACATGAAGAACTCGGCCGCCCACCGGGCCGCCGCGGACCAGTTGGCGCGGATCCTCGGGGTGATGACCGCCATCACGGGAGAGATTGGCCGCAGCCTCGTTCCGCTGAACGAGGCGATGAAGAAGGAGCTGGATCGGATCAGGAAGGACTTGAACGAACGGGAGCTGCGGGTGGCCCGCAAGATGGGAATCGCGGGCAACAATTTCGCGTCCCGCCTGTGGAACATCTCCGGGCAGTTCATGCTGGCCCTGAAGGTGGATGCCGTCGCGGAGCTGGCCGCGAAGGCCATCCGGGAAGGGCGGGCGCCGGTGATCTTTCTCGACAACACCATGGAGACCTTTCTTTCGGAGTGCCTGGAGCACGCCCGGGAGATGTCCCGGGAGGAGTTGTTCGATGACGCCGGGATGCCGGATGCGCCCTACACCTTCTCCGACGTGCTCAAGAGGACGGTCCGCAAGCTGGTCAAGATCCGGGTGACGGACCGCTACGGGGAACAGAAGGAATACGACCTCCTGGATGACGAATGGATGAACGACGCGCTCCTGCGGGATCTGGATCCGGAGATCCAGGATCGGCTGACGCGCCTGACCGAGCTGGTGGACCGGGAGATCGACCGGCTTCCGGAGGTCCCCCTGTCGCCGCTGGACGCGATCCATGCCCGCCTGGCGAAGGAGGGCTATACGCTGGGCGAGCTGACGGGGCGCCAGTTGGGGATCGACTACAACGCGCCGGGAGGCCCCAGGTTCTACCGCCGGAGCGGGTTGGCGATGGATCGCAACTACACCATCGCCCGGTTCAACAACGGCATCGTCAACCCGGAGAGCGGGGAGCGGGAGTTCTACGACGGGATCATCATGACCCGCGCCGGGGCCACGGGCATCAGCCTCAATGCCAGCAACGCTTTCATCAACCGGAAGCAGCGCGAGATGCTGTTGCCGCAGGCGCCGCTCGACATCAACGAGTACATCCAGCTCCTGGGGCGGATCTACCGCGCCAACATGGACCTGGAGAAGGTGCCGCCGATCTATACCACGGTGCTCCTCGACCTGCCGGCGGAGCGGCGGCCGGCGGCCATGTTGCTCAAGAAGCAGTCTATGTTGAGCGCCAATGTGACATCTAACAGCGAGTCCTTCTCCAACCTCGATGCCACGGACATGATGAACTGGCTTGGGGACACGGTGGCCCTGGAGTACCTGAAACGGCATCCCTACATGGCCTCCAAGCTGCAACTCGACTTGAATCAGGAGATCAAGGACGGAGAGAAGGCGCAGGACACCGGGTTGATGAGCCGGCTCACCGCCCGCGGGGTCCTGCTGACCTGCAACGAGTTCGAGGATCTGTACGGGGAGCTGGAGGACGAATACCAGCGGCGCCTCAACCAGATGATCGAGAAGGGCGAAAACCCCTTCCGCACCCGGGAGTACGACCTCAAGGCCCGGGAGTCGGCCCGGTTCGTATTCGAGGGCGATGAGGAGTTCGAGACGGTCTTCGACGCGCCGATCTACCTGAGCGAGATCGAGTACGAAGAGTCGATGAACGGCATGGAGTACGAGGCAGCGGTCCGGCGCATGGAGCACGCCATCCAGCGGCACGGGGAGCAGCCGCTGCTCGCGCACCGCGCGCTCTATCTCCAGCATCACGGCCAGCGCGTTCAGGCGCTGCTTGAGCGGCTGGGGGTGGAGAACGAGGAGGAGCTGGTCGAGAAGTTCCCCAACCAGAAGGAGCAGATCGAGCGGCTGCGCCAGGAGCCGGAACATTTCCTGAATCTGTGCGATTCCGGGGCGCTGCGCTTCGGACAGGCCTATCGCATGGAAGAGGACGGCGAGGCCCGGGATCTGTATTTCGTGGGCTTCAAGGTACGGGACGAGCGCCGCATGGGCTATGCCTCGAACTATCTGCTTCAGTTCGCGGTGCCGGGGCGGGAGTTCCTTCTGGAGATGTCCCTGTTGTCCTTCATGGAGTATGGGCGGGAGGGGGAGATCCGTCCCGCGCCGGGCAAGAGCCTGATGGACGAGATGGCGCGCCGGGAGTTCGAGGAGGCGCCGCGCGGGAAGGTCACCCGCCGCCGTTGCGTGCTCAACGGCAACCTGATGGCCGCCGCGGAGTGGTCCAGCGACCATGGCATGGGGGTTCCCGCGGTGATCGTCATGGAGAGCGGCGAGCGCATGCGCGGCATCGTGCTGCCCAAGGGGGTCGAGGCCAGAACGATGTTGTACCGCCCCATGCGGCTGACCCGTTTCGACATGATCCTGGAGTACCTGCACATGCGCTCGGAGAAGCGGGACCCTCATGTCATCTGCTACCCCGACAGCAACGATGGAAGCCGCTATATCCGCCTGTCGAGGGACGACCAGGACGACTGGGAGCTGAAGATCCTGGGTCGTCAGCAGGTGCAGAAGGAGATCCTGCGAGACGAACGCCTGTCGGAACTTGCGGACGGCGAGGAGTTCGAGGGGCGCTCCGTCATGCGGATGCGGATTCATGGTTCGGCCCGAGCCCGCGCGGTGGTGGATTACCTGTACGAGCGCTATGGGCTCGTGTTCTCCACGCCGGAGACCGACCCGGAGGCCAGGTATGATTTCTATCTGGCCCGGGCGAAGAGGAAAGAGGCGGAGAACGTGGAGGAGGCCGATCTGGCGCTTCTCGACATGGATGGCATGGAGGTGGCGTGATGGATGCTCCTTCCCTGCCGGACGCCTATCTTCACGGGGAGGTGCCGGTGGCCTGTATCGAGCGGGCCGCGGCGGACCATCGAGTGGATCCCCTCGTGCTGCTGGCGATCATGCGGGCGGAGAACGGCCGCGTGGGCCGCTATTCGGTCAACAAGGACGGAAGCCGGGACTATGGACCCATGCAGATCAACTCGCTTTGGCTGGAGAAGCTGAAGGAGCATGGGGTCGGCGAGCGCGAGCTGAAGGACAATGCCTGCGTCAACGTCTATGTCGGCGCCTGGGTGTTGTCGCAGTGCCTGTCCCGGTATGGCAAGGACTATTGGCGCGGCGTGGGGTGTTACCACAGCAACACCCGGTATCCGGTGGACCGGAATGGTTGGTATGCGGCCAGAGTGTGGAAGTATTACTCCTCGTATGTTTCGGCGATTTCGAAGAATTGATGGCGGAACAAATCATGCGGTGGAGAAGAGCGGAAGACGATTTTTACGGGAAACGCCTGGTGGCCTATGGCGAGACGAAAAAAGGACTGGTGCTCAAGTAATTTCCTGTCCGTTTTCATGTCCGATTTTCTGTTGCGAAAATTCTCGCAATGAAGTGACCCCCTCCAGAGCTGCACAGGCTATAGTGCAGACAAGGAGGGCAACATGAACCAGCAGCAAAACCGCCAAATCATGGCGACAATGGACGAATCCCCAATTCTTCATGAAGATGAGGAACTTATCGATGAAGATTTTGTCGATTTCGAATTCTAGCTTCTGCCCAAGCGACAGGGATTGGCCGTGGCTTGTCCTCTTCATGCCAAGATGGTAATTCCTGAGGCATAGACGGCTTGTTATTGCTGTCAGCGTCGGATTGCTTGGGCTTCTCCCATAACAGGATTGCAATATCTTCCGGATCTGGATTACCTTGCTTGCTCTCTATCTTGCGAAGAAACTTCCTCCAGCGTTCTCCGTACCGCTGCTTGGCGAACGAAATTGCAAATGCCCTGATCTTGTTCTTGTCGAGCTCAGCCTTTGCGATCTTGCACAAAACCTCTCGATACTCACGTCCAGAGATACGAACACGGTTCTTTCGCAGAAAGCGCTCTATCTCTTTGCGGGGGATAAAAGTCCACAATTTCTCAGGGTTAGAGACTGGCTTCGTCCTCCCCCTTCGCATCACTCTGATGGAATAGCCGCTTCGCTCATCTAATACCCAAAGGCCAACGTGCTCTGGTAATCTGTCCTTCAATTTCTCATAGTGACTAGCGCCACAAACCACCGTTACCTTGTCAAAGTGCTGAAGATAATCTTTGACCTGGCCATCGACTCTAGATAAAGAATCTGCATCTGTCTTGATTTCGAAGGCATGGAGTTTGCCATTAACGGCAACAATATCGACACGGCGTGTCATGCCGCGGATGGTCAGTTCATTCAGCACTACATCGCCGGAGCCGATTTCCTTCTTCTGCAGGAGGACCTTAATCAGTGCCGCCTTGTAGAAATATTCTGATCGCATCCCTACTACTCTAGCCAAAGAGCCCATGGGCTCCAAATAATATATTTACATTATAGCACTTATAGACGTTTATTAGACAGAATCATTCCTTCCAAGCCACGGATGAAGTGACCCCCTCCAGAGCTGCACAGGCTATAGTGCAGACAAGGAAGGCAACATGAACCAGCAGCAAAAACACGATGGCTCCGGCGGGCGTGAACTGGCTTTGTTCGAGGTCCCAGATGTCCACGGCGATGACGTGTTTCTGGGGCAGTTGCAGTTTAGGGGACGACATCTTCCATGGCCTCCGACATCAGGGTGGAAAGGATTTGCGCGTCCGGTTCCGCGGATTCGATCACGGAGCCGAGCATGCCGGTGATCTGCCAGGCGGCCAGCCAGGTTCTCAGCGAGACGGCGGGATCGCCTTTTTCCATGCGGCGCACGGTGCTGGGGGAGATTCCCCCCTCGATTCCGTACTGCTTGTACAGCTCGCCCATCTCGGTCACGGAGATCCGCAGCACCCGTTTTCGGTAGTCGCGGAGCTGTCGGCCGAGAATGGCGGGGGCCTCCTGGAGTGTGACGTGTTTGCTGGTCATTGTCTGACGGATCAATCCCCGGGCAGGTGCATTTTGCTCAAATTTGTTTCCATTCCTCTTTCTTCCCCCTCAAACGCTCCAAATATGACACACTGTCAAGGTGGCGTTCTGGGCGAAATCAGAAATGGCCAATTTCGCGGGAAGAAGAATCTTGCGCTTCAAATATAACGCACAGCCAGCCTTTATTCAAAAAAACGATCAAATATGACGCACGGCGGGCGCTTTTCATGCCTCATGTGTGCAATTTGCATACATGAGGAAAGGATACTATACTGGTCGCCGAAATCAAGAGGATTTGCTATCGTGTACAAAGTGGGAATTTCCATGCACGCCAACGGACACGCCGGCGCGGCGCGACGGGTGGATGTGCGGAAGACGGGGAGCGGATGGCGCGGAATCAGTCCTGGTCGTACACCACGGCCAGGTGCTTGCGGGCGTGCTCTTCCATGTATTCGAGGCACAGCCCCGTCTCGTCCCGGAGCAGGACATAGCGGATGGGACGGTTCAGGAAATGGTGGAACCGGACGGCCGACCGGGTGGCGGTCAGGTGGGTTCCCGGGGGCCAGGGCCCCAGGTGCCACAACACCACGGCCCGCCGCCATTCGGCGTGATCCTGGTGCTCGACCGCCGGCTCGAGTTTTTTCTGGGCCGCAGCATCTTCAAGCATGTGTTTAATTATAAAATGTTTATTAAGGAACATGAAAATTTTTCGATTCGCCGGCGCCGGCGGGCGCAGGCGGCAAAAAACCGTCGCCCGGCGCTGACGGCGGAACAGAGGGCGGCCGCCACCCATGACGAGGGGCACGCCATCGTGGGGGCGGTCGCAGGATCCGGGAAGAGCCACATGCTCACCTACCGGAACCTCTACTTGTTGATGCGCAAGCAGGTTCCGCACTCCTCCATCCTCAACCTCATGTTCAACAACTCCGCCGCGGCCCAGTTCCGGGAGCGCCTGAAAGGGCTCCTGGACCGTCACGGATACCCGATGCCGCTGGTCCATACCTTCCACGCCTTCGGCATGCGCATCGTGGAGGGGATGATGCGCAAGGGTTGGCTGCCCGAGGGGGAGCTGCTGGAGAACGAATGGGAACTCCTCGGCATGGCGAAGCAGGCCCTGGCCGCCGCCCAGGCGGAGGACCCGGATGCGCAGGTCGATCTGGACAACGAACGCCTGACCGAGTTCCTGTCGGTCGTCGATGAGGCGAAGGCCAACGTCATCGAGCCGGGAACCGGGCTCGCGGAACGCTTCTTCAGCCGCTTCGACACCGATCTCTACCTGCGGGCCTATGCCCACTATGAACGGGACCGCAGGGAACGGAGGATCTACACCTTCTCCGATCTGCTCTACGACCCGGTGCGCCTGATGCGGGACGACCCCGCGAAACGGGAATGGGCCGCCAACCGGTTCGATCACATCATCGTGGACGAATACCAGGACGTGAACGAGGCCCAGCAGATGCTCATCCGGTTCCTCGCCGGGGACCGGGCCCAGGTGATGGCGGTGGGGGACGAGGACCAGTGCATCTACGAGTGGCGCGGCGCGAAACCCTACTACATGGCCCGGGGGTTCGAGGAGGATTTCCCGGGGGCGCGCCGCTACGTCCTGAGCCACACGTTCCGGTACGGGGACCATATCAGTCTGCTGGCGAGCCATGTGATCGACAACAACCGACAGAGAACCCCGAAGATCTGCGTTTCGGATCCGGGGACCCCGGATACGCGGTTCACGCTGGAGATGGCCGGATCCTGGAAGGAGCAGGGGCGGCTGGTCGCCAACGCCATCCAGTCGTGGTGCGAGTCCGGACGGCAGATGAGCGAGGTGGCCATCCTGGTCCGGGAATACAGCCAGACCGTGGTGGTGGAGGCCGGGTTGATGGCGGCCGGGATCCCCTATCGGCTGGTAGGGGCGGCTCCCGCCTTCGCGCGGCGCGAAACCCTGGCATTGCGCGGCTACCTGGCGGTCGCCACGCCCCAGGGGTTGGCGCGATTCGGCGAGGAAGGGCGCGTGAGGGAGGTGGTCGAGGCCATGTTGCAGGTCCCCACCCTGTACCTGACGGGAGGGGAGCGGGAGCGCATGGCGTCCCAGGCCGCCCGGGATCCGGCGCGGCTGGCTGACCTGCTGGAGGCGCACGCGGTTCAGGTCCGGGGCTACCGGAAACGTCATTTCGAGGCGCGAGCGGAATTGTTGCGATCCCTGAAACGGTTGCAGGAGCAGCCGGACACCCCGGTATCCCGGGTGCTCCCCATGGTGATCGACGGCCTGAATCTCTATCCCGCGTTGCGGCGCACGATCCAGCGTCAGGACGTGGCGGAGGAAAAGATCCGTCTGTGCGAGGAGTTCGCGCAGTACGCCACGGGCGACCTGACCGTGGAGGCGTTCCTGGGGGGGATCGAGCAACACGTTTCCCTCGCCTCCGAAGAGGGAGAGGCGGGGGTGTTGATCACCTCGGTACACCGGGCGAAGGGAATGGAGTGGCCCCATGTGATCCTGCCGGAGCTGTCCGAGGGGCGCTTCCCGGCCTACGACACGACGAAGAACCGGACGCCGAGCGAGGATCTGCTGGAACAGGAGCGCCGGTTGTTCTATGTCGCGGTCACCCGTGCGCGGGAAATGTTGACGATGATCGCCCCCGACGACCGGGCGTTGCGCCGGCAACTGGCCGGCAAGGGAATGGAGGGGGAGGTTCCCCGCAGACCGGTGGCCAGCCGGTTTCTGTACGAGTCGAAAATCGATCTCTCGCGCCGGTTGCTCGGTGCCGCGGACCGGGAGGACGTGGCATGGCTGAGGGGCCGCGCGGGCGCAGTGGCGAAATCCTACCTGGAGGCCATCGGCCACCCGGTCGTGGAATCCCTGATGCCGCCAGTCCCCCTGGAGATCGACCAGGAGGAGCCGGCGGCGCCCCCAAACCTGGATGTGATTTAGGAGATGGTATGTCCCGCGAGTGGCGCTGGAAAATCGAGTGCGAAGAGGGCCGTTACGGCACCGTGGTATCCCTGGAAAAGGAGGGGCGCAGGCTGGAACTCTCCCTGGACCAGGACGAGGCAAGGGAACTGCTTGATCTGCTGAACGAGCTGGAGGATCTGGCCCGCGGAGCGCGCGGTGATGAATGCGGGGAGAAGGCGCTGCCCGATTTCCCGCCGGAAGAGGCGGGCGGGGCCGACGCGCTGGAAAGACGTGCCTTGCGGGCGCTCTCCCGACTGGCGGAACGCTCGGGGCTTTCGACCGAGGAGGTCGTTCGGCAACTGGAGATGGGGTGGAGCGGTGAGGTTCTGATCTCCCCGGGGCGCATTGCGTCCCTGTTCCCCGGTTGGGAACAGGCGGAACACATGGCCTTCTACGATGCGCTGCGCAATCTGCTGACCGAGGAAAGCCTGGAGGAAGTCATGGATCGATTCATTCTCGCGCTCGGCGCGGAATGGTGGGCAAGCCGGGATCTTCCGGAACCGGACGGAAACCTGCTGGAGATGGCGCCGGAACCCTGACACGATGGAGCGATGAGCGGAATGGATTGGAACGCCGTTTTGCTGACGGCAGCAGCATCGGGCGACCTGGAAGGTGTCCGGAAGGCCCTGGCCGCCGGGGCGGACGTGGGCGTCCGGGACAAGCACGGTTGGACCCCGCTGCACAATGCGGCTCGATGGGGGCATGCAGGAGCGGCCCGGTTGCTGCTGGAGGCAGGGGCGGATCCGAATGCCCGGACCGGCGGAGGATGGACGGCGTTGGCGCATGCGGTCTCGGAAACGCATTTGGAGGCAATCGATGTGTTGGTCCGTGGTGGCGCCGATCTGAGCGCCCGGGATGAATGGGGGCGGACCTGCCTGCACTGGGCAGCCTTGAGGGGGCGTGTCGAATCGGCCCGTTTGCTGGTGAACGCCGGCGCGGACCCGCAAGCGCGGGATGACAAGGGCAAGACGCCGCTGGATCTGGCGTTGGAGTATGGCGATGAGGAGATCGAGGAGATCCTGAAGCACGCCCTGCTCCAACAGGCCCAGCGCTTCGAGTTCGATGCCCTGATGGAGGTTGCCCCATGAGCGGGATCGACTGGAACGCCCGCCTTCTGGAGGCCGTGCGCGACGGCGATTCGGAGTTTGCTCGCGAGGCGCTGGAGGCGGGTGCGGAGACGGATACTCGCGCCAGACGGGGCAACACCCCCTTGCACCTGGCGGCCGGGAACAGCGATGCCGAGGCGGTCCGCCTGCTATTGGAGCACGGGGCAGACGTGAACGTCCGGAACGAGTGGGGCTGGACCCCGTTGCACTATGGGACCTGGGAGGGTCATGTCGAAGTGGCCCGCCTGCTGCTGGAGCACGGCGCCGAGGTGGATGTCGTGAATGAGGATGGGTGGACCCCGCTGGATATCGCCCGGGAACAGGGCTACGAGGAGATCACGGCGCTCATGGAGCATGCCATCCTCCAGCGAGCGCAGCAGTCCGAGTTCGATGCCCTGATGGAGGTTGCCCCATGAGCGGAATCGACCGGAACGAGCGCCTTCTGGCGGCTGCATTGCATGGCGATTCGAGAGGGGTTCGAAAGGCGCTGGAGGCGGGCGCGGAGACGGATGCGAAAGGTTATGGGGCCAACACCCCGCTGCACCGGGCGGCCGGAAGGGGGCATGCCGGGGTGGTTCGGATGCTGCTGGAGGCGGGCGCTGACCTGGAGGCGCGGAATGATCAAGGCTGGACACCACTGTACTACGCGACGTGTTGGAGGCATGTCGGGGTGGCCCGCCTTCTGCTCGAGGCGGGCGCCGATGTAAATGCTCCGGATTGGTGGATGAGGTGGACGCCCCTGCGTCGGGCTGTGGGGAACGGCCACGCCGAGATAGTTCGCCTGCTGGTGGAGTTCGGCGCAGATCTGAATGTCCGGGACAAGGAGGGTAAGACCAACCTGTACTACGCAGTCGATCTGGGCCGGCTCGAGGCGGTCCGCCTGTTGCTGGAGGCGGGCGCCGATCCGAACACGCCGGATAACAAAGGGGGGACCCCCCTGCATCTGGCTGCTTGGCGTATTCGTGCCGACATGGCCCGTCTGCTGATCGACGCCGGTGCGGACGTGAACGCCCGGGACAAGGATGACAGGACGCCCCTGCACCAGGCGCTCGAAGCTCCGGACATCCATGTCCGCGCCGGACTCCAGCAGCAGGAAGGCCGCACTGGAATGATTCGCCTGTTGATCGATGCCGGTGCGGACGTAAATGCTTGCAACGCGCGCAGTGTGCCCCCGTTGATCTTTGCAACCGTGAATGGCCATGCCGAGGCGGTCCGTTTGTTGTTGGAGTCCGGCGCGGACATGGATGTCCGGAGCTGGAGGGGGCGGACCCCGCTGGATATCGCCCGGGAAAAGGGCCACGGGGATGTCGTGGCGCTCCTGGAGGCGCACCTGCGCGCCCGACTGCGCGAGAGTCAGCAGTCCGAGTTCGACGCCCTGATGGAGGCTGCCCCATGAGCGGGATCGACTGGAACGAGAAACTTCTGGCTGCGGCCGAAACCGGCGACCTGGAGGGCGTCCGGGAGGCGCTGGCCGCCGGGGCGGACGTGAACGCCCGGGACGAAGCCGACTGGGCTCCGCTACATTGGGCGGTCAAGCGAAGCCATCCTGATGTGGTTCGCCTGCTGGTCGATGCTGGGGCGGACGTGAATGCGCGGGACAAGGGTGGATGGACTCCGCTGTACCTGGCGGCCGCGAAGGGCCGTGTCTATGTGGTCCGCCTGCTGTTGGAGGCAGGGGCGGATGTGGAGGCGCGGGACAAGGAGGGCAAAGTCCCGCTGCACTGGGCGGCCGGAGGGGGCCATGCCGAGGTGTCCCGGCTGTTGCTGGAGGCGGGCGCCGACGTGAATGCTCGGGACAAGGAGGGCAGGACGCCCCTGCACGGGGTTGCCAGTTGGGGGCGTGCGGAAGCGGCCCGCCTGTTGCTGGAGGCGGGCGCCGATCCGAACGTCCGGGACGAGGAGGGCAAGACCCCGTTGGATATCGCCCGGGCAGAGGGCCATGAAGAGGTCGCGGCGCTCCTGGAGGAATCCATGGTCCTGCATGCGCAGGATTCCGCGATGGATGCGGGCGCCCCTTGAGCGAAGCGCAATCGGGCGCTGGTGACGGAGATGAGCCGATGAGCGAAGAGATCGACTGGAATGCTCGCCTTCTGGATGCTGCTTTGATTGGGGATCTGGAACTGGCGAAGAAGGCTCTGGCGGCTGGGGCGGATGTGAGTGTTCGGGACAACAGCGGCAGGACCCCGCTGCACCGGGCGACCGGAAACGGTCATGCCGGGATGGTCCGCCTGCTGCTGGAGGCAGGCGCCGATGTGGATATGCGGGATGAGAACATCGGCGCATCTCCGTTGCACGAAGCCTGCGGAGAGGATCGTGTCGATGTGGCTCTTCTACTGCTGGAGGCAGGAGCGGATCCGAATGCACGGGACAAGTGGCGCGGGACGCCGCTGCATTGGGCGGCCACGCATGGCCATTTCGGCATGATTCGCCTGTTGCTGGACTATGAGGCGGATCCAAATGCGAGGGATGGCAAAGAGTGGACGCCGTTGCACCATGCGGTTTTTAGGGGATGTGTTGAATCGGTACGCCTGCTGCTTCAGGCGGGCGCGGACCTGGGGGCGCGGGACAGGGAGGGCAAGACCCCGCTGGGTTTGGCGCGGCAAAAGGTCCGAAGGAGAATCGCGGCGGCACTGGAGCACGCTCTGTTTCAGCGAAAGCAGCAGTCCGAGTTCGACGCATTGATGGAGATGACTCGATGCGCTGGCGGTTGCTTTCGGGAAGAAGAACCGGGTGATGATGGTCCGCAAGGGAGAGGAGGAGGGGCGGGTCCTCCTCGTGATGGATGACGGGACCCGCATCACCCGGAAGGTAACTCCGAACGGCGTCTCGAGGGCGGTGGTGCGGGATCCGTCCGGCAAGCCGGTGCCGGCGCCCCAGGGATACCTCGACGCGCTTGCGCCGGCGCTCAATTTCAACCCGGCGGCGTTCGTCGAAGCGGATGGAAAGGCCAGGATCCGCATGTTGACGGAGGCGTTTCCCGTGCGGGCGTCGAAGGAGCAGATCGAATCCCTGGTGGGCGGGGTGATCGAGACGGACGACCTCCCGGAATCCCTGAATCTGCAACAGGTGTCCGAGATCTACCGTCGCGCCTACCAGGCAAGAACCGAGGCGAACGGCCAGTTGAGGCAGATCCGGACGGAACGCGAGGCCGAGTTGTCCCGGGTTCCCGAAGGATTCGACCCGGAGAAGGTGCGCGGGGTGTCCACCAGGGATCTCGCCGAGGAGCTGGCGCGCGTGGAGACGCACAACCGTCATGTGGCGGAGGTCCGGCGGAACCTCGAACGTCTGAAGGGGAACGAGCGGGATCTGGAGCGCCAGATCGAGGAGCTGAAAGCCAGACTGGCGCAGGTTCGGGAAAAGTCCGGCGAGGCGGAGCGGTGGCTGAAGGAGAACCCGGAAAAGCCGTCCGCAGACCTGCAAAAACGGATCGAGGCCCTGGATGAACAGCGTGCGATCCTGGCCCACCAGGATCGTGCAAAACGGCTGCTTGAGCAGGAAGAGGAGGTGGAAAAACGGGTGAAGCGCTTGGATGCCGGCGTCAAGCGCCTGCGCGCCCTGCCGGCGGAGCTTGCCGAGTCTGCGGATATCCCGATTCCCGGGCTCACCATCGAAGAGAAGGACATCCACGTCAACGGCCTGCCATTCGGGAACCTGTCCGATGGCCAGAAGATCCAGGTCGCGGTGCAGGTGGCTCGTGCCGGGGCGAAGGATCTGAAGATCCTGTGCGTGGATGGCGCGGAAAAACTTTCCGCCGATGTGCGGGACAAGATGGTGGAGGATTTGCGGAAAAGCGGGTTCCAGGTGTTCATGACGGTGACGGACAACGACGACCTGCGGGTTCGGGATATCGCCCCAAGCGGCTCGGAAAACACTGCTTCCGGAGAGAGGGCCGGAGACGGCGGGGTTTCCGTTGAGGCGGTGGACGATGGGGCGAACGGAAAATGGTACGATGATCTGAAGGGGACAGGGGAAGAATCGGAAGAATCCGTGGACCTGGACCGGTACTTCGAAGAGCCCCCCGAAGAGAAGGCGGGGGCGGGCAAGGAACAAGAGTTTTCCATCGATTTCTAGGGGCGTAGAACGTGGAGAAGAAGAACGAAAAGGCATGGAACTATCTGATCCGGGATTCCAGGCTGCCGGTATCCGAGTATCTGAAGAACGCGTTGGAGTTCGACCAGGAGGATCGCAGCGCCCGGGTGTTGGACATGGCGGTGGGCTATCGTTCCGCGGTCTCCGCGGTCGAGTTGCTGGACAAGGAGCGTGGTGAGCGGGTCGTCCGGGCCGTGGTCATGGAGTTCCGTCGGGTGCCCCGCGAGGAGCGGGAGGCGTTGCTGGCCAAGGGGGTGGACGCCACCTTTGCCTGGCGCGCCTTCGATGAGTCCGAGGGGCCGTCGATCACGAAAGCGCCACGGCGTATTCTGGAACGGTTGAGCCCGGCGGATTCCGATCTGGCGCGCCGTTGGCGGGAAGCGTGCTGGCGGCGGGTGAGGGAGCTGGAGAACAAGGGCTACCGGCCCCTCGTGATCGGGGACATCATCAAGCTGGAGAAACCCGTGATGTTCCAGGATGGGCGTGAGCGTTCCGTATTCCTGGTCACGCATGACGGGATGAGCCGGATCGGCGTGGGAGGCGTGTGCCTGGAGGATGGTGCTGACGTGTCGCTCAATCGGGTGGTCAGCCATGCCAGGGGCGGGCTGGAGCGCATGACGCTGCCGGAGCGGCTGCCCCCCAATGCCGAGGGCCCGGTGATGTTGCGGGAGTTCCCACAGGGCAATGGAGAAGTCTCCTTCGTGGCGATCTCCGCGGTGGGTCAGCCCGGGGAACATCCCGCGGGTCGGGTGCTGGCCCGTTCTTTCTACCGCGAGGAAATCGAGCGGGACGTGAACCGGGTCAACGAGGATTACAAGTACAAGTGGCGCAGTTTCTCTCCGGGCCCCGGAGAGGATGGGATGGGACCTTGAGCGGGACTGGACCGATAAGCGTCCGGGAGGCGCTGGATGCCGGCGCCGACGTGGATGCGCGGAACAAGTGGGGTTTTTAACAGCGCCTTGAAATATGCTCGATTGTGTTTATAATTGCTCAATATGGGCAAGTTAATGAGCATATCCGAGGCTGCCGAGGTGGCTGGGGTGGGTGGTCATCATCAACCAGGGCGATGAACCGTCTTTCGAGGAGGAGCTGGCGAAGGATGTTCTGGAGATCGTCGCCGTCTTTTCGGCGCGGCTCTACGGATCACGCTCCCACAGGAACAAAAAGCTCATCGAGGGCCTGAAGGAGGCGGTGGATGCTGCTGGTGCATAAGATCGAGCTGGCGCCGAACAACCACCAGCGCGCCTTCTTCGCCCGCGCCTGCGGCGTGGCGCGCTTCGCCTGGAACTGGGCGCTGGACGAGTGGAAGCGCCAGTACGAGGCGGGCGAGAAGCCGAACGAAGCCGCCTTGCGCCGTCAGCTCAACGCCATCAAGAAAGACGAGTTTCCCTGGATGCTGGAGGTGCCCAAGTCGGCCCCGCAACAGGCCATCAAGGACCTGGGGGCCGCCTTCGGGCACTTCTTCCGCCGGGTGAAGGCCGGCCGGAAGCCCGGCTACCCCCGCTTCAAGAAGCGCGGCATCCACGACAGCTTCCGCGCCGACAACGGCCCGCCGGCCGCCGGAAAAGATGCCGTGAAGGTGGACGGCAGGCGGGTCCGCGTGCCGAAGCTGGGCTAGGTGCGCATGCGCGAGCCGCTGCGATTCCAGGGGCAGGTCAAGTCCCTCGTCATCTCCCGAAAGGTGGACAGGTGGTTCGCGGCCATCGCCGTCGAGACCGAGGCCCTGCCCCATGCGTCACGCAA
>Ga0256914_1001269_pt1 | contig 23447 bp, 25 predicted proteins | sample HulkmetaG_FD_191571 | JGI IMG/M metagenome (GOLD analysis project Ga0256914, IMG submission 191571) | Hydrothermal chimney microbial communities from Main Endeavour vent field at the Juan de Fuca Ridge, Pacific Ocean - Hulk | ecosystem: Environmental > Aquatic > Marine > Hydrothermal vents ... | reverse complement strand
AGGCGGTGGTGGATTCCCTCGAGACCGGCTGGTGGGAGTTTTTCGCCAGCCAGGTGGAGAAGGGACTGGCGACATGGACTGAGGTGGACCAGGCCCTGCGCAACGCGGCGTGGCGCATGGGCCTGTAAGCAAACTCCCGACGCCGGGGAACGGGCGGGGCGGGTAGGGACGGGAGAAAGGGGAGGCAAGCGATGAAAGTTTACATGGGAACGGAATCGAGATTTTCATACCAGGGGCGTCCACGGACGCCCGAGACATGTGACGTATGCGGGACCAAGGCCGCGCACGCGGCAATCGACAATACCTCCGCCAAGTGGGTGCATTTTTGTGATACCCACTGGCGGGAAGTGGAGAATTCGCCCCTTAGGGTGCGTGGTAACACTGTGTTTGTATTCAAGTCTGCCCGCAACGTGCGCAACACGTACGGACGGGCGATTAAGCGACTTGCAGCGCTGGGTGCCTACATGGACCCGGCGCTGACAAAGCCTTTGGCCTCTCCCCCAGCGTGGCTTCATGCTTTTTGGGCCCCCGAGTGGGCCGTAAAGAGAATTATCGAGGAATTGCACGGCTGGGGGATTGAGGCCGTGCAAGAATAGGCTACGGGGGGCTTATGCCCCACACGAACAGTGTCCTCCTGCGCGGAGGACGGGGCGCGGGGAATGGGTGGCCGCGCAATCCCGGGAGTGGCGGGAGCCCGGGAATATAGGGGGGGGCATGACTACATACGTGATAAAGGTCGACAGAGAGGCAGGAAAGCGATTCCCGGCTGGTAAACCGGGGGCATATATCATATCGGAGTTGTCGCGTCCGGTTTTTATTTCGTTGCCCGAGCCCGGCCGTGTCGAGGTAGTGTCCATCGATGACGCAACCGGCGAACTTGGTACAGATATTGCTTCGTTGGCTCGAAAATTGGACGTTCCAATTCGCAGGTACCAACGCGTTGTGTTGGCCGCCGAGATAATAGAGTTTGCTCCCGACGAGTACGCGCAGGTGTTTAGCCTGCGCGGGTGTGTCAACGAGCGGGAGTTCGAAACCATATTAGAAACGGTTGCGAATTTCGATGGCATCCCCGTAACAGATCCGGTTCTCATCCCCAGGAGGGAAGGGAAAATGAGAAATGCCGAAAAGCGGATTGCCGAGGTCCTTCGCCTTCGCCACTTGGGCGATAACGAACTATCTCGGCAGGATTTGCTCGAGTCAGCGGGCCTGCCTGACGATTATAAGCTTCGTCCGTGGCCCGAGTTTCCGACCGTGGACGAGGTGATGTCGGTCGTCGGGTGGGCATTTTTCCGCCACGCGTCGGGTCTCACAGCGGCCTGGGGCGAAATCATGCAGGCTATGGAGACCGCCGGGTGGCCTCCACTTGTCCGTGAGATTGTCGGACGGGCAATGGGCCCGACGGCCCGCGATTTTCCCCCGGGCCGGGCGTGGGGATATGGCTTCAACCCAGACCGCTACCACGAGTTGGTGGCGGAATACAAGGCCCTGTACGACAGGGCCGAGGAAATTCTGAATAAACGATAATAGCATGGGGAGGTCCCGAACGCTGGGAATGGGCCCCCAGCGTCGGCCACTGGTAGTGGCGTCGGGGATGTCCGGTGGCGGAGGCCTGTGTGGCCCGCACAGGCTGAACCCACGGGGCGTGCGGGTTCGATTCCCGCCCTCCCCCACCTAGGCCCATAAAAAACAACAGGGAGGAAACCATGAATAGTGTAATATATTGCAAGTGTGGAATTTTTCGACTAACGACCCCGTCCCTTGTGGTTGCGCAAGACGAACGGGAGTTCTCTGTCTACCTTAGTTCGGTAGACAGAGATGTGACTATCATTGAGGCAACAGACGGGATCTGGCCGGCCGGCCGATATCGTTTCAGTTTCAGATATCGGTACGGCGGTCTCCATCGATTCCTGGGGGATGAGTTCACGTCCGCCGGGAAAGTGTTGGAGTACGTGTATTCCCGGGCCCGCCCCGGGAGAATATCCGGGGGAAGATTGGTAATAGATGTAGAGGTGAAATATCCTTTCATACCGCCGCCGTCGTCAACGGCAAACACGGTTAGCGAATTTGTGGGGCAAGGCTCCGATGGGAAGACCATCGCGGAGCATAAGATTTTATTTGCGGATTTCTATTACGCGGTGATTGCGAGTCACCGCGGCATAGATAAATATATGATAGAAAATGAGATAACCCCGATTGTATCTGATGGGGCTGTACGTATCAACATACCCGACCCATTGCCAGATCGCCGGGTTGAGTGGTCGCAGTCGTTTGTGGAAATTCCCGAAACCAGCATAGAGGTTCCGGGCGCTGGAGACCTCTACACGAGGTTGAAGGCGTTTAGGAAAGAAACCCTACAAAAAATGAAAGAGGAGGTGCAAAATGTACCGAGTAGAACGCAATAAGGAGAAGGATACCGTTACGGTTCTTCGGTTGCTGCCGCCAGACGCGGCGGGCAATTCGCACTGGGTGACGGTTGTCACCCTAAAGGGGCGTGACGTTGTCCTGGCCCGCAGCGCTGGAAACCGGTACGTACCGGCGCGTGTAGCCACCGACCTGGATATAATCGAAAGCATCACCGGCGGTGGCGCGTAAGCATGAAAAGCCCGGGGTTAACGCCCCGGGCTTTCGTTTTTCCCCCTTATCTCGTTCGTCAACTGCTCAATCACCGCGGCCTGCTCGCGTAGTTGCGTGACGATTTCCGCCAGTACGCGCGCTTGCTCGCGCATTGCGGCGACAATTTGCTCGTTTTGCTGGTAGGCCATTTGTAACAGGCGGTCGTTCTCCTCTTTGTAGTCTTTCCACGTATTTAGCACGAAATAGAGCAATAGCAAGGCTAGCGTCGCGGGGAATCCGAATTCGCGTGCGATAGTGATTAAGTCTCCACCGGCCATTAATGCCCCTCCCTGGTGATACGATAGGCCGGAACCGTTGCGAAGCGGCCGTCTATCGTCCGTCTCCTGACCCGAGCGCTGTCTATCGTGTATCCCGCATCTCCAGCGCGTCGCAATATTTCCCGCACGCGATCCTGGCTCACCCCCCACCGTCTTGATAGTTCACGAGTCGTAAAAAAACCGTCGGCATCCGCATCTTTCCCCCAGATGTCCTTAATTAGTTCCTCTATGGTGAAATCGAACGTATCTGTCATTATTCGCTCCTATAGTGCAGTTCGTCGGCTAGCGGTATAATCCACCGCCTTACGTGCGGCGTGTATTCGCCATCTTGAACAGTGAATATAATTCCGCCAATCTCCGGTTCCCGGCCGGGAGCAATTTTCCGTAGAAAGCCGCTCATCAATTGCCATCCCGGCAGCACGAACACGCGAGGGTGGGTGGCCATACCACTATCGTTGAACCGATGCTGGTGCCCCCTTACCGACACGTCCGGAACACCAACATCCGCGGCGTGGGCATTGGCCACCATCATAACGCTCTCACGTCCCGGAGCACCCGTCTTGGTCCACGGCCTCCCCCATCCCTGGGTGTGGTGTGCGAAATGAAAGCGCACACCATCGGTTTCTATCCACGCCCCCCACCGTGAAAGTGGGGCTTCGTAGGGTATCGTATCACGAAACTCGGCCGCTACCATCTCCTCCAGTTGCGCCACGTCCCCCACATGAACACCTGTTCCGCGCACGAAAAACATGGCTTCCGGGCGATATATCTCCACGGCCCGCCTGATAGAGGCCGCGGCTATCCCTACGTGGTCCAGCGTGTTGACGGACACCAACTGGGTTGTCCGGTGGTGGACTCCATCAACGAGGTCCCCGTTCCAGACAATCCACCGCCGCCCCCGCGCTATTTCCCCGGCGCGGTGCCAAAAAGCCTCCCACCTCTTCCAGAGGGATAATTGGTATTTATTGGCCCTGTACCTTCCCTCTTCGTATAGGTCATATTCGGGTGGACACAGTCCAACCGTGCTACCAGCGTGAAGGTCTGATACGGCCACGATTGTAGTCGTCATCGCTCACCGCTCCACAGACAGGCAAGCGCCATCTACGCAATCTCGCATAGCCCACCACAACGGTGTACGCTCCCCGTCCCACACGAGCATGGTTGGCCGCCATTCAGCATTGGCGACCCCGGGCGCGCCCTCGTACGCGAACCAGTACAGCCGCGTCACGCGCCCATCGCCCGCAAACGTTAGCACGAGTTCGCGTAGAACAGCGTTGGACCACATGAAATCACGTGAATTTTCTAGGATACCCGTCTCCGTGACCCACAATTCGCCCTGGGCCCACGGGTGCTGGTCCTGGAACGATTTCCACCCGTTGATTTGGCCGATGATTGCCTGGGCGTTTGCCCGCCAATCGGCTTGGCCCCACGCGTACGCGTGGACGTGGATGCCAGCGATGGGCGGGGATGTTCCGTAGCGCGTCGCATATTCATTTCCCAGACCCGCCATCCAGGACCAGGAGTTGTTCACGCCACCGGCCACGATTCGCAGGTCCGGCCTCGCTTCGTGCAGGTCGTGCAGATATTGCGCGGCCGTGGCCGGCGAGCAATTCGCCTGGGTGGGGGATTCTGGTTCGTTCAGAAACAGCATGTAATCACCCGTACGCGGCCAGGCGATGGCGGATTGTAGGTGCGCACCCGTGCATCCCCACATCATGGGGGTGTAGTGATATCCGAATTGGTTCGCGTAGGACGTATTCGCCGACCACGAGTAGACCAGCGGCCGTTCTAGGGCCTCCCATTCCGCCGCGCTCATGGTGTACGTCATGCCGACGCCGAATTTCCGGTCAGGGAACGGGGGCGGGGTTGGGGTTGGATTGGCTGTAGGGCGGGGAGTTGGCGTTGCCGTCGGCACAGACGTTGGCGTGGGGGTGGGAGTGGCCGAATGGAGATAATAGAACGTATCTTGACACGCGTTCGCGTATACGTTCATGGACCCGCCGTAAATCGTATCCGTGACCACATACGGTCCTGCCGCAATGTAGCGAAGATACGCACGGTTTTCCCCCGCCACCACCTTCGTATTTACATAATATGTCTTTGCCCCGGCCCCCCACCAGGTTGGACCAACGAATTTCACGGTGGTGGGATTGTCCGTGACGATAACAAGCCCTGTGACACATTGGGCGTGGACCAGGGCGGTCGGTCGTGCCAAGAAAAAGACGGTGCCGAAAACGACGAGCATTACAACGGAAAAAACGATGAATGTTTTGCGCATGTGCCTTTCTCCTTTGGTTTATACTAGTAATGTTATGTCAACTACCGCATTAATCCCGCGCCACGATTCTAACTGTGGCGCTCATCCCGCGTGACGTGAGCGTAACGACGGGTTCCAACGCGCACCGTTCGCGCTGGAGGATTTCGCGAATTGCGGCCTCGGCGCGCCGAACACGTTCCTGACGCTCGCGTTCGATGAGTTCGCGGGCCGCCTCGGGTGTGATTTCTGTGTTCTCCATGTTATGTCTCCTTTTCGATTATCAGTTAAACCATCCACGCGCCCGCATATCTTCAATCAACGTGGCTAATACATTCGCCACGTCCGTAAGCGTAGCCGCGCTGACATCTAGCGAACGTGCTGTGGTAACGTTTGTCGTTGTGTATGCCGGCACCGTATACCCCTCCTTCCCAAGAATTTGTATATCGCCCGTAGAAAACTGCAATCCAAACTCAGTTAGCCCCCCACCGTCATCCCGGGTAAAAAGACGCGCCGCATCTGCTGGTGGGGCGGAGGGAGTGGCGACTTCGCGAAGGATAAGGTCGCCGTTGATGTCGAGCCAAGCGCTTGCAGTCGATGTACTATTTATGACAGTTTTACTACCTAATATGATTGGTGCCCCACGTAGCCTAAGCGCCAAAAATGCTAGGGTATCCCTATTATATGCAAAAATATTACCTTGCCCTGCAGAATAGTACATTTCTATGCCGCTGCCAGCCGTAGGCGCGAATACGCCAGTTACGCGCAATGTTCCGTTTAGGTCAACGCTATCTCCTAATACATGTTTTCTTCCGCTTCCCATCATTACCTCTAATCCGCCCCCGCTTGAATATAAACTCACCTGCCCCGTTACACCCCCAGCGGGAGCCGTGCCGTCCGCGATGCTTAGCACGTTCGTGCCAGTGGTGGTGGAGCCGCCCGGTGCGGTAGTGCCAAGACCAAATCCGGCAGGATAAACGCCACATCGTTCGGAGCCGCTTATGCGAAACGATAGCGCTCCTATTCCGCTTGTAGACTCTAATATCAACGTCTCTCCGGATTGCTCTACCCTGCCAACGGTGGCGTATGTATTGCGAAACTGCAGCGACACATTCGTCGTCGCATACGACGATGAATTCGTGTCGATAATCTTGATGATAGGGTCACTATACCGAACAGTGATAACGGCCGTACCGTCCAGTAGAACGTTTCCGTCATCCACCCACTTTCCGCTCGTTCCGTCGTAACGCAAGACGGAGCCGTCGGTGACGGGAGACGACAAGACCACGTCCCCCAAATCCCCCACGCTGTTCGTGGACAGAACATAATCCCCCAGGTCCCCCACGGTCACGTGTGTGGCCGACGCCTGGCCGGACTTGTCCACTACCAGCGCGTGGCCGTCGGCCAATGATGCTTCCGCCGCTAGTTCGTAGATTCGCTTCTGCGCCATGATCATCTCTCCCAAACGATAACGTGCAATGACGATTCCGTAGAATACGTCGCATCTTGAATACTACTTTCCGAACCCGCTACCCGCCACGAAACCTTCACCGTGTGCGTCCCGGCCGACAGGTGTACTGGATACATCATTGTCACCTCGACGACACCGGAAACTTTCGGTTCTACCCGGGCTAATCCATCTACCCCCCCAACGCGTGAACCGTCAACGTCAAAGTCAAAATATGTCTGGTAATACTCGTTCTGGACGTTCGCCGTGAACGTTAGCAACGCCACGGCTTCTTCACACGTAAACGTTACCGTGTGTCCGGTATCCGTCCAGGTCGTCGATGTGGTAGTTATGTCGGAACCGGAATTCGTGCTTGTGTAGACAGAAGTTACGGCCCCGGGCGACACCTTGCTAGCCCCCACAGCGCCACCGGTAATTTGCGCTGTGGTAACTGCTCCGGCCGCCAGGGCCCCAGCGTCCACCGCGCTATCGGCCAATTTCGCTTCCGTTACGGCACCATCCGCTATTTTCGTCGTTGTTACGGCCGCCCCGGCTATTTTCTCCTCTTCTATCGCCGACGGTTGCAGTTTGGTCGTCGTGATTGCGCCGTCGGCCAGTTTGTCTTCCGTGATTGCGCTGTCGGCCAGTGCTCCCGTATTTGCCCCGCCCGCCGGAAGCATCGTGGCCGGCAATATGCTGGTCCACGTTCCGGCCACCAGACACCACAAGAATTCGCCCGTGTCCGTATCCAGGAATGTGTCCCCGGGTTGTGGGCTGGCCGGACGGTCCGCTGTTCCTCCGCTAGGTGTGAAACCTGTGCCAATAGCGTGGTCCACGATATCGAGATTCGTGTTCCACCCCTTTCCCCATCCCGTCTCAGCCGTCGCAAATTTTTCCAGCGATAGAACGGTTGTGTAGGTACTCATCGTCGCACCTCCAGGACCCAGAACACGGCCGGAATCTGCTTCCCCGTGTAATACGTGTCTACGTATCCGTAATCCGACGACGTGCCAGTTCGCCACATGACCTCGAATGTATGTGTACCCGCTGCCAGGCCGGACACGGGATAGAAGATGTTGACCATCCCCGGCGCATTGAAAAACGGGATGGCTAGGCCGTCCGTGCTATCCCCTACCCTAGTTCCATCTATTGCGAAATCGAAAAATGTTATCCCCCGCTTGTACGCTTGCCACCCGAGGAACACGCGCCCGCCGTACGTCGATGTCGTGATGACGAAGTCTCCTATCCGTCCCCATAGCGCCGTGTGGACCACGAAGTTTTGGTCGCGCACCTCCGCCATGTGTAGGCGCGCGATAGTCCCCTCGATATCCTGGCCACTAGTGGCCCACGCCGCCGGAATTTTCGTTTTCGTCACGGCATCGTCAGCAAGGGCCGCTGTCCCAACCGCCCCATCCGTCAGTTTGGCCGTTGTTACCGCCCCGGCCGCAATTTTCGCTGCCGTCACTGCGTTATCGGCAAGTTTCACTGCCGTGATTGCGCCATCCGCCAGTTTGGCCGTTGTCACCGCCCCAGCCGCGATTTTCGCTGTCGAAATAGCGCCGGATTGAACCTTACTCGCAGTTACGGCCCCGTTGGCCAGTTTCGCTGTGGTCAGAACGCCCGCACCGTACATGTCGGCCGACAGTTCCGCCGTCCACACACCGTCCGTGAGGCATCGGTAGATGATGCCCGTATCCGTCGCAATGTATGTCCACCCGGCCTGGGGGTTAGCCGGCTTATCCGCATCCAGGCCGGACGGTGTGTACCCGCGCCCGAGGTCGTCGTCGATAGCATCCCAATTGTCGTTCCAGTCGCTCCCCCACCCCGGGGGCGCATTAACTGCTGGTTCGTTGTATCCCCGCAACGGTGTCGTCATGTTTCCCCCTACGCCATCTCCGTTATAGCCAGCACGTGCGGCATTGTCCCCCAGCCGACGGTTCCGCCCGAACCAGTCGCCTTTGCCACCAGTTTCACCGTGTGCGCGCCCGCGGCCAGCGTTGTGACGGCCCTTATCGTCATGGACCGATCCGACACGGTGATGGCTAATCCGTTTGCGCCCCCCAGAACAGCCCCGTCAACATCGAACGAGAAATGTATTTCGGATGATGCATTGACGGCTACCCGGGGGATATGAGCCGACAGCAGGACCACGCCGCCGTACGTAGTTATCGTTGCCTCGAGCCCCGTACTAACCCACGTCGTCGATGTAACGCTAACGGAAGCCGTGTCTTCGTCACGCGCCTGTCTGCTGATTGCCCCGACCGCCATCTTTTCTATCGTAACGGAATCGTCCGCCAGGGCCGCCGTCCCTACACTACCAGCCGCTAGTTTGGCCGCCGTCACCGACGCGTTCCCCAATTTTGCTTCAGTTATTGCGGCATCCGCTATCCTTGCTTCCGTTACGGCCCCGTCCGCCACCTTTTCCGTCGTCACAGCGCCGTCGGCCAATTTCGCTTCCGCCACGGCCCCGTCCGCCACCTTCTCCGTCGTTACGGCCGCGTCGGCCAACTTATCTTCCGCGATTGTGCCAGCCCCGATTTGGGAGGCCGGCCAGGTGACTGTCCATACACCCGCCGAAAAACAACGATAGAACGCACCGTCATCCCCCAGGAACGTATCCCCGACAGACGGGTTGGCCGGAAGGTTCGTCGCCGACCCCACCGGCGTGTACCCACGCCCAATGTCCGTGTCAATGGCGTTAATGTTCTGGTTGTAGATTGTACCCCAATCCGGAGTGCCCTCGTATCCGAGTTGAGGCTTCGTATATCCGCGATAACTGGTTGTTGTCGTTCCCGGCATGTCACTCCTCCACCGTGGCTAGGGCCTCGATGAATTTCCGCTGCATGTTCAGAAAATCCGCCTTCCACTCATCGCGCGCACGACGAACAAGCGTAAGCGCCGTTGCCCGCAATTCCTCCACGGTCCCCGTTGGCACTATCCCCGGTTCTAACCCGCGCGTGCGCCCCTCGCGGCCACATCTTTCCCAATACGGCCGCACCTTCTCGTCCGGGAGAGGGAGTGGTTCGGTTTTAAGCCCGTTTAATTTAATGCCGAGGTTCGGGGGCGCTTCCGTGTACAAGACGTCCAACCCCTGGCGGGAATACATCGTGTAGCACTGGGCCAAAACTGGAACGTTTTGGTATAACCGGGCTAACGCGTGCGCAGCCCGGACGTACTGCATCATGTATCCCCATATGTCGAGTCGTGCTACACGAACCACCCACCAGGGTTTAGCCGGCCACGATTCGTCATCCAGGCCGAAGTCGTGTCCCACCCAGGCCAGCGCCGGGTGGTCGGCCACGGCCATGGCGACTGTGCGCCGGATACGTAGCCATTCCTGGAAAAACGCCTCGCTCCAGTAGTCCGGTATGCGGCCGATGCCTGGAACGAATTTCGTGTATGTGGTATGTGGTCCCGTCTTGGCCGAGTGGACGGCAACCACCAACCCGACCCGTATGCCTAGCCTGGCCGCCTGGTCCAGTTCCCCCGGAATTTTCTCGATTTGCCCCGGGAGAACACGCATGTGGACCCCGACAGCGCCGGCCCGCTGCCATTCCGGGTGGCCCGGCCATTCGTGCGGCCAGGCGTTCATTACGTAGAGCGGAATGCCGAATTTCGTCTTGTCTTCTTCTACCCCCGCCAGCACCCGCAGCGCCCGCGCCACAAGGGCGGGTAATTCGTCCGGCGTGGCCGTTTCTATACGAGCGATAAGATTGCGCAAGTCGTCCATCAATCACCTCACAGTTCTCGGTACCATATGGTCGTTTTCGCAAGCCCCCCCTTATTGACGTACCCGGTGCCGCCCGTAACGGCCACCTGGAGGGCTACCGTGTATGTCCCCGCGCTCCCAAGGTCGAATACCCGAGCGTGGGTAGCCGTTGGCGTCATGGCATTGCAGACCGAACGGAAAAACGTATCCGATTCCGACCCTACCACCAGTCGCGCCGCCAATTCGTCCGTTGAGTTGTTCAACCACAGCCTCGGCGCTGTAGCCCCCACCAGCAATTTTCCGCTGTTCGTCGTGACTGAAAGCGTAAGTACGTCCACGAACGCCGTGGACGTGGTGGAGAATTCGGCCGTGGAAGAAGCGCTTCCATCGCGGATTGGACGAGCGAAAGGCAACCATTGAGAGCCATCGTAGAAATAGAGCCCCTCGCCGGCCCCGGGATTCCACGTGGTTCCATCCGCGTATATCACCATCCCCTCGTCCGGAACAGCCGGAGCAGCCGTCGCCTTAGGAAAGACGTATCCGCCGCCTTTGTGCCAGCGCCAACGAGTCGGATAGCCCCCCGCCCCGCTGGACGTATCCGCAGCGACGTCGAGGTAATCCTCGTCCGCATGGGAAAGGGCGAACCACGTATTCCCACCGGAAAACTCGAATTGGAGAATATTCTCTATTGGCCCCCCGAACGGCCCGCTGCCGTACGGATCCACATCGTATCCGGAGCCGCCAGAAAACAACAGCCGTATTCCGGCCTCGTCCAGGATGATTTGCCCCCCGCCGGCCTTAATAGTTCCGTCGCTGTCGAAATACGCCTGGGGAACGCCATCAGACAGGCCGAGGATTTTCCCCACACCCGTTGTCCGGTCGAACCAGATGACGACTCCCGTTGCTGTCCCGAATTCGCCCGCCATGCTCAACTCCCCGCCTGGAACGTGGTTCGCGGGTCGATGGCCATGATGACCCCGCCCACGGTCTGCTCATCCGTGGTTCCGGTGATGGTTGGTACTAGTCCGGCAGGCCCGTACGGGTCGGCCGCCGTCTTTCCACCATACCCTCGCAACATGCCGGCCAACGTTTCTCCCATCCGTACCGGCCGGCCCCCAACCGTAACCTGGTGCACAACAATGTTATCCCGCTTGAATCGCGTCGTTACCTCTCGAATAAGGTAATTCCCGTTGATACCGTAGAGGGGAAAGTTGCAATGAATAACGTAACCGGGAACTAACCATCCGCGTTCGACTGTGAACGTAATTCGCTCTGGAACGTCGGCGAATTCATCCAGCAAGGCGCTTGCTACCGCCGCCGCCTTGTCCTCGGTGCTAATGGTCGGATCGTGAATCGTATGCGTAATGTAGAAACCTATGGTGGCGTATGATGCGGCATCGACAGCCTCGTACGTGACTCTGTCCATGTGTCGATATGCCACACGTATGGTGGCCCCGCTGGCCGGAGCCGTACTGAAATACACGACACCATCGGAATAGTCGATGAGCGCATCGTAATCAGAAAACGAATGCACCCACATCGTTCCGAACGATTTCAAGACCCCGTCGACCTCGACGTATACGATGGAGTGAATGGGATGTTGGGATAGGGCGAATGACGTGGTGCTGCCGTCCCCCGTGAACGCCTCGGCTATCGGTCCAACGACACTCCACCCACCGTACACAACTACACGATTGATTACGACGTCCCCGTAATCGACAGACAGGCCGGCGTTGACGGGGAAAACCGTGCTCCAGTTAACCGCTGCCGTCGCCACCAGGTTGATTCCGCTTGCAACGATTATCTCTGTGGCCGCATCCGCCACCACTAGCGTGGCAGCGTCTATTCCTATCGTAGCCACCTCGAACGGAGCGTTCCACATGGCGCTGGATGTGTCTATCATGCGTATTCGTTTCTCGCTGTCCACGTACCACGCTAGTCCCGTGATGGCCCCTAGCCGGTCCAGCGCCTCCGCCAACTTGACGTCACGCACCGAAAAAGCAGTAACGCTGGGGCTCGCGGGAACATACGTAGTGCCATCGAATTCCCCCGCAAGTCCCAGCGCGCTTAGCATATCCGCCACGATTGTTTGCGGCGTCGCATTCTGCCAGGCGCGCGTCAGGTCATCCGTATGCCGAAAACGCCTGGCGTATCCCTCGCACCGCATGGTCCACACTCGATGTGTCCCGCCCGGCCCGGCCGTTGGTATAGGTCGGATTACGTACCCGCCCCACACGCGCGTTCCGTTCACCTTGATGACAACCTCTTGCCACGGCGACACGTCCAGCGCGTTAGACGTGTCCTCAAGCACAAACTCGGCGGTGGGGATATCCCCGTCCAGCGTCTCATGGACCACAAGGGATTCGTCACGAAGATATTCCGTGACGTCTATCCCCCCCACCTCGACCGTAACGGCGACTGTTCCGTGTAGCAGACTCACGTCATACCCCCGCCCTAATCAGATATGCCAATTCACGCGCCAACTGCATTCGTTCCTCAAGCCCCATGCTGCTGCCGTCTACCGTTACCCGCACATCAATGCGCCGCCGGTTTTCTACCTCTATGCGCCCACCCGACAAGATGCTTTGCGCTGGTCCCAACCCGCGAACCAGCCCATCCGTGATGTGGCGTCCGATTCGTTCGGCCACCTTGGACGGGGAGGCGATTCCCCAGGCCCGCTCCAGTTCCTCGCGCATCCGTTCCGCCGTCTCCCGCATTGCCGCAATAACGTCGCCGCGCCCCTGGTCCAGGCCGGCCTTCAGACCAAGCATGATTACCCGGCCCTCCCAGGCCCAGTTGACGGTCTCCTCGTCCGTCATGCCCCCGGCCAGGGCTAGCGCTATCTGCTGCCCGGCCCGGACGAAATCCGCTTGCTGCGCACCGATGTGCTGCGCCGTCCGCCCGAGCGCTTCCGTCACGCCCCGCCCAGCCTCGTCAACCTCAGCGCTGCTGTCCCCCAAGTTGTCCGCGAACACCTGGAACAGGTTCATCACGCTGTCGATGAATTTCTGAATCAGGTCGGTAGACGGCAGGCCGTGTTCTTGGAGAGACGTGAACAACTCCAGGGCCGACTTCAACGTCCCAACGACGGCCTCTACCTTTTCTCGCAGCGTATCCGCCGCCGGCCCCCAGGACGTGTCGAATTTGTTGACGACCCATGTTTGAAACGCCGACATCGTGGTGCTAATGCCCTGGATTAGGTCAGACAGGGCCCGCGCCAACTCCCCGTCTTTCTCGTTCCCCGTGCCAATGAACCGACGTAGGTTTTGGTCCATCAACGTGGTGAACAGTTCCAGCGCCGACGATAAGCCACCGACCAAATCCTGGAGAGCCCGCCCGTAGGCCCCGGTGGCCTCCGTGGCGTCGCTACCTAATCGCTCCGCCTCATCGTGGAAACTGGTGAACATCGATTTGACGTGGTCCTGGAACCACGTAATACGCTCATCCGCCGGCGGGATAAGGCCAACCAGATTCTCGAATACGTCCAGGCCGGAGCGCAGGCCGGTGAACAACGCGTTCATCGCATCGCCGAACGCCTGAACCAGCGCAATGCCCTCCGCGTCCAGCCCGGTCTTCGGTTCGGTCACCCAATCGTGGAAGTCCTTGAACGTCGCCTTTACCCACGCCTTGAATGCGTCCCACACATCCGCCCGCACGTCCCAGGCAAGCGGCAGATTAGCCGCCAACCCAAGCGCCGTTTGTAGGCCGTTCATCAGGCTCTCCAGCGCTGCCGCCCACTCAGCCGTCAAGTCTATCTCGATATCCTCGAACCCGTTTGGCCCGTTCACCCACTCATGGAACGTTCGGTATGTGTCCTTGACCCACTCAACGAACGAATCCCAGACGGCCCCCGGTTCCTGCCACGTGCGCGGCCGGGAACGAATAACCTCTATGCCGGCCGCCAGCCCGCCCATGAGCGCCTCTACCGCCTCTCCCCACTCGTGGAGCACATTGTCCTTTTCGGCATCGAACCCACTCACCTTTTCGGCCAACGCGTTCAGAAATTCGATTATCCGTTCCCCCAGGTTTTGCGCCAGTGGCACCAGGGTGTCTACGTCACGAATTGCCCGCGCCTCCCGGATAACCCTAATCCCCGCGCTCAGGCTATCCGCCAGGGCCGAAACGCTATTCCCCCACTTCTCCACGAGACGGTTAATCTTGAATTCCCCGGAGGATATCTTGGCATCCAGTGACGTCAGGATGTTGTCCCAGACGTTCACCATAGCGTTCAGGTTGGCCTTGGCCCGGTCGATGTACCGCACATTGGCCGCCGCCCCCAGGACATCAATCCCCCGTCCGATGGCCTCGATGGCGGTTTGGGCCGCCGCGAACGCCCCGGCATTCTGCTGTAATCTATCCGCCCAGCCGTCCGGCAGGTTCTCAATCCCGGTTGCTATGTCGCCTATCAGGCCCGTAACCCACTCGATGATTCCGCCGGCATCTAGCCGCCCGCGCAAGTGCGCAACGTCGGCCATCTGGCCGGCCAGCGCCACAACGCGCTCTAGCACATCAACGATTCCGCCAACGGCGCTCGTCACCCCGGCCGCCCGCCTTACTCCCGACACGTCCAACTCATTCAGCCGTCGGATACGCACCATCACCTGGGCCAGCAGTTCGACGCCCCACCCGATAACGTCCCCCAGGCCCGTACCTCGTAGGTAGCGAATATCCGCGAGGCTACTCACGACATCCGCGATGGTCCTTAATGGTCTAAGGATACTTTCGATGTTCGCGGCCATATCATTCCAGGCCGCCGTAGGTACGTGAGCCTCGGGTAGCCGCTGGCGCAATCTACCGAACCACACGGCCGTCTGGGCTAGCAATTCAACCCCCCACTCAATCACACCGCCGAGGTCTGTCCCCCGCAGGTAGCGAATATCCGCGAGGCTACCAACAGCCCCTGCAATAGCCCTCAATGGCTTAATGATACTTTCGATATTCGCGGCCATATCATTCCAGGCCGCCGTAGGTACGTGAGCCTCGGGTAGCCGTCGCCGCAAACGCCCAAACCATACTGCCGTTTGGGCTAGCAATTCGACGCCCCATTCAATGACGTGTCCTAAATCGGTGCCACGCAGGTGGCGGATGTCGTCAAGGGCCCGGACCATATCCGCCACGCTCTTGAGAGGCCCCGTAATAGCCTGCAGGCTACCGGCCAGCCGCTCCGCGTCACGGTCGGGAATGTACGCCTCGGGTAGCCGTCGCCGTAATCGCCCGAACCATACGGCCACCTGCGCCAGCAGTTCATCTCCCCAGCCTATGGCGTGTCCAAGGTCTGTACCGCGTAGGTGACGAATACCATTAAGCGCATCAATGACAGCGGCCGTGTCTTTGAGTGGGGCAATGATGGCCCGCATAGACGCGGCAAACCTCGCCACATCATTTTCCGGAACGTACGCGTCGGGTAGGCGGGCCCGTAGCCGCCCCATCCACACGGCCACCTGCGCCAGCAATTCCACACCCCACTCAATCGTGCCCCCTAAGTCCGTCCCCCGTAGGTAGCGAATATCCGCAAGACCCTCCACCACCGCGCGCACATCACGGATGGGGGATAGAAACGACTGTAGCCGCTTGGCGAACGTCTCCTCGTATCGTCCAATCATGCCCGTGCTGGCCGCCACGCGCCGCATAGCCTCAACCATAGCCGCGGCCGCCCGTTCCACAACGGACAGTCCTTCTGTCACGTCTCGTGGGACCGCGTCCAGTTCCGCCAGGGCCCGAGCCGCATTTCCAACATCAGAAAGCACTTTCGCCACAGTTCCCACAATTAGTGCACGCTGGAATTCTGGCGTATTCACGGTTTCGTCCAGGTCGACCAGGGCCCCCATCGCCTCTACCGCCTGCCGCGCCCAGTCGGCTACGATATCGAACGCCGGCGCACTGGACCGGATATCCCCCTCGGCCAGCATCTCCACGGTGCGCGCCGTGGCCGCCACCGCTTGCATTACCGCATTCACCGCCTGAAGAACCCCGACGAATTTTTCGCGGTCCTCCCCCGCCAGCATAGCCTCGCCGGACCCCAGCAACTCCTTCACCCGGATAGCCCACTCCCGCAGCATGACGATAGCCGCGTCCATCGCCTCCCGCATGGGAGTCAGCCAATCTCCCCGGACGGCCCCCGATAGCGCCAACTCATTCAGCGCGTCCTGGACCCGTTGGGTAGCCGTTGCTAGTTTGTCCGCCGCCTCGGCCGCCTCCAGCAGCGGGTCGCGTAGTTTCTCCTTCGTCTTCTTGGGCGCTTCGTCGAAACTACCAGTAAGGTCCTCGATGCTCTGGCGTAGGTTGAGGTTAGCGTCGCGCCACGCCTCCCACTGATTCGCCGCATCATTCGCCGCATTTTCTGCGTCGCGCCTGATAGCATCGAACGACGCCAGCAACTCCTGGCGAATGCGCTGGATGTCGACGACGGCCTGGCCCGCCTCCATAACCTGCCGCGCCGCCTTCATATACGCGATAATGGACGTTACATTGGCGAGGGATATTCGTTGCATTTGCGCCCAGGCCACCTGGAACGCCCGCACCCGCGCCGTTAGCATCGCGTTCACCTCGTCCAGGCCGGCCTGGAGATACTGACGCGCGGTGACCAACAACGTCTCCTGGGCCTTACGTTCATCCTTGATGCGTTGGCTATAGTACGCTAGGATACCCGCCCGCTTGCGCTCTACGGCCTCTTGGAGAAGTTTGAGGGCCGCCACGTGTCCGCTCTTCTCCAGCCGATACCGTTCCGCCTGGTATTCGCGCTCCAGTTGCTCGAGCGCCCGCCGCCGCTCGTATTCTATCCGAACGATGTTAACGGCGTGCTGCGCATACTCGTCGCGTATGCGCGCAAAGGTATCACGTACGCTATCCGCCGCCGATTGACCAATGGCCTGGATGGATTCCAAGATTTTTTGCCAAGCATCATTAACGCTTAGTGCGGCCTCCGCCATCTCGCCGGCGCTCGCTACGACATCATTTCCTGCCCTTTTCCATGCTTCGGCAAGGCGCACCAGTTTTTCGTCTTGATTGGAGAGGTCCTCTACCGCCCGGATATCTTCATAGATAGCCGCCACCTGTGCTCGCGTGCTTTCTGCTGTACTTTTTTCTATCTCGCGCCACGCGTCTTTCAGAATCTCCTTGGCCGCGCCAAAGTCGCCTTTCATCGCTTTCATCGCAGCAGAAAACGCCGCCACCATCCCCCGCCCGACGTCCATCACCCTATCAAGCATAAGCGCCAAGGCGTCTATCATCATGCTGGTCGCCTTGGACACTACCCCCTGAAGCCACTCGTGCGTTAGGCCCCACTCGTGTAATTTTCTGGTAGCGTAATCTACGCCCTTGCCGACAGCGCCCGTCAACTCCCCCCACGCGGCCTTCACACCGGGAGCCAATTCGCGCCGTGTGTATTCAGACACGGCCCGGAATGTGCGCAGCAATCCCCTAGTCTTTCCCTGGATGTTCCCGACGTTCTTGGACCACGCCGCCGCCAACGCTCCAGTGGCCGCAATAACCGCTGCAACCGGAGCACCTATCGCGGCAACGGCGGAGGCTATGGTGCCAAGCACGGGTGCGAGAAGAAGGCCAGCCCCGGCAACGGCCGTGACAGCGGCGGTTAGCCCGATGAAATACGCCACCATCTTCTGGGTGGCCTCAGACTGTTTGTCAAACCACTTAACGCTGTTGTACGTCGCCGTAACCAACGCGTTCAGAACGGGAAGGTAGTGTTTGCCGATAGCGTTGCGGGCTTCCTCGAACACACGCGGCAACGACGTCATCTTCTTTCCGACATCCCCCATCGCCGCCACGTACGTGCCCGACACCTTCGCCGCCTGCTCCAGCACCGCGTTGAGCAGCGCCTGCTTTTTTTCCGTCTCGGTCAGTTGGCGCGCCCAATGCCCCTCGGCCTCGCCGGCCGAGTTAATCGTTTCCGTGTAAATTCCCAGGGTTCGACCAAAGTTAGTGTAGATTTCGTCCAAGTTCTGAACGATGCCGAAAACGCGCAATAAGCGTGGTATCTGGCCGTTGATTGCTTGCGTGATGCGCTCGAACGCCTCCGAGGAATTCATCCCCGCGATGACGGCCAGGTCCTGCGCCGCCCGCGCCAGTTTGGCCGCATCCGCCAGGTCCAGATTGGCCTGGATGAAACGAATCATGGCGAGTCGGGCGTTTTGCGTGGTGATACCCATCCGCTTGATGGCCGCCTCGTACGCCTTTAGTTCGGCCCGCGAATATCCGGCCTGTTCCCCCACCACCTTGAGCGACGTCCCGAGCACCTGGGTGCGCGCCGCCGTCATCGTGGCCCGCGTCAGGTAGGCGGATGCAGCAGCAGACACGCCGAGGAAGGCCCCCGCAACGGCGGTTCGCCATTTTTCCGCCCTGTTCTGTGCTCGCTGCATTTCGCTGTTGTATTGCGAAGCGTCGGCCACCAGTTTGGTGACCAGTTTGCCGACGACCAGTTTATTCTCCATCTTCCGTCCCCCGCCGTATACGGAAACCGACCAGTTTGTGGCACTTGCGGCACTTGATGAAGATGTCCGCTACGGATAGCGGCACCTCTTCCAGGTCCAGGCGCGTGTCGAATAAACGCGCCCCACAAAACTTATGGCGGACCATGTGAACTTTTATCGGTTCCTTTGCGTTTTTCTTCCAGTTCGCGCCTGATGGCATCGGCGTTCTCCAGTGGTTTGACCCACGGCATAGCCCCGGGTATGAGTTTCTCGCTATCATCCGGCACCCTGATTTTGGCCGCCCTCATTAACGCTTTGTGGGCCTCCTCGTCGCCGTGAAACGCTATGCGCTGCATTAGTGCATCGTTCGCCTCCAGCGCGGGGATGCACTCGTACATTGCCCAAAATCGGGATGCCGGCATTTGTAGCGCGGCCTCGGCGGTGTAGGCCGGATACGCGTGACAAAAACGGGCGAGGACCATCGCCCAATCTATTACATCAGGTCCTCGCCCAGTTCGTCTTCCGGGTATTCTTCGTCTTCGTCTTCGCTTTCAACACCGCCCGTGATGAAGGTCAACAACTCCGTCAACGCGGGCATAGGCATTCGCGAGAAATCCTCTTGTGGAATAGTCGGAATGGCCGCGTGTAGAATCTTGTATATGACGGACAAATCTTCCTCGCTAACTTCTCCAAACTGTGCGCGATGTAACGCAGCCTGAAGCCGCATAGAATAAGCAAACTGCTCCAGCGTCATAGGCAACACATCGTGTTCGCGGCCACCCCAAACGACTTTCCGTGGCTCCGGCATCATCACGTCAAGATTCAAGATGTTCGTGCTCTGGCTCATCATATCCCCCTATTCAGTTATTCAGATTGTTTCTACTTCTCGATTTCGATATACCCCGGCAACGTGGTGGGAGACGTATCTTCGTACAACCCCACGAACGTCACCTTGATACCAGTCTCCTGGTTTTCCGTGAGCGTAAAACCTTCCACCTCGACGTAGGCCTTGGGGATAGTTACCCGCATTGCCTTGCCGTCGTTTCGTGTCACGCCCTTGACAACCACATTTTCCACTTCCACGATATCGTCCAGCGCCGCACCGCCGTATTTCTCGGACGCGCCGGAACTATCCGCACCAATGGACCCCATTACATTCGAGAGCGTTGCCCACGACCACTCGCTAATCGTCGTCGACACGGAGAACGTGCCGGACTTCACCTTGCCCGTGCCGGCCACAGGACCACGCGCCTGGGCGAAGTCTGGGTAGTACTGTTCCAGCCCAATCTTGATTTCGATGTCGCCCAGCGTTGCCCCCAGGTCCGTGCCGTCCACGGTAACATAAGCGTTCGTCCCGTACAGAATATAATTCTTGGTATTTCCGCTAATTCCGCCCATCGTCTTATCCCTCCGTAATCTGGTCCAAAAACGCCGCTAACGAATCGGCCATTCTGGACCACGTGAATTCCAGTGATTTCCTATGCCCCGCGTCCCCAATCCGGTGGCGCTCGGACGGGTGCGCGTACGCATACCGTAGAACATCCGCCACATCATCCAGGTCGGCCCGCCACCACCACGACTCGTAGTGCCATCTGGCCATGTACGTGGTAGCGTATTCCCGACGTCCGGCCACCAGAAACGCCGTGTGCTCATTAGCGTATTCCGTCATCCCGGTGACGGGCATCAAGATAACCGGCAAACCGGTGGCCATCGCCTCCAGCGGCATCAAGCCTAATCCCTCGCCGCCGCTCAGATATAACATAACGTCCGCCTCATGGAGCAGTTGCGCGATAGCCCGCCGCCCCATGTTGGCCCGGATAACCGTCACGTTCTCAACTTCCTGGCCGTTCCAGGTGAAAGATGCCCCGTTCCGCACGGTCTCATCATCCTCGTTCACCTTGACGACCAGCCGTGAGTTCGGTATGTCGGCCTTGACGAACGCTGCTACCGCATCCAGCAACCGTTTTCTGCTTACGAATCCGCGTCCCCAGGCAAACACCGTAAACGGCTTATCCTTGCGCGTTTCCCGCCTGTCGACATACGTGAATATGCCGTGGTCAATGCCGTAAGGTGCGACAAGGATGGGAACGCGCACGCCGATAGACCGCAACTGGTCCTTAACCCACGTGCTAGGAACCCATACCCCCCGCACCCCATTAAGAATATCGGCCCACCATGCCGGGAACGGTTCAACCTCGAACATGGTGTGCCAAATTACATCCGACGCATCACACCCAGCCAACATCCAGGGAGAAACCACCGACACCAGAAGCCGGATATCCCACTCACGCGCCAGTAGCGCCGGCAAGACGTCGAACCGAGGATCGCGTCCCAATGTTCGCGTAATGCCGCCGGCAATGATGCCGTACCCGTGCGGTGCACCCGCTACCGCCGGCGTTCCTATAACCACCCGCCACCGACGCACTACATGGCCTCCCGGATAAACCGCAGGATGTAAGATACCCGGACGTACGGCCACCCCAATTCTGGTTCAACCAGGTCATATGGCCCGCCACCATGCCAGGTGAATATCAATCTCCACGTTTCGCTGTTCACGGTTACGTTCTCCCCCGCCTTTCGCCAGAGAGCATCGGACAGAACGGAATACACCCGCCGCGCCTGAGCGGATGTTTCCCCGTAGCAATGAAACGTGAACGTCTGTTCTACAACGGGGAGTTGGGTAGACTCGTCCCCACCGTCCCCGTAGAACATGACAGCCTTTTTCAACGTAAATCCGGCAGGCAACCCGGGCGGTCCATAGATACTGCCGCCCGTCTCGGCTACAAGGTCACTATCCGAGGTCAGTACCTCATAGACTAACCGCGCTCCATCAATCATGGTATCCCCTGTTCGGCATGATATTGCGCCAATAGCGCCTCGAATTTCTCACGCGATATAAACCGCCCCCCAGGCCCACGGAATCGCTGTAGAAACGGCTCCCAGCGAATCCCCGGGGGAATATATCCAGCCTGGATACGCTGAGGTTTCGACGTGAGGTCCCCGCGAAAGTACACGTGCGCGTGGCGCTGGGCTACCTTTGGCCCGGAACGTTTGGCACGCCGCAAGGATGGCTCCAGCCACGGATACCGGAAAAACCGCCCGGCCCGGCTATGCCATCCAACCTCAAGGTAGGCCCCGTATTCCAGGTCGGTCCCCACCTCACCAATAGCACGCGTTCCCTTCACGTCGACATCGCTGGTGATGCTATCGCGCAACGCTCCCGTATCCTCGTGCTCCGTGCGGTGCGGATGCGGCCCCGGCCCCACCCCTGGAGAAACGCTAAACTTAGCGTATTCCTCCACCAACGCCGTCTGGTCCAAAATATAATCGTGGATGAAGTCGATACCGCGCCGTTTAGCCTCTTTCCCCCGAAAATCCATTTCAACCGTCGCCCAAACCTTCATTTCACCACCTTTCCCCAGATACGCCAGAAACGCACGCGCCCCAACGGCCCTACCTGTGGCGTAACCTCATTGACGTCTATGTTTCCATCAAGAAACACAACGCCGTCATCAGACACGATATTCGTAATCCGCCAGGACGTAGACGCGCCGGCCTGCGATAGCCCCGCTGGCATTTCGTCCACGGGTACAATAATGAGCACGTCATAAACGGCCGTCCCCTCGAAACCCAACCGCTTCCATTCCGCCTGGTCCAACCGTATGGCCCGGCCGGCAAACGTATGCGTAGCCGCTGGATTGCTCCAGTCCAGCCCGGTATGCCCGTAATCACCGGCACTCGTTCCGGCCTGCACGGCCGTAATTCGGTGCTCTCTCACCTACAGCCTCCCGAAATGCGGGAATCGGTATCCGTCCAGAATTTCCCGAATATGCGTAGGAATACCGTCCGTATACGTCAGCCCCGTATCCCCAACACTCAACCGAGATACCCCCTCATTCTGTCGCCGCTCAAAGTAGAAAGCCGCAAGCATCTTGGTCGCCTCGCTAATGGCCGGGGGCGTTTCCCCCGAGGCCGTCAACCAACCCCACGTCCCCGTCACCTGAATGGCGTCCTCGCCGCCGTAGTCGCCTAATTCCCACACGCGTCCGCCCTCTATCGTGGCCTCGAGCCAAAAGTACGGAGGCCCGTTCCGCGGCATCGTCCGCACATCCTCGCTATCCCACGTTTCCCCCCCGTTCACAACGCTAGTCAATGCGTGTAACGGCCGGTCCAGAAACAGCAACTTCGTATTCTGCCAATCGAAGACCCTGGTCTCGTTGACGGCCTCAAAGATGCTACCCGTGTAGTTTTCTACAACGCCCTGGGCCAAATCAATCATCGATCGCAAAACGCTGTCCATACCAGACCCGGTGATACCGATAAACTCCTTCAGGTCATCCACCGTCACGTAGGCCACAAAACCACCCTCCGCTCATTTTTTGCTCGGTTTCTCATTTCCCCGGCCCGGGCCTCATTGTAGGACCCCCCGCTGCCGGCCGGCCTCATTTCCCCGGCCCGACCCTCATTGTAGGGCCCGCCGTTACCGGCTAACCTCATTTCCCCGGCCCGGGCTTCATTGTAGGGCCCGCCGCTGCCGGCCGGCCTCATTTCCCCGGCCCGGCCTTCATTACGGTTGCCCCCGCTGCCGGCCGACATCATTTTCCTAGCCCGGGCTTCATTGCGGTTGCCCCCGCTGCCGGCCGACATCATTTTCCTAGCCCGGGCTTCATTGTAGGGCCCCCCGTTACCGGCCAGACTCATTTTCCTAGCCCGGGCTTCA
>Ga0256914_1001268_pt1 | contig 23448 bp, 20 predicted proteins | sample HulkmetaG_FD_191571 | JGI IMG/M metagenome (GOLD analysis project Ga0256914, IMG submission 191571) | Hydrothermal chimney microbial communities from Main Endeavour vent field at the Juan de Fuca Ridge, Pacific Ocean - Hulk | ecosystem: Environmental > Aquatic > Marine > Hydrothermal vents ... | reverse complement strand
ACGATTTCTGCTCATTTATTTTGCTTTCGGTCCGATGCCACCGCCGCATCGATCAATGCGCTCAGCTCGGCACCCTTTTCAATGGATTGATCGTAGTGGAAATGGAGCTGGGGAATTGAACGCAGTCGCAGGCGACGCCCCAGAAACTTGCGCAACACCCCAGCAGCCTCATTGAGAATCGCCACGCTGGTGGCTCGTGCCTCCTCGTCTCCGGTAAGCAAGGTGACATAGACTTTGGCAAGAGAAAGATCTCGGGTCACCTCCACATCGACCACGGTCACCATCCCCAGGCGGGGGTCCTTTACCTCCTCCCTGATGAGCTGGGCCAGTTCCCGTTGCAACTGTTCCGCAACGCGGCGGGTACGGCTAAACTCCTTAGGCACAGCGAATCAGTCGATCTTGCGGGTAACCTGAACCCGCTCGTAAACCTCGATCTGGTCACCGATCTTGACATCATCGTAGTTTTTCACACCGATGCCGCACTCCAGTCCTTGCTTGACCTCATTGACGTCATCCTTGAACCGACGCAAGGATTCGAGCTCCCCTTCAAAGATAACCACATTGTCGCGCAGCACACGGATAGGATTGTTCCGTTTGACCACCCCTTCGGTAACCATACAGCCGGCAATGGCGCCGATCTTCGGCGCGCGGAACACATCCCGTACCTCAGCCAGCCCAATGATCTCCTCTTTGAATTCAGGCGCAAGCATACCGCTCATCGCCTGCTTAATCTCATCAATCAGGTCGTAGATGACACTATAGTAGCGGATCTCCACACCCTCTTCCTGCGCCAGGTTACGACTACCCGCCTCAGCTCGCACATTGAAACCGATAATGATGGCTCCCGACGCAAGTGCCAGATGAACATCAGACTCAGTGATACCACCAACACCACTGGATATCACCTCTACTCGCACCTCATCGGTGGAAAGTTTGCTCAACGCGTCACTAATGGCTTCCACGGAGCCCTGCACGTCAGCCTTGAGAACAATCTTAAGGGTTATAACCTTTCCTTCCTCCATCTTGGAGAACATGTTTTCCAGTTTGGCAGCCTGCTGTCGCGCCAGCTTGATCTCACGATATTTGCCCTGTCGGAAAAGAGCCACTTCCCGGGCCTTGCGCTCACTGGCCACCACCATCGCCTCGTCACCAGCGGCAGGTGTCCCCGACAGCCCCAGGATCTCCACCGGGATGGAAGGACCCGCTTCGGTAACCGGTTTGCCATTCTCATTCAGCATGGCACGCACCCGCCCGTACTCCTGGCCAGCCAAGAGAACATCGCCTTTATGAAGGGTCCCACGCTGCACCAGCAGCGTCGCAACCGCACCACGTCCGCGATCGAGGCGTGATTCGATAATCACCCCGTGAGCAGGCCCGTACTTTGGTGCTTTCAGTTCGAGCACCTCAGACTGCAACAGAATACCTTCCAATAGATCATCCACCCCTTCACCGGTCTTGGCAGAGACGTTGACGAACATGGTATCGCCGCCCCACTCTTCGGGGATGACATCCAGCTGCGCCAACTCTCCCTTAACCCGTTCCGGATCAGCCTCGGGTTTATCAATCTTGTTTACTGCCACAATCAAAGGAACTTCCGCCGCCTTGGCATGCTCGATGGCCTCTTTGGTCTGCGGCATCACTCCGTCGTCGGCCGCCACAACCAGGACAATGATATCGGTTACCTTGGCGCCCCTGGCGCGCATAGCTGTAAAGGCGGCATGCCCCGGAGTATCGAGAAAGGTGATAGTTCCCCCATCGATATCTACATGGTAAGCGCCAATATGCTGAGTAATCCCACCCGCTTCTCCAGCGGTCACCTTTGACTGGCGAATATAATCCAGAAGAGAGGTCTTGCCGTGATCTACATGCCCCATGATGGTAACTACCGGTGGCCGGGTAATTTCCTCTCCGGCAACCTCGCCAGCGCTCATGGCCAGCTCCTCTTCGATACTGGTCTCTTTCTTCAGCAGTGCCTTGTGCCCCATTTCCTCCACCAAGATGGCTGCCGTATCCTGATCCAGCACCTGATTGATGGTCACCATAGTGCCCATCTTCATCAAGACCTTGATCACCTCGGCTGCCTTCACCGACATCCGTTGCGCGAGCTCCGCCACCGTGATGGTCTCAGGGATAGCGATCTCCCGAACTACCGGGCCGACCGGCTTCTCGAACCCATGCTGGGGTGCTGCCGCCTTGACCGCCGCTCGCCCCGCTTTCTTGCGACGCGATGGCCTGGCCTTGCGACCTTCCTTGGAAAGCCCCAATCGGTCCATCTTCTCCTTTTTCTCGGGCGGACGTGGGGCTGGCTTTCCCTTCGCCTTTTTCTCTACCGGCTCTTCCTTGGAGCGTTTCTTTTCTTCTGCAGGAGGGGCTTCCTCGACCGGTGCAGGTTCAGCGACAACCTCCTCAACTGCTCGCTTCTCCTCTTCCGCTTTTCTGGCAGCCTCCTCTTCAGCACGACGCCGTGCCTCCTCTTCGCGCCGGCGCGCCTCCTCCTCACGTCGACGTGCCTCTTCAGCAGCCTCTCGCTCAGCCCGCTCCTGTTCCAGACGGCGACTCTCTTCCTCCATCACCACACTGCGCTTGACATAGGTTCGCTTCTTGCGAACCTCGACAGTGACCGTCTTAGCCGAAGTACTCCGGCCCGAACCCAATTTGACTTCGCTAACGCTCTTGCGCTTCAGGGTGACTTTCTTGGGAGCTGCGGCCCCTTCCGCGGCACCGTGTTTGCCGCGCAGATAGGTGAGCAACTTCCGTTTGTCCTCGTCTCCGATGATACTCTCAGGCTGCATTGTGGAGATGCCGGCTTCCTGGAGTTGCTCGAGGAGCCGCTCAACCGGGATGCCTACCGTTTTGGCAAATTCCTTGACACTTACTTCAGCCATTGGTCCCCTCCCTCTATTCCTGTGCCTGTTCGGCAAACCAGGGTTCACGCGCCTTCATGATCAACTGAGCCGCTCGCTCCTCATCGAGCCCCTCGATCTCCAGCAAATCGTCAACCCCTTGTTCCGCCAACTCCTCCAGCGTGGTAACCCCGTGGCTGGCAAGCTTTGCGGCCAGCTCTTCATCCATTCCTTCCATGGCCAGCAACTCTTCGCTGGGTTCTGCAACACCGAGATAGGCCTCTTCCTTGGAGATCGCCATGGTCAACAGGGCATCCTTGGCACGCTCACGCAGCTCAGTAACGATCTCCTCATCAAACTCCTCGATCTCCAACATCTCACTGGCTGGCACATAGGCCACCTCTTCGATACTGGAAAACCCCTCTCTGGCCAGTATTTCGCCCACCTCTTCATCCACACCCAGGTGTTCCTGGAACAGCTGGATCAACTTAGTGGTCTCCTGCTCACTCTTCTCCTCTGCCTGGGCCTCAGTCATAACGTTGAGCTCCCAGCCGGTCAATTCACTAGCCAGACGAACATTCTGACCGTTGCGGCCGATAGCTTGGGCCAACATCTCTTCCTCAACCACGATATCCATGCTGTGGGCATCTTCGTCAATCATCACCGAAGAGACTTCCGCAGGTGCCATAGCATTAATCACAAAAAGTGCCGGATTCTCGTTCCACAACACGATATCCACCCGTTCTCCAGCCAGCTCGTTGGACACCGCCTGCACTCGGGAACCTCGCATACCAACACAGGCACCAACCGGATCGAGCCGGGGGTCGTTGGAATGAACGGCGATTTTGGCACGTAGACCGGGATCTCTCGCCGCACCTCGGATCTCAATCAGGCCATCTCCCACCTCCGGCACCTCCAGCTTGAACAGCTCGATGATGAACTCCGGTGCTGTACGGCTAACGAACAGCTGGGGACCGCGGGGTTCATGTCGAACATCCTTGAGATAACCCCGCAATCGATCCCCGGTACGCACCGGTTCCCGTGGAATCATCTCCTCCCGCGGGATAAACGCCTCTACATTGTTTCCCAGGTCCAGGATCACGTTACCCCGTTCGACACGCTTGACTGTGCCGTATAACATCTCACCAATACGTCCCTTGTATTCTTCGACGATTCTGGCCCGCTCAGCCTCACGTACTTTCTGGACAATAACCTGTTTGGCAGTCTGGGCGGCAATCCGGCCAAAAGTCACCGATTCGATCTCCTCCTCAATATATTCGCCGACCTGGACATCCGGATTGTCCTCTCGCGCAGCGCTCAATGTAAACTGCCGCAGCGGATGTTCGACGGCGTCGTCCTCCACCACCTGCCAGCGTCGGAAGGTCTTGTAATCTCCAGTCTCCCGGTCGATCTCCACCCGAACATCGATGTCGCCCCCGTGACGCTTCCTGGTGGCGGTCGCCAAGGCGGCCTCAATCGCCTCGAATATCACCTCCTTGTCCACCCCCTTTTCATTGGACACGACATCAACAACAAGCAGGATCTCTTTATTCATACCACGCCTCTACAAAACCAGATACTTTCCCTTGCAGTCCGGGTTTCCGCCCGAGCCTTTCCCTTGACTGCCAAGTACAGCGGCTCTAAACACCCGATCTGCTCCAACGCCATTCTCGATATCCGAGCCTGGTTATAACTCCGGCACCAGTCGGGCCTTGTCGATTTCCTCGGGGGCCAACAATATCTCCTCCCCCTCCATCTCCAGCACGACCTTGCCATCCCGGACACCCCCAAGCCGACCGCTCATCTTGCGCCGCCCCTCACGAGGAATCCCCAACAATAGGCGGACCCGTTTTCCGGTAAAACACTCAAACTGGGTCAAGTTGAACAGGGGACGATCGAGCCCCGGGGAGGAAACCTCCAGAACATATTCCCCCTTGATGGGGTCTTCAATATCCAGCACGCCGCTGATCTGATGACTGGCACGGGCACAATCATCAACACTGACACCTTGGTCACTGTCGATGTAGACCCGCAGTATCGAATGCTTTCCCTGCGGCAGATACTCAGCTCCCACCAACTCATAACCCAGCGCCGCCACTGCCGGGTGCAAAATGTCATACAGCTCTCTACTGACCTGACGCACCATCGTCTTTCAACTGCAAACAAAAAATGGGCCATACGGCCCACTCTCATGACACCGCGCTACTGCGCGGACATCAGCTAAGTATTATAGCATCAATAGCTTATAATAAAAAAGCCCCGGAACCGGGGCTTTTTTATTATCATGAAAATTTGGTAGCGGGGGCAGGATTTGAACCTACGACCTTCGGGTTATGAGCCCGACGAGCTACCGGACTGCTCCACCCCGCATCCGAGCTTTACTATAATACAGAAAACAAAACCGTGAGGCAAGTTTTTGAAACACCCTATCTGCCCATTGTCTGTCACCTACTTCGCCAACTTTCAAAGGGCCCAGAATGCCTGAGTTACCCGAGGTAGAAATTACGCGCCGAGGCATCGCGCCCCATATCACGGGAAGCCGAATTACCGGCATTACGGTGCGCGAATCACGGCTACGCTGGCCTATCCCACCAGAGCTGGAGCACCGCATATATGGACAACGGATCGATTCAGTGGAGCGACGGGGAAAATATCTACTCTTGAGAACCACAGCTGGAACATTGATTCTCCATCTTGGAATGTCGGGCAGCCTGCGCATCCTGAACCCGAAAGAACCTGCCCGACGCCATGATCATCTGGACCTTCTCTTCGACAACAACCATTGCCTGCGACTGCGGGATCCTCGCCGCTTCGGCGCCGTTCTGTGGACGGAATCGGATCCCTTGACTCACAGGCTGCTGGTCAAACTTGGACCGGAACCGCTGGAGAAAGGGTTTGATGGAAACTATCTATACGATTGCGCCAGAGGGCGACGGATCGCTGTCAAAACCCTCATCATGGACAATCGGGTAGTGGTTGGAGTTGGAAACATCTACGCCTGTGAATCCCTGTTTCTTGCGGGAATCCATCCCTTCCGCCCCGCTGGGCGTATTTCTCGCGCCCGCTACCAGAAGCTAGCAACCGCAATCCGCCACACCTTGACTCAGGCCATTACGGCCGGCGGTACTACTTTACGGGATTTTTTCTCGACTGACGGTCGTCCAGGCTATTTCCAACAGCAGTTACAGGTGTATGGCCACGTCGGTAAACCCTGCCCCCGCTGCCATACTCCGATCCGGCAGGCTCGACAGGCACGGCGCTCAACCTTCTATTGTAGCCATTGCCAGACCTGACAGCCCGGCTGGATCACTGGTAAGAAGCGTTGCGAACGCGAATAATCACATCTACTCCGTCGGCAACCGTCCCAGGGGGAAGCCGCGGCAAGTTGCGTAGCTGCAACAAGCTGGCATCAAAATCCAGCAGTTCACCAGTGTCAACATTGTAAAAATGGTGATGCATGGTGGGATTGGTATCGTAGAAAACCCGAGTGGGATCCACGATGATTTCTCGCACCAAACCTTTTCTGGAGAAGAGAGAGAGGGTGTTGTAAACGGTAGCCTTGGAGATATTCGCCCCCTCTTGTTGCGCCGTCCGCAAGACATCATCTGCCGAGAGATGCTGGGGACGTGCAAACAATACCTTTGCAATATCAATGCGTTGTCGAGTCGGATTGACTCCGTGCTCCTGCAGCCTATGAATGATCTCGTTTGTTGTTAATTTTTGATTCATCACCTGATAACCCCCCGTATATACCTCTTCAGGAGCAGCCCAACCTGAGTTTTCAGTATATACGCGTGCACAAACAAACGCTATTTAAGTAACAAAAACTATTCTAATATAGCATATGGATCGGGAATTACAATCGGCCTCTGTCCGGTTATAAGATCAGTTAGCAATCTCGCAGAGGCCAGCGCCGTGACCACTCCATTCCGGAAATGACCCACATTTACGAACAGATTCTGCAACTCCGGATGCTCTCCTATAATCGGTATACCCTCTGGCGAACCGGGCCTCAAACCAGCCCAGTGGTATTCAACAGAATATTCCGCGAGCGCTGGAACCATACGCTGCGCCTCCAGTTGCAGCCGTTTCCGGCCCTCCTCGGTGGTCTTCTTGTCAAATCCTCGATACTCCAACGTGCTTCCCGCAAGCACCAACCCATCCCGACGAGGGATGACGTAACAACCCTGATTGAGCACAATCCGGGTCAGCAAACCACCAACTGCCTTGAATGCGATCATCTGCCCCTGAACCGGCCCCACCCTGTGCTTTAAACAGGGGAGCAAACCCCCGCTCCATGCCCCTGCAGCCAGGATCACCCGATCGGCCAACAGCTCCTGCTCTGATGCCGTCACAACCCCTGTCACCCGATCCCCTTCTTTGATAAATCGGATGACTTGAGTCTGCTCTGTTATCTCTACCTCGTCCCGTATCAGACTTGACTTTAGCGCCTTCAATAACCTGGGATTCCGCAGCTGGGCTACCTCCGGCAACCAGAGCCCCTCCAACCAGCAAGGATCGAGAGCTGGCTCGCAACGCCTGAGTGCCCCTGCATCTAACCTTTGTACCGATACACCATTTTCACTCCCCCATGTCAGCGCCCGCTCCCTCTCATTCGTATCCAAAATCAATAATCCACTGCGCTCCCATTGAGGATCCACCCCTGTCTCCTCCTCCAACTGTCGGAGAAAAGCGGCATAGCGTTGCTGACTCCAGCGCACCAGCGCATTCACCGGTGCAGGATATCGCCAAGGATAGAGTGGTGAGAGAATCCCGCCTCCTGCCCAAGAGGCTTCCCGGCCAACGATTCCCTTGTCAACCACTTGAACCCTCGCACCCTCTCGCGCCAGTTCCCGGGCACAAAGCAACCCGATCAATCCCCCTCCAACAACAAGACAATCCATTCCAACCTCTAAAGTCAGCACACGATAAGGTCGATGTTAACCAGGGTACCTCGGAAAATCGAGCACAGGAGGCACAAGCAATCAGATCAACTGTCCCCTGCTCACATCTAAGGGGAAACTGCGCCCTTTGATGGCCCGTCATATTCCTGACCAGCACCAGTCATGGTGCTGGGATAACTCGATGGTTCCCGGTTGTGGCTATGAAAATGCAAGAAAAAAGAAAAAAATCGACCAGCCAAGAAGGGTTCACACTCATCGAGGTAATGGTTGCCTTAGTGATCTTTACGGTCAGCTTGCTAGGTCTGGCCGGCTTGCAAGCCGCTGCCCTGCGCGACAATCACGTCGCCAATCTGAACACCATTGCTACCCAACTGGCGGAGGATATGGCGGAGAGACTACGGGCAAACCCCGCAGGGGTCAGCAATGGAAGCTACAACAATATCGACAGCGACCCCGGGCACGAAGAGTGCTATGAAAGCAGCTGTAGCCCCGACGCAATCAGCCGAATGGACGCCCACGAGTGGCTTACGGCAATAGCTGAAGCCCTTCCTTCCGGGCAGGGAAGAGTCGTCCGCGTCGGTAACGGATTCGCCATCACCGTAATGTGGGATCAGGAACGAACTGGCGCGACTGGCACCGGCTGCAGTGGGAATTTCAGCACCGACCTCAAGTGCCTGACGTTTACCATCCAGCCATGAGCAGATACGAGGTCGATCCCATATGGCGACAACGGGGATTCAATCTAGTGGAGATGTTGGTCGCCCTTGCCGTCGGAATGATCCTGTTTGTCGGTCTGGGGCAAGTCTTTGTCACTACCAAACATTCATCAATAACCCATGAAGAGACCAATCCGTAACTCTTGGCGACAGGTGGACTGAATGGTTACCCAGAATAATGACAATCTTTGCACAAAAACATGCTAAAGCCATTTTTCTTCAAAACCGATAGATGTTATTGGGGCCATACCCTGGTTTACCGCCTGGTACGCGGAAACGGCACAGCTCGGGTAGGCCTTCAATGTTGAAACAAACGGCCTGTATACAGGAATAAATCAACGGATCACTCACCACGATGCATCCACCGGCAAAGAACAGAGGTTTTACTCTCGTGGAAATGATGGTGGCGCTCGTGGTGGGATTCCTGGTGCTTACAGGTATCAGCCAGATCTTTATCAAGACCAAACGCGCATCCGTATTCCAGGATGAATTGGCGCGTATGCAGGAAAACAGCCGTTACGCCATGCAACTACTCAACAGTGAAATTCGTAACGCGGGCTATCTGGGGTGCCGGCATGCCAGAAATATCGATGCAGCCTACCTCGATACCGATGGCTCATATTTCGATAATTTTTCCCTTGCCGCGGAAGGATATGAAGCCTCCGGAACAGGACCGGGGGATTCGTTTGCGCTGGAGAGTGCTGCTGACGGATGGAGCAACTCTGGTGGTGGAACCCCGCAGGACACCCCCCTTGCGGGACAGCCATTTCAGACAGGCTCCGACATCCTCGTGATTCGCTATGCCCATGGCCCCGGGCTGACGCTCAAAGAAGACAAACAGAACAACAGCCAGATACGGGTTATCAATATATCGTACGAAAGCGGGGCATGCCCGGGAAACCGCAGCCGATTCAGTGATCTCTGTGCCGGAGGGGAAGAAAGAGCCATTATCTCGGACTGCGAAAGGGCACGTAGTTTCAAAATCGGTTCACTGGCGCTCGACGGCAATGGCATATTGACTATCACCGATGCCTCAGGATCCCCATGGGTAGGAGAGCACAACAGCACCCTGCCTTTTACCGTTGCCGATAGTACGCTTTTTGCTGCACGGACTGTTGCCTTTTTCATCCGCAAAAACCGGGCAGGGAACCCCTCCCTCTACCGGAAAATAGGTGACAAAAACCCGGAAGAGCTAGTAGAAGGGGTCGAAAACATGCAGATAGTCTACGGAGAGGATAGCGATGGCAACGGTGTCGCTGATCAGTACCTGCCCGCCGATCGAGTCGGAGACTTCGCCGACGTGGTCAGCATTCGTCTCTCCCTGATGTTGCGAACCCTTCGGGAATCCGCCGGCAAGTCATCTGGCAGTAAACAGTTGACCATGCTGTCGACCACCGTCATCCCTCCTGACGACCGGCATTACCGGCGGGTTTTTACAACCACCATCCAGTTACGGAATCCCCATGGTTGACACGGTATGCTTGCTTCACCTCAGAATCGGCAACCGAAAGCAAAAGGGGGCCGTGCTCGCTGTGATGCTGATGATCGTGCTTGTGGTTACCATTCTGGGAATCACCGCCATCAGTACCGCCAGCCTGGAAGGAAAACTTGCCAAGAACTATCAGGACAGGAGTCAGGCTTTCCAGTTGGCAGAACGAGCCCTCCAGGCAGGCGAACAGATACTGGCCGGGCTCACTACAGAGCCCACGGTCTGTACCACGGCCCCCTGCTCCTGCTCAGATGTGGCAATTTGCAAGGTTTGGGAACGAAACGCACTGCAACAGGAGTCACTGACCGACTCGAACGGCAACGCTCTCAAATGGTGGGAGATCCAGGACAGTGCCTGGTGGCGGAACAAAGGAGCAACTGAGCTGACCACCCCCTCTGGTTCTCAGGCCATGTATCTCATTGAAAAACGCTCTTTCGTACAGAATAACGCCCAGGCGAACGTCATCGGCAGTGGCCAGAACTACTATACCGTGACTGCCATGGGATTTCATAGCAGTGGCGCTCAGGTTGTCTTGCAGAGCCATTTCATGAAGCGATTCAACTGATTTCGGTAAAGGGGAGAAAAGCAAAATGAGCAACAACCACACCTCTCCCAAGAACCATCTTACAAAAGCTGGATTCTTCTTGCTGCTTCTGATTACAGCTGCATCAGGAAGTAAAGCGGCCCTCCTGGATCTACCGGATTCCCCACTGTTCCTGGGCACTCAGGTACCTCCCAATGTTTTTCTGCAAATCGATGATTCCGGCTCGATGCTTGAAGAGGTGCTCACCCGCCAATATTGGTTCGCCCACTGTTACGATTCCAATGCCCCTTCCATGGGAGGGAACTGGGATTGTGACGGCAGCTGGGAACGATCCACCAACGGTTACTGGTATGCCTATTCGGGAAACGGAGATTTCTTCGCCAACTTCGGTTACATATTCCCCACCCGGGACACTATCGACCTGGCCTACGTGGAGGAACAGTGCCGCGACACTACCCCCCGTCAGCGGGATGACAATGATGACTGGATACCGCGCATCATGCTCTCTTGCGGCGACAGTTTCGATCCGGCTATCAACCCTCCTTATGGATACGATTGGCGGATCCTCTCCTCGGATCTGAATGTTCTTTATTTCAATCCGGCGCAAACCTACCGACCGTGGAAAGGCCCCTGCAACAGCACCGGCACCCCCTGTTCCGACGCATCATTCACCGCAGCACGCAGCAACCCTTATGAAGGGACTGCTGGTTACAGCGACATCCGCGATCTCACCGGTTTCGTCTATGAGGTCTGGAAGGACGACAAGGGATACAGTGGCACGGTTCCACGCCGAGGCACCGACGATGATGGCAGCGGACCGGATCAGGCAATCAACGTCACCACTGGCGCCAATGGTGAAGTCGACCTCTGGGACAGCCATATCCGATTCACGGTCAATGCTGACCACATCAAGATGGAGGAGATCCAGTACAACCCCACAGAGAGCGGCCTGAATCCTTCGGTCATATCAACCCTGTATATCCGGGATCCCATCAGGCTAAAGGCGATAAAGCAGAACATCGCCAACTGGTATCAGTACCACCGGCGTCGTTCCCTGACGGCAAAAGCCGCCATTGCGGAGGTGCTCACCAAACGGCCAAACCTCCGTTATGGGGCTAGCGTGATCAACCATCGCAGAGATAACCCCTTCTTTGTGGAGGTCCCGGACTCATCAGTGACAGACTATACGACCCACAACGCCAACCTGTTGAACAAACTGCTCGGTTTCCAGATGGGTAACGGCGGCACACCTTTGCGCCAAGGGCTGGAGACAGTGGGCCGCTATTTTGACAATACCGACGGCAGACGGGACCCCATCCTCCCCGCTGACAAGGGGGGCGCATGCCAAAAGAACTTCGCCCTGCTGTTCACCGATGGTTACTGGAATGGCGACGCACCTTCGGTGAGAGACGTGGATGGCGACGGTATATCCAGCACCCTGGCCGACGTAGCCATGTACTACTACCAGAAAGATCTCAGCGATCTCCCCAATGAAGTGCCGGCTGATGCAGTGGATCCGGCCACGCACCAGCACATGGTGACCTTTGGCGCAGCATTTGGCGTCTATGGACAACTCTCTGATACCGACGGTGATGGCTGGCCGAATCCACCCCTGGCCGCCGATGGAAACTGGGGAGATCCCACCACGGAGAGTGCCGATATGGAAAAGATCGACGATCTGTGGCATGCAGCCTTCAACAGCAAGGGGGGATTCTTCTCTGCGGCCACCCCGGAGAGTCTGCTTGCCGGCTTGAACAAAACCATGGAGCAGATCTCTGGCCGCAGCAATCCCGCCGCAGCAACAGTGGCCCTGAGTAGCGGCTACATCAGCAGCGACACCCGCGTTTACCAAGTACGATTCAACAATGCTCAGTGGAGCGGGCAACTTCTGGCCTACCCTGTCCATACTGATCCCGACAAGCCGAATTTTGGCGCATTGGATACCTCAGGCAGCGGTCCCGAGGGATCCGAGTGGGACGCAGCGGAGAAAATTCCCGCGGCCAATAGGCGTGTGATTCTTTCCCATAACGGGAGCAAAGGGCACCCGTTCCGCTGGGAAGCCCTTTCCTCATCCCAACGAACCGCCATTGGCTCTCAAACGGTGCTCGACTATCTGCGCGGAGACAGTTCAAAGGAACTGAAAAATGGGGGAACCTTGCGCAATCGCGCTAGCAAGCTGGGCGATATCGTCAATTCATCCCCGCTCTTCGTAGGTCCGCCGGCATTCCGCTATACCTTCGACGACTACCCAACATTCCGCAGCAAATGGCAAAAACGCCCCCCCATGATCTACGTCGGGGCCAACGATGGCATGCTGCACGCCTTCGACGCCACGACGGGTGTAGAGCGATTCGCCTATGTTCCCGGTAGCTTGTACGGTCAGCTGGCTGAACTCTCCAAGCCCAACTACACCCATCGCTTCTTCGTCGATGCCACGCCTGTGATGGGAGATGCCCGCTACGACGGTAACTGGCACACCTTACTAGCCGGCGGACTAGGCAAAGGAGGTCAAGGAATCTACCTTCTGGATGTTACTGATCCCGGTGACTATGCCAGCGAGTCCGGCGCTTCCGCGAACGTACTATGGGAATTCACTGATCAAGTCGATCCCGATCTCGGATACACCTACAGCCAACCAAGTATCACCCTGATGCAGAACGGACAGTGGGCACTGATCTTCGGTAACGGTTACAACAACACCGAAAATGACGGAAACGTCAGCACCACCGGTAATGCAGTGCTCTATATCGCCTTCATTGACGCCGGAACCGACGGCTGGACATCCGGGGACTTCATCAAGCTGGATACCGGTGCGGGCCTTTCCAGCTCGGCCGATGGGACCACGCCAAACGGTCTCACTACACCCATTCCGATAGATATCGATGGTGACAACAGAGTAGACTATGTCTATGCTGGCGATCTTCAGGGTAATCTGTGGAAATTCGATGTATCCGGCAGCAGCCCCTCCGGTTGGAAAATAGCCTTTAGCGGTCGGCCGTTATTCCAGGCCAAGGATTCTCTCGGGAATCCACAACCCATCACCGTCCGTCCCGAAGTAGGCCGCACTCCTTACGGTAATGGAACCATGGTCTACTTCGGAACTGGAAAATTCCTCGAGCGTAGCGATGTCTCCACTACCGGAGAACAGAGCTTCTACGCCATCCTGGATGATGACGAGAATCCGGTAACGTCCCGTACACAGCTGCTGGAACAAAAGGTGCTCAATGAAGCCCGGTATGATACCCAACAGGTTCGAATCACCAGTGACAAACGAATGTCCTCCCACCGAGGATGGTATCTCGACCTACCGGTTGCGGGAGAGCGTCAAATCAGCAGTCCTGTCCTGCGTGGGCGCCGCATCATCTTCACCACCATGCGTCCTGCAGGAAGTAGCTGTTCGTCCGGAGGAGAAAGCTGGCTGATGGTACTGGATGCCTTTCATGGCAGCCGTCTGCAGGTCTCCCCTTTCGATCTGAACAAGGATGGCAGTTTCGATGACGCCGATCGGGTCGATAAGACCATAACCAGCGGATTAAAAATCGACCAGATAAGTAACACTCCCGGCTTCGCCACCTCAGATGACAGGGACTTCATCTACCTGACTGGTGATCCGGAAAGCGAACCCTATGCCTTGCATCCGGGCGAAACCACCGGCCGCAAATCATGGCGGCAGGTACGCTGAATCATCTTTTGCCATAAAAATTGAAGAGCCATGATCAATACCAATTCCGTCAAGACAAACCGAGGCTTCACCCTGGTCGAAATCATGATTGTTGTGGCGATCCTGGCCATCCTTGTCGGGGTGGGTTGGCCGATGTATGAGAAACAGTCCGCCAAACAGCGAGTCGCCGACGGCATTATCCTGATCAGCAAGGCCCACACCCGAATGGAAAAGTGCCAGCTGGACAAAGGTACCTATGTCGGCTGTGATCTCAGCGGCATTACCTCTCCCAAAGGCTATTACACCCTATCGAGTAGCAATGTCACCGCTACCACCTACACTCTCACCGCAACCCCCACCTCGGAAACCGCCGACAGATTCGCCAGCGCGGGCGTTTCCGACAGCATCAAGGCCAACCTGACCATCAACCACCTCGGACAGAAAACCGGCCCCTGGCCTTGATCCAAAACGCGTAACACCGTGTCGGGGCTCACCGTTTGCCCTTCCTGTTGCAGGTGACCATGCCCCGGCGCGGAATTCAGCCAGAAATCACAAGAAGCCCAAGGGCGGTGCCACCCTGCTGGGTTAACACAATTGTTACAATTCAGCGACACAGGAATCTGCTGTTTTATCAATCAGTTAAATTCTTTCTCTCTACAAAACGTTTCCAACTCCCGACAGAACGCCCCTTGTCCATCCCCTACCACATCACACCAAAAACCACCCTAACCCAATGAATCTAAAGCACAAACATCAACGATGGCATCGTTAATGCAATAAGCAAGGTGCACAGCAGTGTAAGTAAAGCAAAGCGTACTTACGTACCATCATAAATAGTCATATACGGAGTTATTGATATGCAAAAGAGTGTGTTGACCTTAGCCGCTATTGGTCTGTTTTTCTCTGCCGCTGCAATGGCAGGAGGACTGTCATTCACCGAGCTGGATGCGAATGGTGATGGCGTAATCAGCAAGGATGAAGCCGCCAGCTCCGCGACCCTGGCTCCCCTGTTCGCAGAAGCGGATCGCAACGCTGACGGCAATCTGGACAAGGATGAGTTCGCGGCCCTGGTCCAACCTGCCGAAGAGAGCGCTCCCGCCAAGTGAGCCTTCTCGACACAGGTGCCAGCGCCTGAAGAAGGAACGTTGATACGCTCAGGGAAGAGCGCCAGTTAAATGAAAGCCCGGCAATTGCCGGGCTTTCTATTTTGTTTTTTCCTTCAGGGTTTACCTCCCTCCTCCAGCCCAAAATTCATGAAAAGCCGCAGCGGATCCGATAACAATCCTATCGGTTCTCAACAGATGATTGCGACGATGCGCCTCGCCCTCACACTCCTGCTATGTATCACAATTCTGCTCCCCTTCACGGAAACCCCGGCGCGACCTCACTCCTCTGCAAAAATCGGCGACTCGAAACCTGGCTCCCGACAGGATCTAACCCGGCTGGAGGTACTGGCAAACCTGGGTGACATCGATTCCCAGTACCAGCTGGGGCGCCACTACCTGATGGGGAAAGGGGTGAGCAAGGATCCCAAGCGGGCCAGTTACTGGTTCGGCATTGCAGCCCGCAAGGGTCATACCCTCTCCCAGCGTATCCTTGCCACCCTCTACTTTAGCGGCATTGGCGTCCGTAAGGCACCGGCCCACGCCCTGCGGTGGTTTCGCGAGGCTGCGGAAAATGGCGATCCGGTAGCCCAGATTGCTCTTGCCGATATGTATTACCGGGGGATCGGAACACGCCGCCCTGATCTAAAAAAAGCTTGGCAATGGATGATGGCGGCAGCCAAAAATGGGGACCCCATGGCTCAGTACCGGATAGGTTTGATGTTTCGGGATGGCCGAGGAACACGGGTCAATCTCTCCCGGGCATTCCTGTGGCTCCACGTGGCCGCTCTCAATACCGCCGACGAGGCTCTAAAACAGGAGATCCTGGCGCAACGGGACGAAGTGGGCAAACGCATGAGCAAGCGCCTGCTCTCGGCAACCAAACAACAGAGCGAACAGTTCAGCCGACGCTACGCCAACAACCCGTCCACGGCCCAAGAGGGATAACAACAAGTTGTCAAAAATTTGCAAAGCATTCCATCCTTGTCCCAAAAGAGGGGAAAGGAAACTTATTATTAGTCCAAATAGAAAGAACCACTTGAGATGCTTACAGAAAAACAGCGGCGACAGATTCGCGCCTGCAGCAAGGACGAAAAAAGCTACCAAACGCTTTTGGGGATCATCACGTCCCATCAAAAATCCCTGGAGAATGCCAAATCCGAATTTCTTTCCGTTATCGGTCACGAGTTGAGGACTCCCTTGACCGCTATCCAGGGGAGTCTCGCCCTACTTGCCCGAGAAGTGCCGGGTCCGCTACCGGAAAAAGCCAAACAGATGGTGGAGATCGCCATTGACAACAGTATCCGGCTGAGGGACCTGATTAACTATTTTCTCGATCTTCAGTCACTGGAAAGTGGCGACGCCAAGCTCCAGTTGCAAGCGGTAGAGCTGCAGCCCCTGTTGCATCAAGCCACGGCCAATCTGAAATCCTTCGCGGGGAAGCGGCAAATCGAGATCCGGATCGAAGAGAAGTCAAAAAACGTCTGGGTTACGGCAGACCCCGGCCGACTGATGCAGGTAATCAGCAACCTGCTTTCAAACGCTGTCAAGTTCTCACCCTCTTCTTCATGCATCACCATTACCATCGATAGTCGCGGTTCGATGGGGTGCTTCTCCATCAGCGATCAGGGGCCCGGGATCCCCGAATCCCTGCAACCATTTGTATTCGACAAATTTGTTCAGGCAGACGTCGCTGATAGCCGAAAGTCCGGCGGAAGTGGCCTTGGGCTTAGCATCTGCAAGGCCATCATTGAACGGCTCGGAGGCAAGATTGATTTCACTACCACCGAAGGCATTGGAACCACCTTTCATGTAGAGCTGCCGATCAGCGCGCCACAGACGGTATTTGATCTCGCTAGAGAGAAGAACCTGGGTGGATAGCCGGCTTCTTACGATCATGACCAGCGCAGCCATTCTCCCTTCAACAGCCACAGCCATCTACCGAAGGTGCCGATAAAAGAGCCTTGGCATTAACGACGCGTGGAGATAACGCTAAAGCAAAACTCCTTCAAAGTCGATGTTACTGTCATGGACCTACAATGGACCCGGTTTGTGGGCAACTTGCTCCGATGGCTTCTCATTCTCTTCCTTGGCCTTTCTTCGTTGCCACTCTGGGGAGGAGAGCTGCGCTTTTCGGTTCCCGCCGATGAATCCTCCTGGTCCAGCTCAGGGGACAAATTGGCATGCCAACTGTCACAGGAAATCCCCCGTTTCGGAACAGCCCGGTTCATCGCCCGAGCAGGTGGAGGAATAGAGCTCTCGTTCCTGCTGGCGCGGGAACCCGCAAAAAAGCGGCGGACCGCAACCTTGCGAGCAATTCCCCCACCCTGGAAGCACAAAACCCGCCCTGTGGAGATCGCAAAAGCAACGCTGCATACCGGGAAAAAACTGGTCACCTTTCCTCGGGATGCGACCTTGCGCACCCTTTATGAACTGGAGAAAGGGATGTTCCCTATCCTCAGTTTCCGGGATTGGGCTGACACGCGAGATCGAATCACCGTCTCCCTGTCTCCTGTCAACCTGCAGTCCACGCTTCGTGAGTTTCAGGCTTGCATGGGAAACCTGCATCCGGACAGCTTCGACGACATCCGCGAGCTAAATATCTATTTCCCCATCGACAGCCACCAGCTAACGGAAAAAGGACGTGCAACCCTGCGCCGGATCGTTGCCTACTATGAAGTCGATCCGAGCATCCTCCACATCATTCTCAGTGGATACGCCGACAGCACCGGTGAAGAGCTCTACAATCAGGAGCTTGCTCAATTACGTGCCGACGCCGTCCACGATTACCTGGTGGAGAAGGGAATTCCCGCCGAGCTGATGATCATCTATAACCGGGGCCCCCAGAAGCGGGGAAACAAGGCCCGAAACCGGCGCGTCCACATCCTCCTGCAAAAAGATTAACCCACAACCACTCCCGAAATCCCGCTGCTCCTGCTAAAATTGCGCGCTCAGCTCAGGAGCAACGAGAATGTCCAAATCTGTCAAGAAAGTGGTACTGGCCTACTCCGGCGGCCTGGATACCTCCATCATCCTCAAGTGGCTACAGGATACCTACCACTGCGAAGTCATCACCTTCACCGCCGACATCGGACAGGGAGAAGAGGTGGAGCCGGCCCGTGCCAAGGCTCAGGCATTGGGAGTGAAACAGATCTTCATCGAGGATCTGCGCGAGACCTTTGCTCGTGACTACGTATTTCCCATGTTCCGCGCCAATGTGCTCTATGAGGGAGAATACCTGCTGGGAACCTCCATCGCCCGCCCGCTCATCGCCAAGCGACTGGTGGAGATCGCCGAAGAGACTGGCGCCGACGCCATTTCGCACGGTGCCACCGGAAAAGGCAACGATCAGGTCCGCTTCGAATTGGGGGCCTACGCACTCAAGCCGGAAATCCATGTCATCGCCCCCTGGCGGGAATGGGGCCTGAACTCCCGGGAAAAACTGCTTGCCTATGCCGAACGACACGGTATCCCCATCGAACAGAAACGGGGCAAACGTTCTCCCTACTCCATGGACGCCAATCTGCTGCACATCTCTTATGAAGGGGGCATCCTGGAAGATCCCTGGGTGGAGCCGGAGGCTTCCATGTGGCGCTGGACGAAGGCACCGGAAGAGGCACCCGATCGCCCCACCTACCTCGAGCTCGAATATGAACAGGGGGACATCACCGCCATCGACGGTGAAGCGATGACACCAGCCCAAATCATGGAAACGCTGAACCGTATCGGGGGTGAAAACGGCATCGGCCGGGCGGACATCGTAGAGAATCGCTACGTCGGCATGAAATCCCGAGGCTGTTACGAAACCCCTGCCGGCACCATCATGCTCAAGGCCCACCGCGCCATCGAATCCATCACCCTGGATCGGGAAGTTGCCCACCTGAAGGACGAGCTCATGCCCCGTTATGCCACCCTGATCTACAACGGCTACTGGTGGTCGCCTGAACGCAAGATGTTGCAAACGATGATCGACGCCTCCCAGGAAACGGTAAACGGCGTGGTTCGCCTGAAGCTCTACAAGGGAAACGTCACCGTGGTAGGGCGCAAATCGGAGCGCGACAGTCTGTTCGATACCTCCATCGCCACCTTCGAGGATGACGCAGGCGCCTACGATCAAAAAGACGCCGAAGGCTTCATCAAACTCAACGCCTTGCGGCTCCGGATCGCCGCGCGATTGAGGCAGAAACGAACAAGATAGTCCCTTCGACTTCCCGAGGGCTGCTCACCTCACCCTTCGTACCTTTCCGCGCACGAAAGGTGAGGTCCCCTTCGTCCCCTACGCCACCTCAGCTCTCCGCTCCGCCTTGCGGAACACGAACCGGCCATCCTCCACGTCCACCTCGATGACGTCCCCCACGGTGAACTTGCCGGCCAAGATCTCTTGCGCAAGCGGATTTTCGATGAACTGCTGGATGGCCCGTTTCAGCGGTCGGGCACCGTAGACCGGGTCGAACCCGGCCTCGCCCAGCTTGTCCAGAGCGGCATCCGTGACCTCCAGATCCATGTGCCGATCTCTCAAGCGATGGCGTAGCTGTCCAATCTGAATCCGTGCGATGGAACGGATCTGCTCCTTGCCCAGCGGATGGAATACCACCACCTCGTCCACCCGGTTGATAAATTCCGGACGGAAGTGCTGGCCCACGATCTCCATCACCACCCGCTTCATCTCATCGTAATTCTCCTCACCCGCCATCTCCTGGATCTGCTGGGATCCAAGATTGGAGGTCATCACGATGACGGTATTGCGGAAATCCACCGTGCGTCCCTGACCGTCCGTGAGCCGGCCGTCATCCAGTACCTGCAACAGGATGTTGAACACATCCGGGTGGGCCTTTTCCACCTCATCCAGCAGAATCACCGAATAGGGCTTGCGGCGCACCGCTTCAGTGAGATATCCCCCTTCTTCGTAACCCACATATCCCGGCGGGGCACCGATGAGACGAGCCACCGAATGCTTTTCCATGAACTCGGACATGTCGATACGCACCATGGCATCCTCGGTATCGAACAGGAACTCGGCGAGGGCCTTGGTCAACTCGGTCTTCCCCACTCCAGTGGGCCCCAGGAAAAGGAAAGAGCCATTGGGGCGATTGGGATCGGACAATCCCGCCCGGGCCCGCCGAATGGCGTCGGAGACCGCCCTGATGGCCTCATCCTGTCCGACGACGCGTTCATGAAGCGCCTCCTCCATGCGCAACAGCTTCTCCCGCTCTCCCTCCAGCATTTTGGAAACCGGGATGCCGGTCCACTTGGAGACCACTTCGGCGATCTCTTCTTCGGTCACCTTGTTCTTCAGCAGCTTGGTCTCCCGCTGCTCTGCCCTGGCCGCCTGCTCCAGCTGCCGTTCCAACTCCGGAATCCGACCATACTGGAGCTCTGACATGCGCGCCAGATCACCGGCACGCCTTGCCGTCTCCAACTCCATCCGAGCACGTTCCAGTTCCTCCTTGATGTGCTGGGCGCCCTGGAGCAGGGTCTTTTCCTCTTTCCAGATCTCCTCCAGCGCCTTGTACTCCCGTTCGAGCTCCTCGATCTCCTGCTCCAGTTTTTCCAGCCGCTTGCGGGAGGCTTCATCACTCTCCTTGCTCACCGCCTCCCGTTCGATCTTGAGCTGAATCAGGCGGCGCTCCAACTTGTCGAGCTCTTCCGGCTTGGAGTCGATCTCCATGCGCAGCCGGGCAGCTGCCTCATCGATGAGATCGATGGCCTTGTCCGGCAGTTGTCGATCGGTGATGTAACGGTGTGACAGCGTGGCCGCAGCGACGATGGCCGGGTCGGTGATCTCCACGCCGTGATGCACCTCATATTTTTCCTTGAGCCCACGCAGGATGGCGATGGTGTCCTCCACCGAGGGTTCGTCCACCAGCACCTTCTGGAAGCGGCGCTCCAGCGCAGCGTCCTTTTCGATGTATTGACGGTATTCGTCCAGGGTGGTTGCGCCTACACAATGCAGCTCACCTCGAGCCAACGCCGGCTTGAGCATGTTGCTGGCATCCATGGAACCTTCCGCCTTGCCGGCACCCACCATGGTGTGGATCTCGTCGATGAAGAGGATGATACGCCCTTCCTGTTTGGCCAGATCGTTGAGCACCGCCTTGAGCCGTTCTTCGAACTCGCCGCGGAACTTGGCACCGGCCAGCAGGGCACCCATGTCGAGCGAGAGGATGCGTTTGTCTTTCAGTCCCTCCGGCACCTCGCCATTGACGATACGCTGGGCCAGCCCCTCCACGATGGCAGTCTTGCCCACACCGGGTTCTCCTATCAGGACCGGATTGTTTTTGGTGCGACGCTGCAGGACCTGGATAGTGCGACGAATCTCGTCATCACGCCCGATCACCGGATCCAGCTTGCCGAGCTCAGCGCGCTCAGTGAGATCGATGGTGTATTTCTCCAACGCCTGCCGCTGATCCTCTGCATTGGGATCGGTAACGTGTTGACCACCCCGGATCTGCTCGATGGCCTTCTCGACCGCCTCCTTGTTGGCGCCCGCCTTACGCAGCAAATCACCCAGCTGGCCCTTGTCCTCCACCGCCACCAGGGCGAACAACTCACTGGAGATATACTGATCTCCCCGCTTTTGGGCCAGCTTGTCGGTGAGATTGAGCAACTTGGCCAGATCGTTGGAGACATGCACCTCTCCTCCGGCTCCCTCCACCGAGGGCAGCTGATCGAGGGCCTCCCCCAGCGCCGAACGCAGGGCGTTGACATTGACACCGGCCTGGGCCAGCAGATGACGCACCGTCCCGCCTTCCTGGTCCAGGAGGGCGGTCATCAGATGTAGCGGCTCGATGAATTGATGGTCCCTTCCCAGCGCCAGACTCTGCGCATCGGCCAGGGCCATCTGGAATTTGGTGGTCAGTTTGTCCATTCGCATTACTTTGGGCTCCCCATAGGTTGAATAGCGTTAACCTTAACATGTGGCCACGCCGCGGGGGATTCAAGCCTGATGCAACAACGCTCAAGGATGCAACTCCGTCAGCACCCCAAGAAAAGCATCGATGCCGTTGTCCAACCCTTTGACCCGCTCAACATCGACAGAAAGATGCTCATTCCTGGCCTGAATCTGCCACGCCAGGGAAATCAGCGAACGAATCCGTGCCACAATTGGTGCAGCCTCATCTCCGGCCACCCTCAGAACGATACCCGCATCCCCCAGCAATCCCCACCAACGATCGAGGCTCTCCATTTTCAGGTGGATCTTGAAATGCAGCACTTCAAGCCGATTTTGCAAACGCTGCTTGAACCCGTCATCCAGCCGTTCATTACTCTCCACCAGCTGTTTCAGTTCGCTCAACAATGCCTGGGCCTGTTTGACCTCGTCCCCGGTCAAATGGTAGGAAAACTTCTCTCCCAGAAGCTGTGCATACTTTGCGTGGGCCAGTTCCACCTTCAGTTTGGCGAGATGATGGCGGGTGATCTCACTCAGTTCGATACAGTAACGGATGATGTTCTCAATGTTTCTCGACGGCAGTTTCACTATCTCGGGCGCCTCAATATCGAATTCCGCTTTGGCGGCCAGTACTTTCATCAGCCCCAGCGCCTCGAGATAGCAATCCAGTCTTTCAATCCGCTCGGTTTCGGTGGTGAACGCCGAGTGAAAAAGGCGAATATCTTTGCAGACTCTTGCCAGCGCAAGCAGTGGCTGTTTGGGCAAGCCGTTCAGGTATGCTTCACTAAACATCTGCTGGCTCATCTCTCCCACTCTAGTGCGATTAGCGTAATGAAACGTGTGCTATTGGTGGAGGACCCGTACAGCATGGATCCGGGTCGGGATTTGGAACGAATTCCAGCGACAGGTTTCCGGGCCCCGCAAAAGCCCGGATTCTCGTCAACTAAGACTCTGTCCAAATCTATTGGATCATCATCGGCCCGTAGGTGCCAAATTTAATAACTTAAAAATCTAACAATATCGCGATTGACAAATATCAAAACCCGGGTGCCGGAGAAAACCTCTTTTGAGCACTTTCAAGACAATAGATACAAAACGGCTTGGTCGCTCCGGGACCCGTATCGCATTCAGCGGCCGACCAAAGAGACAAGGTTCAGAAACAGATTCAGCAACCCGGCATGGTTCGGGTTTCGGTCGGCGGGTTGTTTTTTGTTTTTCTTAAAGCGGGTTTTTTGACACTGCAGGATGCGGGTGGATGGCATCCAATGGCAAACTGTAGCCAGCACGCTGCACGATACG
>Ga0256914_1001267_pt1 | contig 23456 bp, 23 predicted proteins | sample HulkmetaG_FD_191571 | JGI IMG/M metagenome (GOLD analysis project Ga0256914, IMG submission 191571) | Hydrothermal chimney microbial communities from Main Endeavour vent field at the Juan de Fuca Ridge, Pacific Ocean - Hulk | ecosystem: Environmental > Aquatic > Marine > Hydrothermal vents ... | reverse complement strand
AGGCAGGGGCGGGAAACCCATTTCCAGGCAGCGGCTATGGCAGATAATCAGGACGTATGCACAAAAGGCAGGCATCAAACAGGCCGTATATCCCCACGTACTGCGTCACTCCTTTGCCACTCACCTGCTTGAAGGCGGTGCGGATCTCAGGGCCGTACAGATGCTTCTTGGCCATAGTGACATAAGCACAACGCAAATTTACACTCACCTTGACATGGGCCACCTGCGCCAGGTTCACCGCCAATATCATCCCAGGCCCTAGACCGGCTTGATGCCGCAGCCATTAAAGTACTTTTCTCAGGAGATTAATTACATTACAATAACCCTTCTGCCGGTTCGCCGCGGGCCCGTACACATCACTAGCAGGAAACCCCGCTGTCTTTCCGGCACAAACACTGGCAACACCCTTTTTCATTCATGAATCGCGAACAAGTCAGAAGCACTCAGAGGCCCCTGCGCCTGACAAAGGAACTGGAACACATCTTCCTCCCGGTCATTAGGCACAGGGGAAGGAAATATGCCAGAAGCGGCAGGGTGAAGATAAACAGGCTTGAGCCTGACCTCATACGATCCACCGTCAAGGGCACCGTAAACTACGCAGTAACGGTAAGCCTCGAAAACGATGGCTCCGGCAGGGTACGTATTGGCTGCACCTGTCCCTTTTTCCGCCAGGGTATTCCGTGCAAACATATCTGGGCAACCATCTGCCAGGCAGACCAGCTCATGGCCGGCTCGCCCGGGGAAAAGGCTGGGGGAAAGGGCCATGCAATCGATGCTGACCGGCTATTTCAGGAGGACTTGTGGCTGGGCGCAACACTAAAGGAGCCCTGGAAGGCCGTCCAGGATTTTGTAATAAGATACAGGCTGGAAGTTGAAGGGGGTTCCCTTTCGGTTGGCGTTTTTGAACAGTACATAAAAAAGGACGGAAAACCCGGCCGCACCAGGCGAATAAGCGGTAAAACCCTTGAAAAACCGGAGCTTCCAAGGCAGGACAGGCTTCTTTTGCCCTTTCTCAATGATCTTGCAGAAAAATCCGCATTCTATTCCAGGACCGTCTTTTACAGGGAAAGCACGCCGGATCTTGAAAACATACACCTCAGGCCTGAAGATGCAGGCGTGGTCATACCCATGCTGGCAGAAACAAAAAGGTGCCAGGTTATCCTGAACAGCGGCAGTGAACCCGTGGATCCCCTGCGGATGTCCCGTGGCCCGGATGCACGCATGGAAATCCACGCCTCAAGCCATCAAGGAAACGATGTGATGCTTGAGCCCCGCATAATTCTTCCCACGGGCCAGAAAGAGGAAGAGGTGCGGCTGGACCAGGTCCATCTCCTGAATTCCCGTCCCTTATTCCTGATCTTCAAGGACCAACTGTTCCGCCTGGATGGCCCGGCATATTCCTGGCTGGAGCAGGCCAAAACAGCCGGTCTCCCAAAGGTCAAGAAAAGGTACCTGCCCAAAATAGTGAAAGACGCCCATGCGGTCTCCAGGATGGCCGTCCTGAAACTCCCGGAAGAACTTTCTCCTGAAAGGCTCAGGAAAATCAGGCCGGTGCTGCACCTGACACTGTGGCTCGAGCAGAACAAGGTTACTGCCAGGGCATCCATGGAATACCTTGGACACAAGGTGGAGGCCGGCTCGAAAGATCCCATCATATGTGATTACGATGCATGGAAGATAATTGAAAGAAACTTCCGTGACGAGAAAAAGCTGCTGGAGCTGCTGGAAGATTCCGGCTTCAAGCCGGATGGCCCCGGAAAGGCATACCAGCTTCCGGCCGACCGGGCGGAAGAGGTACTCGGCAATCTCGAAAAGCAGGGAGTGGTCCTGGAGGCTTCTGACAGCAAGAGATTCCGGACAGGTTCCATCAGGACATTTTCAGTAACCTCAGGCATTGACTGGTTTGACATGGATGCCGAGGTCGCCTTCGGCAACGAAACGGTTCCGCTTCCGGACGTTGTCAGGGCATATCTCAGGGGGGAAAGGACCATCAAGCTCCGTTCAGGGGAACACGGCATCCTTCCGGCAGGCTGGCTGGAACAACACAGCCACGCCCTTGAACTTGCAAAAACCAGGAAAAGTGGCAGGAGAAAAAAGACCCTTCGTTTCGCCGTATCCCATGCCCTTTTAATCGACCAGATGCTGCAGGAGGCATCGGAAGTACAGGTTGACACGGGCTTTTCCCGCAAGAGGGAAAAGATACGCTCCTTCAGGGGCATAAGTTGCGGCAAGAAACCCAAGGGGTTCAGGGGCACTCTCAGGAGATACCAGGAAGAGGCCCTCGGCTGGTTCCGGTTCCTGGAAGAGCTTGGACTCGGCGGCATACTGGCCGATGACATGGGCCTTGGAAAGACCGTGCAGGTACTGGCCTGGCTCCTGGAAAAAAGGAAGAAGGCTCCCGGACGGCCCTGTATTGTTGTCGCCCCTACATCCCTGGTCTTCAACTGGCAGTCCGAGGCGAAACGGTTTACACCTGCCCTTTCACTAGAGCCTTACCTGGGTTCCGGAAGGCACGAAAACCTGAAAAACTGTATGAAGGCAGATATCATTCTCACCACCTACGGCATTCTCAGGAGAGACATTGCAAAACTTTCCAAGCTCAGGTTTCACTACGCCGTGCTGGATGAAAGCCAGTGCATAAAAAATCCCGATTCCGCCATATCCAAGGCGGTGCGTCTCATCCAGGCAGACCACAGGCTATGCCTGACAGGGACGCCTCTTGAAAACCACGTGGGGGAGCTCTGGTCCCAGATGGAATTTCTGAACCCGGGGATGCTTGGCCCCAAGGAACGCTTCATGAAGAGGTTCGCAAGACCGCTTTCCCAGGGTGAAAAAACGGCCATGTCCACCCTGAAGCAGCTGGTCAAGCCCTTCATTCTCAGAAGAACCAAGGAGGAGGTGGCCTCGGAGCTTCCCGGCAAACAGGAGATGGTGATAAGGTGCCCCATGACCCCTGGGCAGCAGGACCTCTATCTCAGGGTAAGGGATCATTACAGGGCCACCATTCTCGAGACCGTTTCGGAAAAGGGGATAAAGAGATCAAAGATCAAGGTGCTGGAAGGCCTGCTCCGGCTGCGCCAGGCTGCCAATCACCCCGCCCTCATTGGAGCCGACGATATTGACTCCGGCAAGTTCCGGCAACTCATGGACCTTTTAAGGGAGACGGTTGATGGCGGACACAAGGCCCTGGTCTTTTCACAGTTCACGCGTATGCTTGGAATCATAAAAAAGGAGCTTTCAAACCTGGACATCCCCTTTGAATACCTTGACGGCAGGACGCCACAGTCCAGGCGACAGGAGAAGGTAACAAACTTCCAGGAAGACCGTGAAGTGAAGCTCTTCCTCATTAGCCTGAGGGCCGGTGGCATAGGCCTGAATCTGACCGCGGCAGACTACGTCTTTATCGTGGATCCCTGGTGGAACCCGGCAGTGGAGCTCCAGGCCGTGGACCGGACCCACAGGATAGGCCAGACCAGGAAGGTGGTCACATACCGCCTGATTTCCAAGGGTACGGTTGAGGAAAAGGTCCTTAAACTCCAGAAGAAGAAACAGGAAATAGTGGGTTCCATACTAAGTGGCAGCAGAAACATGCTTTCAAGCCTGACGGCAGAAGACCTCGAGATACTTTTTTCGTGATATAAACCCGCAAGGTAATGGAAAATATCCCGGTTTACCTGGATGAAATAACCGCTGAACATGGAGGCGATGGAGGGACGCCCTCCCTGGAGGAAAGGATTTCCGGCATCCTGGACGATTTCCTCCCGGGAAGTCTTGCAGGGCAAAAGGTGCTGGTAAAGCCGAACCTCCTCAAGGCGGGAGAGCATCTTTGCGTAACCTCTCCCGACCTGATAGTTTCAGTGTCCCGTCAGGTCATGGACCGCGGTGGGAGGCTGACAGTGGCCGATTCCCCGGCCTTTGGAAGCGCAGAAAAGGTCCTGGGGTTTCTTGGCATCCTGGAAGAATTGAGGAACAGCGGCGCCAGGGTCTGTTCCCTGAAAAGGCCTGTCAGGGTTCATCTTCCCTGCGGGATAAGGACCGGCATTTCAAAAACCGCCCTCGGCTCCGACCTTATCATCAACATCCCCAGGTTCAAGGCCCATTGCCAGATGGGTGCCACCGGCGCGGTTAAAAACGCCTTCGGTACTGTGGTGGGTTTCAGAAAGGCCCTTGCCCATACCCTGCACGGCAAGAATCCGGCCACTTTTGCCGGCATGATCCTTGAGATAAACCAGGTGCTGCCTCCCGTCCTGAGCATTGTTGATGCCAGGGTCATCATGCACAAAACAGGGCCGTCAGGAGGCCTTCCCTATCCCCTTGGACTGATTTCAGCAAGCCCCTCTCCTGTTGCCGTGGACACCTGCATGTATCACGCCCTGGACCTTGTCCCCGAGCAGGTCCCCCTGTGGAAGGAAGCCAGAAGACGGGTTCTGCCCGGCTCGGACCTTGAGGATCTTTCCTTTACCAGGAAAAGTCCCCTGGAAACCAACCCCGGCCATCAGCTCATCATGCCCGAAACCCTGGAGCCCATTACCTTCAACCTCTCCCGTTTTTTGAAAGGCCGGATAAGATCCCTCCTGAAAAGGCTCTTTTAACGGCTGCCAGGCCTGAAAGAGCCATTCCATTTTCCCCTTGTCTTAAAAGGGCCATGGTAATATTTTGGTTATCTGTCCGCATGCTTGTTCATCTGCCGAGTTTTCGGACACTTGCAGTACATGTACGGTGCGCCTTCCCGCATCTTGTCCTGAATCTGCCGGACCCTGCGGCAGGACAGGGAGCAGAAAGTTTCAAAGGGAAGCTCCGCACTCCTATCCCTTGGCGGTTGTTACCAGCCTATGTCTTGAAATGGAGAAAAGAATGTCAGTTGTACTCCTTGGATATCACAACATGGGTTGCCGGGCCTTAAAGGTGCTGACCGGGCTTGGAATAAAGGTCCCGGCGGTTTTCACCCACAGGGACAGCCAGGATGAAAACGTCTGGTTCGATTCCCTGGCAGAGCTTGCCGGGAAACATGACATCCCCTGTTACTTCCCGGAAGACGTGAACAAGAAGGAGTGGGTGGCGCTTATCAGATCCCTTGAGCCGGATGTGATTCTGTCCTGCTACTTCAGGCAGATGATCAAGCAGGAGATACTCGACATCCCGAAAATTGCCGCAGTGAACCTCCACGGTTCGCTGCTTCCAAAATACAGGGGCAGGTGCCCGGTGAACTGGCAGCTGGTATTTGGAGAAAAGAAAAGCGGTGTTACCCTTCACCACATGGTCCTCAAGGCCGATGCAGGGGACATAGTGGGCCAGAAGGCCGTGGACGTGGAACCCAGGGATACGGCCCTTACCCTGTTTGGAAAGCTGGAGGCGGCGGCAGAAGAAGTCCTCAGGACATATATCCCGAGGCTGCTTGACGGTACTGCACCGAGGATCAAACAGGACCACTCACAGGCCACATATTTTGGCGGAAGGCGGCCCGAAGACGGAAAGATCCACTGGAAATGGGACGCTCAGCGTATCTACAACCTGGTACGCGCTGTCACCTGGCCTTACCCGGGCGCCTTTGCCATGCTGGGAGACGAAAAGCTCTATATCTGGGACGGGGAGCCCCTCCCGGAAAAGGATCTGAACAGCCCTCCCGGCACGGTGAAACAGGTGGATGGAGATATCCTGGTCCAGACAGGGGACGGAGTGCTCAGGATTATCTCGGCATCCTGCCGGCCAAGACCCAGCAAGGATGAGCCCGTTGCCGCCAAACTGCAGCAGCAGGGGCTGGTGCTTGAATAGGATTTCCACCTCATATCCAGATGAAAGGAACTGTGTTTAAATGAAGATACTCGTACTCGGCGTGAACGGCTTTATCGGAAGTCACCTGGTGAGAAGGGCCATAGAGGAAACAGACTGGGAAATCTTTGGAATGGATCTTTCATCTGACAGGCTAGCGGACAGGGTGGATCACCCTAACGTGCATTTCCTGGAAGGCGACATCTCCATAAACAAGGAATGGATAGAATACCACGTTAAAAAATGTGATCTCTGCCTGCCGCTCGTGGCCATTGCCACTCCGGCAACCTACGTCAAAGATCCCCTTGCGGTCTTTGAGCTGGACTTCGAGCAGAACCTTCGCATAGTGCGCCAGTGTGCAAAATACGGCACCAGGGTGATATTTCCATCCACCAGCGAGGTTTACGGAATGTGCCTGGACGAAAAATTCAACGAGGATACAAGCAATCTCATTTACGGCCCCATCAGCAAACAGCGGTGGATATATGCCTGCGCCAAACAGATGATGGACAGGGTGATATGGGCCATGGGCAAGCACCAGGGACTGCAGTTCACCCTCATCAGGCCGTTCAACTGGATTGGCTCCGGCCTTGACAGCCTTTCCACCCCGAAGGAGGGAAGCTCCAGGGTGGTCACCCAGTTCCTGGGGCATATCCTGAGGGAAGAACCCATAACCCTGGTGGATGGCGGCAGGCAGCGCAGGTGTTTCACGTACGTGGACGACGGCCTTGACTGCCTTTTTGCCATCATGAGAAATGAAGAAAGAAAGTGTGACGGCCGCATATTCAACATCGGAAATCCCTACAACGACTACTCCATCAGGGACCTGGCGGAGATGATGATAGAGGTGATAAAGGAATTCCCGGAACTTGCACCCCTGGCTGAAAAGGTGGAGTTCAAGGAGATCCCTGCAGTTGATTACTATGGCCCTGATTACCAGGACGTGGGTTACAGGGTGCCTGATATCTCAAATGCAATGGATGTACTCGGCTGGAAGCCCAAGGTGGGCCTGAAGGATGCCCTCAGGAAGACCATCTCCTTTTACGTGGAATCCGGAGACATCGCCATCAGGGAACTTGGCAGCCCGGAAGATATCTGATGCAGCACCTCCAGTTTTTATAAAGGGCCGGCACCATGACACAATGCCGGGCTCCTTCTGACAGATGAAAAGGTTTCTGCCCTCAAACCCGGTCTTTCTGGTCACGGCGTTCTTCCTTGTCTCCATCCTGTTAGTCCTTGGGCACAGGGAAATTTACGGTTTTGAAGCAAGGTCTGCCCTATTTGCAAGAGGGATGCTGGAAGGGAGCAGTCTCCTGGTGCCCCACCTTTACCAGAGGCCGTACACTGACTACCCTCCCCTTTTCTTTCTTCTCCAGTACCTTTTCTCCCTGCCATCGGGCCACGTATCAGCCCTTTCCATTTCAGCACCCAGCGCGCTGGCCGCCTGCGGCCTGATAGTCCTTGCCTGGTGGTTTGCAAAGGCTCATCTGGGAAGCAGGGCAGGCCTGGTTTCTGCCCTCTGCCTTGCCGGCCTTCCTGAATTCTGGCTGAAGGCGGAAAAGGCCACCCTTGACATGCTACTTGCCCTTGAATGCGGCATTGCCCTTGTCTGCTTCTTCCAGGCAGATGGCGCTGCGAACCGGAAGAAGGCAGCCGTTTTTTACGTTGCCGGATACATGGCGGCCCTGGCAGGGCTTTTTACAAAGGGTCCGGTGGGCCTTCTTATTCCCCTCTTTTGCTGGTTCCTCTTTCTTGCAGCAGAAAAAAGATTTCGCGACATTATAAACACTTTGCCCTTGTGGATAACAGTGGTGGTCCTGGGCCTTGGCCTGGAAGCCCTTTTGTTCCTTAAAGCCGGGGGAAAGGACCTGCTTGAATCGGCAATCTCCAGCCAGTTTCTTTCCAGGCTCGGGGGGAGTTCGAACAAACCCTTTTATTTCTATCTCTTTTACCTGGCCATGAGCTTTCTGCCCTGGCTCCTGTGGCTGGCCCTGCAGCTTTTGGTTGGACGAAATCACCCCGTGGAAAAGACAGAAACAGCCCCGGGAAAGGGCCGGGGTGAAAAACGCCTTTTCACCTTTCTGGCATCCTGGGCTGCAGGAGTGCTCATTCCGTTTCTCATCTCTTCAAGCAGGCATGGAAGGTATATACTGCCTGCATTCATGCCGATTGCAATACTGGCAGGCCTGGTGATTTTGAACCTTTCTGAAAAAGGCCCCAGAAAGGCGTTGCAACTCGTGGAAAAAACCCTGTTGTTTCTCCTTGGAATGGTTCTAATCCTGGTTGTGGCACTTGTTGTTATGGATCCTCTCGAATCTGGAATGCACATTTCAGCTCTTGCTGCTTTGGCCATTGTTGCCGCTGCCTTGGGATATGCCGGCCGGCTCCTTGATGAACACTCGAGGGCTTTCTTTCTCGTTGCCGTGGTCATGATTTATTCGGTTTCGTCCCTGGGGCTTCTGCTTGAACCCGGAATTTCCAGGAGGGAATCCGGAAAAGGCTTCACCACCTGCACGGAATCCTCACTGTCTGCCAGGGAAAAGGTTGTCCTTTACTGGATAAAACCGGACAAAAACGGCATAAAGTACGCACTTTACAGCCGTGCATATCCGGAAAGACTCGTGTTCATCCGGGACATCCAGGGGCTTTCCAATGTCCCCCGCCCCTTTGTCCTTGCCGCCTTTAAAAAGGACATCGAACAGGGAGGCTTCCTTCCCGGAAAACTTTCAGCCTTCCCGCTTTGTACCGGCATGATCCATGGAAAGCAGGTGGTTTCTTTCCGCATAAGATAGTCAAAAAAATGACTTCGGCACCTTCTCCTGCTTTCAGGGGCACGGCACCCCGAACAAGCCCACAACTTTTTATTCTTTAATTTCAAACAATTATAGCCATGTCCCATAATGGCACATGTGTTGCTCAAATACAGTATCGACAAAATAATGACTAACCAATCCGGAGCATAACATGGCCAAAAAGGAAAAGGACACATCAAACGATAAGGCCCAGGAAAAGGGCAAGAAAGGTGGATCAAAGCTTCTTCTGATCATAATTATCCTGCTGCTCCTGGTGATAGCAGGGGGCGCTGGTGCGTTTTTCTTTCTCTACTCCGCCCCGAGCGATGAAGAGATCGCCAAAGAAATCCAGAAGGACGAAACCCCGCAGGTGACTTCCCAGGCCGAGCCCCAGATCGGCATCACCGTCGAGCTGAAACCATTCATTGTCAACCTTGCAGATCCCAAGGCCAGCCACTTTCTGAAGGCCACCATCACGCTCGAGGTAAAGGATGACAAGGCCAAGGATCTTTCGGAAAAGATGCTTCCAAAGATCAGGAACGACATCCTGCTGCTCCTGAGCTCCCAGACCCTGGAGGACGTGATATCCATAGAGGGAAAGGTGAGGCTCAGGGACGAGATAATGGCCAGGGTCAGCAGGATAATCGGCCGGGGCAGGCTCAAAAACGTGTATTTCAGCCAGTTCGTGGTGCAGTAGGAGAAAGGAAGATGTCCCAGGTACTTAGCCAGGATGAAATTGATGCCCTGCTCGGCGGACTGGATGACGTAGCCGAACCGGAAACCGAGGAAACCCCTGTATCCGAAACCAGGGACCAGGACGTCATCCCCTATGATTTCGTGAACTCTGCGGCCATGTCCAGGGTGAAATTCCCGGGATTTGCCGTGATCAATGACCACTTCAACAGGGGGCTCAGGAGCACTCTTTCATCCATGCTCAGGGTGATGGTGGACAGCACCGTGGTACCCATTGAAATCATCCCCTTCAAGGAATTCCTCAAAAGGGTGCCTGTCCCCAGCAGCCTGCACATACTAAAACTCGAACCCCTGAGGGGACATGCCATGATGGTGGTTGACTCGCAGCTGGTCTTTTGCATCGTGGAAATATTCCTGGGTTCCACTTCCATAGGATCAAGCAGGGTCGAGGGTCGGGAGTTCACCTCCATCGAACAAAGGCTGATAAAACGCATAGTGAGCTCCCTGCTGAAGGACTGGGCCAGGGCCTGGGCCACCATATATCCACTGGAGATCCACTACGTGAGAAACGAGATCAATCCGCAGTTTGCCAAGATAATCTCCGATGACGACGCGGTAATCGTATGCAAGTTCCAGCTGGACATAGAGGAAATGAGCGGTGTCATATATATATGCCTGCCCGTAAGTATCATTCAGCCCATCAAGAAAAAACTCCAGACCTCCTTCCAGACGGAAGAATCAGAAGACCCGGCCTGGCGCCAGGCACTTTTAACAAACATAAGGGACATACCCGTGGAGATCGAGGTGCCTCTTGGAACCGCGGAACTCACGGGAAGAGAGGTCCTCGGCCTTGAGACCGGAGACATAATCCAGCTGGACACCAGGTTTGATGACATGCTTCTGGCGCTGATAAAAAACCAGCCCAAGTTCAAGGGATACCCTGGAATATTCAAGGGACAGAAGGCCTTCAAGATAGAACATATACTCACCAATGATGACTAAACTCGTCTTCAGGGGATAAACATGCTTACACAGGAAGAACTAGACAAGTTACTGAATGAAGAAGGTGGTGGTGGCTCGGGCGGCGAAGAAAAGGCCGACCAGGCCGGTCAACAGGAACAGGCCGGCACCGAGGCGGCTTCCGGACAGTCCATGAGCCAGGATGAGCTGGACAAGCTCATGGCGGGAGACTCTGAATCCGGAGGCACGGACGAAAGCCAGGATGGAGATGAACAGCCTGAGCAGCAAGACATAGACTGGTCGGATGCCTTCAAAGAGGCTGCACAAGGAGGGGACGCAGCAGCCGCCAAGGCGGTTCAGGAAGGTGCTGTGGAAGAACAGCCGCAGGAAGACAACACCCAGGTAAACACACCCGAATTTGGAGAACTCACAGAGGAGCCGTCGGATTCGGACGGAACCAGGCCCGAGCTCGATTTCCTCCTGGAGATTCCCCTGGACATCTCGGTGGAGCTCGGACGCCGTTCCATGCGGATAAAGGACCTTCTCCAGCTCAGCCAGGGTTCGGTGGTTGAACTGAACAAGATGGCCGGAGAGCCTGCGGACATTTACGTAAACAAGAAGCTCATGGCAAAGGGAGAAGTGGTGGTGGTGAACGAAAAATTCGGCATAAAGCTAACGGAGATCATAAGCCCTGCCGAACGGGTGAAATCCCTGGGATAAAATGGATACCGCATCTTTGATAATAAGGATGACAGGGGCACTGGCACTCATCCTGGGGCTCATGCTGGGCATGGCATTCCTTCTGAGAAAATGGGGAGGCATGGGCGGAAAGGCCGGCACCAGGTACATAGAAATAATTGAAAACAGGTTACTTCTGCCAAAACGCCATGTTTCCCTCATCAGGGTGGCCGGACACTATTTTCTCATAGGCTCCACGGAAAGGGGCATGAACCTTCTTGGCAGGATGGAAGGAAAAGACATGGAGGCCTTTGACCGGATAATACGGGAAGGCAGCGGCAAAACCGCCACGGGAGAGGAGTCGCCGTGATGAAACGCCTTGTCTTCTTGTCCGTATTGCTGCTGGCAGCCCTTTTTGCGCTCCGTGGAAATGCCCTGGCGGTACAAGTCCCGTCCATAAACATAGGTCTCCAGAATACCGATGACCCCCAAAAGGTGGCAACTGCAGTTGAAATAATTCTTCTTCTCACTGTCCTTTCCCTGGCCCCGTCCATCCTCCTTATGATGACCTGCTTTACAAGGCTGATCGTGGTATTCGGGTTTCTGAGACAGGCCATCGGCACCCAGCAGATGCCTCCAAACCAGGTACTGATTGCCCTGTCGCTGTTTTTGACATTCTTTATCATGCAGCCTGTATGGAGCCAGGCCAACAAGATGGCCATCCAGCCGTACCTCAACGAGGAGATCAATTTCGCCCAGGCATGGCAGAATATCCAGGACCCTGTCCGGGATTTCATGTTCAGAAATACCAGGGAGGCTGACCTCGCCCTTTTTGCAGACTTTGCCCACATAAAGGACCCCAGGAACCAGGACGACATTCCCACAAACGTCCTGGTCCCCTCCTTCATGATCAGTGAACTGAAGACCGCCTTCGAGATAGGCTTCGTCCTGTATATACCCTTTCTCATCATAGACATGGTGGTCTCGAGCGTGCTTCTTTCCATGGGAATGATGATGCTTCCGCCAGTCCTCATATCCCTTCCCTTCAAACTGCTGCTCTTCGTGCTGGTTGACGGCTGGCACCTGCTTACGGGCTCCCTCGTCCAGAGCTTCATGACAGGAGGATGATGCCATGACACAGGACATGGTGGTGGGAATGGCAAGAAACGCCGTTGAACTCACCCTGATGATAAGCCTTCCCATGCTGGGGCTGGGCCTCATAGTGGGCCTGCTGGTAAGCATTTTCCAGGCAGTTACACAGATACAGGAGATGACCCTGACCTTTGTGCCAAAGATCATAGCAGTGCTCATAGGGCTCCTGCTGGCCTTTCCCTGGATGATGAACAAGATGGTGGACTACACCAGGGACATCATCGTGAACATACCCCTCTTTATCCGCTGAGGATTTCTCCAATGATGAATGCGGAATTCCTGGGCTGGATAACCCTGAACTACAAGATCTTTCTCCTGGTACTCCTGAGGGTTTCGACACTCCTTTTTCTCATGCCCATATTTGGCTCACGCACGCTGCCCATGCCGCTCAAGGCGGCAATGTCCATGGTGCTCGCCATGGTGCTCACCCCGGTGGTGCCTGTTTCGGCGGAACTCTTTCCAGCCAGTGCAGCCGGCATGGTTTTCATGGCGGCAGGGGAACTCTTCATGGCCATGACCCTTGCCCTCTGCATCAGGATGGTCTTTGCAGGCCTCCAGATAGCAGGACAGATGGTGGGTATACAGATGGGACTGAGTGTTGCCAACGTCATGGACCCCCAGACAGGGGTGCAGTCGGTGATTGTTGCACAGTTTGCCTACATGATCACACTTCTCCTCTTTCTTGCGGCAGGAGGCCACCACGCAATCCTGAGGGTGCTTGAGGAAAGCTTTGAAATCCTGCCTCCGGGGCAACTTGTACTTTCCAGGTCCCTGTACAACATCGTGATGGCAATGGCAAAGGAGATGTTCATACTTTCCATCAAGCTGATGGCGCCTGTGATGGGCATACTCCTGCTGTCACAGGTGGCCCTGGGCATCCTGGCAAAGCTCGTACCCCAGATAAACATGCTCATCGTAAGCTTCAACCTGAACGTGGCCCTGGGCCTTTTCTTTTTTGGCCTGACCCTGCAGTTTTTCTGGCCGGTCCTTGGCAGGTCCCTGGACAAGGCGGTCAGGCTGATGCCCTTGGCGCTCAAGGCCATGGGAACCGGCTGAGGAGTTAGCAGATGGCAGAGGAATCCTTCCAGGAAAGGACTGAACAGGCAACTCCGAAACGAAGGGAGGAGGCCAGGAAAAAGGGGCAGGTTGCAAAGAGCAGGGAGCTTGCATCTGTTGCAGTCCTACTGTCAAGCCTGTTCACCCTTTACTGGGGCAGCAGCTTTTTCATGACCCACCTCTGCCGTACCCTGAACTACTATCTTGCACACCTGGGCACACTGAACATAGGCATCGACAGCTTGCAAGCCGTGGCACTCCTCGGCATGAAACAGTTTTTCATCCTCATGGCCCCGCTTTTCGCAGTAATCACCTTCGTGGCCCTTCTTTCAAATTATCTCCAGGTAGGAACCCTTTTTACGTGGGAACCGGTAATACCGAAATTTTCCAAGATAAATCCCCTGGAGGGCCTCAAGCGGCTCTTCTCCCTGCAGAGCCTGGTGGAGTTCATAAAATCCCTGTTCAAGCTGGTTGTTGTCACCTGGATTGCCTGGACCACGGTCCTTGACCAGCTTCACCTTCTTCCTCCGCTCCTGGACCAGACGCCATACCAGATTATCTCATACATAGGGGCCGTGAGCTTCAAGATATTCTGGAAGTCATGTCTGGCCATGATTCTCCTTTCCGTGCTGGATTACATGTACCAGCGCTGGGAATTTGAGAAAAACCTCAAGATGACAAAGCAGGAGGTAAAGGAAGAATTCAAGCAGGCCGAGGGTGACCCCCAGGTGAAATCCAGGATCCGGAGCATCCAGCGGGAGCTTGCCAGGAAGAGGATGATGCAGGAGGTGCCCGAGGCGGACGTTGTCATAACAAACCCCACACATCTTGCAGTGGCACTCAAATACGAGGCAGGCAAGATGCAGGCCCCCTTTGTGGTGGCCAAGGGTGCCGGTGTCCTGGCTGAAAAAATCAGGGAAATTGCCAGGGAACACGGCATACCGGTCATAGAAAACAAGCCGGTGGCACAAAGCCTGTACAAGCTCGTTGAGATAGGACAGACCATACCCGAGAACCTGTTCCAGGCAGTGGCTGAAATATTTGCATACGTTTACAGGCTCAAGGGCAGGTCTGCCAGAAGATGAAATCAACCGGATAGAGGAGTACCAGTATGGCTGCAATAGACGCTGTTAGATCTGTTTGGACGGGCATCCAGGTGGACAGGAACAACCTGGTAGCTGCGGCAGGGGTTGTGGGCATACTCCTCATCATGATCCTGCCCCTCCCGGCCCCGGCCCTGGATCTCTTCCTGGCCCTGAACATCACCATTTCCCTGCTGGTGTTCCTGCTATCAATATACGTGATAAAGCCCCTGGATTTTCCCATATTCCCCTCCCTTCTCCTGATCACTACGCTGTTCAGGCTCTCCTTGAACATCGCCTCCACCAGGCTGATACTGCTTCATGGCCACGAGGGCGTGGATGCGGCAGGAAAGATCATCATGGGATTCGGCCACTTTGTGGTAGGCGGGAATTACGTGGTGGGAGGCATCGTCTTTTCCATCCTGGTCATCATAAACTTCGTGGTCATCACCAAGGGCTCGGGCCGGATAGCGGAAGTAGCGGCACGCTTTACCCTGGATGCCATGCCAGGAAAGCAGATGGCCATAGACGCGGACCTCAATGCCGGACTCATTGATGAAAACGAGGCGAGGAGAAGAAGGGAGGCAATAGCCAGGGAATCCGAATTCTACGGGGCCATGGACGGTGCCAGCAAGTTCGTCAGGGGTGAGGCCATAGCAGGCCTGGTGATAATGGCGATAAACGTCATCGGTGGGTTCATCATCGGAGTCCTGCAGCAGGACATGCCTGTTGCAAGTGCCGCCCAGAGCTACACGCTTCTCACCATCGGAGACGGCCTGGTATCCCAGATCCCGGCCCTTGTCATCTCCACTGCCGCGGGTATCCTGGTCAGCCGCGCAGCCTCAAGCGCAAGCATGGGCACGGAATTCATCAAGCAGTTCGCCGTTCATCCACAGGCACTGGCGGTAACATCCTGCATCGTCTTCATCTTCGGCATCATCCCCGGCCTTCCCACCATACCCTTTACCATGCTTGCCTTGGGGATAGGTGCCCTGGCTTACGTGGCCTTCAGGGAAGAGACGAAGATGAGAAAGTCCGAGGAGACCGAAAAGGTTGCAGCTGAGCAGGAGGAACAACCCGAACCCGGAACCCCTGAAGAGGTTGAAAGGCTCCTGCAGCTCGACATCCTCGAACTCGAGGTGGGCTACGGGCTCATCCCGCTGGTGGACGAGGAACAGGGAGGGGACCTGCTGGAGCGCATAAAATCCATCAGGAGGCAGTTTGCACAGGAACTCGGGATCATAGTGCCACCCCTCCATGTACGGGACAACCTCCAGCTCCAGCCCGGCCAGTACAGGCTGCTTATAAAGGGGATTGATGTGGCAAAGGGAAACCTGATGATCGGGCACCTGCTGGCAATGAATCCCGGAGACGCCAAAAAGGAGATAGAGGGCATCCCCACCACCGAACCGGCCTTCGGTCTTCCCGCCGTGTGGATAAGGGAGGAACAACGTGAAGAGGCACAGCTTGCGGGATACACGGTCGTTGACCTTTCCACGGTGATAGCCACCCACATAGCCGAGGTCATAAAGAAAAACGCGGCCGATCTCCTGGGACGCCAGGAGGTCCAGCGCCTGCTGGATGCGCTTGCTGCAACCAGCCCCAAGGCCGTGGAGGAGGTCACTGACGCCCTGCCCCTGGGAATTATCCAGAAGGTGCTTCAAAACCTTGTCAGGGAGAACGTATCCATCAGGGATCTTCTCACCATTTCCGAGGCCCTGGCAGACTACGCCGAGATGACAAAGGATCCGGAAATACTGACTGAATACGTGCGCCAGAGGATGGGACGGGCAATCGTAAAACCCTTCCTTGACGAGGAGGACACCCTGCATGTCATCACTCTGGACAGCTCCATAGAAGAACAGATCAGAAACAGCCTGCAGCAGACTGAGCACGGGGTATTTCTAAGCCTCGATCCGGGCACGGCCCAAAACATCGTAGGTGCTGTAAAAAATGCCGTGGAAGAGGCCCTCGGCAGGGGATACCAGCCTGTAATACTGACAAATCCGGTAATCAGGAGACATCTCAGGAGGCTGATAGAAAGATTCGTGCCCGAAGCTGCAGTGCTGTCCCATTCGGAAGTCCCCGGCAACGTGCGACTGGAATCCATAAGCGTAATCTCATTGAAATAAGGGCTGGAGAGAAAGATGCACTTGAGAAGGTTTACCGCTGAAAACATTTCTAAGGCTCTTGAGATGGTCAAGGCCGAGCTCGGTAGCGAGGCCATTATCCTGAGTACTGAAAAAAAGAGGAAAAAGGACCCTGAATCCAGGTGTTTTGTAAGCTACACCGAGGTTGTTGCTGCCGTGGACCGGGAAGCTGCTGCATCAGAGGCCTTAGATCCTGAAGCCGAAACGGGCAAGGCGCCCAAAAGGATGCAGCCGGCCAAAACTCACGAACACGTGGAAAAACTGGCCAGCGAGGTGAGTGAAATCAAAAAGGAACTCGCCAACATGGCAAGACTCCTTGAAAGGCTCATGGAAAGGGATCAGAAAAAAGACGCCCTTTCAACAACCAGGACCCCGGTTGAAAAGAAGGGCTCCGAGGTAAAAGGGATGCTCCTGGACCTAAAGCTCGATGCTGAAACCGCAGAATCTCTATCCCATACCATCCTTTCATCCTTCAGCCATCACCAGATAACCCGGGACCAGCTCATATCATGGATAAAAAATTACATGATAAAACGCTTCCGGCAGGCTCCCGCTGCCGAAAACTGTGACGGTCCTGTGTGGTGGGCATTTATTGGCCCTACAGGTGTCGGAAAAACGACGACCCTCGCCAAAATTGCTGCACGTCTAAAATTCCTGAAAAAACGAAGAGGGGTGCTGATAAGCGTGGATTCCTACAGGCTTGGGGCAATACAGCAGCTCAGGAGATACGCTGGCCTCATGGATCTTCCCCTGGAAACGGCACAGACCACCAAGGACCTTTTGAGAATCTTCAGCTGCCACAGGGACAAGGATTTCATACTGCTGGATACAACTGGCCGAAATCCCTCCTCTTCTTCTCACAAAACAGAACTCCAGCGGCTGTTTGATGCCGTACCCGGACTTATGGCACAGGTCATGCTTTGTTCAACCTATAAGAGAGAGGACCTGATGGAATCCATAAATTTTTACAAGACATTTCCAGTGGCAGGCTGGACCCTTACCAAGACCGATGAAACCAGGTCCCTGTCTGCGACCCTTTTTTCCGTGGTCCAGGCAGGAATTCCGGTTTCCTATGTGACAAATGGCCAGAGGGTGCCGGAGGATATCCAGATACCCAGGATCCAAAACCTGTGCAGCACCCTGTTTGATCAGCCAGGTTTTAAAATGAATGCATCCGGTGGGATTTCGGGCCATATAAGTGCTACTGTGTGTTGACGTGGATAAGACATGAACCAGGCAGCGACATTGAAAGAATGGAAGGATTACCGAGGCACTGAGAGCGAAATCTCAGGCAGCGACGGTTTGGACCAGGAAGTCCCGGGCCGCGCACCCAAGGTGCTTTGTTTCAGCAGCGGCAAGGGAGGAGTGGGCAAGACAAGCATTGTCACCAACCTGGCCCTGGCTGTGTCCAGAAAAGGCAAAAAGGTCCTGATACTGGATGCAGATCTTGGATTGGCAAACGTGGATGTAATGCTGGGTATTACTCCCCGCTATTCCATCCAGCATGTGTTCTCCGGGGAAAAGAGTCTTTCCGACGTGATACTGGACGGCCCTGGAGGCATCAAACTCCTTCCTGCAAGCTCCGGGGTACCGGAGATGTGTCTCCTTGATGAAAGTGAAAAACTCTTCCTCCTGAACGAATTTGACAGCCTTGATGAGCCTATTGACGTGATGCTCATCGACAATGCTGCCGGGATTTCTGACACCGTCATGTATTTCAACATGGCTGCGGAAGAAAGAGTCGTAATTTTGACACCAGAACCCACATCCATCACGGATGCCTACGCCCTGATCAAGGTACTGTCCCAGGAATACAGGGTCAACGAATTTTCCATAATCGTAAATTGGACAAACAGCAAGAAGGAGGCCCAGAGTGTATTCAGGCAGCTTACTTCAGTGGCAGACAGGTTCCTGGGATTTCTCTCCTTCAACTTCCTTGGCTACATCCCCAGGGACCTGTGCATTCCAAAATCAGTCCGCCAGCAGAAGGCGGCTTTTGAAATCTTTCCTGCATGCAGGGCCAGCCAGGAATTTGAACGGATTGCCGAGGAAGTCCTGAAACAGGACGGGAAAAGAAACGACGGAAACATAAAATTTTTCTGGCAAGATCTGTTGAGGCTTTGAAAAACATGGCAAGAACAAGTGCAGCGCCAAAACTTAAGGACTACACCGAGGAATTTTTCGGCCAGGGGGCCACTCTCACCCCTGAGAAGCGGGAAGAGCTCATCATAAAGTATTCGCCCCTTGTCAATTATGTCGCCAGCCGGCTGGCAGGAAGGCTTCCGCCCCATATCCTGCCTGAAGACCTGATCGGCCCGGGGATCATAGGCCTGATCGATGCCATTGAAAAATTCGATCCGGCGAAAAAGATCAAGTTCAAGACATATGCTGAATTCAGGATCAGGGGAGCCATGCTGGATGAACTGCGGCACCTGGACTGGGTACCCAGATCGGTCAGGAAAAAGGCCACGGAGCTCGAAAAGGTGGTTGAAAGGCTGGAGAAAAAACTCGAAAGGGTGCCGGAAGACGAGGAAATAGCCCGGGAGATGGGAATAAGCCTGCAGCAGTACTACAAGCTCCTGGACAAGACCAGGGGGGTTACCTTCCTGGACATCGAGGCCATAAGAAGGAGGATGCCGGATGCCAACGATGAGGACCTTTTCGATCTCATAGCAGACGATGGAGAAAGCGATCCCTTTGAACAGCTGAACCTTTCCCAGGTGAAAGAGATCATGATAGAGGGGATCAAGACCCTGCCTGAAAAGGAAAAACTGGTGGTTTCCCTGTATTACTTTGAAGACCTGACCATGAAAGAGATCGGGGAGATCATGGGATACACCGAAAGCCGCATATCCCAGATGCACACCAAGGCCATCATCAGGATAAGGGCCTATCTTTCAGAAGGTTTTTCCCAGACAGAACTATCTGAATTCAAGGAGCTCTTCTGACGCGCGGCAGCCTTTTCAGGGAGCCTTAATGAAAGAGCGCCGAAAGTACGATTAAAAGATTAACCACAACTTCCAGGAGGACATAAATGGCTGTTGACTATAACATGACCGTGATGATCGTGGATGATTTTGCCACCATGCGCAGGATTGTAAAAAATATTCTCACCCAGCTGGGTTTCAAAAATTTTGTTGAAGCAGATGACGGCTCCGTAGCCTGGGAAATGCTTCAGAAAGAACCGGTGGACTTTATTGTCTCCGACTGGAACATGCCCAAGATGACCGGAATCGAGCTACTGAAAAAGGTAAGGGCCGATGAAAAACTTCAAGACACTCCTTTTCTCATGGTCACAGCAGAGGCCCAGAAGGAGAACATCATAGAAGCCGTGAAGGCCCGGGTAAGCAACTATATCGTAAAGCCCTTCACCCCTGAAACCCTGGGTGAAAAGATAGAAAAGATATTTGAATGAGACTTGAAAAATGGGCGAACCGGCTGCTGACAAGACCAGCACCATCTCGGAATCCCTGGATGAGATAAACCGCCAGATGGAAGAACTGAATATACCTGCCGATACCCCTGAGGCTTCCGAGCACGCCGGCAGCGATACTGCCGACCCGGATATATCAGCCGGCCAGGAGGACCTGAGCCTGAACACGGAAAGGCCCCCAGACTCGGAAAGCCTCCAGAAAATGGCCTCGGAGGATATCACGCAGGACCCAGTTGGACAGGCCGAGGAAGAAGCAGGCCAGGAAACAGCCCCGGAGCCTTCGGCCAGCCATCGTGCAGCCATGGAAGATGAAGAAACCGGCATTGACCTTGAAGACGACGAACTCTGGGAAGATGATGATATAGAAGAAATTCCCCTTTTCGAAGAGGAATTCCTGGAACAGGAACTGGAATCCGAAACCGAAAGCGCAGTTCCTGAAAACGACCAGCCCCCTGACAAACAGGATACCGGGCAAGCCAGTAAAGACGAGGCCGGCCAATCATCAGGTGTAGAGGCTCCAGAAGAAGACGAAAAGACACCCCAGGACCCGAGAGAAAAAAAGGCGGCCGCAGCTCCAGATACAGGACCGGAAGGCCTGGAAGAAACCGAAGCCTCCGCTGAACCTGAAAAGGGTGATTCACAAGGACAGCCCCAGGAAAAGGCCCAAGCACAAACAGTTGAAGATGAAGGCGGGCTAAGGGCCTTTATTCCCTGGATTGTAACAGGCCTTTCAGCCGGACTTTGCGTTGCAGCCATCTTCACCATCTGGCTTATAGCATCCAGCGCAGATACAAAGACGGCTAACAAGCTACAGCCTTCTGCAGAAATTCCGGAAGAAACCGTTCAGCCACCTGTCCGCAAGGCCCCGCCAAAAACTGCCACTAGGCCAGCCAGGGGCATAGCCCAGGCAATTGATCTTGCCCCCTTTCTCATTCCCGCCCAGAGAGCCGGCGATCTGGTCTTTTTCAAGCTCAGGGTTGAACTCATTGCACCGGATGCCACAACAAAGCAGGAGATCCTTAAAAGGGAGGCCTGGGTCAGGGACATCATCTATCAGGAGCTCAAGGGCATAAACATATCAAGGGGCATCAAGGGAGACATACTTACCAGGTACCGGCGTCCACTGCTTGAAAGGCTGAACAGGGAACTGGCTCCCCTTCACCTGGAGGATATCAGGCTCATGGGGTTTCTCCTGCGATGACGAGAAGCAACGGGTTACGTCATGCCAGACGATTTCGTAAATGAAATTTATCCGCTCAGCCAGATAAGGCCCGTCAGCCCCCACCCGTCAAGTGTGAGGGAGGAAAGAAGGCGAAGGCGTGAAAAACGAAAAGGCGGTAAAAACGCCAAAAACCTCAAGGACCGGGTAAGCCTCGGGAAAGAAAGATCCGGAAAACCTGGAAAGGAACCAACACATACCTCTGAGACGAGCCCTTCTTCCGGCAGTCAAGAGAAAAAATCCATAGATATCACCGTCTGAAAGGTCCTATCCCCTTTCAAGCATATCCAGGAAAGTCAGGGCATCCCTGGCGGCACTCCCGTCATCGGTATTGTCGAAATAGACAAATGCCTCCCTGCCAGACGACCTCACAAGCTCAAGCCATTTTCTAAGCCTCTCCCTGCCATAGAGTCCCCTGTAGAGTTCACTGTGGCCATGGAGCCTTATGTAGGTAAAATCAGCAGTAAAGGCCTCGAGCATGGGATACCTGCCGGCAGTTTCGCTGATGGTCCAGGAGATGTTTCTTGATGACAGGTGCGCCAGGACATGGTCAGAAAACCACGATTCATGCCTGGCCTCCAGGGCGACATTTATATCCGTCGGGAGGAAATCCAGGAAATTCAAAAGGACCTTTTCGTCATATTTCAGACTGGGTGGCAGCTGGAAGAGTACTGCGCCAAGTTTCTCTCCAAGGAGCCGGGCTCTCTGGAAAAACATGTCCACCGAGCCCTTTTCAACGTCCAGGCGCCTTATGTGAGTTATGAACCTTGATGCCTTCACTGACCAGAGAAAATTGTCCGGCGTGCGCTCATGCCAGCCCAGCCAGGTCTTTTCCGGAAAACTCCTGTAAAAGGAGGCGTTCAATTCAACGGTGTCGAAAAAGCTGCAATAGGTCTCGAGGTATTTCCGCTTGGGGGTATCGGGCCGGTAGATGGTCCCGATAAAGCTTTCGTAGTTCCATCCGCTGGTGCCAACGTGGATATTTTGTTTATTGTTTCCAGTACGCCCCGGCATTCAGGCAGCTGCCAGAAACTTATCAAAAATATCAAATGCCTTTTTTACCACGGGCGTATCTGAGGAAAGCTCCAGCAGGGATTCCTGGGCCATCTCCTTCTGAAAGATCTCCTGGCTGGCAGGCAGATAGCCGCCGAACTCCAGGTCCGTCTTTGAAACGGCTTCCCTGACATGGGCATCCAGTGCATCGGGTATGTCGGCAGGAACCCTGTTTACCACCAGCACCTTCTGCTTCACGTCCACCTGGAGGGACCTGGTGAGATCGGCAATGCGGGCTGCAGTCAGCACGCCCCTTGCCGAAGGATCCGATACCACGAACAGGGTGTGAATCTTCCTGAGATTCAGCCGGCTCAGATGCTCCATGCCGGCCTCGTTGTCCACCAGGAGGTAACGGTAGTTTCTGGCGAGTTTTTCCATGACCTGGGCCAGGATGGAATTTGCCATGCAATAGCAGCCAGGCCCCTCTGGCTGGCCCATCACCAGGAGATCAAATCCTTTTTCCTCGATGATGGCCTGGTTTATGTGAAGTTCCATGAACTCGTTTTTTGTCATGCCCTGTGGTGTTTCCGTCTTCATGCGGTCCCTGATTTCACCGAGGGTCATGTCAACTTTAAGCCCCAGGAGTTCATTGAGATTGGCGTTTGCATCGGCATCCACTGTTAAAACCGGGGTGAGTTCCGATTCCACCAGATACTTGATGAGAAGGGCCGTAAGGGTCGTTTTGCCTGTTCCGCCCTTGCCTGCCATGGCGATTATTTCCGCACCGTGACTTGATGTCATAACTTAACGCTCCCTTATGATGACCCAGGTACCCTGGCACAAATCCGGTTTCCCGTTGTCACCTATGTCCTGCAATACTGTTTCAATATTTCAAGCCTTTTCCAGCCAAGGGGGCCCTGGGGCAGTAAAAGCTCGTCAAGATCCAGTATAAAGCCGAAGTCATCCCTGTAGTTCATGATCTTCTGGGCGGTGCCCTGGCCTATACCGGGAATAAGTATCAGCCCTTCGAGGTCCAGCCTGTTTATATCGGCCTTTTCGAAAAAGAGAAAGGCCCTGGCATCGGCTGGAATTTCAGCCATACCCTGCTTCTGGCCATGCTGGAAACCGTTAAGAGGCCGCCTGGACAGGTCGCACAGAAAGACCAGGCCTGCAAACAAAAAGGCCAAAAACAAAAGCATCAGCGGATCCAGCAGGACCCTAACTTCCCCTGTTTTTGCCCTCGCTTTTAAGGAGCTTGTAACAGATTCCATCCACCAGGGCCTGCCAGCTGGCCTCAATGATGTCGTGGGAAACGCCGACTGTGCCCCACTTGTCCCTTTCATCCTTTGACTCGATGAGTACCCGGACCTTCGCCCCTGTACCCGGGGTCTCGGGAAGCACCCTGACCTTGTAATCCACAAGGCTCATGTCCCTGAGTTGCGGGTAAAATGTCTCCAAAGCCTTTCTTATGGCATTGTC
>Ga0256914_1001266_pt1 | contig 23457 bp, 25 predicted proteins | sample HulkmetaG_FD_191571 | JGI IMG/M metagenome (GOLD analysis project Ga0256914, IMG submission 191571) | Hydrothermal chimney microbial communities from Main Endeavour vent field at the Juan de Fuca Ridge, Pacific Ocean - Hulk | ecosystem: Environmental > Aquatic > Marine > Hydrothermal vents ... | reverse complement strand
GGGGGCTGAAAGCCCCAAGCTGAAAGCGGGAAGGGCGAAGGGCAATAGGCGAAAGGCAAAAGGAAGCTGGAAGCTGAAAGGTAGTGACGAGCTGGAGAGTGACGAGTAATATGTGAGGAAGCGAGAGAGCGAGAGAGAATTTGCTTAAAACTTAATAACTTAACAACTTAAAACTCGCGAAGCGAATAAACGAGATCAACGAGACAAACGGAACCAACGAGACACGGGACGGTCTAAAGAGTCTTGACCGCCTGGTAGTTTTGTGTTACGAATCGTAACCGGATCGGGACGTGGCTCAGTCTGGTAGAGCACTGCGTTCGGGACGCAGGGGTCGCTGGTTCAAATCCAGTCGTCCCGACCATTTCAAAGGGAATGAAGTGGTTTGAAAGGGGAGGGTGAGGACACGCCCTCTTTTTTATTTAGGGGCGAAAAAAAGCGGGAGCGGATGAGGCCGCTCCCGATGTGATAAAGGGGAAGGGAGAGAGTCAAACCCTTCGCGGCGGAGACCCTTCTGAGCCTCGTGTTTGTATTGTTAGTGCGGAAAGAATGAAAAAAAGTTCAATTCGTTTCGCGTGAAGGGGAAGTAAAAGGGCCAAGAGAGGGGAAGGCCTGAGACACAAAGGGTGGGGGAGGGAGTGAACATGAGCGCGTGGCACCATCTTCCGGAAGAGTTGAGTCCCATCATTTTTCAGTGGGGAAGGTTCCAAATCCGCTATTACGGATTGATGTATCTTTTCGCCTTTATCACTGTTTATCTCCTTCTGAGCTATCGTATCAAGTCGGAAGCGTTGCCGTACACTCAGGACCTCATCCAAAGCTATTTCATCTGGGCGATTACGGGGGTTCTCGTGGGGGGGAGGTTAGGGTACGTGATTTTTTATGACTGGCCCTATTATTCGACGCATCCCCTGGAGATCTTTCTCCCTTTCAATTTTTCGAAAGGGTGTTGTTACACTGGAATTTCGGGGATGTCGTTCCATGGAGGGCTGGTTGGTGTAGTGGGGGGGACGCTTTGGTTTTGTAGGAGGCATCGGCTGAACTTTTGGCGTTTCGCGGATTTGCTTGCCTCCGTGATCCCGCTTGGCTACACTTTTGGGCGAATCGGGAATTTCATCAATGGGGAGCTTTATGGCCGGGTCACGACGGTGCCGTGGGGGATGTATTTTCCCCTGGATCCCACTCATCGCCTTCGGCATCCTTCTCAGTTGTACGAGGCCCTTTTCGAAGGGGTTTTTCTCTTTATCGTCCTGTGGAGGTTACGAAGAAAACGCCCTTTCGACGGTTTTCTCTTCTCTTTGTACCTGATGGGATACGGGATGGTTCGATTCGTCATCGAGTTTTTCCGGCAACCAGACCCTCAGTTGGGGTTTGTCGTGGGTCCCTTTACGATGGGACAGGTTCTTTGCGCGGGAATGATCGTGGGAGGGGCGGCCCTTTTTCTTTTTCGCTGGCGATGTTGCAAGGTTGCGCCTTCCGAGGCCCCTCCTGATAAGCCATGACCCGTCCGTCTCCCTCCCCTTTTGAGATCGCGGCGTCTTTTGTCTTGAAAAAGGGAGAAGACCCCAGCAACGCCCCCTATACACGACATTTGCTCGAAACGGTTGCGTGGCTGGAACGGTTGACACCTTCTCCAGAGGAGGCGCTTCGTACGGCGGCCGTGCTGCATGACGTGGAGCGACTCCTTAAAAATCCGGATCCCGCTCGTTTCAGAAAGGGATGGGAGAGTTTCAAGGACCCCCGGTATTTAAGGTGGCACCAGCAGCGAAGCGCACAGATCGCAGCTTCCTTGTTGCGACGGGGAAAGGTCGAGGAATCCTTTGTCGAAAGGGTATATAAGCTTGTGCGCCATCATGAGGAAGGGGGAACCGACGAACAGAATCTGCTTAAGGATGCCGACTCTTTGAGCTTTCTGGATGTCAGCGCAGGCCGTTTTATTGAGGATTGGGTACCGGTTACTGGAAAAGTAAAGGTGAGAGAAAAGATCGAATGGATGTTCGATCGGATGACCCTTCCCGAGGCGAAGAGGTTTGGGAGGCCGCTTTTTGCGCGCGCCGTGGATAAACTGGAAGGATTCAGAGTATCCCTGCCCGATTTTTGATTCTCTTCGACTCTGTGCGGATCGCGGGCGAGAAGGAGCCTTGTCTCTGGCGAAACCATAAAAATCGTTTGGTTCTCCTTGCAACCCTTGCATTCGGATTTGAAAAGTTTTATGGGGAAATAAGGTATCTTCTTAAAAGGAGGAGAAGATGGGACTTAGGGAGGAATTCGAACGGGTGGGTAACTGGCTTTTTAGGTGGCGAAGTTATCTTCCGTTGCTTTTGTCCGTTGTCATTTTATTGGGAATGCGAAATTTTAGGCTGATAGGGGACAGTCATCTTTGGGATCGGGTGTGGGAGGTAATCTGCCTGATCATTTCTTTTTTTGGATTGGCCATTCGGGCGTATGTCGTAGGGCATGTTCCCTCTGGAACATCGGGGAGGAACACGAGGGAGCAGCGGGCGGAATGCCTGAATACCACGGGTTTGTATTCGGTTGTCCGTCATCCCCTCTATCTTGGGAACTTCTTTTGCTGGTTTGGGGTTTCCCTTTTTCCCCATGTGTGGTGGGTGAGCATGACGGTGGTCCTGATTTTTTGGCTGTATTATGAAAGAATCATGTTTGCGGAGGAGGAATTCCTGCGACGAAAATTCGGAAAGGCCTATGAGACGTGGTCGGAGAACACGCCCGCTTTCCTTCCCCGGTTCAAAAACTGGCGTCCTCCTTCTCAGCCTTTTTCCGTCAAAAAGGTGTTGAGGAAGGAATACTCGGGGTGGTTTGCCGTTATTGCGTCGTTGACCCTTTTGGAAGTGGTGGGAGATGTCTGCTGCAAAGGCAGGATCGAGATCGATCTTATGTGGCTCATCCTCTTTCTTGCAGGATTGACCAGCTATGTGATTTTGAGGATTTTGAAGAAGGCAACGGCGCTTTTAAACGTAGAGGCTGAAAAGGAAGTGTCTCGAGTTACGATGGATGAGCCGCGGACATTTTCTCGCTTGCAAAATTAAATCGTCTGTGTTAGTAAAAATTCCTATTCGAAAAAATCACTTCCGGTGTTCCTTTGGTGGCACACGGTGTGTCGCAGAACCGGAAGGAAGAAAAACCGAAGGAGGCATGTATGGCTATTATCACCATGAAGCAGTTGTTGGAGACGGGTGTCCATTTCGGCCATCAGACCCGTCGCTGGAACCCCAAGACAAAACCTTATATCTTCGCGGCGAAGAACGGTATCTATATTATCGATCTCCAGAAGACCGTTCCCCTTTTCGAGAAGGCGTATTATTTCATCCGCGACGTGGTGGCCCGAGGGGGAGAGGTTTTGTTTGTGGGTACGAAGAAGCAGGCCCAGGAATCGATTCGCGACGAAGCGATCCGATGCGGCATGCACTACGTGAATCACCGGTGGCTGGGAGGCACCCTGACGAATTTTCACACGATCAAGAAGAGTATCGAGCGGCTTAAGAAGCTGGAGGAGATGGAGAGCGGAGAGACCAGTGTGATTTTCGAGAGCCTTCCCAAGAAGGAGAAGCTCCGTTTGAGAAAGATACGAGTAAAGCTGGAACGATCCCTCGGTGGAATCAAGAACATGGAATCGCTTCCCCAAGCCGTGTTTGTGGTCGATACGAAGAAGGAGTACATCGCCGTCGCGGAGGCCAGGAAGCTGAAGATCCCGGTTGTGGCCATCCTGGACACGAATTGTGATCCTGATGAGGTTGATTATCCCATCCCTGGCAACGACGACGCGATTCGAGCGATTCGTTTATTCTGTTCCAAGATGGCGGACGCGGTGTTGGAAGGGAAGCAGATCCGAGAGGAGATGATGCAGGCGGAGAAGGACAAGGAAGTGGAGGAACCCGAGCCGCCCGAAAAGTCGATCTTGGAGATGGGATCGGTTCCGGAATTGGACGAGGAAGCGGAGAGTGCCGCCACGGAAGGGGCTGAGGAAGAGCGGGAGGTGGAAGCACCTTCGGAGGAAGAAGTGAAAGAGGAGACACCGGAAGAAGAGTCCCGGGAGACAGATGCCGTGAAGGAGGAAGCATAATGGCAATAGGAGCGCAAGAGGTAAAAGAACTTAGAAGCCGAACGGGTGCGGGGATCATGGATTGTAAAAGCGCCCTGACGGAGGCGAATGGAGATATCGATAAAGCGATTGAGATTTTGAGGACGAAGGGATTGGCGAAGGCGGCCAAAAAGGCGGGCCGTATCGTCTCGGAAGGTCTGGTAGGGTCCTATATTCACGCGGGAGGCAAGATCGGCGTGTTGGTGGAGGTCAACTGTGAGACGGATTTCGTGGCGAAGACGGATGATTTCAAGCAGTTTGTGAAAGATATCGCGATGCACATCGCGGCAAGCTCCCCTCAGTTCGTGAAACGGGAAGACGTTCCGGAAGAGGTGAAGGAGAAGGAACGGGCGATCTACGAGAAACAGGCACAGGAAGCGGGAAAGCCGGAAAAGATTATCGATAAGATCGTTTCTGGAAAATTGGACAAATACCTGTCGGAAATTTGCCTGTTGGAGCAGCCATTCATCAAGGATCCCGACAAGACCATCAATGACCTTCTTCAAGAGACTATCGCCAAGTTGGGGGAGAATATTTCCATCCGCCGTTTTGTCCGGTACCAACTTTGTGAGGGGCTGGAAGAGGAATCCGCGTAATCTCGCGTGTGGAACTTTTAGGGATGGCTGGCTTGCCTTATAAGCGAATCCTTCTAAAACTGGGGGGGGAAAGCCTCTGCGGAACCCAAAATTCGGGGATCGATGACAAGACCCTTTCTCGGCTGGCGAATGAGATCAAGGAAGTGAGGGAGCTGGGAATCGAAATCGCCATCGTTATCGGAGGGGGGAATATCTTCCGAGGAGGGCCGGCGACCGAAAAAGGGATGGATCGAACGACGGCGGATTACATGGGAATGCTGGCGACGGTTATCAACGCCTTGGCCCTTCAGGATGCCCTTGAGCGGGTGGGGGTTTTCACGCGGGTTCTCACCGCGATAGAGATGCACGAGATCGCGGAACCCTATATTCGGCGGCGGGCCATCCGGCATTTGGAAAAGGGACGGATCGTCATTTTCGCCGCAGGAACGGGGAATCCTTATTTCACGACCGATACCGCCGCTTCGTTGCGGGCATTAGAGATTCAAGCAGATGTGATCTTGAAGGCGACGAAGGTCGATGGGGTTTATGATAAAGATCCCATGACACATACGGACGCACATCGATTTGAGAGGCTCAGCTATCTTGACGTGTTGGAGAAAGGGTTGAAGGTCATGGACACGACGGCGATATCGATGTGCATGGATAACAAGGTGCCCATCATCGTCTTCGATCTTTTTAAGGAAGGGAACCTCAAAAAGGTGGTTGAAGGGGCCTCTTTGGGGACCGTTGTTACGTGAAAGAGGAGGTGGAAAGATGAATCCCCAGTGGGAAAAAGATTTCAAGGAAAGGATGGGTAAGAGTATCGATTCGTTGAAAAACGAGTTGAACCGCGTACGAACAGGCCGCGCGTCGATCGCTCTCCTTGATGGTATCAAGGTTGAATATTATGGTACGCTGACTCCCCTCAATCAGGTGGCGACGTTGGCGGTTCCGGAAAGCCGTCTGATCACGATTCAGCCATGGGACGCGAGTATTATAGGAGAGATCGAAAAGGCCATCTTGAAATCCGAGCTGGGGTTGGTTCCCACGAGTGACGGCAAGGTTATTCGGATTTCCATCCCTCAACTGACGGAAGAGCGAAGGAAGGAACTGGTCAAGGTGGTCAAACGCCTGGGTGAGAACGCGAAGATCGCCGTGCGCAATATTCGGCGGGATGCCAACGATTTCGTGAAGAAGAAGGAAAAGGAGAAAGAGATTTCTCAAGACGAGCTCAAAAAGAATCAGGAAGAGATTCAAAAGATGACCGATGATTTCATCGCGGAGATCGATAAGCTGGTAGCTGCGAAAGAGAAGGAAATCATGGAAATTTAGCGAAAGCTGAATTTCGTGAAGGAGGTGAAGACGATGTATGTGATCACGGATGAGTGTGTGGCGTGTGGGACGTGCGCGGAAGAGTGTCCGAGTGAGGCCATTGAAGAAGGGGATATCTACGTCATCGACCAGGACAAATGCACGGATTGCGGAACGTGTTTCGAGGTATGTCCCGTGGAGGCCATAGAGAAGAAGTAGGTAACGAGGGACGAGCCGGCTAGGGAAGGGCGTGGACATTCATTCACCCTTCCCTTTTTTATGCTTCTCAAGAGGAGGAGATTCTATTCGCTTGGCGCCGGAGGGAGGGGACGAGACGGCATCTTTTTTCTTGGGGGTTTGCGCATGCCCCCTCCTCGTTCTTGAACCCACCGTTTGATGAGTTCCCGTCGAAACCGTTGTTGAAACAGGAGGTAACGTCCGAGCTGCTCTTCCGTCAGGACCCCTTTGAGCTTTTGATACTCCTCCCTCGAGAGGGCGCAGATCCTCTCTGTGAGATCGAACAGCTTTGCGGCCATGGAATCGACAGCCGCCTTTTCGGAAGTTTTGTCACGGATGGACTGGCGCAATTTCCAGAGGAGGGCCCGTTTTTGTTCTATGAGGCGGGTCCTTTTCTCATCCATCGCTTTTATGATGGGAAAGACTTTCAGGGCCGTTTCGCTGTCGAGGTTCAAGGCGTCCATCAGCTTCCACATTTTGATGGTCTCGATCTTCTCCATGACCCGTTGCCGGTTGGGAAGGGGTTTGGGCCGCGAGTCGGCGGTGCTTCCCAAAAAGACGGCGAAAAGGGTTGCCGCGGCGATAAAGATAAATTTTTTTCTGAATGTGGCTTTTTCCATCGTGGATCTCCTTTTTTCTTTTTTTACCTAAGAGACACCAGGAAGTCCGCAAGGTTTAAGCTTTCCGTGAAAAAATTCTTTCTACGGGGGACGAAATTGAAAGGCGGGAGACGTTTATCTCAAAATCTGGCTGAGGAAGAGCTTGGTGCGGTCGTGTTTGGGGTGCGAAAAGAATTCCTCCGGTGTATTTTCCTCGATGATACGTCCGTAGTCCATGAACAAGACCCGGTGGGCGACGCTTTTGGCGAAACCCATTTCGTGGGTGACCACGATCATCGTCATTCCTTCCTGGGCCAGCTCCACCATGACGTCTAAAACCTCTTTGATCATTTCCGGGTCGAGGGCGGAGGTGGGTTCATCGAACAGCATGATTTTCGGATTCATGCACAGGCTTCGGGCGATGGCGACCCGTTGCTGTTGGCCTCCGGAGAGTTGGCCCGGATATTTTTTTGCCTGGTCGGCTATGTGCACCTTTTCGAGGAAGTACATGGCGGTTTCCTCGGCCTTCTTTCGGGGAATCTTCCGAACCCAGATGGGGCCTAGCGTCAGGTTGTCCAGAATGGTGAGGTGGGGAAAGAGATTGAAGTGTTGGAAGACCATGCCGACTTCCGCGCGAATTTTCTCGATGTTTTTGATATTGTTGGTCAGCTCGACGCCGTCGACGATGATTCGTCCCCGCTGGTGTTCTTCCAGGCGGTTGATACATCGGATGAGGGTTGATTTTCCCGACCCCGAAGGGCCGCAAATGACGATCCGTTCCTGGCGTTTTACCGTGAGGTTGATGCCTTGGAGGACGTGGAGCTCTCCAAACCATTTGTGCAGGTCGATGATCTCGATCATGGCGTTTTCCTGGTTTTTTTGATCTGATTCGCGTGGGTTCGTCATGATGAATCCTTTATGGTTTTGGTAAGGATTTTGGGGTGGTAATTTTTTTCACTGTTTTTCTCCCTGCCCTAGCTCTCGTTCCAGTTTTCGGCTGTAGTTCGACATGGAGAAGCATCCTAGGAAGTAGAGGATGGCAATGAAAATATAGGCCTCGGGAGAAAATCCCATCCATTTTGGATTGGAGAGGACGGATTGGGTGGTTTTGAGGAGATCCCATAGGGCGATGATGACGACCAGGGAGGTGTCTTTGAAGGCGGAGATGAGGATGCTTACCGTGGGAGGGATGACGATCTTCAGGGCTTGGGGAAGGATGACGAGCCGCATGGTGAGCACGTAGTTCAACCCGAGGGATTCCGCCGCCTCGTACTGGCCTTTCGGAATGCCCTGCAACCCTCCCCGCACAACTTCGGCGATATAGGCGGCCGTGAAGAGGATGATGGCGACCTGGGCTCGTAGGATTTTGTTGATGGTCACCCCCTCCGGAAGGAATAGGGGGAAGATGATGGAGGCCATGAACAAGAGGCTGATGAGGGGGACTCCACGAATCATCTCGATGTAGATGACGCTTAGCCATTTGATACCGGGCATCTTGGATCGCCGTCCCAGCGCCAAGATCACGCCGAGAGGGTAAGCGGCCGTCAGGCCAAAGACGGAAAGCAGGAGGGTGAGAGGAAGCCCGCCCCACTTGGTGCTTTCCACGGGGGGTAGCCCGAAAATCCCACCTTTCATCAGTGTGCCCATCACGAAAAGGCCCACGATCCAGATGTAGATCAACGATTTTTTCCAGTTTTTGTTTCGACTGCTGTAATAGATCAGCCCGAAAAGGAGAAGCATCGCGATGAGAGGGCGCCATTGTTGGTCATACGGGTAGAATCCAAAGATGATGAACCGGATGTTGCTTGTGATGACGGACCAGCACGCTCCCGTCGCCTTTTTACACACGTCCGCACAGTTGGGAGCCCAGATGCTGTCGATGAAGGCCCACCGAACGAAGGGGGGGATCGTCTTGTAGAGGATGAAAAGGGTGACGATCGTGAGGAGGGAATTGAAGTAACCGTTAAAGAGATTATTCCTCACCCATCCAATGACGCCCACACTGGTCGTTGGGGGTTTGATTTCCTCGGTGGCGTTTTTGGGATGTCCTGTGGGTTCGCTCATGGGATTTTATCTTTCGACCAACGCGGTTTTTTTGTTGTACCAGTTCATAAACGCCGAGGTGGAGAGGCTGAAGATGAGATACACGGCCATGATGAGGGCAACCCCCTCGATGGCTTGGCCCGTCTGATTGATACAGGTGTTGGCGACGGATACGAAATCCGGGAAACCAATAGCGACGGCCAAGGAGCTGTTTTTCGTGAGATTCAGCATTTGGCTCGTGAGAGGGGGAATGATGACCCGTGCCGCTTGGGGAAGGATGACGAGATTCAGCACCTGAGACGGCTTGAGTCCTAACGCCATGGCGGCCTCCCGTTGTCCTTTGCTGACCGATTGGATTCCGGCCCTCACGACTTCCGCCACGAACGCGGCCGTGTAGAGGACGAGTCCCAAAAGGAGCGCGATGAATTCAGGACTTAGCATGATACCCCCTTTGAAGTTGAAACCGACGAGATGGGGGGTATTGACCTGAAGGGGAAACCCGAAGATCGCCCAGGTGAGGAGGGGACCGCCGAAGATGAGGATCAAGGAGACGGTAAAGACAGGGAAGATCTTTCCCGTCTTTTCCTGACGTTTTCTCGCCCATTTTTTCAGGAAATAGGAGGCGACACAGGCGAGGACGAAGGAGATAAACATCCATTTGTAGGCCGGGATGGAAGCGGGAACGGCCAGTGCGACTCCCCGGTTGCTCAGAAAAACGCCGTGAAAGGGATGCAGCGCCTGGCGAGGCGAAGGGAGGGTTTCATAGAAGATGGCGTACCAGAAGAAGAGCTGGAGAAGCACAGGAATATCTTGCATGACTTCGATATAAAACCCGGCGAGTTTGGAGATCAGCCAGTTCGTCGATAGGCGGGCAATGCCGATGAACGTGCCGAGGATGAGGGTAAGGATGATACCGATGAAAGACACCTTCAGGGTGTTGAGGGCTCCCACCAGGAGGGCGCGTCCGTAGGTGCTGGCCGCCGAGTAGGGAATGAGGGATTCGCCGATTTCGAACGATGCCTCTTTGTGAAGAAACCCGAAACCCGTGGCGATGTGTTGCCGTTTGAGATTGACGATGGTGTTGGAGACGAGATAGTAGGCCAACAGTCCCACGAGGCAAAAGACGATGATCTGATAGAAGATGGCACGCCATTTCGGGTCGAGCCAAAACGGAACTTTTTCTATCTCTTTGAGATACGGTTCTTGCCTTTCTGAGATACCGGAACCCGCCATTCCTTCAGGCCTTTCTCCCTATCTGGAGGCGAATGGTGAGAAAAGGAGGGCAGACGGCATGTCCGCCCCCCTTTTGATTGGCGATTAACGGAAGGGGGCTGCGTACATCAGCCCGCCCTTGGTCCAAAGGGCGTTTAGACCGCGTTTCAGACCGAGAGGCGTGTTCACTCCCACGTTTCTTTCGAAGATTTCGCCGTAGTTGCCCACGGCCTTGATGATATTGTAGGCCCATTTGTCGTCGAGTCCAAGGTCTTTTCCCAAACCAGGTGTAACGCCGAGGAATCGTTTGACCCTTGGATCGCTGCTCTTGAGCATTTCATCCACGTTCTTGGACGTGATTCCCAGTTCCTCCGCCTGGATCAAGGCCATGACCGTCCAGTTGACGATGTCGTACCATTGATCGTCGCCGTGGCGCACGACAGGAGCCAGGGGTTCCTTGGAGATGATTTCCGGAAGCAGCACGTAATCTTTGGGATTTGGCGCGATGGAACGAATGGCGGCCAACTGGGACGAATCGGAGGTGATGACGTCACATCGTCCCGCGAAGAAGGCCTTGTTCAGTTCCGCCGCCTGTTCGATGACGACCGGTTTCCATTTCATTCCATTTTTACGGAAGAAGTCGGCCGCGTTCATCTCGGTGGTCGTTCCGGGAAGCACGCAGACGGTGGCTCCGTTCAGCTCTTTGGCGCTTTTGATTCCCAGCTTTTTGGGCACGAGGAACCCTTGTCCGTCATAGAAGTTGACATGGACGAAGTTGAGACCGTTGACCGTTTCTCTCGTCAGGGTCTGGGTGGTGTTCCGGCAGAGCACGTCGATCTCTTTCGATTGAAGCGCCGGCAGACGTTGTACGGCCGTCAAGGCGATGAATTTGATCTTGCTGGCATCACCGAAGACCGCCACGGCGATCGCTTTGGCGGTGTCCACGTCGAGCCCCTTCCACACGCCTTTCTTGTCCGGCATGCTGAATCCGAAGACACTCCCGTTGACCCCTACTTTCAGGTACCCTCGTTGTCGGACTTCCTGAAGGGTTCCGGCCATGGCGGCGGTTGTCATGGCGATGAAGACCACGGCCACAGCCAGGGCGATGAGTTTTGCGCGTTTCATACCTTCCTCCTTTCTTACGTTAAAGGGTTTAACACACGGATGTCCGGAGACATCTTTCCACGTCGTGTAAATCTTGGTGGGGGAAATAATAAGAAATGATGAAATTTGATGAAGCCCCCTCTCCTCCCATTCTCATGCTGTTCACATATCACAATCACCCCTGAGGATTCAAGGAAATTATTTCGAGTAGGAGAAGGGATCGTGTTATCTGATGGCCGCATTTAGCTCCGCGAGGAGTTTTTCCCCGTCAAGATTGTATTTCGAAATGACAAGGGAAAGAGGTTCGAAGAGGTTATAGCAGATGAGGCATTCCCCCGCGACGGCATCGTATTTCTTGAAGACATCCTGAGTCGATGCGAACCTTTCCACGATGTCAAGGATGGTCATTTCAGGGGTGATTTCTCGCTTTTTTCCGGTTTCTTCCATTTCTTCAGGGACTTGGGAAAATATTCCACACACTCTGGCACGCCTTGAAGGATTTGTCAAATCGGAAATACCGATAATCTCAACCCCCTGCCATCGGATTTTTGTATAGGGAGGGATAACACGGGTTACATGACAGGGAAAAGGGAATTTGTTATGATGAAAGGCCCATGTACGAGATTATTATTCATGCCCACGAGGTGGCGGCCGAGGCAATCGGGGCGTTCCTTGAAAGTCGAGGAATTCCCTACGGGGTAGGAACGGAGCCGGAGCGTGAAGCGGTAAAGGTCTTTTTCTACCTCGAGGAAAAGGTCTGGCGTGGGTTGAAAGGCCTGATGTGGGAAAAGCTTCAGGAGATTGGCTCGATTTTTCGGATCCCCCATCCTGTGATCGAGGAAAGTCCCCTTCAAGAGGATTGGAAGGTCGCATGGAAGCGGTACGCGCGGACCTATCGAATACGAGACGCATTGGTGATCAAACCTAGCTGGCGGTCTTTCCGGAAATCTCCCGCGTGTCCCGTCATTTCGATCGATCCTCAAATGGCGTTCGGGACGGGGGGACATCCCTCCACGAGACTCTGTCTCTACTACCTTGTGGACATAGCCGAGACGTGCCCACTTCGTATGGAAAAGGTGCTGGACGTGGGAACCGGTTCGGGGGTGCTGGCCATCGCGGCGGCAAAGCTGGGTGCCCGGTGTATTCATGCCATCGATGTCGATTCGGATGCGGTGAAAACGGCTAAGGAAAACATTCGCAGGAATGGGGTGGAAGCGAACATTGTCCTCGAGAGAAAGGAACTTCGAGAGGTTCAGGATCGTTTTCCTTTGATACTCGCAAACTTAGAGGAATCTGTTCTGTTGAGTCTCTTGCCTGAGTTTTCTCGTCGTGTGGCGTCCGATGGGTGGTTGATCGTATCGGGACTCGTCTCGAGGCAAGGACGGACGTTTGTCGCCCGGGCGCGGGAAGAAGGGTGGCGTAAGGTTTCCCATCGCCATTCCGGGGTATGGGTTTCCTATTGCCTGGAGAGAGGACGTGAGTAGGGTTCCGCAATTTTTTGCTTCCCGCGTGTGGGATGAAGAGGGGATTGCCGTCGTGGAAGGGGACGAACATGTCCATTTGAGCAGGGTGCTCAGGTTGGGTGTGGAAAAAGAGGTGTTCGTGTCAGACGGGAGAGGGCGGCGTTGGCGGGGTGTGATTGCCGAGGTGGGAAGGGGGCAAACCCGCATCCGGCTCCGGTCGCTGCTGGAGGAGCCGGAGGGGCGGTCTCTGGAGATTACCCTGATCCAGGCACTTCCCAAGCGTCGGAAGATGGAGTGGATTCTGCAGAAGGCGACGGAGATGGGAGTTTCCCGCATAGTTCCCGTGGAGTCGAGATATTGCGTCGCGCGGTTGAGGGGGGAAAAACGGGACAAACGATACGAGCGATGGAAGGCGATCGTCAAAGCGGCGGCGAAACAATCCTACCGCTCGTCTTTGCCCGCCTTGACGGAAGTGATGCCACTGGCAGATGCCCTGCGTTGTTACCGGGGGGAGTTGAATATTTTTTTGGCACCTGATAGTGAGAGCTCATTGAGGGACCGTCTCGCTCATCATCGGGAGGTTACAAAGGTGGTGGTGGTGATCGGCGCAGAGGGGGGGTTCCACCCTGATGAGAAAAGAATTGCCACGGAGGCGGGGTATCTTCCGTGTCACCTCGGAAAAGGGGTTTTGCGGGTGGAAACGGCGGTAGTCAAGGTGCTATCTATACTCCAATACCTGTATGGAGAGGGGTGAGTATGAGAGGAGAGGTTGCATTTGAGGCCCTATCGGTATGACCTAGGTCAGGGTTTTTTTTCGAAGCGCTTTTTCGCGTGGCTTTTCGCTCGCGTGGAGATCTCTCCGAGACATTTGCGAAAGTGGCGCCGCCTCGTGGCAAAGGGTGTGGTGATTCCGCTTTTGGATTCACCGAGCCGATTGGATTTTCTCGCCCTCTTTCATCTTTATAGGACTTTGGGAGGAAACTTCCCCAAATTTCCCGTGGGGATTTCGCTACTTCCGTGGGTGTCTTTCAAGGGATGGTATGTGCATGTTCGAGCGTGGATTCTGTGGCTGTTTAGGAGGATTTGCCTTTTCGATCCCTTTTATCCGGAGAAGAATGAAGAGTTGGATAGGTTGGGGCGTGTCCCTTTTGTCCTTTTCCTCCACCCCGCCGGGGCGTATCTCCAGCGGTGCGTTCGTCTTCGCATGACCCCTCTCGAAGCGGTGATTCGGTATCAGCGTTCCCTCGAGACCCCTCTTTTTCTAGTGCCGCACCTTATCGTGTATGACGTGGTTCCTCCAACGGAGAAAAAATCTTTATATACCGCTTTGTGGGGCGAGGTGGCCTCGCCACGGTGGACCCTTCGGCTCAAAAGCCTGTTGCGAAGAAAGAGAATCTCGGTACAAATCGGTGCTCCCATCGACTTACAGCGGTTCATAAAACAGTATCCTTCCTTGGGAGATGACGAGTTGGCGAGGAAAGTGCGGCGGGCGGCCGAAACGATCCTCGACAAAAAGTTGCGAGGGATTACGGGGCCGCCTTTGCCATCCCGGGAGAGGATGGTTACCAAGATTTTGGAAGATCCAGGGTTGTGGAAAAGGCTGGAGGAATTGTCTGGCGAGACGGGAAAGACGGTTGAGGAATTGGCGTCGAAGGCGAAACGTTATGCGTTCGAGATTGCGTCGGACTTGAGACCCTCGTACGTGAAACGATGGGAAGGCGTGTTGCGGTGGGTGTGGCAGACCCTTTACGACGGCGTCGATATCAATCGGGAAATTGAGCAGAAACTGAGAAGGATAGCCCGGAACTATCCCCTCGTTTATATACCCTCCCATAAAAGCCATGTGGATTATTTCCTGCTATCCTATGTCCTTTACGAAATGAATCTTCCCCTTCCGCTGATCGCGGCGGGGATCAATCTCTCCTTTTGGCCGATTGGCCCGATCTTTCGCCGGTCGGGGGCCTTTTTTATCCGCCGTTCCTTCAGGGATAATCCCCTGTATGGCGAGGTTTTTTATCTCTATCTTCGGGAACTGGTTCGGGAAGGGGTTCCCATTGAGTTTTTTATAGAGGGAGGAAGGAGCCGTACGGGAAAATTGATTCTTCCGAAGAAGGGAATGCTTTCCATGATCTTTCGCGCCTATTTCGAGAAGGTGGCGAAGGATGTCTATATCGTGCCGACCGCCATATCCTATGAGAGGATCGTGGAAGAAGAGGGGTATGTTCGGGAACTGAGAGGGGATGAAAAACGGAAGGAAAGGACCCGAGACCTCTTGAGGGTGCGTAAGATCTTTCGTAAACGGTACGGCACCGTCTATGTGCGTTTTGGAACCCCCCTATCTCTCGCGAGGTATTTGGATGGTATGGGAGGCGTGCCCGAATCGGCGGTTCCCCGTAGGGATCTGTATCAAAAGGCGGCCGATGATATTATTCGGGCGATCCAAAAGGCCATGCGGGTCACGCCTTCTTCCTTGGTGGCGGCGGCATTGTTGTCTCAGAGGGAACGGAGTATGAAGTCTTCCGTTATCAAGGAGACCACGGCCCTTTATCTCTCTTTATTGGAACGAGGAGGAGTGGACTGTCCAAGTCGTGAAGAGATGGCGTCATCCTTTTCGCGAGTGATCCATCTGTTTAGGCAAGACGGGGTATTGCGGGAAGGGAAAGAGGTCGATCCGGATGATCCTCACTATTATATTCCCCCCTCCAAACGGATTCATCTGGAGTTTTCCAAGAATATGATGGTCATGCATGTGGCCCCGTTGTCCTTGTACGCGTGGGCTGTCTCGTGGGGGAGAGAGGATCCCTCGAGGTCTCCTTTCAAGATCTTTTCTCTGCTTTTCCACCTGTTTGAGTATGAGTTTCTCCTTCCTGTGGGGCCTCTCATGGGGGTGTACCGGAGAAGTCAAACGTTGATGAAGGATTTGACCGCGAAAGAGCTTTCGAAGGTTCGAGGCGTGATTATGAGTTCTTTGGAAGGGTATTATGCGGGTGCGACGTATGTTTTGAGGAAGGAGTGGAAGGGAGAGGGAGTAGAGGAGAAAAGGCTTGTTCAGGAGATGATCCAGTGGGGTAAGGAATTGCTGGATACCACCCAAATTCGACTGCCGGAATCGGTTACCTCCGCTGTGTTTCAGGGGTGGATCCGTATGGCGACGGAGATGGATATTTTCGAAGCGGTTGTGCCTTCCCATGACCCTCGCAAGAGAAAGATCATCAAGAAGGGAAAGGGATTCGACAAGGTCCGCGACGTCGTGGAAATATTGGACCGTTTGCTTTTCCTTCCCTCGTAGGAATGGTATAAGGATTTGTCTCATGAAAGATAGGATGTGAGGGTTGAAAAGATGGGCCGAATTATCGCGGTAGCGAACCAAAAAGGGGGAGTGGGAAAGACGACCACGGCCATCAATCTGGCGGCTGCCTTGGCGTTGAAGGGGAGGCGGGTCCTTTTGGTGGACATGGACCCTCAAGGGAACGCGACGAGTGGATGCGGGCTTGAGAAGGAAAGTCTGGAAACGAGTGTTTATGAAGTGTTGTTGGGGGAAGTGGAGGCAGGAAGGGCAATTGTGGCGTTGAATCACTCGGGAATGGAGCTGATCCCGGCGAACGGAAATCTTATTGGGGCGGAAGTGGAACTGGTTCATGAGATCGGAAGAGAGTACTTTCTGAAACGACAGCTGGAGGCGATCCGAGGAAGATATGAATATATCTTTATCGATTGTCCCCCCTCCTTGGGGCTTCTGACGGTGAACGCCCTGACAGCGGCGGAAGGGGTTCTCATCCCTCTTCAATGCGAGTTCTATGCCATGGAAGGATTGTCTCAGTTGCTGCGAACCCTTCGACTGATAAAGAATTCGGTGAATCCGGGGCTGCGGATCCTGGGAATCTTATTGACGATGTTTGATGTAAGGAATAACATTTCCCATCAGGTGAAAGAGGAGGTATGCAGGCATTTTGGAAAGCGGGTCTTTGAAACCGTGATCAGCCGTAATGTTCGGCTAAGTGAAGCGCCGAGTTTTGGAAAGAACATCTTCGAATATGATCCGAAATGTGTGGGGGCTCAAGGTTATTTGAGCTTGGCGGAGGAATTGATGAAGCGGGGAGGTAGCCGTGGCTAAGAAGAAGGTATTGGGGCGGGGTATCCGTGCGTTGATTCCAGAGGGAACAGAGGAGAAGGGAAATTTTCTGTTCGTGGGGATCGAGACGTTGCGTCCCAATCCGTCGCAACCTCGCAAGTCGCTGGATCCGGATAAACTTTCATCCCTTGCCGCGTCGATCAAAGAAAAGGGGATTTTGCAACCTTTGTTGGTGCGTCCCATTCCGGAAGGGTATGAGATTGTAGCGGGGGAACGCCGGTGGAGAGCGGCGCAAAAGGCGGGGTTGCGCGAGGTGCCTGTCGTCGTGCAAGAATTGGGAGAAAGGGAGAGTCTCGAGGCCGCCCTCGTTGAGAATCTTCAGAGGGAGAACTTGAATCCTATTGAGGAAGCGCTTGCATACGTGGAGCTGATGAAAGAATGGGGATTGACGCAAGAAATGTTGGCGAAACGCCTGGGAAGGAATCGCTCCACAATCGCCAATACGGTAAGGTTGCTTCAATTGTCTCCGCGTGTGCAGCAACTTGTGAGCCGCGGCGAACTGAGTGCGGGACATGGGCGGGCGTTGTTGGCGCTACCGGATTTTTCTTCTCAAGAGACATTGGCACAAAAGATTCTCGCCAAAGGTCTCTCCGTGAGAGAGGTGGAGAGAAGCGTGAAGCGTTTCGGTGCGGACAATGCCTCTGACGGTCTTTCAAAAAGGAAACAGACGGATCCGTTTCTTCAAGACATCAAAGAACGAATGGAACGTGCCTTGGGGACGAAGGTGGATGTTTCTTTGAAAGGAAAACGTGGTTCCATTCGGATTTCCTTTTATAGCCTTGACGAGCTGGACGGCTTGATTGAGAAGATTTGCTCCTAGATTGGTTGAAAACGGGTTGTATCTATGGTAACTAGTGCGATGTTGGGTTGTGTGAAACCGTAGAAGAGAGGAACAGGCGTATGGCGAAGGGAACCACAAAGGATATCCGGGCATTCCTCGGAGAGGATACAAACTTTGAGGGAAAGCTCTTTTTTGAAGGCACGGTAAGGATCGATGGGAAATTCAACGGGGAGATTCACACGGAAGATGTGGTTATCATTGGTGAATCTGCGGAGGTAAACGCAGAGATCAATGTGGGTGAGATCATCATTAGCGGAATGGTAAGGGGAAATATCTTTGCTAAGAACAGTATCGAGATCCTTGCTCCTGGGAAGGTGTATGGCAATATCCTTACCCCGAAACTGACTATCCAGGAAGGGGTCATTTTTGAGGGAACGTGTCGTATGGAGCAGTTGGATGCCCCTGTGAACGCGAAGGTGTCCGTGTTAAATCCAGAGGCGATGGTTCAAAGCCAAGACAAGGTCAGTGAATCATAGCAAGGCGCGGTTGTTCGTCTTGCCTCTTTTTTACGCTCTCATTGAAAGACGGGGAAGGGTGCCCGTGAGGCAAAGGGAGGAGGAGTGTAAAGGAGAGAGGACGTAACATCGGGGGAAACCTGAAGAAGGAGGGAAAGATGAGGAAAAGATGGTTCGGTGTGGGTATGGTTATCTTGTTGGTGATGGGGGCGGTGAACGCCTTCGGAGGGGAACCTGACATGAATCCTGGTAAGTGGGAAATCACGAGTACGATTGAGATGCCGGGAATGCCCATGAAGCTTCCCCCCATGACGAATACCCAGTGTCTGACAAAGGACGATTTCATCGTGAGAAAACCAACGCAACCCGGAATGGAAAAGATGTTGTCGCCTTGTAAAGTGACAAAATCAGAGGTGAAAGGGGATACCGTGATTTGGGATATGGTGTGTGAAGGGCAAGAGAAGATGACATATCATGGGGAAATAACGTATCATGGGGATACGATGGAAGGGTTTATCAAGATAACCTCTTCAAAGGAGGGACAACCCCCCATGACGATGAAAATGAAAGGGAAAAGAATAGGCCCGTGTGACTGACGGAAATACCGTTTGTGGATGAAAAAAGGCTCCGTCGTTTTCTACGGAGCCTTTTTTTTAAGGTTGGCTATGTTTCGCCATCGGATTCACAAGATGGTGAAGTTCTTCCTGAATATATGTGAGGCGTTCCAAGTCGGCCTCGTCCATGTCGCCCTCCGTTACCTTTTCATGGTAGACACGTTTCAACAGGGTTATTTCTTCTTCTATGGCGGTTAGGGAGCTACGGAATGCTTCCAAGAGAGAAGCCACCGCTTTTTCCGGAGCCCTCACCTCTATTCTTTCCTGTTGGTCAAGGTGGAGGGTTTCTTTCCATGAAGGGACATACGCCTCGAATCCCAATTCCTCTTGAATTTTTGAGGCCAGCGCTTGACTCGATTCGGGCTCTCCGTGAACGACAAAGACCTTTGGACTCGATTTTTTGAAATTGCTCACCCATTTCATAAGGTCGTTTTGATCCGCGTGCGAGGAAAACCCCCCAATCGTGAAGACTCTCGCATTGACGGCGACATCCTCTCGAAAGATCTTGACGCTCTTTTTCCCATCCACGATTTGCCGCCCTGTGGTTCCTTGGGCCTGAAATCCCACGATGACGATACTGGCGCCTTTGCGCCAAAGGTTGTGTTTCAGGTGATGTTTGATTCGCCCAGCCGTACACATACCATTTCCGGCGATGACGATGGCGGATCCCTTCTGTTCGTTGATGGCGATGGAGTCTTTTGTCGAGGGGGTATAATGGAGATTGGGGAGGTTGAAGGGATCGAATCCGGCTTCCACGATGGCCATGGCTTCTTTGTCGTAGAATTCCTTGTTTTTTCTGAAGATTTCCGTGGCCTTGATGGCTAAGGGGCTGTCCAAGTAGATGGGTATCTCGGGGAGCACACCTTTGCGATAGAATTCACCTAACAAGTAAATGATTTCCTGGGTACGCTCCACGGCGAAAGAGGGGATGATGACCTTTTCGTCGTGGGAGACGGCGAAATTGATGGCTTCCAAAAGTTCCGCCTTGCTGTCGTCCAACGATTTGTGAAGTCGATTCCCATACGTGGATTCAACGAAGAGATAATCGGCATTGAAAATATGAGCGGCTTCTTTCAGGATCAATTGGTTTGCCTTCCCAATGTCTCCGGAGAAGACGATCTTGATTTCTTTTTTCCCATCCCGGAGCCACAGTTCTAATATGGAAGAGCCGAGGATGTGCCCCGCGTTTCGAAGGCGGGCTCTGATCCCGTCTTCGATGGGGATGATCTCATCCCGTTCGATGGGATGAAGGAGGGGTAAACTCTTTTTCGCGTCTTGGATGGTGTAGAGGGGTTGGACCTCTTTATGTCCTTTGCGTTTGTTTTTTCTCGTCTGCCATTCCGCGTCCATCTCTTGGATGTGGGCCGAATCGAGAAGCATGATTTCGCAGAGCTCCGCCGTCGGGCGTGATGTGAGAATGTTTCCCTTGAAGCCGTCTTTCACGAGTTTGGGGATGCGGCCCGAATGGTCGATGTGGGCGTGTGTCAGGAAAAGGGTTTTGATTTTTGAAGGGTTGAATTCCCATTCCATCCAGTTTCGCATTTCCATGAGGCGGCCCCCTTGGAATAGGCCGCAATCGACCAGTATTTGTTTTCCTTGCGCGTTTTCCACGAGGTAGTTGGACCCCGTCACGGTTCCGGCCGCCCCTAAACAGGTAACTTTTATCATCGGATTCTCCTGGGTGAAGATTGAAGGTGACAATGGGACCATGCGTCCATAGCAGGTTGCACATACACCATTTTCTTCCCCCAGGTCAAGGGAACTTTTTTTGAAGGGAAGGGAAAAACTGTTGATGAGAGGCGACGGAGAACGAGACGATGAAGACGGCGTGTCGGTGGACTTTGTGAAAAACTTGACAAGGGGATTGAGCTATGATAGCAAAGGCAAAAATTTGACGGGAGGGTGTGTTTGCTCTATGATCAATCTCGACTACACGCTGTTGGTTCAAGCGGCGGTATTCATTGTTTTCGTTTTCCTGATCAATCAATTCCTCTTCCGCCCGATTGTCGATTTGCTGGAACGTCGGAAGGAGGCAACCACGGGCGCCCAGGAAAAGGCGTTGGCTTTGCAAGAAAAGGCAGAAAAAGAAGCGGCCCTTTTGGAGGAGAAGTTGGCACAGGCAAGGCACGAAGCGGCGCTTGAGCGTGACCGGCTCCGGAAAAAGGCTTTGGAGGAACAGAAGTCGGTGATTGAGCGGGCGCGGCGGGCGATAGACAAAGACATCCCGGCGTTGCGGGAAAAGGTGTTGGGGGAGGCGAAGGAAGTGGAAGAGGTGTTGAAGAAGGAGTTGGAACCTTTCGCGAAGCAGATAGCGGAGAAGATTTTAGGGAGGGCTGCGTGATGAAGCACGCCGCGTGGAGGTTAACAAAACGTGCACTGCTAAGTGCCGTGATCCTGATGGGGATGGTCCTGCCGGTTTTTGCCTCGGAAGGGGGGCATGGAAGTTATTGGAAGGATTATCTTTTTCAGATAATCAACTTTGTTATTCTTCTGGCCGTCCTCATAAAATTTATTCGACCCCCATTGTCCGGATATCTCAAGAAGCGGCACAATCAGGTAAAAGAAGAGCTTGAAAAGGCGAAAGAGCTGTCGGAAGCGGCGGAGAGGATGTATCGAGAGGCACAGAAACGTTTGGAGAATCTCGATGCCGAGATCGCCGCGATTCGGGAGCAGATGCTGAAGGAGGTAGAGGAAGAGAAGAAAAAGTTATTGGAAGAGGCGGAAAGAAAGGCGGAATTGATGCGGATGCAAGCTGAACAGGGCTTGAAAGAGGAGATAAACAAGATCAAGAAGCGTTTACGGGAAGAGGTTTCTTTGGAGGCCTTGAGCCTTGCGGAGAAGTTGATCCAAAAAAGCATCAATAAAGAAGATCAGAAACGGTTGGTTGCGTTATACGTTCGTCAACTGGGGAGTAAAAATTGAGAGAACGTGTTGTTGCACGGCGGTATGCCAAGGCCCTTTTAGAGATCGGTCACAAGGAAGGAAGGATCGAGGAGATATATACCGAGTTGGTTAAGATTCAGGATATGTTTAAGCAATATCCCAATTTCTGGAAGGCGGTATCACTTCCGATCTATCCCATGGAAGGTCGTAAAAAGGTGTTGGGTGAAGTAATGGCCAAGGCGGGATTTAGCCCTTCGGTCACCCGGTTCTTCGAGATTCTCGTGGAAAAGGACAGGATAGGATTGCTGTCGACGATTTTTTCGATTTTCCAGGAGTTGGCGGATCGCGCCCAGAATAGGGTGAGGGGGGTCCTTTTCTCGGCTGAACCGTTGGAAGAGGATGATTTCAAAAAGATAAAGGATGCTTTGAGGGAATTTTTGGGGAAAGAGTTGATTCTTGAAAAAGATGTCGATCCCTCACTGATTGGGGGGGTGAAAGCCCAAATTGGGGGGATTGTCATAGATGGGAGTGTAAGGGGGCAATTGAATCGTTATCGAGAAAAACTGTTAACGGCATAGAGGAAGGATATGGAGATTAGAGCAGAAGAAATCAGTAAGATTATTGAAAGTCAGATTGAAGGATTCGAACAGGAAATCGATGTATCGGAAACAGGGATTGTCCTCTCCGTGGGAGACGGAATCGCCCGTATCTATGGCTTGGAAAATGCCATGGCGGGGGAATTGCTCTCGTTTCCCCACGACGTGTATGGAATGGTGTTGAATTTGGAAGAGGACAACGTGGGAGCGGCCCTCCTTGGTGAAGACTACCTGATCAAGGAAGGGGATATCGTCAAGAGGACGGGCCGTATCGTGGAGGTTCCCGTAGGGGATGCCTTGATAGGACGGGTCGTCAATCCGTTGGGGCAACCCATTGATGGCGGTCCTCCCATTGAAGCCACGGAAACCCGGCGGGTAGAGGTAAAGGCCCCGGGAATCGTGGCGCGGCAACCCGTCAAGGAACCGCTGCAGACCGGCCTGAAGGCGATCGACTCCATGGTCCCCATTGGGCGGGGGCAGCGGGAATTGATCATCGGAGACCGCCAGACGGGAAAGACGGCCGTAGCGGTGGATACCATCATCAATCAGAAAGGGCAGGATGTCATCTGTATCTATGTGGCCATTGGACAAAAGCGTTCTACCGTGGCGCAGGTGGTGGACAAGCTGAAAAGCTATGGGGCGATGGATTATACAATCGTTGTTTCCGCTACGGCTTCGGAAGCCGCTCCTATCCAGTTTCTCGCTCCCTACGCGGGGGTAACGATGGGGGAGTATTTCCGTGACAATGGGCGACATGCGCTATGTGTCTATGATGATCTCTCCAAACATGCCGTTGCGTATCGTCAGTTGTCACTGCTCTTGAGACGACCGCCGGGACGGGAGGCTTACCCAGGCGACATTTTTTACCTCCATTCTCGTTTGCTGGAAAGGGCGGCGAAGCTCAACGACGAGCTGGGCGGGGGGTCGCTGACGGCCTTGCCGATCATCGAAACCCAGGCCGGAGACGTGTCCGCTTACATCCCGACGAACGTCATTTCCATCACGGACGGGCAGATCTATCTGGAGACGGACCTCTTCTATTCCGGGGTACGTCCTGCCATCAACGTGGGGTTGTCCGTGTCCCGAGTCGGTGGGAATGCGCAAATCAAGGCCATGAAGCAGGTCGCCGGTACCTTACGGCTCGATCTGGCCCAGTATCGGGAAATGGCGGCGTTTGCCCAGTTCGGAAGCGATCTGGATAAGGCGACACAAGCTCAGTTGGCAAGAGGGGAGAGACTGGTTGAGGTTCTGAAACAGGGGCAGTATGTGCCTTTGCCGGTGGAAAAACAGATTATG
>Ga0256914_1001265_pt1 | contig 23478 bp, 24 predicted proteins | sample HulkmetaG_FD_191571 | JGI IMG/M metagenome (GOLD analysis project Ga0256914, IMG submission 191571) | Hydrothermal chimney microbial communities from Main Endeavour vent field at the Juan de Fuca Ridge, Pacific Ocean - Hulk | ecosystem: Environmental > Aquatic > Marine > Hydrothermal vents ... | reverse complement strand
AGCTACTAATGCCTTAGCCTGTAGAGCGTCTGACCCAGTGAACCTGAATATGTAGTCATTAGGTATTGCTAGGGTAGGTGCTGTTGATGACGGTGATATGACCACGATCTTATTGGCGTCTACGTACGACTTAACAGCCTTAACTTGAGAGCTAGCTGCCGGACCTATGATTACGTTAATACCTAATTGATGTAGGGTCTTTATGTTATTGAGTGCACCCTCATCAGTCGTCTTATCATCAAGTATCACAGCCTCGAACCTAACGTTAAACCCGTAAGCCTGAACCTCCTTATTTAAGTCCTTAATAGCCATCTCAGCAGCGTACTTCCATAACTTACCAACTGATGATAACTGACCTGATAGCGGTAGGGTGAATCCTATCTTATATACCTTAACACCACCTCCCCCACTAACTGACTTAGTCACGGTTTGGGTTACGGTCTTAGTTACGGTAGTTACTGACGGTGGTGGTGCAGTACCTGATTTGAGTACGGTAGTGGTCACTACCTTGGACTTAGTAATGGTTACGGTCTTAGCACTTCCTGAAGTAATTAAGGACACTCCATAACCTAATCCAATACCTACTAGTAAGGCAACTACTACAGCTACGGCTACTAGAGCCTTAACACCCCTACACCACTTCATGGGGGACCCCTTAATTATGGGGTCTTACGGTACTACTTTAAAAGTTTAAACTACATCCATCAATTAATTTTAAGCATTCATGCTTTGTGAATTCTTTAATACTTTTAACATTGTGTTATTAAGGGATTAAGTGTGTATAATATTTTGAGGATGTGCTTATGCTGTTCAAGCATGCATAAATATTTTTAGATGAGCTGGGTACTTACGTAATCACTCCCTCACCTAAACTATAAAAGCGTTTCCGCACCTACGTAGAGTGCGTTAATAAGTTATTCATTACTCATGAACTCACTAGTTTTAGTACTTAACCTTAGTGTAAGTCTTTTAGTTAGGGTTGTGTGTTGGGGGTTCTTGAGGGTTTAGGTATTAAGTTGCTCTGGTTCGATAGCTTAGGTGCTAAGTCAGCTTCATTACTTATTGATGCTTGTGGTGAGTACGTAGTCATTGATCCTGGAGCAGCTGCTATGCAGCCCTCATACCCACTACCTAGTGAGGAGAAGTTGAGGTTGAGGGATAAGGCGCTGAGGGTCATTGAGTCTGCATGCTACCGAGCCTCGGTAATCGTCATTACTCACTACCACTACGACCACCACGTAAGACCTAGTCAGGGTAAGTTTAGGGACCCTGCTAAGGCTTACTTAGGTGGTAAGACTATCGTTGCTAAGGACCCTAATAAGTACATTAATGAGAGTCAGTGGGTTAGGGCTAGGGAGTTCTTTAGGGAGTTGATTGAGTTGAGTGGTGGTGAGTTTAGGAATTTCCTTAGTGAACCTCTTGAGGAGTCCTTCAGAGACCCTACTGAGGAGCTTAGGTACGCCTTAAGTAGGGACTTCGGGGACTACAGTAGTAGGAGGGCTGAGCTCCTTAGGAAGGGGCGTAGGTGGTTTGAGGGTTTAGTTAGGAAGTTATGGAGTTCTAGTGAGTGGGTTATTGAGGGTGAGTTACCGGACGGTACTAAGTTAGTGTGGGGTGAGGGTAGGTCCTTAAGGGTTGGGTGTGCTAAGCTTAAGTTCCTTAAACCCCACTTCCACGGTATTGAGTACGACAGGACTGGGTGGGTAATGCCCGTAATTATTGAGTTAAGTGGTAAGGTAGTTATCTACACGAGTGACTTAATGGGTCCTCAAATAGAGGATTACGCCTACGAAATAATTAGTCACAACCCAGACGTAGTAATAGCTGATGGACCACCAACCTACCTATACCCCTACATGCTGAATAGGATTAACTTAAGGAGGGCTATCGAGAATATGGAATTAATCATTAGGGAGGCAAGACCTGAGTTAGTGATTTACGACCACCACCTACTTAGGGAGAGGAGGTGGAGGGTTAGAGTCGCTGAAGTATTTGAGGTAGCTAAGGAGGTAGGTACTGAGTTACTCACAGCTGCTGAGTACCTAGGTGAGGAACCACTAATAGATAGGGTCAGTAGGGAGGGGAGTAAGTAAGTAATTACCCCTTATCAAGCCTCCTCGTAGGTGGTGGTACTAACCCTCCCCTCCTAATGAAGTTTAACGGGCTGTACTTAGGTACCTCCATAACGACCGTAGACCCTAGGAGACCCCCGAAATCAACTCTATCACCAGGCTTAGCTCCTGGTACGGGGATGAGCCTTACTCCTAAGGCTTTATCTAGGGCTACAGCCACGGCCATTACGTCCATGATTATGCCTGCCACGACCTCAGGTGGGGTATCACCTGGTATGGCGACCATGTCCACCCCCGTATTGCAGACGGGCATCATCGCTTCTAGCCTGTCGATGGTTATGGCACCCTTCTCAGCTGCTCTACTCATACCCCAGTCCTCACTAACGGGTATGAAGGCACCACTCAACCCACCTATGCTTGATGTAGCCATAGCGCCACCCTTCTTTACCGCATCGATTAGTAGGTAAAGCGCAGCTACGCTTCCAGGGGCACCAGCTACTTCGAGCCCCATGGCTTCTAGGATAGCTGCTACGCTGTCCCCCATCTTAGGTGAGGGGGCTAGTGAGAGGTCGACGATACCGAACTTAACCCCTAACTCCCTACCCCTAGCAACGAGCTCCTCACGTAGGTTCGGTAAGTCAGTATTACCTGTGGAGAGGTCTACTATCATTATCATCGAGAAGATCCCCCTAACAACGGTCTGAGCGATATCCACTATGTTCACGTTATGGTCTGCCAGTACCTTAGTTATCCCAGCAACTATACCCGGCTTATCAGCACCTATGACCGTTATGACTGCTAACTCCTCCTGCATAACTACCAACCAACATACAGTGTTAGGGGGAAGTAATTAAGCATGTAACCCGCATCTAAGGTACGTCGAGGAGCTAGTGCATAGGATTTGATTTACTAAGTAAGTAACCCGAATACTTTTCAGGTATTACCACGTATTACTGAAACTAAGTAAGGCATCAAAACTATACATGAACTTCAAGATCCTTTAAGCGTTGAGGTCTCATGAATACAGGAGTACAGTGGCTTTACCTAAGCAACTACTCCTTAAGGTTGAGCTAGGGTTGCTTAGAATTCCTACGGGTGTGTATGGTCGGGTTTAGAATGTGAACTCCCTCTACATTTTATTACGGCTAATTACTCATTCAGGTTTATTACTCTAACTAACCCTCACCCTACCTAGGGCTTCGTAGTGAGTAGGGAGTCCCTACTCTTAGTTACGGGTATCTTACTCATGTTAGTAGGTGCTTCATTAGTAATTATGTCACCACCTCACGTAGTTACTGAGTATAAGCACTTAACCATACCATACACTAGGTTTCACTTAGTAACCCCTGGACCCTACAGCTTCACTAAGTACTACCCATGCGGTAGGGGGTTTAAGCGGGTTAAGTTCCCGAACTACGTCAGTTTTAGAGTGGGGATTAACTGCGGGTTAATTAGTAATGGTACCTGCTGGGAGGATTTACTAACGATTACGTTGGAGGGTAAGTTCCGAGTATCTAATAATGGGTACATCAACTTAACAGTTAATGCCTTAGTTAATGGTAGGGAGTCCCTCATAGACACTATTAAGGTACCTATAGAACCTAGTAAGTTACTAGTTATGAGTACCTCATCAACCATAGGTACTACACCAACTACGACACCCATAACACCTAAGACACTCATTTACGTGGTCGGTGGGTCTAAGTCCCTACTTGAGGCAGTAGTAACTAGACCTAGTAAGGACTTTATTAGGGTAGTGATTACCCCACTCAATGAGGTTAGGATCCCCCTAAATACTTCTGAAGTAATTGTTAAGGTAGTTAGTAACGTAAGTGGTGAGGCATACATATCAGTAAGTGCTAAGCGCGTATGTGAAGTAACTACGTACTTAAGAACGCCGAAGTACGTCCCCTACGTAAGTTACTACTCAACAACAATAACCTATAAGTACCTAGACGTAGGTGCCTTAACAATAGCTACTCCACTCATAGCTACAGGTACTGCGCTAGCCCTAATAGCTCACTACCTAAGGATTAACTTAATAGCTAAGGAACTCCGTAGGCGTAATGAATGAATCTACGACGTTAAGGCATGACCACCTCACTCAGTGAGTGCAAGGGCTCATCACCCCTCGGTAGGCTCAGGCGTTCATCACTTAAGAAACTACACTGCAGTACCTAATCCCCTAACTCGAGTAGTCCTTCATGACGCTACTCTTAATACTTACGCCCTTAACTTAAGCTTATTAATGCAAATTAGGTAATTCCTTAACCACTTCAGAACCTCTTAATCACTTAGGAAATACTCGGTAATTGAGTTACTAGGGGTAGGTTCCTTAATGCCTTGAATTATCGGGTTTAGGTGTTAATGATGTAGTCTACGTAGTTACTTCCTTAGGTATCATTACGTAAGTACCGGCCATTACTGCTAACCACCACACTATTAGGAAGTATATCCTTAGTTGAGGTACACCAACTACCCAAGCAATACCTATGGCATACGCCGCAGCAGTAATTACTGTATGCACTAGTACGTCAGGCCTCCTCAAACCACCGCCACGTATCTTCATCCACCCAGTAGGTAGTGGGAGCCAGTCGAAGAATGCAGCTACTATGAATAAGTACCTTATGTCATAGTACACCGCAGTAATGAATATAACACCAGCTATGGCCACGCATATCAGCGTCTTAACCTGCCCGCTTAATCCCATCCTCCACACCCCCTAAGTACTTTAGGGGAAAGTAATAGCTTCTTGCTTACGTAATTAACTTAAGTAGTTAGTTTATCTAACCATTAAAATCACTTCATACCAGCCGTATGGGGTAGCCATAAGGCTATCTGCGGGAACGCTATTATTAGGAATAGACCTACGACGGCAGCTATTATTAGTGGTAGTGCCTCCCTACCTATCTCCTCTAAAGTAGCCTTACTTATCTTAGCGGCTACGTAGGCATTAACAGCTACTGGTGGGGTCACCTGCCCGATAGCTAGGTTAATAGTTATTAATATACCGAACCATATCGGGTTCCAGTGGAAGTGAGCCATTATCGGCATGAATATAGGTAGGAATACGTAGAATATCGATATAGCGTCTAGGAACATCCCAGCAACTAGTAGTAACGCCATGATCATAGCCATTATCACGTACGGGTTAGTCGATATGGACATGATACCGGCTACGGCCTTATCTATTAAGCCAGCGGTGGTTTCAGCCCATGAGAATAGACCCGCGAAGGCTACTACGAACATGACGACCGCCGACAGTTCCGCTGAGTCTATGAGTATCTTAAAGAACTTCCTGAAGGTTAATGTCCTATAAACTACGAAGCCTAGGAAGAGGCTGTAAAATACAGCTACTACGGCTGCCTCAGTAGGTGTGAATACTCCTCCGTAGATCCCACCAAGTATTATCACTGGTGCTAGTAACCCCCAGAACGCGTCCTTGAAAGCCCTAGCGATGTCCCTTAATGACCTACTCTCAATACCTCCTCGGTAGTTCCTCTTCTTAGCTATTACTAAAGTAGCGAGTATTAGTAAGGCACTAATAAGTATGCCCGGTAGTATACCAGCTATGAATAACGTACCTACCGAGGCATTCGTTATTACTCCGTAGATAATCAGTGCTATACTCGGGGGTATTATTATCGCTAACCCAGAAGCGGTCGATGTTACCGCACCCGCGAAGCCCCTACTGTACCCAGCAGCAATCATCGCAGGTATCAATATCACGCCTATAGCTGCCGTAGTAGCTGGTCCTGAACCCGAAACTGCGCCCCAGAAAGTAGCTGTTAATATAGTAACTATAGCTAAGCCACCTACCGTATTACCTACTAACATCCTAGCTAACCTCACGATCTTATCAGCTACTCCCGTCTCCTGCATAGCGACCCCGGCTGTTATGAAGAAAGGTATCGCTAGTAGGGGGAACTTAGCTATGTCGGCGTAGAAGTTAGGTGATATAACACCTACTCCGTACCCGAAGTACCATATGGAGAATATCGCCGCAACACCTAAGGCAGCACCTATGGGTACACCTAGTATAAGTAATACAGCAAATATTAGAGCGATGGTTAATGCAGGATCAAGGACGGGCATTACCCCTCACCTCCCTAATAATTACTTGAGTTATGCGTAGAATCACTATTGAGGAGAATACAGGTACGCCTAGTAAGTAGATCCAGACAGGTATGTTCAACGCCATACTCCTAGTGTGGTAGAGCGTGATTTCGAAGTATATGTGCCAGCATGCTAAGTAAATAATTACTATGAAGATAGCTAAGCTAGCACCTAGGCCTAGGAGCTTAAGTGCCTTCCTAACCTTGGGGCTGGGGATCCTATCACGTAGGAAGACCATGCTTAAGTGCGACTCCCTCTTGAAGGCTATAGCTATACCCAATATAGTGACCCAAACAAAGAAGTTTACCTCGATCTCCTCCGTAAACGCTAGTGAGAACTTAATTAAGTACCTAGTTATTACGTTTATGAACGCTATAGTTACCATGATAAGTAGTAACGAACCCGCTATGTACTCCTCAATATTCGCTAGCACCTTCCTGAAGCTCACACCTCACCACCTCACGTACTACGTTCTTTAGGTTAGTTCCATTGAGTTAAGGAAAAAGTATTTTATTTCGAGCTGAAACTGTAAGGTATATTCACTTTAATGCCTAACGCATTCTCTATATCATCGATTGCCGCCTTAACTAAGTCCTCACCAATAATCGGTACCCACTTCTTATACACGCTAGCTACCTTGGACTTGAAGACGTCCCTCTCCTGAGGAGTTAATATGGTTATCTTCATTCCCTTCTCTTCAAGGTACTTAATGGGGTCCGTAATCTTTGGTGTGTAGTTGAATTCCTCCTTAAGGATCTTAAGTGAGGTACCGTCATCAAGCCCTACCCTAGCCATCGCCTTCTCCCACTTGGCTGCCTTGATTGCTGCCTCAAGAATGATCTTCTTGGTTTGCTCGTCGAAGGAGTCCCAGTCCTTCTTATTTACCGCGAATATTAGTGGGTCTATGGCGTAGTCCCACACAGTCATGTACTTATGGAATTCGTATATCTTATACGGTATTATAACTATGTTGATGGGGTTCTCCTGACCGTCAACTACCCTCTGTTGGAAAGCAGTTAATGCGTCTGCCCAGTTCATCTCGGTTGGGTTAGCGCCTAACGCTTTGAAGGTATCGATGAATATCGGTGAGCCAACAACCCTTATCTTAAGTCCGCTTAAGTCACTCGGGGTTCTTATTGGGTGCTTCCAATTAGTTATCTGTCTGAAGCCGTTCTCACCCCAAGCAAGACCTACTACGCCGTACTTCTCGAGGATCTGGAAGATCTTCTTACCAGCAACTCCATTCTCCACGGCATCCACCGCCTTATATATGTCCCCCTTATGCTTACCCTCCGGGAAGAAGAACGGTAGCGTGAAGAGGTTTAACTGCTTAATGACTGGTGACCAGTTAATAGTTGAACCTACGGCGAAGTCAGCTACTCCCTGAGATAGTAGCTGGAACTCATTGGTTTGCTTACCAGCGAATAGTTGACCGGCGAAGTATATCTTAATCTTGATCTTACCGTGGGTACGCTTCTCGATCTCCTCGGCCCACATCTTAGCTGCCTGTCCCCACGGGCTGTTAGGGCCTACTACCACGCTCATCTTATACTCCTTCTTGTAGTGCGTAGTTGCTTGTGTTGTTGTGGTTGATGTAGTGGCTACTACGGTTGTTTTAGTAGCTACGCTTGGCTTAGGTGACGGTGGTGCCGTAGTTGCTGTAGGTGCTCCCTTCCTACTAAGCATTGCGAACCCAGCTACTGCAGCTACGATAACTACTACAGCTATGATGATAGCGATGTAGAACGTGTTCTTAGCCATTAATACTCACCTTCACCTACACGTTGTTTTCTAGTAAGTTGGGTCTGTACCCATAAATAAAAATAAAAGTCCGTTTAGACTGTAAATCAATTACTTCACGCTAACTACGTAGGTCCTCACCGAATTAGCTATACCTAATAGGAAGTCACAGCAGGATCTACTCTCCCTAACCCTCTCAATAAGTTCACTAATGAATTCCTCCTTACTTAGGGACTTACCTAACTCAGGAACGCAACTACTTGGTGAGGTAGTGGATACCTTAGCAGCTTCTACGATCCTCACTAACCTCTCCCTAGGTATTAAGTCCATGTAGGGTGTCTTACTAATGAATAGTAGGAAATCAAGAGCCTCGCTACACCTCCTTAACGGATTAGCTGGAATTTTCGTCATTACGTACGGTAATAACTCATCACTAACCCTACTCACTAAGTACTTCATTAAGTTAACTACGTAATTACTGAATGAGTTACTTAAGTAACTAACTAGCTTAGCCCTCCTAACTAACCCTATGCATAACCTACTAACTACGTACCCCCCACTCCTTAATTCCTTTAGGTATGGATTACCTATTAAGTAAGTAAGGAGTGGTGCGAAGAACTTAGCAGCGTCCTCAGATATTACGTAGGCGTAAGGCCTCCTACCCCTACACTCCCTCCTAACGGGTGCGTAAGGCCTTATTACTCCGTAGGACTCTAACGTCCTGAAGTGCCTGTCAATACTCATTAAGGTCGTCCTAACACCGAACTTACTAACTACCGTAAACATGTCCTCCTTCGTGTAGGGCCTGCCATCGAGCATTAATGAGATGATTAAGATCCTAGTAGGGTGTGAGAGTGCTTTGAAGTAATTAGCTAACCTACTTATTGGGTAGTTAATGATTAGCGTTGATAACCTCTCTGAAGCCTTAACTAAGTTGAGGGAGGTTCCCTTCAAGCACCACCAATCATCATTACCCAAGGCAACCACCTAACTACTTACTACTAACTAGTATACTCAGTAATTCCTCAAGCTCCTCTAAGTACTTAATAACTACTTCATTACTAGGTGGTGGGACAACCATTAACGCCCTACAAGGCATTGCGTACACCATGTACGACGCCATATCCTTAGGTAGCTTAAGCTTCAGGGAGGGTACTGCAATAATTAATGCCTTACTCACGTAGTCAGGTACGTTATTTAGGTAGAGATTCTCAAGTATCAGTATCCCCTTCCTAAGGAGTAGGTCGTGATTAAGGAAAGGTAGGTACTCCTGATTCCTTACCAACCTAACGAACTCCTTATCGACGTCGGGGTAGAGACTTATTGACCTAAACTCAATCGACTTATCAACCGATATAGCGTCGATACCTACTATGGGTGGTTCTAATTCATGGGCTATGAACTCCGTCAACTCCCTATCAATACCTCTAAAGCTTAAGTACTTACTATTATCTACGCACCAGTACCTTGAGTACCCAGTCCTTATTATTAATGCGGGTCTCTCCTCCTTAGGTAATCTTGTGAAGGGCTCCTTACTTATTACTCCCTCAACATCCTTTAACCTAATGAACGCCCTCTCCCTACACACATCCCTAACATCAAGTACTACAGCCTCCCTTATGAAGTAATTAATCGGTAACTTAGTCACGTCGAACTCATAGCCGAAGGTCGTTGGTAGGTCGTAGTGAGTACCTATGTGTAGGTTCATCTCGACTACGTTGCTTAAGTACTTAAACACCTTAGTACCAGTCACTAGCAGGTCATGACCTACGGCACTTAACTTGAATTTAGCTACCCTAGCTCTAGGTATGTCGGCGTTACCGTCTTGATTAATGCATATAGGGGCTGTTATGTCGTAGATACCCGCTACCATTGCGTAAACCTTCCTACGTTAGTTATTAAAGTCAATTCAGACTTTAAAGTTTTAATCACTTTAAGGAGCCCCTATGCTGTAGATTAAGTAGCTTAGGTGATTGGGTTGAGTAAGGACGAACTAAGTACTTCTGACTTAGTCAGTATGTACAGAACCATGCTCCTGATAAGGAAGTTCGAAGAAGAGGTTAGGGATAGGTTTGCTGAGGGCGAGATACCAGGATTCGTACATCTCTACATAGGTCAGGAAGCAATAGCTGCTGGGGTCATGACCGCCTTAAGACGTAGTGACTACATAGTAAGTACCCATAGGGGTCACGGTCACTTAATAGCTAAGGGAGCTGATGTCAGGAGGTTAATGGCTGAGATATACGGTAAGGTAACAGGGCTTAATAAGGGTAAGGGGGGTTCAATGCACGCAGCCGACATTAAGGTAGGTGTTGTGGGGGCTAACGGCATCGTAGGTAGCGGTATAGGATTAGCGGTGGGTGTTGGGCTCGCTATTAAGTATAGGGGTGAGGACTCAGTAGTAGCTACATTCTTCGGTGATGGAGCATCTAATACCGGGGTATTCCATGAATCACTTAACATGGCCTCACTATGGGAACTACCCGTCATATTCGTTTGTGAGAATAATAACTACGCAGCAACTACTCACGTATCTAAGGCATTATCCGTTAAGGACGTAGCGGCTAGGGCTAAGGCCTACGGGATACCTGGCGTAGTAGTTGATGGCACCGACGTTATTGAGGTGTTTAGAGTAGCTAAGGAGATGATTGAGAGGGCTAGAGGGGGTGGGGGCCCCTCGCTCATGGAGGCTAAGGTAATGCGTGTTAGGGGGCACTTCGAAGGTGATCCTCAGCACTACAGACCTAAGGGTGAGGGTGAGGAGTGGCTTAGGAGGAACGACCCCATAGTGAAGTTAAGGAATGAGTTACTTAGGAGGGGATTGGTTAGTGAGGATGAGTTAAGGAGTGTTGAGGAGGGGGTTACTAGGGAGGTTAGGGAGGCGGTTAGGTTCGCTAGGGAAAGCCCCTACCCGAGACCTGAGGAAGCACTCGATGACGTCTACTTCATTAGGGAGGATGGAGGGGGTAATTACCTACCTCCTAAGGACGTTGAGAGGGAGCTAACCTTCGTTGAGGCCGTTAGGGAAGCCCTAGATCATGAAATGAGCAGGAACAACGACATCATAGTAATGGGTGAAGACGTTGAAGCGGCTGGTGTGTGGGGTGTTACTAAGGGATTAGCTAGTAAGTACGGTGCCGGCGTTAGGGTTATTGATACCCCAATATCTGAGGATGGATTCACCTTAGCTGCTGTAGGTGCTGCGATAGCTGGCCTCAGGGTAGTTGTCGAGCATAGATTCGCTGATTTCCTGTACTTAGCATGTAACGCCATACTCAATCACGCAGGTAAGTTAAGGTACATGAGCGGCGGTCAGTTCAATATACCCGTAGTTATTAGGGCAGCAATAGGTGCAGGACTCTCTGCAGCTGCTCAGCACTCATCAACTAACGTAGCTATGTTCACTAACCACCCGGGAATTAAGGTAGTCGCGCCATCAACGCCATACGACGCTAAGGGGTTATTCCTGAGTGCTTTAAGGGATGGTAACCCCGTTATGTTCTTTGAGCATAAGAAGCTATACAGGGTTAAGGGCCCAGTACCTGAGGAGGATTATGAGGTACCTATAGGTAAGGCCGATATTAAGCGTGAGGGGGACGACATAACTATAGTTACTTACTCCTACATGCTCTACGAGGTACTTAAGGCGGCTGAATTGCTTGAGAGTAAGTACGGAATAAGTGCTGAGGTCCTTGACTTAAGGAGTATACAGCCCTTAGATAGGGAATTAATAGGTTCCTCAGTTAGGAAGACAGGTAAGTTGCTAGTAGTTGATGAGGGTTGGGGGCCTTGCGGGGTATCTGCTGAGGTCATTAACGTAGCTATTGAGGAGGCTCTTGAGTACATGGACGCTAGACCAGCAAGGCTGAATACGGAGTTCGTGCCAATACCCTTCAGCCCCCCCTTAGAGCATTACGTATTACCTACGACTGAGAAGATCGTTAGTAAGGCAGTTAAGGTGGTTAGGGAGGGTTGGTGAGCTATGGGTTTGGTGGAGGTTAAGGTACCTAAGTTAGGGCTTACGATGACTTCAGCTAAGGTCATTAAGGTACTTAAGAACGTAGGTGATGCGGTCTCCAAGGATGAGGTAGTAGCTGAGATCGAGACCGAGAAATTAACTACTGAGGTTAAGTCACCGGTTGATGGTGTCGTTAAGGAGGTTATGGTTAAGGAGGGTGATGAGGTCGGTGTTGGTGAGACGCTACTAGTTATCGAGACTAATGAAGGGGTAGGTCCCAGTAGTGAGGAGGTCGTTGAGGAGGGGGCTGAGGGGGGTAAGGTTAAGGCATCACCAGCTGCTAGGTACTTAGCTAGTAAGTACGGAGTGGATCTCAAGGTAGTTAAGGGGTCTGGACCTGCGGGGGTGATTCTTCGTGAGGACGTGATTAATTACTTAAGGAGTGAGGGATTAATTACTGAATCACCTACGGAGGTTCGTGAGGGATTAACGCCATCAATTGCTAAGGAGGTTAAGCTAAGCCCTATGAGGTTAAGGATCGCTGAGAACTTAAGTAGGTCATGGAGGGAAGCGGTAATTACCACAGTTACTATGGAGGTTAAGGTCGATGACTTAGTGAGGATTAGGGAGTCGATACCTAAGGATGTAAGACCTTCAGTAACTGCGTTCATAGTTAAGGCTGTAGCGGCCGCCCTTAAGGAATACCCCGAACTCAATTCGTCCTTAGTAGGTGATAGGTTGAGGATCTACAGGGACATTAATATAGCCGTAGCCGTAGCGACTCATGACGGGTTAATAACCCCCGTAATCAGGGGTGCTGACCGTAAGTCCATTCAGGAGATAAGCCGTGAGATTAAGGAGCTAGCGGGTAGGGCTAGGAGAGGCGATTTAGGTGTTGACGACGTTAAAGGCTCTACATTCACTGTAAGTAATTTAGGTATGTATGGGGTAGATGTATTCACGCCAATACCTCAACCTAATCAAGTAGCTGTGTTAGGTGTTGGTAGGATCTACGATAAGCTATACTTGAGTAGTGAGGGGTTAAGGGTCGGTAAGTACTTAGTACTTAGCCTTAGCTTCGACCATAGGGTAATCGATGGTGCTAAGGCGGCTGAGTTCTTGGGTAGGGTTAAGGAATTACTGGAGAACCCGTACCTAATGTTACTTAGTAAGTAAGTTTTTAATTCCGTAACTAACCAAACCTGAGTACTGAGGCTACCTTCTTGAAGATCTCCACGTAGGCTGAGGTACTCATTAGTGAGTTACTTGCTGGTTCAATTACCTTAGCCACTATTATCGGTGCTAGTATACCTAGAGCTATCACGGCTATTGAGAGTATAGCTAGGGGCACTACCTCAGCAGGGCTTACCTTAGCTCCCTTAACCCTAGCTACTACCTCCTCAGTAGGTTCCTTAATACATACCTCATACATTACCTTCATGTAAGCTATGAATGATAGTATACTAGGTAGTATAATAACCACCGCTAATGGAGCTACTCCAGCCTTAACCATAGCTGTTATGAGTAGTAACTTACTAGCGAATATACTTAGTGGGGGTACCGTACCTAGGGATAGTAGTGAGATCGTTAGTGGTATACCCGCTGACCTAACTAACCTACCAGCACCCCTCAACCTACTTATCTCCCTAGTACCTACGATAGCTATCACTACACCTACGGACATGAATGCTAGTGCCTTAGATACTGAGTGGGTTATTAGGTGGTACGTAGCTGCTGTAGCACCTAATGAAGTACCTAACCCGTAACCTATAGCTACGTAACCTAAATTAACTATCGTACTGTACGCTATGACCCTCTTAACATCCCTCTGAATTAACATACCGAAGGAACCTATGAATGCTGATATGACACCTATAGCTAGTAAGGCATCAAGACCTAACCTACTAACCCACGACCACTTAAGCACGGTTATTAAGAACCTAGCAAGTCCGTAAATACCTACATTAACTACTAAACCGGAGAGTAGGGCTGATATGGGTGATGGAGCTGCTGAGTGAGCGTCTGGTAGCCAGAAGTGGTTAGGGAATATAGCTGCTTTGAAGGTGAGTCCCCACATCATGAATACCGTGAATATAGCCACTCCGTAAGTAACTGCGCCAAAGCCCGTACCGGTAATCGGTGCTGGGACCCCCTTAACCTTAAGTGCTAAGTCAGCCATGTTCAGGGTCCCTGTTGATCCGTAAGCTAATACTATAGCTAGGAAGTATATAGTAGTTGCTAAAGCACCGAAGACTCCGTACTTAATAGCTGATGAGACAGCTACGGAGTCCTCCCTCTCGTAAGCAACTAGTATGTATGAGGATACACTCATTACCTCAAGCATAACGAATAAGTGGAAGAAGTCTCCCGTGTATACGCAACCTATCATACCGGCCTCCACAGTCATTAGTAGTGAGTAGTATAGGTAGGCCCTACCCGACGGCTTAATATGGCCTATACTGTAGAGTGTTATGAAGACCATTAACCAAGCAGTTAGTAGTGCTAGGAGTGCTGAGTACTTATCAACCTCATAAACAATACCTACGGGTGGTGGCCAACCACTGAAAACGTACATTAATGGCTCCCTACAATTCAAAGCATCAATCATTACCTTAGTAACTATGAATGCATTAAGTAGTGACGCTAGGAATGTGTAAGCACTTACCGCACCTACCCTACGAGTACCTAACCATAGGGCAGGTGCTGTGAAGGCAGCTACCGCAGGTACCATAACTGCGAGAGCTATTGCTGGGTCTGAAGGTACTGCACTCATTAGTCAAACACCCTCCTAGCGTACTCCTCAAATACCTTAGAGATAAGCTCCCTACACCTCCCGGGCTCTACCGCCTTAACGTCTATCCAGTGTACGTAGAGTGCCTTCCTCTCCTTATCAATGTCGACCGTAACAGTCCCTGGCGTATTAGTTATTGAGTTAGCTATAGTCAGTATTGCGTAGTCGGACTCAACCCTATAGGGTACCTCAACAATACCTGGCCTTACGGGCATTGAAGGCGATACTATCCTCTTAATAACGTCTGCATGAGCTCTAGGCTCTATCACTAGCATGTACTTAATGGCGTACTTAATTAGTGATCCTAACCTCCTTAACTCACCTAACTTCCTCGACTCCTTAACCAGTACGTCAGATACTATGTATGACGTTATTAACGCGACAATAGCTCCCGCTACGTAATCAACTAGTGATGAAGCACCCACGAACGCTAAGTAAGCTACGTAGAATAGTATAGCTAACGCAGCTACCTTACCTAACTTACCCATCATCACCACCCCTAAACAACTCATTAAGGTTTAACGTATGCTTCAGTCTATACGCTTGAATAGCAAGTACTGTTAGGAAGGAAACTACAGCTAAGTTAATCACTATAGCAGTAATTACTAGGGCTTGAGGTAGTGGATCTACTGCGTAGTTGAGGAACCTCCTTAAAGCATCGATCGTTGGGTGTAGCGTAGGTAGTACCGGTGGCTTAGGGAACTGAATCACTCTATAACCAAGTAGTATTATAGCTATGTTGAACGTATCACCCAGTATCGTAAGCGCTATTATCTTCTTAATGAGGTTAGGCTTAACTACTAAGCCGTAGAGAGCTATTGACGCCGTCGCGAATAGGGCTGCGAAGCAGTATAGGCCCGTGTATGTTATTAAGTAGTTACTTAAGTAATTAACCACCCCCACCACCCCCCTCCTCAGCTGAGGTTATGAGTGTTAAGGCTATGAAGACAATTACGAACTCCATAGAGACTACTAGGAACTCACTTAAGTTATAGACTATTAAGGTACCACCTATGAAGAACCTACCTAACCAAGGACTAATACCTACGAAGGCCGACCAAGGCTTCCACTGATTCTGCATTAAGTAACCATGAAGTACTAATGGGGTTACTGCCATGACCGATATACCTAAGAGCCCCACGGTCCTAACACTTGCTGACGTACTTAACCACACCTTCTTAAGTACTACCCATGAGTAAGCAGCCACCGCTAGTAGAGGTGCTATAGCTGCTGCTGAACCTCCTTGGAACCCCCCTCCAGGGCTTATGTATCCGTGAGCTGCTAGTGCTAGTGATGCTAGGACTATAACAGCTATTACTACCCTAGCACCTGCTGATACTATAGGTGTTAATTCCTTAGGTACTACTAACTCCCTAATCCTTAAGTCCTTAGCAATTACTAAGCACCCTAGGACAGCAGCGAATAGTACGGTAGTCTCGAATACCGTGTCGATGCCTCTGTAGTCCCATAGGATAGCATTAACTGCTTCAGGACTACCTGCCCAGAACACCTTCCTGTAGGGATTGAAGGTGTACCATATGAAGTACTTAGCTAGTGGTCTTAAGTGGGTTGTTGGGTAGTGACCAGCACCTCCTAGGTAGATAGTCATGGTTAGTACTGCAGTAAGTACTGCTAGAGCGAATCCTAAAGTAGCTACACCTGCCTTACCCACCCCCACCACCCCTCTCAAACCTCTCAGTCCTACGTACCGCGTATAGGAGTATGATTGGGTAGATACCGACACTAACTGCTAAGTAGGCGTAGAGGACGTCAGGAGCCATTAGGACAGTTAAGGCTATTGCGAAAGCTACTGACTGACCTGCTGAGTAGAGTATCGCCTTTAGTAAGTCCTTAGACACTATAGCTTTGTAGGTAAGTACCGCAGCTACCGTGAATAGGTATGCTAGGAGGAGTAGTCCGTAAGTACCCCCTACGGGTATGTTAGGTAGGCTCAATCCTCACCACCCCCCTCCCTCTCCTTAAGTCTTAACTCAAGGACGTCAATGACTTTAGGCTCAACCTTAACTACTTCGGACCTCCTAGTTGCGTAGGCTAGTGCATGAACGCCTACTGGTGCTACGATCATGATTACCCCAGCAGTTATGAATGACGTTAGAGCTACGGCTACTCTGTAAGGTCCTAACTCATCAGCTACTAAGGCTATTAACCCAATACCTATTAAGGGAACTACGGCACCACCTATAGTACCTACGGTAGCTGCGTGCATCCTAACGAAGAAGTTGGGGAATCTAAGGAGTCCTAAAGCACCTAGTAAGTCGCATAGAGCACCTAGAGCTACTAAGGAAGCACCTACGTACAGAACTACCCACTCAACCCACTTAGGTACGGACACACTCATTAGGATATTTATTAGGGGCTCCATCACTCACTCAACCCCCTCCTAAGTAAGTACTTAGCTACGAAGATGTCTAGGAGGAAAGCCCATAGAGCTAGGAGTATGGAACCGAATACTAGGTAGGGGGTCCCGTAGAATATACTCAGTAAAGCCATGAAGACAGCTAAGTCGAATGATAGGCAATCTATAGCTAATACTATGTCAGGTACTGAGGGACCCTTAATTAACCTAATTATGTATAGGGTAAAGGCAGTTAGGAAGACCACCGTAACTGACGGTACGAATACACTCAAGAATGGAGTTACGTGAACCACCTAACCCACCTCCTCATTAAGTCAGTCCTAACTACCCAATCAGGTGGTAGGAGATCCTTTAGTGAGCTTAAGTCAACCTCACCCTCAACGTAGACCTCCCTACGTTGCTTACCCTTAACTAACCCCCTCAGTAAGCATATACCGTATATTATGGCTTCAGGACGTGGTGGGCAGCCAGGTACGTAGACCGTAGGTGGTGGCTCAATACCGTACCTCTTCCTTAGGTAGTCGTAGAACCTATCAATACCACCTAGTACTGAGTATGAGTCATGCCATATACCACCACCGCACGCACATGAACCTATAGCTACTACTACCTTAGGTTCGGGTACGGCCATGAATGCCCTAACAGCCCTAGGTAGTACCTCATTAGTTACTGGCCCAGTGAACAGTATGGCGTCTGCGTGTCTAGGACTACCTACTAACTTAATACCGAACCTCTCAACGTCCTGCCAAGGGGTTAGTACGTTAATTACCTCGATATCACACCCATTACACCCTCCAGTATTCATGTGGAATACCCATAGTGACTTCCTATATAGGCCATCACCCCTACCCACGAATCACCACCTCGCGAATGAGGTGTTTACTGCTGTTAACTTAGCCCTACATTCAGGACAGACAAGAGTAAGTACCCTCTCGTCAGGGCTTAACTCCCTCATGACCTCCCTAACTAATCTGTAGGTAGTGAATGGCTTACCGCAAATTACGCACTTAACCATCCTAAGACCGACTTCCTGAATTAAGTCCTTAGACTCAAGAGCTGATAACTCAAACTCCCTACTCAACTCAATAGCTCCTACGGGGCACGCATCAGCGCATCTACCGCAGTATATGCACCTACCTATGAATAACCTAACCCACCTAATACCTCCCCTTAAGTCATCCTCAATACTTAATGCGTTAGCTGGGCACGCATTAACGCATGCTCCACAACCTAAGCACTTACTACTATCGATTACGGGCTTACCCCTGAAGGTCTCTGGCGTAGGTACTGGTTCGTAGGGGTACTTCTCAGTAACTACTCCGTACCTTAAGTAATCCTTAATGAATCCTAACCTACCCACGGTAACCACCCCTAACTAACTCCCTAAAACTCACGAACCTCGAACTACCTGACCTAACATCGATTACTAAGCAGTGGTCAGTGCATGAGAAGCAAGGGTCTATACTAGCTATTATTATTGGTGCGTCAGCTAGGTAAGCACCCTTAAGCATGTAGAGCGTAGCTGGTATGTTATTGTATGAGGGTGCTCTAGGTCTCCACCTATACACCTTATTCCCTAAACCAGTAACTACTAAGTGTACGTCCTCACCCCTAGGTGCTTCAGTAGCACCTACACCAATCCTTAACGGAACTACTTCGTAGTCCTCATTAATTAGTGGTGTCTTAGGTAGGTTCTGAAGTGCTTGCTCAACAATACTCACGGACTCGAGGACCTCCTCATACCTAACTAAGAACCTAGCTAGTACGTCACCCTCATCCCTAACAGGTACTCTAAAGTCTAACTCACCGTAGGCTGCGTAGGGGTGATCCCTCCTAACGTCTATATCAAGTCCTGAAGCCCTAGCTGTAGGTCCTACAACGCATATCCTCCTAGCGTCCTCCCTACTTAAGTAACCAACGCCCTTCATCCTAGAGACTACTTCCTTAATCTTAAGGACCTTCTCAGTAAGTGCTACGCACTCCTCCCTAACCCTCCTTAAGATCCTTAATGCCTTCTCTACGTGGTCCTCCCTAATATCCCACCTAACACCACCTACTACGTTAGCTCCGTAAGTCTTCCTATTACCAGTTAACTCCTCAGCTAACCTCATTACGGGCTCCCTAATCCTCCAGTAAGCCATGAATCCAGTATCGAAGCCTAGTACGTGTAGTGCTACGCCCATCCATAGTAGGTGGCTGTGAATCCTCTCAATCTCTAGTAGGATAGTCCTTACGTACTTAGCCCTCTCAGGTACTTCAATACGTAGGGCCGACTCAACTGCTTGGCAGTAGCAGCATGAGTGTGTGAAGCCGCATATACCGCATATACGCTCAGCTATGAATGGTACTTGATTAAGCGTCATCCTAGACTCAGCAACCTTCTCAATACCCCTATGAACCATGAATCCCTTATACCTAGCCTCAACAACTACCTCACCATCCACGTAGAGCTCGAAGTACTCGGGCTCATGAAGTGCTGGGTGGTAGGGACCTATGGGGACTACTTGATACTTCCTAGCTAACTCATCAACATGCTCAACCTCATCATCAACACCCTCAATAATTAACTTCCTATCGTAGGGGAAGTCCTTCCTTAATGGGTGAATACCTTCAGGCCAGTTATGAGGTAGTACTAACCTCTTAGGCTCCGGATGACCCTCAAACTCAATACCCACCATATCCCTTACTTCACGCTCACCCCAATTAGCACCAGGTATTACTGGGGTTATTGATGGTGCCTTAGGTAGTGAGGGTGGTAGTGATGCTTGAGTAACTACGTACCTACTACATTGAGGAACACTGAAGATGTGGTATAGCTTGTAAGTACCGTCAATTGGTCTGAAGTCAGCACCTACGCTAGTTGAGTAGTAACCACCTAACCCCCACTGAAGCTCATTAGCTACTTCAGGTAGGTCCTCAGCCCTAACCTTAACTAAGTAAGCATTACCTACCTCCTCAACACTACCGTACCTACTCAGTAAATCAACTAACTCCCTACACCCATTAGTAACCCATGAGTGCTGCAAGAACAGCCACCCCCGCAATAATTACTGACTTCTTAAGCACGGAGAGTGCTTGATCAAGCCTTAACCTTCCGTACAGAGCCTCAATAGCTGAATACGTAATTGAGAGTATTACCAGTAGTGATATGTACGTGGCTGATACTACGACCTGACCAATACCCAAGAACCACATCTTACTACGTAATATGGAGGTTAACCAAGTCCTAGGGAGTATTAGGTCTATGAGAAGCGTTGATAAGGTAATGCGCTTAACCAATAATGCATACTTAACTAGTCCTAACTCAGCTCCACCATACTCAAGTACGATACCACCAGCTAACTCAGGTTCAGCCTCCGGTATCTCGTAAGGTAGCCTCCCTCCCTCAGCATATGTTAGGAAGGCTATGATTGCTATAGCAAGTATTGTTGATGGATGTAATGGTGGGTAAGGGGGTAGTATGTTCCTCAGAAGTAGTGATGATCTATCAATAGCTAAAGTAGCTACTGAGAGTGCGAATACTAATTCGTAAGCCATCCATAAAGAGACTTCCCTACATGAACCTACAGATGCTAGGGGGCTTCCTGTGTATATCGACCCTATAGATATAATTACTGATGGAACCGCTAGTAAGTACATGAATACTATGGTATCGCCTAAGAAGCTAAGTGAGGCGTTAAGTAGGGTCGGTATGAGGGAGAGCGTTAGTATCGATACCGTGAATGCTATGTAGGGAGCTAACCTAAATATTATTGGTCCACCAGTAACTGCTCCCTTCCTAAACAACTTTACTAAGTCATACCAAGTCTGAAGTATTGGTGGGCCCCTCCTACACTGAATCCTAGCCCTAACCCTCCTCTCAATACCGTCAAGTAATGGTGCTAATAATGCTGGAATCACTACATTAATCGCTATGAAGGGTAGCCAGTACTTAATTAATACGTTAAGTAAGGGCGCCGCATCCATCATATTTACCACCACTTAAGGAGCTTAAGGAGTATAGCTAACGTAGCGAGCACTACGACGATAGCCGTCATTAACTCAGCAGTTTCTAGGGAGTCGCTAAGCTCTTTAAAGACCTTAAGAGAGTATCTCGAATATCTCATTCCGAATGATTTAAGTGCTTGACCAGCTACGTAAACCTCCTTAAAAACATTTTCAAATATCCTATAGTATCCCTTACCAGGGATTGAGTATAGGTGAGTAGCTAATTTAGAGCCGCAGAGCCAAGCAGTTAACCTACCTCCTCGGCTAGCTAATGCAATCGTTGCTGATAAGGTTGTTACTGCTATGTAAGTAGCTATTAAGGCTATAGCATTTACTCCGTATCCTCTAATACTAACTATGAACGGGGAGATCACTAAGTAGTAAGTATTCATTCCTAAGTAAGTAGCTGTTGGTAATATAGTATAGAGTGCTAATAAGGGTAAAACACCTAGTGCTACACATAAAGTAGCTAACCATATCTGAGAAAAGCACATAGGTAGTGGAACCTCCTCAGTAACTACCTTAACTACCCTTCCTTCCCTACCGAAGAGTGTGGTGAAGTACTTGATGAAGCTAGTGGTAGTAACAGCACTAATAAATAGTGCTAGAGCACCAAAGATAGCTAATGGTGTCTTGACACACATAGTCGATACGTAGATTAACCACTTACTTACGAATCCATTAAAAGGTGGTACACCAGCTATTGAGAGGGAAGCAATTAGAGCCGTAGCTGCCGTTACGGGCATGAACTTCCCGAGACCTCCAAGTTTATTTAGATCCCTAGAGCCAGTTCTGTAAATTACTGAACCAGCTGTTAGGAAGAGTAGTGACTTAAATACTGCGTGATTGAGTAGGTGGTAAAGACTAGCTACGTAAGCAACTATAGCTAATGCTACGTACTTAATCCCTAGGTACGGTAGTACTAATGAGGCACCTAAGGCCATTACTATATACCCTACCTGCCCTATGCTATGGTAGGCCAGCAACCTCTTGGAGTCTGTCTGCTCAAGCGCGTAGAGAGTACCTACTACTAAAGTAACTGTACCTAAGGTAGCTACTACGTAGCCCCACACGAACCTCCAAGTAGGAGGTAGTGGGTTTAGGGTTAGTATCATGAAGTATATGGGTACCTTAATCATGCAGCCACTAAGTAGGGCTGATACGTTACTAGGTGCTTCAGGGTGAGCGTCAGGTAGCCAGTTATGGAACGGTACTATAGCTGCCTTAATCATTAGTCCTATCATGAACATAGCAAGTACTAAATTACCTACTAAGGGGTTAGTGGTTATGAGTGCGTTCATGAACTTCAGTAAGTCAGTGAATGTAGCTGTGAATCCCTTAGTAGCTATTGCTAGCATAACTACTGAGACTATTAAGGCATCAGCACCTAACTTAGTAACGCAGAAGTACTTAAACCCGGCCCAAACAGCGGATGCTTTACCCTTCTCGAAGGAGACTAGGTACTGTGAGGTTAGGGTCATTAACTCCCAGAAGATTAGGAAGGCTATTAAGTTCCATGAACTAACCGTAAGTATCATTACTAGTATGAAGAGTCCGTAATTAAGTGCGTAATGACCTAAGTACTCCCTACCGTAGAACCTCCTAACGTAACCAGCACCGTAGATTGATGAGGCTAGAGCTACTAAGGAAATTACTAGAGTGAAGAAAGCTGAGAGGGGGGTTATTCTGAAGGTAAGTACCCTTAAGTTAAGTATAGGTACCTTAACGTAGATACTCAATGAAGTTCCGTAAGTAAGGATCAGTAAGGAGAGTATTAGGGCTGAAGCAGAGGCTATGGATGCTGAGGTATGTATTAAGTAATTAGCCCCCCTACCCCTCATAGGTATTGAGGCTAGGGAGGGTATAGTAAGGAGTACTATAGTAATGATTATGAGTAAGGTAAAAAGAATCATTTAGAACCACCTAAACTCTGAAGAACGACCTTATGCCTTAGGAAGTCTATGTACAGTACCTTAACATTACTAACTACTCTCCTCCTACCCATAATATCTGAAAGAATAACTGAGTTACCTGAGACCCTCATATGAGCTACTTCATCCATTAGTAGCTCCTCACGATCACCTTCACGAATGAATACCTTAGACTCACACAAGGTAATCACCTAAGTGACTTAATCACCTTATCAATGAGTGACTTAACGTCATGTCTTACGGTACTACATTCAGGTATCTTATCGAGTCCCTTACCACTTACTTCAGTCTTAACTACCTCCTCGTCATAGTGTATTATGTGGTATGGTGGTCCCTCCTCACCAAATACCTTAAGGTAGAGTTGGGATGTCTTTATGTCATCAACTACCTTATTAATTACTAGTAAGTTCCTCTTAATACCTAAGTCATTAGCTAACTTAATGAGTTTCCTAGATATTATTAGGGACTTAAGCGTGGGTTCGGAGACGCATATATTTAAGTCGAAC
>Ga0256914_1001264_pt1 | contig 23487 bp, 25 predicted proteins | sample HulkmetaG_FD_191571 | JGI IMG/M metagenome (GOLD analysis project Ga0256914, IMG submission 191571) | Hydrothermal chimney microbial communities from Main Endeavour vent field at the Juan de Fuca Ridge, Pacific Ocean - Hulk | ecosystem: Environmental > Aquatic > Marine > Hydrothermal vents ... | reverse complement strand
CTTATCTTGTGCCATTGACTGTGAATTGCATAAAGCAGTTACATCAACCGTCTTTATACTAACACAACTTTTTTACATTTCCTATCCTTTTTGAGTGATAAGAAGTGTAAATGTATTATAGGAGGATAAGATGATGGATATGGAACACAAAGAGATAGATTCACTAAAAAATGAAATAAAAAAAGAGTTAAAACTTATATATAATGCAAATATGGAAGCAAGCGGACTGGATATACCGGAAAGAAATGATGATGAAATGTCAAAGTTGATACTTGAAGCTATGCAAAAGGCTTTAGATGAACTTAAAAAAGAGGTATAGTCTATATCAATTAATTGATAATTAATATCATTATTGTATAATCACAACTAATTTTTTAGATAAGGTGTGATTATGAGAAAAGTTTTAATACTTGGCGGTGGTTTTGCAGGTGTGGAGTCTGCTATATATTTGAGAAAATATGGTTTTGATGTTACACTTGTAAGCAACAGGGATTATTTTTATATATTTCCCATATCTATTTGGATACCTACTTCGGAAATTGATTTTAATGATGCGAAAGTGCCTTTAAAAGAACTTCAAAAAGTACATGGATTTGAACTTGTTATAGATGAGGTTGTATCTATAAAATCGCTTGAAAAAAAAGTGTACTGTAAAAAACATGAATTTAAATATGAATATCTTGTTGTGGCACTTGGCAATCAAAAAATGAAACACAAGGGCATAGAACATACACTTTCTATTTGTGCAGACCCGAAAGAGAGCATAAAAATAAAAGAGAGATTAGATGAACTTATAAAAAAAGGAAGTGGTACCATATCCATGGGTTTTGGAGGCAATCCGAAAGATGCCAGCAATGTCAGAGGCGGTCCTGCTTATGAGTTGCTTTTTAATGTACATAACAAATTAAAAAAACTTGGAATTAGAGATAATTTTAAATTAAACTTTTTTGCACCTATGAAACAACCGGGCAGCAGAATGGGTCCAAAAGCTTTGAAAATGATGGATATATTTTTTAAAAAATTAAATATCGAATCTTACACCGGTAAAAAAATTAAAGAATTTACAAAAGACGGAATCGTTTTTGAAGATGATTCTTTTTTACAGAGTGATCTTACTATGTTTGTGCCGGCCGGTAACGGACATAAGGTTTTTGAAAATTCTGATTTGCCTTTAAATCAAGCAGGATTGGTAAATATCAACAATTATTGCGAAGTAAAACATGATTATTATGAGTCTCCTGATGAGTATAAAGTTTTTGCCATAGGCGATAGTGCAGCTTTACAGGGTCCGGATTGGAGAGCGAAACAGGGTCATATCGCAGAAGTTATGGCAAGAAATATTGCTTACAATATTAATGCTATAGAAAACGGCAAGATTGGCAGAAAAAGTTATTCTTGTCATATCAATATCTTGTGTATTATGGATAGCGGAGACGGGGCGGCTTTTGTTTATAGAAATGATGAAAAAGCCATAATGATACCTATGCCTTTAATCGGTCATTGGATTAAGAAGGGATGGGGATGGTACTGTAAAAATTCAAAATTAAACAAAATACCAAGAATCCCCGGGCTTTAAGTGCTATTTATCATTTTTAAAATCTAATTTTGATATAATAAATTCTCTTGTAAACTATGGATATTTTCAGAGGATTCAAGTTTCTATAAATAAACAGACAAAAGGAAAATAATGACACTTAAAAAGATAAAAACAAAAGAGGACTTTGCCAATTTTGTAGAAAACTTTCAAAATAAAAATGGATATAGAGATCCTGTAGGTTTTGGAATCGCCGCGGTTGACAGAGGACAGATAAACAGAGATAAAATTTTACAAGCTACTTATCCTGTTGTAAATTGGAGAGAAAATTATGGAAGTGCCGCTATATTTTTGGCAGCCATAAAAGAGTGTGGGGAAGATTTGGATTTTTCTCAAAGTGAATTGGTTTTTGATATAAATAAAAAATTTATAAAAAAAGCTTTAAAGGGATTTGCTCCGTATGAAGAAGAGGCTAAAGGCAATGACCATAAAAATGTACAGGTTGTTAAATATCTCTCTTGTATTTTGGAAGATGAAAATGTAGATAGTGATGATTATAAAGCCGTTTTTGTATTTGAAGATGACTCTCCCAAAAGTGTAGAGACAGTTTATCTCAAACTTTATGCTCTTTCTCTTGGAAAAGCTGAATTAAGAAGTGTTAATTTAAACGGAGCTTTTGGAATATTGCACAATGTTGCATGGAGCGGTAATACTCCGATAGAACTTGATTGGTTAAGAGAAAACGAAATAGCTTTAAAACTTGAGGGAGAATACCCTGTAATAGACAGTGTTGATAAATTTCCAAGATTTTTACAACATATAATTCCGGCAGACAATACAAGAATACTTGATAGTTCAAAAGTAAGGATGGGAGCTCAGCTTGCAGCAGGTACTACGGTAATGCCGGGTGCTAGTTATATAAACTTTAATGCGGGAACTTTGGGACCTGTTATGGTTGAGGGTCGTATCAGTTCAAGTGCGGTTGTGGGAAGCGGAAGTGATGTAGGCGGAGGAGCGAGTATCCTTGGGGTGCTTAGCGGAACAAACGGAAATCCGGTAAGCATAGGAGAAAATACACTTCTTGGAGCCAATTCGGTTACAGGTATCCCTTTAGGAGATGGTTGTATAGTTGATGCCGGTATTGCTATCCTTGAAGGCACTAAAGTGTCTATTGATGATATAAATATAGATAAAATCAATGAAATAAATAGTAAGAAAATAGAAAAAAAAGGTATGTATAAAGGTGTTGAATTGGCCGGACTTAGCGGACTTCATTTTAGACAGGACAGTACCAACGGTAAAATAAAAGCTTTTAAAAGCAATCGTGAAGTAAAACTAAATAAAGAGCTTCATTAATGCTTAGAGCTATAAATATTACTCAAAGATACGGAAGCAGAGTACTTTTTGAAAATGTTTCTTTGGAACTTGCAAAAGGTAAAAGATACGGATTAATCGGAGCCAATGGTGCAGGAAAGACTACATTTTTAAAAATCTTGTCAGGTGAAATTGAGCCTACAAGCGGAGAGATAGTCATAGATAATGGTCTTAAAGTAGGAATACTCGGACAAAATCAGTTTGCTTTTGAAAATTTTACTTTAAAAGATGCGGTACTTTATGGTAACAAAAGGCTCTATGAGGCTGTAAAAGAAAAAGAGAAGCTGTATAATGAAGGGAATTTTGAAGACGATAAGATAAATAACAGACTAAGTGAGCTTGAGATAATTTGTGCCGAAGAAGATCCGATGTATGAGTGTGATATAGTTATACAAAAGATACTTGAAGAGCTTGGTTTTGATGAATCAATTCACAATGACAAAGTAAGCACCCTAAAAGGGGGAGATAGATTTAAAATACTCTTAGCACAGGTTCTTTTTCCAAAGCCGGATATTCTTTTTCTTGATGAGCCTACGAATAATTTGGATTTGTCCTCTATATCATGGCTTGAAGAAAAATTAAAAAGGCATGAGGGAACATTGGTTGTTATCTCTCATGACAGGCACTTTCTAAATAGTGTAGTTACACATATACTTGATGTTGATTATAAAAAAATTAGAGAATTTACAGGAAATTATGATGAGTGGTATATAGCTTCGGAACTTATTCAAAAACAAGCTGAGGCAGAAAGAAGTAAAAAGCTAAAGGAAAAAGAAGAATTAGAAAGTTTCATCAGAAGATTTTCGGCAAATGCCTCAAAAGCAAAACAGGCAACAAGCAGACAAAAACAGCTTGAGAAACTCAATATCGAGAATCTTCAAACAAGTTCAAGAAGAGAACCAAGTATAGTTTTTAAGCAAAAAAGAGAGATAGGAAATGAAGCCCTTGAAATAGAAAATATATCAAAATCGTATGGAAATTTACAAGTTTTGAAAAATTTATCATTAAAATTTGAAAAAGGTGAAAAAATTGCTGTTATCGGAAGAAACGGTATAGGAAAAACTACATTATGTAAAATTTTAACAGGAGAATTAAAACCTGATAACGGACGGGTAAAATGGGGTGCGACAGTAGAGTATAGTTATTTTCCTCAAGATACCACTGATAGAATCAAAGGAAATGAAACTCTTTATGAATGGCTTGAAAATTTTGATAGAAAAAGAGACAGAGGCGAGATAAGAAGTTGTCTTGGCAGAATGCTTTTTAGCGGAGAAGAGCAACAAAAAAGCATACAAGATATAAGCGGTGGCGAAAAACACAGAATGATGATAAGCAAAATAATGCTTGACGAGGGTAACTTTCTCATTTTTGACGAGCCTACAAATCACCTTGATTTAGAAGCCATTATAGCTCTTGGCGAAGCTTTTAGAAAATTTGAGGGAACTGTTATATGTGTAAGCCACGACAGAGAACTTATTGACGCATATGCCAATAGAATTATCGAATTAAAACCAAACAATAAAATAATTGATTTTAAGGGAAGTTACGAAGAGTATATAGAAAAAGAAAAGTAATGCTGCAATTAAAAAGTATAGAAGGATTTGATAATTTAAGCAGCAGTTTAATTGATGAAATAAACAGGATGGGAAAAATTAAAATTTATCCTCAAAACACACCTGCTATGGATAGTGATGATACAATGAAATACTTTTATATTATGATAAAAGGGCTTGTAAAAGTATTTCAATACAACCCTTCTAAGAATAAAGAACAAACTTTGTATCTGCTTGAAAGAAAAGATTTTTTTGATGTCTTGAGCGTACTTGATGAAAAACCCCATGAAGTTTATACATTGGCACTTCAGACAAGTCATGTATTAGAGCTCCCAATACAAAAAGTAAGAGAATGGATTTATACAAACCCTGCTTTCAATAAGGCATTTTTTCCTTATCTTTCAAAGCAATTCAGACAAGTTGAGGAACTTGCAGTTGATCTTTCGCTGTATGATACTTCAACAAGGCTGATTAAATTATTGATAAAAAATATAAACAATACCTCTAAAAATATGCCTCTTTTGCATAAACTTTCTCATGAAGATATAGCATCACTGATCGGTACTGCAAGACAAGTTGTAAACAGGCAACTCCAAGAATTAAAAAAAGAGGGTATTATAAATATAAAAAGAAAAAAAATAACACTTGAAAATATCAGTAAACTTTTAGACAAAGTAAAGCAGTAACAGTAGAAAAAAGGATAGCGAAGTGAAAAAGATATCTTTGGTATTAAGTAGTGGCGGTGCAAGAGGATATGCACATATAGCAGCAATTGAAGAGTTGATAAAAGCCGGATATGAGATAAAATCTATCAGCGGTTCATCTATGGGTGCACTTATAGGCGGTCTTTATGCTTGCGGTAAAATGGATGAGTATAAAAAATGGGTAATGTCATTGAAATTTATTGATATTGCAAAATTGCTTGATTTTACTTTTAAAGGAGATGGCTTCATAGGTGGCAATAAAGTATTTGAAGTAATTGAAGAAATGATTTCAGATGTAAAAATTGAGGATTTGCCTATCTCATATACAGCAGTTGCAACTGATATTATAGAGCAAAAGGAAGTATGGTTTCAAAAAGGAAAACTTTTAGATGCTATAAGAGCTTCTATCGCTATTCCAACCGTTTTTACTCCTAAAAAAATCAGAGATAAATATTTTGTAGATGGCTCGGTTTTAAATCCTTTGCCTATTGCTCCAACTATATCTGATGATACCGATATGATTGTAGCGGTTAATGTCAATGCAAGAAGTAAGCATGCTCATCTTGCAAATAAAAAGATTGTTAAGAAAATAGAAAAAAATGATAAAAATTTTTTAAATAAATTTGAAAATAAAATTGGTACTTTAATACAGAAGAAAAAAATAAATACTATACAAGATATGGGCATATTAAACATTATGACCAGAAGCATAGATACTATGCAAAAAATTCTTACCGAATACAAAATAGCAGGGTATTCTCCTGATCTTATTATAAATATCCCCGGAAATTTATTTGATTTTTATGAATTTCATAAAGCAGAAGAGATAATGGAGTATGCCAGGGTAATTATAAGAGAGAAATACTTAACCATAAACAATTCAAATCAATAAAAAATAATTCTTTACAAATGTCACTTTAGTTGCAGAACAATTTAGTAAAATTGACTAAAATTCCTTTATAAAATTTATAAATACTTCTAAGATAAAGGATTGAAAATGGCATTTGTAAAATTTGAATTTGACCAAGATATTCTTAAAAAATTCAGCAAATACGGAATCATTGCAGGAATATTGATGATGCTTATAGGATTGGCCGGTATCTTTTTGCCACCTATAATGTCTGTTGCAGTAGTTACATTTATGGCATGGATGTTTATGTTTAGTGCATTTGTACAAGGTTATAATACTTGGAAAAATTACAGAAAATCATTTGTTGCATGGCTAAAGCCGATACTTTCACTATTGGTTGCCATAGTGTTTTTAATTTTTCCAATACAGGGAATTGCGGTAGTCGGGATACTTTTGGCAACTTATTTGCTGATTGATGCATATAGTTCTATAGCATTTGGTTTTGAATACAAACCAAACAGAGGATGGTGGATGATGATACTAAATGGTATTTTTTCTATCATTTTAGCAATTATTCTCCTGATGGGTTGGCCTTTTAGCTCTGTAATTCTTGTTGGTCTTTTTGTAGGAGTCAGTCTGTTTTTTGACGGAGTTGCTCTTTTGACTTTTGCAATAGGAACAAAAAATATAAATAATGAAACAAAAGAAAATAACAAAAGTGAGAAGGAGTAGAAAATGGCAGTAATAGGTGTACATAAAATAGAAAAATTGTTCAAAGAGGTTGCATCTTTTGGACTTGATAAAAGTAAAGTAAAAGAGATAAGTGATATCATAGACGATAAGCTTTATGATTTGCTTGTGGTTGCACAGGAAAATGCAAAATACAACAACAGAGATATTGTTTGGTATAGTGATATACCTTTAACCAAAGCATTTAAAGAATCAATGATTAAATTTGAAGAATTAGAAGAAGAGTTGGAATTAGAGCAGATTTTGGAATATATAGCCGGTTTGCCAAGTTTGAGATATGAACTTGAAATTCAAGCGGAACAGAAATTGCCTTTGATAGCAGGAACTTTACTATATATCACAGCTCTTATAGCAAAAGAATTTTCCCAAAAAGACAAATCGCTCTCTTCGGAAGATTTGAAAAAAACTGTAAATATACTAAATCTTATGATATAAAGTCATCTTTTGATGGCTTTATATCGCATTTATTTGTAAAAATTAAAAATTTTTATAGCGGTTGATAAGCCATGTAGGGAGATTTTTTATCTATTATGCCGGTACACAATTCAAAAGTAAATGTTTTGTTTTTATCATTTAGATACACTATAACTCCGAACTGTTTAACAAGTAAAAATTATTTTTTTCTTTATGGTATATCGATACCACAATACTATCAAAACTTTTGACAGCTTCCCGTTTTTTTTGTTTTTTATTTATAATGTATTAAGAGGTTTTTCTTGAAAATTCGTAACAATAAAATCATTATCATTCGTCGTACTGCTCTTCATCTTTTTCACCTCTTTTTCTTGGATATATAAGTATGGGTGAACCTTCAAAATCAAAATGTTCTCTTATTGTGTTAACAAGATATCTTTTATAACTAAAATGAAGAGATTTTGGTCTATTCATCACAAGAGCTATCTTAGGCGGTCTTATATCAAACTGTGTAGCAAAATAAATCTTTACAATCTTTCCCATATCCGAAGGTAAATGATGTTTTGAATTTGCAAATTTTATAAGTTCGTTTAATTTTCCTGTCGGTATTCTTCTCGAATAATTTTCATAAACTCTAAGTATCATATCATTTATCTTGTGAACTCTTTTTTTTGAAAGAGCTGAAACAGTAATAATCGGTGTATAGCCAAGAAATTTAAATCTGTATTTTACATCTTCAACTACTTTTTTATACTCATCTCTTGCTTTGTCCCATTTGTTTAGTATAATGATTGAACCAAGGGAAAATTTATCTACCAGACTTGCAATTCTCTCATCAAGTTCTTTAAATTCTTCACTTGCATCTAAAACAATAAGTGCAATATCAGCATTTTCAAGCATTTTTTGAGTTCGGTTTAGTGCATATCTCTCTATACCTTCTATCTTTCCTCGTTTTCTGATGCCTGCTGTATCTACAAAAGTAATAAATTTATCCTTATATGGCAAAACTTCATCAACAGGGTCTATGGTTGTTCCTGCAATTGAACTTACAACAGCTCTTTCTTCACCCAAGAGTGAATTTAAAAGCGAACTTTTACCTACATTTACTCGACCTACGATTGCTACTTTTATGTCATTTGAGTCATTTTCAAGTTTGTCTTCAATGCCTTTTTCGCTCTCTTGCAGAAAATCCTCCAATGCCATATCCGTATCTTGAGTAATTTTTAACTCTTTTTCATTTGGCAATCTTTTGTAAAGCCAACTAAGAAGAGGAGTAATGCCACGATTGTGTGAAACGGAGATGGGAAATATATCTTTTGCTCCAAAACTCTGATACTCCCATACTATTTCATTCATTTTATCATTGTCTATCTTGTTTATAATCAAGGCGGTATCTTTGCCCAGTTTTAATATTTCATAAAATATCTTCTTGTCTTTATCGTTTGGCAACATTTTGCCATCAACCAAAAATAAAACTATATCTGCATTTTGAGCACTTTTTATAGATTTGGCTTTGACGGCTTCAAACATTTCATTGCTTTCGTCAAGTCCACCCGTATCAACCAAAAGTGCTTTTTTGTCATCAATTTCAAACTCTACTTTTTTTATATCCCTTGTAGTGCCGCTGATATCTGAAGTAATGGCTATTCTTTGGCCGACAAGACGATTAAAAAGAGAGCTTTTGCCGACATTGGGTTTTCCTATGAGTGCTATGGTTTTCATTGATTTTCTACTTTGTTTATTTTTTCTATGTATATTGATTGACTTGGAAAAGCAAAAGAGCTTCCGTTTTCTTCTACTATTTTCATAATTTGAAGATATATATCTTCTTTAGTTTCAAGATATTCACCCCATACGGCACTGTTGACAAAAGTGTATATAAAGATACCAAGTGCGCTGTCTCCAAATTCATCAAATCTTACAAGCAGAGTTTGATCTTTGGCGATTTTAGGATGGTTTTTAAGCATTTGTTCTATCTGTTTTGCTATATTTTGCACTACTGAACCGGGAGTATCATAAGTTAGTCCTATCCTTAGCTTTATGCGTCTTTGTCCTCTTCTTGAAAAGTTTTCTATGGGGGAATTTGCTATAGTTTGATTCGGTACAACTATAAGACTTTTTTCAAATGACCTTATTTTTGTAGTTCTTAATCCTATATCTTCGACTGTTCCTTCAACGCCTCCTGCTTTTACCCAGTCACCTATTTTGAGTGATTGATCGGCTAAAAGCGTCAACCCTCCGAAAAGATTTGCCGCCGTATCTTTTGCCGCCAAAGCAAATGCCAAACCACCGATACCAAGAGATGCGATAAATGCACTGACATTTATGCCCCAGTCTTGAAGTATCGCAACAAGTCCTACTGCAACTATAAAAATTTTTATAGTTTTTATGAAGAAATTTCCAATTTCTTTGTATAATTCGGCTCCAAATTTTTTTGAAAATTTATATATGTAAGTATCAAAAACTATAACCAACTCATAAAGCATCCAAAATATGATAAAAGTTATCATAGTTTTTATAATATGATATATCAGTGCATTATCGATATCAAGAATTATGGCAAAAAAGTAAAAGCCGGCAACAACAAAAGAAAATCTAAGAGGCCCTTTTATAATAGAAAATACTTTGTCATCAATATCTGTTTTTGTTTTTTCAGTAAATTTTTTAAAAGTCTTTAAAAGAGTAAGTGTAAAAACTTTTCTCAAAAAAATAAAAAATAAAAAAATAAAAATAGCCAAAGCAATTTTATATAGCGGTATTTCAAAAAATGTTATATTTATAAAATTTATGATTTTTTCCAAGCCTGTTTCCTTGTAACTTACTATTTATATTTTAGCAAAATAGTAATTAAAGTTTTATTTAGTCCGAATTATTCGATTTTTTATGTAGGTTTATCAGATTTTGTATCAAAAATTATACCATACCTACAATCCCGCCTGTTATAACCAAAATAAGACCTATAAGATAAACAGGCAATAACTTTTCTCCGAAAAATAGTACAAGATATATGCTTGAAATTATAGGAGTTAAAAAAATAAAGAGTGCCAAAAAAGAAGCTTTTGTATTTTTTAATGCTTTTATCCAGAAAAAGTATGATATACCGTTTACAAAAAGACCGTTTATGATGATAGAAAACCAACTTTTCAATGAAGGAAATGTAAGGTTTGAAAATATCATCATTGTAACAAAAGATAAAATTGTCGCTGTTAAAAAGTATACGGTGTTTAAGATTAAAGCATTTATAGTGATTTTTTTGCTTAAAATTGAAAAAAGAGCAAAAACTATAGCGGCAAGTAAAATTAGAATATCCACTTTAAAGTTTTGAAAATGTATTTGAGTAAAATTACCTTTTGATAAAACTATAAAAACTCCTAAAAATCCAAGCAGAACAGCAACTATCCTTTTTTTAGTTATTTTCTCATTTAGTATGATTGCGGAAAACAAAATGATAAATACGGGCCAACTGTATTGAATGACTAAAACTTCCAAACCTTTGGTGTTTTTATATCCGAAATACAGAAGAATATAATACAAATAAGTTCCAAGGAAACCAAGAAATATAGATTTTGCATACTCTAAAGATTTTAATTTGTAAAAAACTTTGTAATCTTCGGTTAAAAAGGATAGTATTAAAAACAGTATAAAAGATATCAAACTTGAAAAAAATAAAAATTGATAATTGTCAAGATTGGTTTGTCCTAACTTTGAAACTATCGGTATGAGTGCCCATAGTTGTACACATAGTAAAACATAAATTATAGCTTTGGTTTTTGCTTTAAGTAACAATTTTATTCTCTTTTTTTGATACAATTACACATAAATTTATAACTAACTATATGACAAGGAGAAAAAAGATTATATGAAAATTCTTTTAACTATTTTAACTATTTTGACCTTTTTAAATGCTAAAACCGTTATTGCAACTTATAAAGTAGGTTTTGGAATTTTTGGCAAAATAGGAACCGCACAAGCGATTTTACATATAGATAACAATGAACATTATACAGTTTCCATAGAAGCAAAAGCTACAGGTTTTGCAAAAGTTTTAAGCGGCGGCAGAGTTGAAGAGTATAAAAGTGAAGGCAGAGTAGTCAATGGAGTTTTGGTGCCTGATAAATATGTAGGTATTACAAAAACTTCTTCAAAAATAAGAAAGAAGCTTTATATCTTTAATCATAAAGCCAAAAAGATAAAAATGATAAAAATTACCACAAAAGATGCAAAGACAACAAAATCACAAGAATATATAAAATACTATGCTGTTGATGATATACTCTCACTCTTTTTTAATATAAAAAAATATCTTGATAATTTTAAATTTAAGGGTAAAAAGATACTGTATGCAGTCGGAGCAAACAAAAAAGACGGAAGAGTTGATTTGATTGTTCCGACAGGAAAATCTCTTAAAGATTTAAAAAGTAATCTTGGCAGAAAGGATGGTCATTTTCTGATAGTTTTCATCAACCAAAAGATTTTTGCAAGCAAGAGGGGAGAACTTTTTTTAGATATAGACAATAAAGGATTTTGTGCCAAAGCACTTTTAAAGGATGTGATACTTTTCGGAGATATTACAGGGGAACTTATAAGTTTAAAAGTTAAGAATAATTAATGAATAACAATATAAAACAAGGTGTTATTTATATGCTTTTTGCCTCTTTTTGTTTTGCCGTGATGGGCGGCTTTGCGAAAGAGTTGTCAAATGATATGAGTGCAGTTGAAGTGGTATTTTTTAGAAATGTATTCGGAGTAATATTTTTGCTCGGAACTTTTTTAAAGTATCCTTTATCGCAAAAAGGTGGAAAATTTTGGCTTTTGCTTTTTAGAGGTTTTATGGGGTTTTTAGCACTTCTTGCTTTCTTTTACAATATTGCACATATTACACTTGCCGAAGCTATGACATATTCAAGACTATCGCCGGTATTTACTGCTTTATTTGCTTTTGTATTTTTAAAAGAAAAACTGTATAAAACAGGATGGGTCGGGGTGATTGTAGGTTTTGCGGGTATAGTTTTTATAACCAGACCGGAAGGTATTTACGATTTTGACAAGTATGATTTGCTTGGTATTTTCAGCGGTCTTGGAGCAGCATTGGCATATACTGCTGTTAGAGAATTAAGAGAGTATTATGACACAAGAAGTATAGTTTTGTCTTTTATGATTATCGGAACTATCGGTCCTGTTGTATTGATGATAATAGGCTCTTTTTTTTCTCCGAAAGATTTGGATTATCTTTTTGCAAAATTTATTGTCCCTGTACCAAGTGACTGGATATGGATAATTTTTCTTGGTTTTAGTGCAACTTTGGCTCAAGTTTATATGACAAAAGCTTATGCATCTGCCAAAGCCGGAATTGTAGGAGCTATTAGTTATTCAAATATTGTATTTTCTATTATTATAGGAGCATTCTTAGGAGATAAGTATCCTGATTTTTATACTATGTTTGGCATAATACTTATCATTTTAGCCGGAATTATGGTAAGTACCCAACCAAAAGATATTAAAACTCTACATTAAGGGTAAATTAGGTATTTATAACGGGCTTTTAAAAATATTTGTATTGTAATTTTATCAATTTTTAGATATAATCCCGAACTTTTTAAGAATATAAAAGGATCGAAAAATGCCAAAAGGTGTATTTGCTTTTAGTGTATTGCTGTTTGTGATTTTGATTGTAGCATCAAATTATCTTGTGCAGTTTCCCATCAATAAATGGTTAACTTACGGTGCTATAACTTATCCTATAACATTTTTAATGACTGACATACTTGGTGAAAGATATGAGAAAAAAGAAGTTATCAAAGTTGTCAAATATGGAATTTTACTTGCTGTCATACCGACATTGATGATGTCTAATTGGAGAATAGCTCTTGCTTCTATAGCGACATTCAGTATAGTTCAACTTATGGATGTTCATATATTTCACACACTAAAAGAGAAGCTTGAAAAACTATGGTGGCTAAGAAATAATGCAAGCACGATGACCAGTCAGTTTTTTGATACTGTTTTATTTTTTACATTGGCATTTAGTTTTGTAATGCCGTTTGACAAGATAATACATTTGATAATAGGCGATTATAGTGTAAAACTTATTATTGCTTTGCTTGATACCCCCGTATTTTATCTGTTGGCTATAAGGCTGTTTAAGAAAAAACCGGCAAGAGAAATGGTATGAAAACTTTAAAACTTGGTATTCCGAAAGGAAGTTTGCAAGATGCAACAATTAGTATATTTAAGCAAGCAGGATATGATATTACCGTAAGATCAAGAAACTATTATCCAAGTATAGATGATAACGAAATAGAATGTATGCTGATCCGTGCCCAGGAAATGGCAAGATATGTAGAAGGAGGCCAGCTTGACTGCGGACTTACGGGACTTGACTGGATAAAAGAAAACAGAGCTGATGTTGTTGATGTAACGGAGCTTATATATGCAAAAACAAGTTTTAGACCTATAAAATGGGTTTTGGCGGTCAAGGAAGATTCTAAGATAAAAAGTGTAAAGGACCTTGAAGGAAAAACCATAGCTACTGAAGTAGTCAATCTTACAAAAGATTATCTTGCATTTCATGGAGTAAATGCCAAGGTTGAATTTAGCTGGGGAACCACAGAGGTAAAAGTTCCGGATCTTGCTGATGCTATAGTAGAGATAACCGAAACCGGTTCAAGCATAAGAGCAAACAATTTAAAAATTATTGATACCGTTTTGGAAACCACTACAAGATTTATAGCCAATAAAGAAGCTTATAAAGATCCGTTTAAGCGAAAGAAGATGGAAAATATCATTCTTATGCTAAAATCTGTCATAGATGCCATACCCAAGACTTGTGTAATGATGAATGCCCCGAAAGAAAATCTTGACGAAATTTTAAAGGTTTTACCATCGTCAAATCCTACAATATCAGATCTTGCCAAAGGTGAGTGGGTTGATGTTATGGCTATAATGGATAAAAAAGTTTTAAGAGATGTAGTTCCAAAGCTAAAAAGCTTAGGAGCAAAAGCCATAGCCGAACTTCCTATAAATAAAATCATTGAATGATGCATTTTTAAAAAAATTATATGTAAAATAGAATTTTCTTATTGCGGATAAAATCCTTTTATTGATATGCTTGGTACAGTCTTTATTGCAAGAAATGCAAAGAATATTTAACTCTCTTTGAAATACTTCACAAAAACTAAATAAACTTTTTGATATAATTTTTCTGCAACATAAATAAAGGATGTTTATATGATATTGATTGCCGGACCGTGTGTTATAGAAAGTAGGGAAAATCTTTTTAAAATTGCTGAGAGATTAAGAGAGTACCATGAAAACAAGAAGATAGATTTTTATTTTAAAGCTTCTTTTGACAAAGCCAACAGAACCAGCCTCGAGAGCTTTAGAGGTCCCGGATTGCAAGAGGGGTTGAATATGTTAAAAGAAGTACAAGACAAATTCGGTTATAAACTTTTGACTGATGTGCATGAATGTTGGCAGGTTGAAGAAGTGGCAAAAGTTGTAGATGTACTTCAGATACCCGCATTTTTATGCCGTCAGACCGATTTGCTTGTCAGTGCGGCCAAGACGGATAAAGTTGTCAATATCAAAAAAGGCCAATTTATGAATCCTGAAGATATGGCTTACTCCGTAGGCAAAGTTTTAAAAACCAGAGGGGTTAATAAGATAAGTTATGAAACTTCGAAAGAAGCAAATGTTTGGCTTACCGAGAGAGGGAGCAGTTTTGGATATGGTAATTTGGTAGTTGACATGAGAAGTCTTTCCATAATGAGAAAGTTTGCTCCTGTAATCTTTGATGCTACCCACTCAGTACAGATGCCGGGCGGTGCAGGAGGTAAAAGCGGAGGCAAAAGAGAGTTTGTTGCACCTTTAAGCAGGGCGGCTGCTGCGGTTGGAGTTGACGGCTTTTTCTTTGAAACTCATTTTGATCCCTCTGTTGCATTAAGTGATGGGGCGAATATGCTAAAACTTGAAGATCTTAAAAAGTGTATCAAAGATATATTTGCCATAAAAGAAGCATTGACAAGTTAAGGATATATCTAATAACCTATATAGTCCATAGCGAGAGAAAAGTGATAACCTGTGTTATAAAAAAGGACAGTAAAAAATTCAAATATAAAATATAGAGGTAATGGTATGGGAAAAAAGATAAATTTTGACAAAAAAGTAAATCGAGCAGGAAGTGATAGCATAAAGTATGCAAATTTAACCAAAAGATATGGTAGTGATGAAGTTATACCAATGTGGGTAGCGGATATGGACTTTAAATCAGCCTTTAAGATAAGAAAAGCACTTGAAAACAGAGCAAAAGAAGGAGTCTTTGGATATCCGTATAATGACAATAGCATATATGATTCGATATATTCATGGCAAAAAAGAAGATATGAATGGGATATAAAAAAAGGCTCAATTTCTTTGGCAAGCGGTGTTGTTAACTCTATAGCTTTCATCATTCAAGCTTTTACAAAAAATAATGATACTATTATTATTCAAACACCGGTTTATCATCCGTTTGCAAGACTGATAAAAGAAAACGACAGAAAAGTCAGCAAAAATTCTCTTATTTTAAAAAATGGTAAATATGAGATTAATTTTAAAGATTTTGAAAAAAAGGCAAAAGATGCCAAAGCTTTTATATTGTGCAATCCGCATAATCCAACCGGTAGGGTTTTTTCAAAAAAAGAGCTTTTGAAATTGGCGGAAATTTGCATAGAAAATGATGTACTTATCATTAGTGATGAAATACACAGTGATTTTTTATATGACGGAAGAAAACATATACCGATAGCATCACTTTCAAAACATATATCCAGACATACCATCACGGTAAATGCTCCAAGCAAATCATTTAACATAGCCGGACTTATGACTTCATATGTTATATGCGAAGATAAAAAGCTTGAAGCCGTATATAAAAACTATATTAAGAAGTTTGAACTGATGGACAATAACATATTCGGTACCTTGGCTCTTAAAAGTGCATATAATGATTGTGAGAATTGGATGAATGAAGTTATAAAATATTTGCAGGACAATAGAGATTTTGCCGTAAATTTTATAAAAGATAAAATACCCCTTCTTGATGTTATAAAGCCTGAAGCTACTTATCTTTTATGGATAGATTTTAGAAAACTCGGACTCAAACCAAACCAATTGGAGAAATTTTTGATAACAAAAGCAAAAATAGGATTAAATAATGGAATTATTTATGGCAAAGAAGGCTCCGGTTTTGCAAGATTGAATTTTGGTACACAAAAAAGTGTTTTAAAAAAAGCTTTAAATAACTTAAAGAATGCTATAAATGATTTTATAGTATAATAATCAAGTCTAATATTTCTAAAAATTAAGGAAAACTGATGAATATTATAGAAGGAAAATTAAAACTCGATAAAAACAGTAAAGTTGCTATCATTAACAGTAGATTTAACCATATCATAACCGACAGACTTACAGAAGGTGCAAAAGATGCTTTTTTAAGACATGGAGGAGATGAGAAAAATCTTGATCTTATTTTGGTTCCGGGTGCTTTTGAGATACCTTTTGTGCTTGATAAACTTTTATCAGCCGGAAAGTATGATGGAGTATGTTGTTTGGGGGCCGTGATAAGAGGAAGTACTCCGCATTTTGATTATGTAGCGGCTGAAGCCACCAAGGGTGTTGCCAATACAACTTTAAAATACAAATATCCGGTCACTTTTGGTATTTTGACAACCGACACTATAGAACAGGCGATAGAAAGAGCCGGAAGTAAAGCGGGTAACAAAGGTTTTGAGGCAATGACCTCTCTTGTGGAACTTATAGATCTTTATAAAAATATATAATCAAGGCAAATTATGGCTACAAGACATCAGGTACGAGAAGCTGTGGTATCTATCCTTTATGCTCAGGATATCGGAAACAGTGAAGTTGAAAAGTTTGAAGATGAAATCTTAGAAAACAAAAAGATAAGAAATAAACAAAAAGAGTTTGCTTTATCTTTGATAGAAGGAGTTTTAAACAATCTTGAAGTATTGGACAATGAGATAAATAAGCATTTAAAAGAGTGGAATATAAAAGAGATAGGACATATAGAAAGAGCAATTTTACGACTTTCTTCATATGAATTGCTTTTGAGTGATATTGATGAAGCAGTTGCTATCAATGAAGCTATCGAACTGGCAAAAACACTTTGCAATGATAATGTTCCAAAATTTATAAATGGAGTTTTAGGCTCAATTCAAAAAGATAAAAGGGAAAAGTAAAATGAAACTTTGTGTTGCACTTGATATGCCTACGATGCAGGAGAATCTTGAACTTGTAAAAAAATTAAAAGATTTTAATGTTTGGCTAAAGATAGGTCTTAGATCCTACATAAGAGACGGAAAGAATCTTATTGGAGAATTAAAGCAGATAAATCCGGATTATAAGCTTTTTTTAGATCTTAAGCTTTATGATATACCAAATACAATGGCTGATGCTGCGAGTGAAATATCTTTGCTTGGAATTGATATGTTCAATATACACATTTCAAGTGGCGAAATAGCTATGAAGGCAGTTATGCAGAGAATTTCAAATATCAAAAACAGACCGCTTGTTCTTGGAGTTTCGGTTTTAACAAGTTTTAACAATAAGGATTTTAAAACTATATATGGAGCTTCTATTGAAAAAAGAAGTTTGGAATTTACAAAAGTTGCCTATAATTGTAAAATAGACGGTGTTGTTTGTTCAGCCTATGAAAGTAAAGATATAAAAAGTGTTACAACTGATAAGTTTATAACATTAACTCCCGGTATAAGACCGTTTGGAGAAGACAGTAATGATCAAAAAAGAGTAGCAAATTTAGAGATGGCAAAAGAACAATTAGTGGATTTTATAGTGGTTGGAAGACCTATATATCTATCTAAAGATCCAAAAGGTATCGTTGAAGAAATATTAAAAAGGATATAAATATGGGAAAGAAAATACTTATTACTTTACTTATCGTAATGACTACCGTTATAGTAGTTTTGGGTGTGCTTATAGCTACATTTAATTTAAACAAGTACAAACCGCAAATAGAGAAAAAAGTATATGAAGCAACAGGAAAAGAGTTGAAGATAAACGGCAATATCGGACTTTCGCTTTCACCTTTTGGCTTGAGCATAAAGGATATAGTTGTTAAAAATCCAAAAGGTTTTAGCAATGGTGATATGTTAAAATTAAAAAGAGTAGCCGTATCATTGCAGATTGTACCGCTTTTGAACAAACAAGTCAAAGTAAATTATATAAAACTTGAAAATATGAATATATTGGTAGAAAAGTCAAAAAAAGGTTTGATGAATTTGGCACTTCAACAAAATAAAGTAAAAAAAGAACAGCCAAAAAGCAGTAAAAAAGAAAAGCCAGGTAAATTACCTATGGTAAATGTCAACAAAATTCTGCTTTCAAATGTAAATATTATATATGATGATAAACAAACCAAAACAAAAGCGAAAGTATCAAATCTTAATATAACTCTAAACGATATAGCTCTAAATGGAGATAAAGATATACTGAAAGCTTTGTCTTTGAGGGGCTTAATGACTATATCAAAGATAAAATACGATAAATATGATATAAACAATATAAAAGCTGATTTTAGTTTTAAAGATAAGATTGCTACCGTATCTCCTTTAAAACTTACTATGTTTAATTCACTGATAAACGGTAAGCTTATTTATAACATGAATGGCAAAAAGCCAAAAATTTATCTTGAAGATCATATAGCCAAATTGGATCTTAAAAATATTTCAAAAGTTTTTATAAAAAATAAAAAAATTTCTCTTGATGGATATGTTAAAACCGATATCAAACTATCAATGCTTGGTCAAACGCCAAAAGATATAAAAAGATCACTTACAGGCACTATTTATATTTCAGGCAATAATTTTGGAATAAACGGAATAGATCTTAACAAAGTATTTAAAAGTCTTGATGATGCTAAAAGTATCAATAAAAAAGATATAGCGGGATTTTTGGTGGCGGGTCCTATAGGATTGGCTCTTAGTAAGGGTATAAGCGGAGGCAATATGATGGCCGGCTTTAAAGGCGGAACTACTGCAGTTAAAAAACTTATTGTAAATGTACCTATAAAAAATGGCATACTTGTGCTAAAAGATGTTGCTATGAAAGTTGGACACAGCAGAGTAGCATTTAAGGGTAAAATAGATCTTGCAAGAGAAAGATTTATCAAAGTTCAAGCCGGTGTGGTCGGTTCAAACGGGTGTGCAAAAATTGCCGAAGATATCAGCGGGACATTCAGTAAGCCAAAATACAGTACCAAAGCATTAACTTCAGGTATTGTTGCCAATACGGTAACTTCACTGTTGGGGCAATTTACAAAAAGTGTTCCTGTTTCTAAAAAGAGCAGTTGTAAAGTTTTTTACAATGGTTCTGTAAAATAGTTTAAACAAGCCCTGAAGGGCTTGTTTAAGTAAAATATTATCTATATTTTACTATAATCACATTCTAATTTTTGGACAGGTGGGTGAGCTGGCTGAAACCACATCCCTGCTAAGGATGCGTACTGGTAACGGTACCGAGGGTTCGAATCCCTCCCTGTCCGCCATCACCAATAATCTTTTTATTGTATTTTTCTTCTTGCTTCCTCTGTCAAATCAACTTTTTATTGATTTTTATGTATAATAAACTCTTCTGTATATTTTATAGAAAAATTAAAAAAGATTATTTTGCATCATTCTCTAAAAAACAATTTACCTTAAAAAGTAGAAAGAATATAAAAATTGTAAATATTTAAGAATGTTATCAAAAGAGGGTAGAAACAGAGTTGCTATAAAGAGTTAAAAAGTTTTATTTTTTTATCTATTTCTATTTTTTGGGAAGGAGTGCTTTTGCTTTTTAAAAAGTCATACCAGCTAAGTGCCGCTTTTTTATATCCTAAAGATGCAGATATATTTATTATGTATTTTATATCATTGTAAGAAAGATTGTTTTTTACCAAAGAAGCCGCAACCAATTTCGAGTCTGTATCTTTTATGTTGTAAATGGAAGCTACAGCCTTTTTGTAATTTTTTTGTTTTAAATATTTTACAAAATTTTTATACCTGGGAGGGATTTTATCAGGATTTATTTTGTTAAATTTACCGATTAGAAGATAATAATAATTTTGTATCAGTTTATCATTTGTTATATTTTGAATATTTTTGTATTCTTGGCAATTATCTTTTATAAGAACTGCATTATGCAAAGCACATTCACCAAGATATATTTTGGCTATTGCATTTATATCCACACCGCTTTTTGCACTTTGCAGAGCTCTTTTGAGCGATATTGAAGCAAGCCTTGTTTTGCCTTGAAGATAATATTGTTTAAAACTGTCAAATGAATTTGATGCATTTACTCTGTATTTGTATTTGTTATCTGTTTTAAAAGAGCAACCTGCAAGAAAAATAAAAAGAGAGAGAAATAGAATATATCTTATTTTCATGGTAATTTTACCTTTTTGTTATTATTTTGTATAAGCGAATTTACTTTATTTAAAAGATTGTTTGCTTTATCAACTCCTAAGAGTATTTGTTCTTTTAGCAGTACTATATCCTTATCACTTGCTCCTATGGTTTTAACAAGCCCGTTTAAGTTTTTTAGTTTTGTTTTTATATCTATTAGTATATCATTGATATGATTTGGTATGGTTTCGCTTGGTTTTATAATATTTTGATGAACTTCTGTCAGTATAGAGTTTATTTGGATTGTCATTTTTTCTATTTCAGCAAGACTGTTTTTTAAAAGCATAATGCTTTTTGTGATATTTTCAGAACTGTTTGTTTCTCCCATTACGGTATCTATAACAGATTTGCTATTGGCAAATTTTGCAGAGAGTTTTTGGATATTTTGCATACTTTGAAACAATGGTCCTTTTTGCGAAGCCAATTTTGCGATTATTATATCTGTATTTTTGATGATATTTTCTACTTTTAGCATGATGGGTTTAAGTCTGTCAACTAAAGAGTTGATATCATCTTGCACTTCAAAATCCAGTATGGCATTCGGTGTTATAAGAGGGTGATTCGGATCGGAAATTACAGATATTACAGCACCTCCGAGCAATGGTTTTTTTAGTTCCAAATATGCTCTTTTGTTTATCCATTTGGCATTTTTTTCATTGACTATAAAATGAACAAATACTTTTCCGTCATAAGTAAAATCTATCTTATTTATATAACCTATCTTAAATCCGGAATATTTAACGGGTGTACCTATATCAAAACTGTCTGCATTGTTGGCATAAAAAGCATATTCGTAGTGTTTGTCAAACAATCCTTTGCTTTTTAATATAAAAAATATTGCAACAAAAAGTGTTATTAGAGTTAAAAATGTAAAAGCTCCTACTGCTATCCTCATTTTTTTATAGGGCATCTGTTTTCCTTGTAGTATTTGTGCATAGTTGTATCAACTATTTGCATTTTTTTTTCATTGAGTATATCGACCAATTCTTCAAGATATGATAAATCATCTACATGATTTAGCATAGAGAAAGGTTTTATTATGGCTATTTTTTCTTTTGGACTGACATAAGCTCTTAAATACCGGATTATTAATTTATCTTTTTTATTTAATTCAAACGGTCTTTTTTGAGCCAAGTGCAGATATCCGCATTTTTTTAAAAGTTCATTTGTATATTCGGTTGCATTATCAATGCTGTACTTGTAATGGTATTCCAAAATCAAAGAGATATTTTCATTCGTATCCAAATCAACAAGCAAAGGAGTATCTTCGCTGACAATAGCAAAATTATTCTCCAAGATATACGATTGAAGAGTATCAAAATTTTCAAATATTTTTACAGGAATTCTACTACTAATGATAAAGCCTCCACAATTAAGATAAATATAAAAAGAGATGTAACGGTTTTTGATAAAGCAAGAGGAATTTTATAATATCTTTTTTTTATAATTAACCCGTCATAACTTGGTATGGTAACAATGACAAAGCCATAAATTATGCTTTTGATTACATATAAAAATATATCCTTTGGTGTTATGGCACTGATGATGGTAGATAAAAAAAGATTAAAATCCATTCCTATGCTTAAAAATAAAAATAGATATCCGCTGATAATCATTATAACCGAAGATAAAAAAATTAGTGACAAAAATCCCAAAAGATTGCCGATTGCTTTTGGCATAACAAGATAAGTGACTATATCTATATCGAACATTTTTAAACTGTTTAACTCATTGTTTACTTTCATTATAGATGTTTTTGCACCTATGCGAAGACCTGTCCTGAATGAGACGATTAAAGCCAATGCAAAAGGAAGCATTTCAACGAGTATAAATTTTACTATAAGTTGCCCTATATACTCTTTTAGGTTGTACTGCAAAGCAAGAGAGACTATAAAACCCATAATAATAGTGCCAAAAACGATAGAAAGCATGATAAATACCGGAAGAATTTCCAAAGCTACATAATATATCTGTTTTATTAAAACTTGTCTGCTGGCAGGATTATAATTTTTCGGATTTAATGCATACAAAAAGCATATAACACTAAAATTATAATATTTAAAAAAGTGAGAAATATATTTTAAAAAATTCACTTTTAAACCTTTGCTATGTGTGTTAAATACTAACATTATGATAACATATTTGAGTTTAAAGTATTATAGTAGTATATAGATTAATCTCATATTTACCTTATTTGGATAAAATTTCGTAATTTTGTTATCAAGGATAATATATATGATTAAAATAATTAAAAAGTTCTTTTTATCTATGGAAAGTGCTTTTGTACTTTTTTTGATATTTGCAGCAAGTTGTGCAATCGCAACCTTTATAGAAAATGATTTTGGAACCGAAACTGCATGGGGATTGGTTTATGGTACCCTATGGTTTGGTGCAATCCAGCTTTTGCTTGGTATTAATTTGGCTTATAACATACTAAGATATAAACTTTATAAAAAAGATAAATTGCCTATTTTTACATTTCATGTAGGTTTTTTATTTATTCTTCTTGGCTCAATCATGACCAGATATATAGGATATGAGGGTATTATTCACATAAGAGAAGGGCAGAGTGAAAATAGAATGATCTCAAGCGAGCCATATATACAGATTGATGCACAAAAGGGTGATAAGATATATCATCTTGAAAAGAAAAAATATTTATCCAAGATAGGAAACAATGATTTTGATCTTAAAATGAATATTGACGGCAAAACAGCTGAGATAAAATATGTTGACTTTATACCGAATGCAACTACCGTCATAGCAGACAGTCCAAACGGGAAACCGATGATATCTTTTATGAGTACGGATCCCGAAGATAGTAATTTTGTACTAAAAGATAAATCAG
>Ga0256914_1001263_pt1 | contig 23501 bp, 17 predicted proteins | sample HulkmetaG_FD_191571 | JGI IMG/M metagenome (GOLD analysis project Ga0256914, IMG submission 191571) | Hydrothermal chimney microbial communities from Main Endeavour vent field at the Juan de Fuca Ridge, Pacific Ocean - Hulk | ecosystem: Environmental > Aquatic > Marine > Hydrothermal vents ... | reverse complement strand
CCGGAACTTTATCTAAAACGCCTGCTTGTAGGAGGCTTTGAGAAGGTCTTTGAGCTGAACCGCAACTTCAGGAACGAGGGCATATCCATACAGCACAACCCGGAATTCACCATGCTTGAGTTCTATGAGGCCTATGCCACGTATGAGGACCTGATGGAGCGCACGGAAAAGCTGTTTGCCATGATTGCAAAAGAGGTGAGGGGAAGCACCACCATCACCTATCAGGGTCAGGATATCCACCTTGCCCCGCCGTGGAAACGCATGACCCTTGAAGAGGCGCTCATCCAGGTTGGGGGCATAAAACAGGATGAACTGAGAGACAGGGAGAGGCTCAGAAACAGGCTCGACGATGCTGGGGTGCCAGTTTCGGGAGACGAGCCAACAGGCAAATACTGGACCAAGCTTTTTGATCTGCTCGTTGAACCAAATCTCATTCAACCCACTTTCATAACCAGGTATCCCACTGACGTGTCGCCACTTGCCCGCAGGAACAGGGAAAATCCTGAAGTAACTGACCGTTTTGAACTCTTCATCACAGGACGAGAGATAGCAAACGCATTTTCCGAGCTGAATGACCCGCGGGACCAGGCAAGACGGTTTGAAGAACAGGTCAGAAACCGTGGAGACGACGACGAGATACCGCCAGAGGTGGACTGGGATTATATCAACGCGCTTGAGATCGGGATGCCACCTGCAGCAGGTGAGGGTATAGGGGTGGACAGACTGGTCATGCTCCTCACTGACTCCCCGTCCATACGGGACGTGATACTCTTCCCCCAGATGAGGCCGGAGCATATCAGGCGTGAAAGATAAAAGAACGTTTTGTCAAGGGGGAAGGCCATGAAATATGAACTGTTCATGGCAGTGCGCTACCTCAGGTCCCGGGGGCAGCACGCGTTCATCTCCCTGATTACCTTCATATCCATGGGCGGGGTGGCTGTAGGGGTCATGGCCCTCATAGTTGTGATAGCCGTAATGGCCGGTTTTGAAAACCATCTGCGAACAAAAATTCTCGGCATCAATGCCCATGTGCTGGTACGGGGCTATAGTGGTCCCTTTGGCAACGTAAAAGAGGTGGAGAAGAAGGTCCTGTCGTGCAGGGTACCTGACTCGTCTGAGGCAGAGCGTATCATCAAATTCCTCAAGGGTGAACCTGAAGGTGCATATGTCAAGGCTGTCACCCCAATAGTCTACATACAGGCCCTGCTGAGCAGTGGTCATGCGGTAAGTGGTGTTGCCATCAGGGGGATCGATCCTGCAACCGTCAAGTCTGTGGTCAGTATGGGCAAGATAGTTGCGGGCAGGGGAGTGGATGCCTTCAGGGACTTTAATGGACGCCATCCCCCTGTAATTCTTGGGAAAGAACTTGCCAGAAACCTGCGGGTCAGCGTGGGGCAGTCCATCCAGGTGATCCTGCCAGGCGGCACTGTGACCCCTGTGGGCATGATCCCAAAGATACGTTCCTTTACGGTGACAGGCATAAATTCCACTGGTATGTATGAGTACGACTCGTCACTGGCCTTCATTCCCATCTCTGCCGCACAGAAACTGATAGGCATAGGCCCCAGGGTGCATGGCCTTGAGGTCAAGGTGTCTGACATCTATGCTGCAGACCGCATTGCTGAAGAGATCGGAAAGGTGCTTGGCTTTCCATTCTGGACCATGGACTGGCAGAAGATGAGCAGAAACCTGTTTGCGGCCCTGAAGATGGAAAAGCTCGCCATGTTTGTGATCCTCACCCTGATCGTCCTGGTTGCCGCGTTCAACATCATCAGCACTCTCATCATGATGGTGATGGAGAAGAAGCAGGATATTGCCATACTGAAGGCAATTGGCGCATCAGACAGGCAGATACTCCGTATCTTCATGCTTACAGGTCTGCTGGTAGGCCTCATTGGTACGGCCATAGGTGTCTCTGGCGGCGTGGGACTCTGCCTGCTCCTGTCAAAGTACAAGTTCATCAAGATACCCAAGGAGGTCTACTACACTGACAGCCTGCCCATACTCATGAACAACTTCGATGTGACATTCATCGCAGTATCCGCAGTGATCATCTGTTTCCTTGCCACGATATATCCGGCCAGACAGGCAGCGAGGATAAATCCATCAGAGGTACTCAGGACCGGCTGATGAAGGTGGCCATTGGAGCAAATCTAATCAGATGTCCTGCAGTAAGGTATGTGGGGTTAAGATGCAACTGGGATGACTACACCCCATCTGAACAGACCATGCTGCAAAAGGCCCAACGTATCTACTTTCCCACCATCTTCTATGCAGGGGCCCTGCACTCTGCTGGTAAATCCATCTTTCCCTCAATGGCAAGCTACCTTCACCTCGGGGACAAGGTCAGGCAGCTTGCCCTGTTCCGTTTCCTTGACTGTCCCATGCCACGCACAAGGCTCTTCATGGGTCCGGCCCCAAAGAGGAAGAGAGACATACTTGAACAGTTCGACCTTCCCTTCATTGCCAAGACACCTGTGGGATCAGGTCAAGGCCAGGGGGTATTCCTCATTGACAGTGGCAAGGCGCTCACAAAATACCTCAGCACAAACCGGGGAGTCTCGTACATTCAGGAGTACATACCCATGGACAGGGACCTGAGGGTGGTGATAATCGGTAGCACTGTTGTACATGCATACTGGAAGAGATCACTTGGCACAAATTTCAGGACCAACGTGGCCCAGGGGGGGCAGATATCCCTGAATGATATACCTGAGGAGGCACTGGAACTTGCCCTGAAGACTGCCAGGGCCGCTGGCATTGACTATGCCGGCTTTGACCTCTGCTGGTCAGGTTCACGATGGCTGATCCTCGAGGCAAACATAAACTTCGGTACTGAGGGATTTGTGGCAGCAGGTCTAAGCCTTGAAACTGTACTGTGTGACATGATCAAAAGAGGAACAATCTGAAGACAGCACCACAGGTCCCTGAAGCTGCCAAATCAAAACAGTCAGCCTGCAGTGAGCTGAAGGGGCACCTTGAGGGCATTGTGGCTGAATGCCAACATGGTGAGATAACTTGCCATAAGGATACGAATGAACCACTGAATCCTGCTATACTGCGCATGAGACATGGTATCTCCGAAGTCTTCATCTGCAAGCCTGTCAAGCACATACTCTCCGGCAAGTGCCCCGCCTATTAGCAGACAGATATCCAGGCCGTTTATCAGCATTGGAGGCACCTTGAACGTCCATGCATCAAGGTCCATACCGAACTGCCTCCCCAGGGTTGGGAAAAAATGGGGTGCCTCCATTATGGTATAGTTCAGACGGTATATGAGCTCTCCCACAAATGCCATTGGAAGAAATATGGGAACCATTGGCGAATAGCTCCCGAATAACTGGTCAGGAACAAGGCCAAAGAGCCTGTCTCCCATCCTGATAAGAGCCTGCACAAACAGGGTACAGGCAATAAATACAAAACCGTATATCAGCATGTCCCATGTCATGCTGTAGGCCAGTTCATAGGGATAGAGGAATCCCTGTTTCATAAATCTGGATATCTGGGATCCAACCATCACAGGGACAAAGTATGTACAGGTGATATACCGTCCCTTGTTGATGATGAGTTCGGAAAACGGACTCCTCAGGTAGATACTGGGAGAGCCCTGGTTGCATAACTTGACGCATTTCCCACACATCAGACAGTCAAAGTTGTTCCTGATGTTAAAGGCACCAAGATATACCGGACATCCCTCCTGGGTCTCGGTCCCCCGCTTGCAGGCAAAGGTACCGCAGCTCCTGCATTTATTGAAATCCGGCCTGATCCCGACAATGGAGAGGGTAGCACCCACGCCAATCATACGTCCCAGCGGACAGAGAAACCGGCACCAGGTCTGTCTTGGAAACAGCACTGACATTATGGTTGCGGCAGTGAGTATGGAGAGCATGAGGTAGACTGTGGCCCTTGGAGAGTAGAGCATGTCAGTAGTCTCTTCCACCCAGAAGATGATACCAAGGAGTATCACTGACCATAAGGTCCCATTCTTTCGAAGGTAGGCAGGCAAGGGACGGAGCCATATCAGCTTTATCAATCGTTGAATCAACTTGCCGGGTGTAGGAAACGGGCAAAAGCAGCACCACAGCCTCCCCACAAAGAACCAGCTCAGAACGATTGAAGGCCACCACAGTCCCCAGGCGATGTAAATGGCCACATTGCTGTGATAATCTTCAGGGCCAAACAGCCCGAGGATAATTATGAGCAGAAACGTAATGTGTGTGGTGACCGTAAGTAGTGTAAGGAGCCTGCGGTTTCTGTAGAAATTTTCAATAAACGGAAAGGCCTTGAACAGATCAAGAGAGAGGTAAAGTTCCCTGGCAAAGATTATTCTGAGAATCTGTTTAAAAATTTTCTTTAATTCAGCCAAGGAAAGACCTTTTTATGGTAAAATGGACAGGTATTATACGGTCAAGGTCAGCAACTCCAGTTGAGGCACCATTATGAGCAGAAAAAAAACCAGCTTCTTTATAAGCCTCCTGTTCTATCTCGGCTTTGCCATATTCGTCTGGTCATTGGCCTCCATAATATCTGCGCTTGCTCAGACCAACTGGAATTTCAAAAAAATAATCCACCTCCTTTTCCATCTGTCCTGATGGCAGGTATCCCATCATCTCCCGTATCTGAAAAGGGGATATTCACCGTACATTCCACACACTGACTAACCGGGAGGCTGTATAGCTGTACAGAAAACCTTCCACGAGCAGGCTCCCAAGCCTATGCCTGGGAGCCACCAGGAAGTTCAACACTGATGATATCAGTGCCATTGGTGTATCCCTCGAAACAGTTCATGGTACGAAATGATCTCCAGGGACCAATGAGAGGTAATAGGGCTTCAAAAGCAAGCAGCCACAGGATACCACGTCCACAGGGCAACAAGGCCATTTGCTTAACTACAGGGGTGGGGGGGAGGAGCATCTGTATGCCCATGGTCACCCTGCATCCGGAGTACCCTGTAACTGCTCACAAACTGTATTTTTATCTCATATTACTTAGTTATATCTCCTGCATGGTCACGAACTTCAGGGCATGAGTGGTGCACTTGGTGACACATGCGGGTTTGAGTCCTGCATCGATCCTGTCCATGCAGTAATCGCACTTGACTGCCTTGCCTGTTTCAGGATTGAGCTGAGGAATACCCCATGGACAAGCACCAGCACATGACATGCAGCCAATGCACTTTTCTGAATCAACGTAGACGATTCCATCCTCACGTTTGATCATGGCCTTGGTGGGACATATGTCAACGCAGAACGGTTCCTCGCAGTGATAACATGAACGAAAATGAAACTCTGTCTTTGGAACCCCTTTCACTGCCTTCAGAGGTTCATGAGTTATTTCACAGAGCAGCGGGCCAACAGGCAGATTCTTGTTGGTCTTGCAATGCACCTCACACCCGTGACAACCGATGCATCTTCTTGAATTGAGATAAATCATGTATTTGTTCACAGTTCGACCCTCCTCCTTGGATTTCTGTGGCTGCGGCGTATGGTAACGAATTTTTCACAGAGACAGAGTCCGCCGCCTGCCGGATCCATCTTCTGCAGAAGACCTTCCTGCAGTTTCTGGTCACTCATTCCGGCATGGTATGCCCTTGACTGAAGAGGTATCTGTCGACCAAATCCGTGAACTGTGTAGACAGCCTCAGGATGTATGAACTCCGTGACGTGGGCCCGGATGATTCCCTTCTGGCTGTCAGCAATCACATCCACCCAGTCTCCTTCCTTGATGCCAAGTTTGGTGGCAACCCTCTTGTTGATCCAGAGGGTATTTTCAGGAAACAGTTCATGCAACAGGGGGTTGTTGATAGTATGCCCATGCGCATGTACTGGCGAACGGCCAAATATAAGTCTGAATCTGCCCTTTGGAGGTTTCAGCGGGCTCTCATACGGCTTCAGGGAGGGAAGTCCTGCCTCCTCCAAGACAGAGCTGATTATCTCGATCTTGCCTGAAGGAGTCTTGAACTTTCCTTCAATGTCATCATACATGATGGGCTTGTCAGTAAGCTCGATGTAACCCTTCTCATCAAACTCCTCATAACTGTGACCTGTTGGCTCAAGCTGCCACTGCCACAACTCTTCAATGGTATTGAACGGGAAGTACTGACTTATTCCAAGCCGGTCAGCGAGCTGTTTGAATATCTCCCACGACGGCTTTGTATCAAAACGTGGCTCTACACAGCGCTGACGCAGGGTGAAACGTGGCTTTGGTCCCTTCTGGGTCACGATCAGGGTCTCCCTCTCGAGATACATGGACTCTGGAAGGATTACATCGCTGAACCAGCCAAACTCACTGTAGTGTGTGTCTATGGATACCAGCAGCTCCGCATTTTCAAGTGCCTCCTTCTGGGCTGCAGGATCAGGGAAACAGTTGAAGGGATCGTGCCTGTAGCAGATCAGTGCCTTGATGGGGTAGGGCGTACCTGTAGCTATGGCATCGTAGAAGAGATGAAAAAGCCCGGGTCCCTTGTCAAAATGCTTGTACTTGGTACCTACACCATCTGCCCTTTCCTTCTTTGGCTTTGGCACCAGTGCATCAAGGCTCTGCAACCCCTTGACACCACAGTCACCAGGTGTCTTTGGGAACAACTGGCCGCCTTTCTGCTCGATGTTACCCATGAGCACATTCAGTATCTGAAGCGCGCGGCTGGCATAGAAGGAATCTTTGTAACGGGACAGCATCCAGCCTGGATGGAATATGACCTTTGGCCTCTGAGAGTCTATCTCTTCCACAAAGGCCTTGAGCTTGTTGACCTTGATCCCGCACTCCTTGGCTGCCCACTCGGCAGTGTAGGGTTGGATGAACTCTTCCAGGGCCTCAAAACCGGTAGCATACTTCTCAAGGAACTCCTTATCGTATGCCTCCTTCTTCAGCACCTCGTTTATCATACCCAGGGCAAGGGCATAGTCAGTACCTGGACGTACCTGGAAGAACCTGGTTGCCTTGATACCTGTAAGGCTCTGACGTACATCCACATAGGTCATGCTGCCACCAGCCTCAAGCATATCCATAACCTGGTTGGCCTCTGCAATACGCAGGGAAGCCAGGATGTTCCTGCCAAACAGTATCAGGTGTTTGGAGTTCTTTATGTCATAGATCAGTCCCTTTCTGCCCAGGCCATATATTGATTTGCTGGCATGATGCACATTCCTTCCACAACCACTGTCATGATTGGTAAAATTGGGGCTTCCAAGACCGTGGATAAAGGCCTTGGCGATGTCAAGGAATGGGCCTCCACGACAGCTCAGCATGACTGCCTCCGGACCATACTTGTCCATGATCTTCTTGAGCTTGTCTGCCACATAGTCAAGTGCAGCATACCAGCTCACTGGCTCCCAGTTGCCAGCCCCCCGTCCCCCCTTTCTTATAAGCGGCTGCTGGGGACGTTCGCTGTCTGTGTGAAGGGCTATGCCTGCCGATCCCTTGGCACACAGAGCCCTGCCGATCAGGTGCGGATTGCCCTCAATCCATTTTATCTCGCCATCTTCTACTTCAACCCTGATGGGGCATCGGACTGAACACATGCCGCACATGCTCCAGACTGTTTTTCTCATGAGTATTCCTCCGTTAATGGTGTAGACATCAATGCAGGATGCCTTGCAATTAAAATATAAAAAAACAATATCTTTACACTAACCTGCCATGGCTGTGAGTGCTCACCCGATTGCGTTAATCAATTCAGCGCATTCAGACCTGTCCTCCTGTATCTGTTCACGGCTACAGCACTGCTGCCTCGGAGTCTTCGCTTATCTGTCTGGCACCTGAAGTACAGGAGTACGCCTGCGTACCTTCCGCCTTGTATCTATAGCACCCTGTAATCAGGCACATTTCATTCAGTTATGCGATAATACCCGAAAAGAACCCACTGAGGAGTTACGTTGCCCTGTCCTACAGTTCTGCTGGCATCTCGTTCTCTCCTGCATCCCCCTCCTGGTGGGTTATGGGGGGCAATTTTACTATGAACACAGTCTCCATACCTGCCTGCACGAACTCCTGCTCCTCAGGGGGAGACTGAACCTCCATGGTTCCACCATGATCACGTACAATGCCAAAAGACACTGATAGACCCAGCCCCGTACCCTTCCCAACATTTTTTGTGGTAAAGAAGGGATCAAAAACCCTGCTCTGTATCTTTTGTGGTATCCCAGGCCCGGTATCACCAATCACTACCTCAACCCCGCCATCATCGGCCTTTCTTGTCCAGATACCTATAATGCCGTCATTTTCCATTGCATCATGGGCATTGTTGATAAGATTCATGAACACCTGCCTTAACTTGCCCTCGTCGGCAAGTATCTTTGGCAGGTTGTCTTCAAAGACCCTGTGAACATATATACGGTCCATGTTCAGACTGTGTTCCATGACAGAGAGTATATCCTCTATGTACTGATTCATGTCCACAGGTCCCATCTTGTTCTCAAGAGACTCTCTGGAGAATTTCAGCAGGTCCGCCACTATCCGTCTGCAATTCTGTGCCTGCTTTTCGATGATGGACAGGGTTTCAAGGGCCTCTTCGTTGTCCTGAAAGTCCTCTTCCAGTATCTGTGTATATCCAATCACAATACCGAGCGGTGTATTGATCTCATGGGCCACACCTGCGGCAAGCTGGCCTATGGACGCCATCTTCTCCTGCTGAACAAGGGTCTCGGTGACCTGTTTGAATGCGGTTATATCCTTGGCGATGGCCTCACTGCCTGTTATCTTTCCGTTTTTATCCTTTATGGCCGATGCTGATATAAGCAGGGTCATGAAGGTCCCGTCGCTCTTGATGAAAGCCGTTTCAAAATCTTTTACATGCCCCTTTGAGGCAAGCTGCTTGTAATAGTCGGTCCAGGCCGTCTTGTTTTTGAAATATGCGGCTAACGGTGTGCCTATGATGTCATCAGGCTCGTCATAACCCAAGAGTTCCACTCCAGTGGCGTTAATATCTGCAATCTTTCCATGCTGGTCGCAGAAGAACACCGCATCCTTTGAGTGCTCGAAAAGGCTCCTGAACTTCTGCTCGGACTGTTTGAGTTTAAGCGTGCGCTCCTCCACGCGGCGTTCCAGGCTCAGGTTCAACTCCCTCAGGTTCTCGTGGGCCAGGGCCAGTTGCCGGTTGGTATTCTCAAGTTCCATAGCATCTTCACGTATGCGCTCCATGATGCTCCGGATATTGGCGTAATAAAAGGTAAGAGTGGCTATAGCCACAAAGGCCATGGTGTTGAAACCGCCACTGAACGGGGCAAGTACCTGCCACAGGTGGGGATAGCCCATTATTATGAACAGGTACTTCAGGATATGACCGGTAGACCTTGAGACAGCAAAGATAAGTAGGGTGACGCTGAACCAGAAGAAGTAACTGCAGAGGATATTTCTGGGTTTTAGCTTCTTTATCATCCAGGCGTACCATGTCGCCATGACAGAGAACACTATCATCAGGGCAGCACCGAGAAAATCTATGACATGAATGGGAAAGAGAGGCAGTGAGGTCATGACTCAGTGCAGACCTCCGAATCCCTGTTGTCATTTACCGCCTCATGATAAAAGGTCTTCAAGAAACGCATCATGAACCACATGGCAGGTACGCACAGCAGATGGTCGTTGCGGGTGACATAATAGAGCCACCTCTCCCACGTCAGAGGGCCTTGCAATCTCTGGTTCAAGAGATTTGTTCCTGTAATGGCGTGCTCTGGCAGGTGAAGGCTGAGGCTATGCACTGTAAGCGCATTGATATTCCACAACAAAAAGAAGAACAGTGAAATTTTCAGATACTTCCACCCTGGACACCTTACGAGAGGGTGCCTGTGAAGTGTATATATGAGAAAGATCATTGCCGCAGCAAAGAGGTCATGAGCCATCTGGTGCACATATATCCCCTCTGGAGGCCCGTGTATCTGAACAGCGAGGGCGTTACCGGAAGTGGCACACAGGATAAGGCAAATGATCCCGGCAATACGAAAAACAGCTACACAGTATGGGCTGAACATCTTGTTCTCCTCGCTCCCTCTGAACTCTACGCTATTGGCTCCATTTTCCATACGACATAACTTAACGGTGACCCTCGTCTCCAGGGAGCCAATGCACACGGCCTACTGCTGTCACCTTAAATTGCATCTACAAAAAATGTGCCAATGCTCATATCCCCCTCGCAGGATCATACTGGAGCAGGGACGACGGATAGGCCAAGCTTGTTATATATAGAAGAAATGCGGTAGGGGGTACAGGGGATGATATAGATTTAAAAATAGGCTAACAGGTGGTTTTCATAGAAAAAGATCGACCGCACCTTATGGATACAGGGGTGCTAATGTATAATCGTGGTCCTTTTTAATGTTTTGGGGCAATACAACAAGGCAAATTCCAGAAATTATGTTGCTGGTACATAGCCACCCACAAGGCAAGCATGACTTATTCGCTGATATGTAACTGTAAATTAAAGAAAAAATGTGATATATTGGCCAATACTAAATTTTCAGGCCCTGTTTCCAGCAAGTATGGCCCCATCAATCAAACCGAATTTGGCATTTTGTCTGTTTTGGGCATTTCACAGTAACAAAATGAGCATTTACAGAAAAATATGTGAAATCAGAAAAGAAAACCTGCAACTGTTTTGTTGCACTTTATAAGCATGGATAAAATATAAATTTCTCAAACAATATGATCATCTGTTCCTAATTGATTAATAAAAAAGGAGCTGCTGCCAGTTTGCACTTAATAGATCAAATAAAATCAATATATTTGCCTCAAGACAACATTTATTTATTTGTGGTTGCAGTGCAACATTATGGTTGCGGCTATCTGGCCAAGTTTTAAGCATCAACTTTTATATTATGATTTAAAAAAATATTCACAATAGCTTATATATTGATTTTACAACACAAAAAAACAAATTTTAGAAAAAAGGATATTAGTCTCTCTTTTTGGCTTCATGCTTGCATTTGTACCTAATCCGGATTTGAGACAAGGTGCATGTAAATCTGCATACCTTAAAATTTTGGCTATGGGTGCTGCATTCTAACTGCCCTGACAAGACAACTGTCATCATGTGATGTGGCAACCGTCATAAGTCAGGGGCTGGCAAAAAGCTTGAACCTCGGATTAACATTAATGAAGTCTGGCGCAGGGGCAGAACACCTGTCTCTGTGCCGGGCAACCTCTGATCCGGGACAGTTAGGCAGTATGAAAGTTTAGGGCCAATGGCCCACAAAAACAGAAGAGGAGTGTTAAGTATGAAATTGAGAAGCGGAATAGGGATGTTATGCTGTCTGTTTTTGGCAGTGATCCAGTCAACGGCATTTGGTGCCACAGCTACGGTAAACTCACCAGAGATAAAGGCTGGTGATCCTGTTACTGTTACCGGACAGATCGAGCCTGGCAAGGATCTGGTCCTGGTCATCTGTAATGAAAAGCCTTTCAAACCAGCGGATTCCACTGGTGAGAAAGAGCGTAACAAGCTGATCAAAAAGTTTGGTGATACAGCCATTCCCCCCACTTTCTACATTGTAACATCCAAGCCTGAGGCCTTTGCCACCCCCAAGACAGTGGCCAAGGGCCAGACCACAGGACCTTTTGCATTTCCACCGTTCAAATTTGAGGTAACGGTTAACAAGATAAAGAAATGGACCGAGATACCGGATGATGCCAAGAGTGCCCTTGCCCCTGCGATTACAAGCGAGGCACAGTGGAACTTCCTCATCTTCACCCATGAGACCAAATTCGGTATCAACACCATCAGTAAGGAACGTCCCATTGGCGGCGGTAATGCCAGGATGGTGCTCACCGATGCCACAAAGCAGCCCCAGCCGTGGAACAAGGGGGTCAGCCTGAGCCTTGACAAGAATACAGGCAAATTCTCTGTCACCATGACCCCTTACAAGAACATCGCCCCCAACACAAAGATGGAGGTGATTGTCAATGGCCAAAAGGTTACCACATACACGGTTAAACCCTCTGGCTACTTCTTCGAAAAGGGTAACACCTACATGAACCCTCTCGTGGTACTTGGCGGTGCCCTGATAATCGGATGTCTGTTTGTCATAATGGGTGCAGCCGGTGGCCTCTTTACCGCAGCCTATCAGATTACCGTTATTGGTACCAAGGGCCCCATCGGTGTTAATGCTGCAAACACCATCAAACCCACAAACCTGTTCCTCACACTGGTTTCTCCACTCTCAGGTCTTATCAACTACTACAAGGAGAAACGTTTCGCATGGCCGGTGGCTGCATTCTTTGCCGCAGGTATTCTCATTGGCGCATTCTTTATCGGACCAACATTCTCTGCAAAGTATCTGCCCCTTAAGGCCTACAAGTTCTATCTCGGAATAGTGTGCTGTCTTATCGGTATCAAGCTGTTCACCGAGAGCCTCCCCAGCCAGATCGAGAAGAAGAAGGCCATGAAGGCCATCATCCAGAAGTTCAATCAGGCTGTTGCCGAGGCCAAAAAGACAGGCAAGGCCGCTGATCTTGGCAAGGTTGAATTTGAGAAATTCAATATAGTCAAGTTCAACATCAAGTTCTGGGGTGAGACATTTGTTGCCAAACCTCTCCACATGTTCTTTGGCGGCGTAATAATGGGCGTGATTGCCTCATCATTCGGTGTTGGTGGCGGTTTCATGTTCATGCCCTTCATGACCACCTTTATGGGATACCCCATGTACCTGGCCGTTCCAATCGCCATATCTGGTGCCTTCGCCACCTCTCTTGGCGGTATCGCAAAGTACATCCTTATGGGCTATCAGCCTGACTGGGTCATGGCTGCATGTATTGCCGGTGGTGCCATGGGTGGCGGAATGATCGGTCCCAGGATCCAGAAAAAGCTTCCTGAGATATTCCTCAAGAGGATGCTGGCTCTTGCACTGATCATCGTATTCATGAAATACACCAAACTTCTGCCCTTCTTCAGGTAGTAGAGATATGACGCCAGGCGGGCCACCCCTGCCCGCCTGGCGTCATGATTTACAGTTGTGGATGCCTGGAATTATATATTAAACTCCCTGAATACGGTCTATGAACGATTCATAGGTCCTCTATTCTTCCTCCTCGGCCAGGGGCTGAACTCCCTTATCCTTCAGCCCCTGGTTTTTCTTCAGTTTCCAGTCAGCCTCCAGATAGTCACTGCGGCATTTATCTTTGCCGCGCTCTCCCTGTTTCTTCGCCGCATACTGAAGATCAAGGAGCATGAGGCAGAGTTCCGTCGGTTGTTCGCTGAAAAGTATAGCATTCAGGGTGACATAGCAAAAATCAGTGACTGGAAGATAAAGAGTCTGATGTTTGAATATGCAGACAAAGAACTTGATGAATTTTTTAACACGTACATGGCACAGAAGTACGTGCGTTATGTAGCTGTCTACCTGCTACCACTTTTCGCCGGTGAAATCTGGTTGAATAATGTTTTTTCTCCTGATAACCTGTATGATATTCACGGCAGCACGTTTGCGCTTCCGCTGCCGGCAAACAGTGCGGGTATTCATGGTCTCACGGTTTCCGCCCTTTTCCTGCTGGCATGGTTGTTAGGGCTTTTTCTGTTTTCTCTCGCAGGAAAACTCTTTAAAAAATCTGAAAAAAAGACTTAGATCAGGTGGTATTAAAGGCAAATGGTGACCTGCCTGATCTTGCACTCGAACTGTTTGTTGAACAGGATATGCAGGCAGAATATGAACATTTTTTTCTGTGCACAAAAGCAGCCTTACAACAGCAGTCAATGCACAAACAGCAAGGATGGATTTCAAAGTAATACTGGAGGATGACGATGGCCAAGATTTTAGTTCTGGATGATGTGATGGATGCAGGTGTTCTGATCAAGACCATATTGAAGAGAAAGGGCCATGAGGTATTCCCCTTTACAGAAGAGGAAGAAGCCCTGGATTTTATAATAAACAACAATGTTGACCTTGCCATCTTGGACATGAAACTGAAAAAGATGAGTGGCATCGAGGTGTTGGAGGAGATCAGAAAACATGACAAGGACGTGAAGGTAATAATGCTCACCGGCTATCCTACCATTGAAACCGCAAGGCAGGCATTAAATCTTGGCGCATCTGAATACTGTGTAAAACCCATTGACAAAAAAGAGCTGGAAGAAAAAGTTGCCTCTGTGCTATCAGCATAGCCTTCGGCAGTAGCACTATATGCGAAGTGTGCAGTAACCGGTTCATGACCAGCAGGTACATGAACCGGTTTTTTTTGTTATAGATGTGGTAGCCTGTGAGTGGATACCACCTCTGCACTCAAGCGCCCCTGCTGGCCGATGCAAGACAGTGAAAGTACTCCTGGACGAATTTGCCGGAAAGGGCATCGAGGGATGAAAATCTCAGATCTATATTATCTGGGAATGCGCCTGATAAGGCAAAGAAAAGATTTTTTGATATGTTTTCAAGGATGTCCTCTATCAAATCTCTGTTGACATCCGCATCATCAGGCAGGCCATGCAGACGGCACCTCACTGGCCGGAAATCATATGCAATACACTTTGCGTCCACATCAAGGGGACAGCAGAGATCTTCAGACCTGTAAACATTCTCTCTGGCCTGATCTATCAGTGTCCCGCGCCATGCCCCAAGACCTTCCTTGAGCTTACTGGTTGTTGTAACCGCACGTTCTATTATCTCATGCCTCTCCTTGAGTTTCAGGTTGATGTTGATCTTGTTCATTAGATACACACACTCTATGAGCCATAGATCAAAGTAGTGCCTGCAACACTGGTCTGTATCCCTGCCGCATCGCACAACTTCCTTGTCCACCTTTTGCCAGGCATCTTCTATTTCATGAATCAACCCCTCATACTCATTGAAAAAGTCACTCAGATCCACCACATGTCTGTTTTCCAAAGAGGGCTCCCGTACCTTGAGCACTCCCTGTTTCTTGCCATATTTCTTCAAAAGTCGCCACTGCGAATAGTTTGTGGGGTTTGACCTGGTATTTTTTAATTTCTTTGAGGCCACCTTCATGCCAAGGCCGCGCCTTAGAAGGTATGCTGTAATAAAGGTACCGGTCCTTCCCATGCCATGACGACAGTGCACCAGGACCTTCTTGCCAAGATAGAACGCCTCATCCATCCACTCAAGCGCCTTCTCCATCTCGTGCATGTCAGGGGCTGACTCGTCTGGGATAGGGAGGAAGTAGACATCAAAACCTGCCTTCTCCTCTATCTCATGGAGGTCGCAGTACTCTCCGCAGAGGTTGACTATTGCACTTATGCCCTGCTCCTTGATGGAATCAAGCTCCGCGTAGGACATAGGGGCATATCCTGCAGCAAGGTTGGAAGTAATCCATGTAAGCTGATACTCATGCTTGTCCTGTTGAGGCAAAATCACACCTTCCTTTCATGAATTCACTGGCAAGCTGATCAAGATCATCCTCTTCAGCAAGTCTCATATCCATAAGCCTCGTGGCGCCCAAAAGTCTGCCCAACACAGGCAGGATATCATTGATGGTCTCCTTTGTGCCGTGCTTGAAACTGGCATCAATCAGCTCTCCCTTGACGTCCACCTCAAATCCAAGTTTTTCCAGCACTATTTTCAGGAACTCAGCCCTTCGGAACCTGCCCCGATCATCACCGCCACCACCTGCAAAACGGAAGGTTATATAGTTATTGGACATGGTGTCAGTTGAAAGCGCATCTATAACCACAAAGTGGTAACCAAACCTGATGCTCAGATTCACATAGTCAGACGAGACTATGGCATAACTCGCAAGGGAAGGGGAGTCCTTGTTGATTATGCCACCTCCAAGCACAACGCTGTCATACTCTCCCCAATCGAAATGTTCACCTTCTGCCCAGTTTATGGCCGGGTCACAGAGACCCTCCCAGAGCTTTCGCATAGGCACTGATGTAATGTCATTGATGGTGATGCTCTTCTTGTCTATCCCAGACTCTCCCACCCCACTTCCCACATTGAGCACAAAAAAATTAATGGGCAGATTGCCTATGAGTTTCTGCGCCCCCCTTGCACTTCCCCTTTTCTTGTCACCGAGCATGAACATCTCCTGCATGGCCTTCTCGTGACAAAAACGCAGTATGTCGTGAAGGGTCCTGCAACTTTCCGGTATAAATTCGGGACTCTCATGGTTTATGAGATTGAGAGGCGAGATGAAGCTCATGATGGATTTCATCTTTCGAATGAACGGGCTGTTCTTCCGCATCTCGTGAAGGGGAGGGCACAGAGTCTTTTTGAGAAGGTCCTGTATCACCCCCTCATACACTGACAGTCTGTCTGCATCTACCGTTATGGGCCTGCCTGATTCGATTACAGAACAGGCATCCCTTACACCGGACAGAAACGGGATACCAGCCTCTCTCGCCACTGTGGCAGCATGGCTGGCAGAGACTGCCTCCTCACTTACAATGGCAGAAATACGACTGAATATAGAGGCGTATGAAGGGGGTATATTCCTAGCCACAAGCACTGCCCCATCCGGCACCTCAGAGAGATGGGCCCGGCCAGTTATTACATAGGCAGGACCTGCGCCTGCGCCTGGCGAGGCAGTGACACCGCCTCTTAGGAGTGGCATTATATCCACCCCGGAACTCTCCTCAACCTGGACCTTGCTGTTAATTATTGCAACCAGCGGCCTTGTCTGCAGGCACATGAGGCCCTGGCCTGCATCCTTGCACCACTCCATGTCCTGAGGGATATTGAACCAGGCTTCTGCCTTCATGCCCCAATCTGCAAGTTGCATGGCATCCTGATCATCAATTGCGAACATCTCCTGTTCCTCTGCAGGCACTGGTACCCTCGTGGTGTCTCCCTGATCGGAACAGACCAGTTTCACATGTTTTCTGCCCAGCTTCTTCCCAATGATCTTTCGAGGTGCATCCCTGCTAATACAGATCACGTCAGGGGAGACCTCTCCATCCACAGCAGCCTCTCCTAATCCCAGCACCGCGTGTATCTCAACACACTGCCTGTTGGAAGGACCCATGGTGTAGATTATGCCGGCAGCATCCGGTCTTACCATCTCCTGAACAACAACGGCCATAGGGGTCTCCACATCTATCATGCCGTGCATGATCCTGTAGCAGATTGCAGAGGAAGAGTACTTGCTGGCAAGCACATCACGATAGGCATGTAGGATACCTTCTGTGGAGACATTGAGACGGGTGAGATACTGACCTGCAAAACTATTCTCTGAATCCTCGGCCACAGCACTGCTTCTCACGGACCAGAATCCTATCTCTCCGGAGTCTCTCTGAAGCCTATCCACCTCCTGTTCCACTGACCTGCGTATGTCCGGGGGTATTTCTGCAGAGCCTATGAGTCTCATCAACGCGCCGGAATACTCTTCCAAGGTCTCCGGTTCTGTGAGATCGATCTCGCTTAACAGAGATGCTACCTTCTGGTTCAGATTGTTATACTCAAGAAAGTAATAGAAGGCATTGGTAGTGATTATGAAAAATCGTGGGACCGGAAGCCCCATCTTATCAGAAAGGATCATCAGGTTGGCACCTTTGCCACCTGTGATCTCTGTAAGTGCGCTGGTGTCTTCCAATGCCTGCCACGCAGACACGGTAAAGGGGGGGGAAAAATCATAATCAGGAGGGGCCAGCATGAACCTGATATAAAAGTTGATCTTCCTGTAATAATCCTTGAGGGTCACGTACTCCATTGGTGACATGATCTCCAAGTCATTGACCATGTCACCCACTGCATCACTCATGGCAGTGGCAAGCCGGCATACACGAGCAAAATCGCACAACCTCCTTCCATAATAGATTTCCTCAAGCTCTGCCATGAACTCATGGGCCTCATGATCCTTATGCAGTAGATCCTTGAAGGCCTCATACTTTTCCCGCAAGAGGGTGCCTGGTGCTACTACCTGATAGGTCCAGTGTTTGAAGAGTGTGTTGAGCAGCATGCGGATTCCTCCCTCACCAGTAAGGTCATGCACGCCATTTTAATGAGGAGTAACGGAGTAGCTGACTTACTTAAAAAGGATTCAGTGGTGCCTAAACACTATTACAGGTATTATGCGTGGCCTTTCATGAAATCTCATCATACCCGTAATACCAGCAGGACCCATGTGAACTGTCAGATCCTGCGTTCTGCAGGGGAGCATTCCATGTTTATCCCACACCACTGATAGCCAAGGTTAATAGATATTTTAATCCTATTACCGAAAAAAGGACAGGGGCTATATCCCTGTCCCTGTCATGTCATCAGCAAGGCAAACTCTTCCGCATGCTCAAACGCCGTATCGATCATCTCTGAAATGGCTCCCTCTTCAAGGTCCAGGTTGTTTACCAGTATCTCCCTGGTATGTTCCTTGACCGTACTTTCACCCTGCAGATTTTCGTAACGGATATGGGATACAAGCTTTATGGCAGGTTCTATGCTGACCTCGTCCCTTTCGGTATGGTGGTAAAGGATGGCATTTATCAGATACTCAGGTAGATTCCACTCCTGAGCCATAAGGGCACCTATAGATTGGTGATCATAACCTATTGTACCCAGTTCCAGATGATCAAGGCGCGCCTCATAGTCGTTGTTCCACTGATCCAGGGTGTCACAGTAATCATTCTTCCTGCAGTTTATGATCACCGGAATGGCCATATCCTGCAACAAACCGGATGTGAACGCCTCATTCCTCGTGGTGGGATGAAGATAGGCAGCCACTGCATCGGCAAGACAGGCCCGTCTCGCAGAGGCTAACCAGAAGGAACGCATATTTATACAATCGTAATCTATCTGAGGAATTGACTTGCGCACCCCGAGTGGCAAAATCAGTGTCTCTAATCTCGAACGGCCAAGGAGCATTATGGCGTGTTGGATGTTTGAAATTTTCTTGGTAAGGCCAAATGCTGCTGAATTAACGGTCTTAAGCACCATAATATGCATGCCAGGATCTGCCTTTATGGTATCAGCTATTGATACCATGGATTCATCCGGATCCTGAAGCATATTCAGGACTTTCATGACATTTGCAGGAAATGAGGGCAACTCATAACCCTGCAGCAAATCCCGTATCTCTTTGCGTGGATTTCTGGAACGTCTTCTGAAAAATTTAAACATACCGTCTGAATAGTCTGTGACCTACCCCGTGCAATCCCCAGTCCGTATTCTCCCTGAAATAAGAAATTCTATTCGGGAGCAAGGCGATAGGAGATGAAAAAAACGGGGTGTAACAGGCACAGATGAGCATTTTTTACCCACAGGCAGTATAACCATCGGGCAAAAAGGCCATTTGTGAATGGACACCGGTCAGGGTAACGCACCATTGTACATTGATCAGATTGATCAGTTGGTTGCTGTTTTAAAAACATCATACCATTTTCCTGACATCTTCCAACAAACCTGTCCTGCCAAATTTGACAATTGCCAGGAATTAGGTCAAAAGATATGTTTCTAATCGGCTCTGCGTGCCATCTTGTTACTGAGGATGGAAAGAAGCCCGCCAAGCATCATGTAGCCGATTATCACTTCAGCCATGGCAGCTATCTCTCCGGCAGCAGTCGAAGGGCGTATATCCCCATATCCAAGCGTGGTAAATGTGACTACACTAAAGTATAATGCAGATATAGGGGTAGGATAAGTACCATAATCAATGCCAACTATGGTGTAAACCCAGGCAAAGAAAAGAGTGAATATGATTATCCATACACACCAGAGGGCCATACTCCTACCACAATCACTGGTTACCTTCCATATGTAATAGAGCATGGAGTTGATCCTGTTCCTCTGCCTGAACTCCTTCAGGTAGTTCTGGTCCTTTACAAAACGGCGCATTAGGTATGCGCCTGCAAAGTTTATGTCCCTTATATCAGTACCAATCCATTGGGCCCTACGGTAACCCCTAATCTGCCTCAGACGTGCGTCCCTCAGGTCAGCGTTATTGAAAATGCACCCTGCCACTGTACACAGGGACATATCAGCCCCCTGGAGATCTGCCTCAGTAAAATCTGTCTCAGACAGGTCCGCCTCCCTGAAACGTGACCGCTTCATGTTGGAACATCTGAAGTCAGCGTGTTTAATCACTGCCCTGCTGAAACTGCACAGCTCAAGATGCCCCCTGAAACAGACGGCATTTTCTATATGGGCCATACCAAAACAGGCACGAACCGCCCTTATTTCATCAAGGTTGGCAGCAGTAAGGTTGGCCCCTGTGAGATTGGCCCTCCTGAGATTTGCTCCCTGAAGCATGGCACCTGTAAGATCAGAATTGAAAAGTTGTGCATGAGCGAGATTTGCGTCAGTAAAATTCACATTGGACAGGTCCATGTTTGACAGATCCAGCCTGCTCAGGTCTTCGCCTGCAAACGACATGCCCCTCAGACTAACAGGTTTTTTTGAGGCAGGTACACGGCCTTCAAATATATCACGCAACAGTTTGATCGCTTCTTTGGATGTCATGGTTCTTCCTCAGCACCGAGCATTGGAGGAATGAGATAATTTTTACCTTAGTACATGAAATTCCTATTGAAAATCAACAGGCCATCTCCCTGACAAAGGGATTGACACTTTGCTTTTCGGCATTACTTTATCTGTTGTTAAGCTGCGCCAGTCTCAAAACTCTAATGCATACCTACTGAGTCTTTACCATCTATCAGAGGCCTATCAGCGGCAGGATTGGAATTTTCCAGAAAACAAAAAATTTTTGAATCTTTACTTGATTTTTCTTGTTCCATAAAATAGAATTAAGTGTTTCGCCGCATATCAATTTTAGGAGGAGAGATATGCAGTACTGTATTTCAAGTGCGGCTCATTCAGCTACACGCCATTCTCACCACTGGCGTTGCCACCAAGACTGCACCTTGAAACAGCGACATCCTACTGCTGACATCTACAGCTACAGCATGACCGGTCCGAGAGAAATTTCAGGCTTTCGTCTGCTGCTAAGGCTGTCGGATCCCAGCAGGGCAGGGTAGACAGGTGCGATTTACTTGATCTGCTCATTAGAGACGGGCAGCCCAAAAGGCTGCCTATGGCAAGGGGTTTACAGGACCTAACAGGCCATGGGACAGATCGAGTCCAAGGAAGAGCTGGCTGAACCGGAGATTTTCAAATCCCATTTTCAGAATTTCATGACAGGGGCAAGTCAGTAGTACAGGAAAACTTGACAGGCACAAGTTAAGGAAACTGCCTTACTGCCATGTGCAACAACTAATGCATAGGCCGGGTGATTGGGTGTTGTGTGCCGTGGTTTCCAAGTAGGGTATCCATACCATGGGCTGGTCAGGCTGATCGCATGTCATGCCCCAGCCACCCCGGTGGTTTTCCCTGTACTTGAGGGCTTCTTAATGGAGTTTCTGAAATAGATCATCACTACAACAGAGACTGAAAATGCCGAACAAAGTTATGACCAACGAAAGTGAACATCCAGCAGGAGGCTATATGGACCGCCTGCTCAAGGCAGGCCAGAAGGGAACTCTGACTTATGATGTTCTTAATGACCTTATCCCAGACAACATCAAGGACCCGGAAAAACTGGAGGAGATTTTTGATCTTCTGTGCAGCAACAACATAGAGGTTCTGTCAGAAGAGGCGGTTTCCCAAACCACCGAAACCAAATCCGACATTGAGGAGGTCATGGAACCTCCCCTGCTTGATGGTGTAGAAAAGACTGTCCACATCTCTGTTGAGATACCAGAGGTGGAACAGAAATTTGAGCAGAAGCCTGACAAGAAGCAGGCGGTTGTCATTGATTCAGGGGGGTACACCGATTCCGAAGAGATCACCACCACCTATCTCCGGGAGATGGGACGGTACGAGCTTCTCACTCCTGAAAAGGAGGAGAGGCTAAGCCGCACCATAAGAGACGGATTTAATGGGATCATTGACTCTGTCATGTCGCATCCAAGCAAGATAGAGGAACTTGAGAAGCTCAGGGAACAGATCGCCATATGGCGGCGCAGAGATCCGTCTCTCAAACCCAAAAAACAGCAACTCAACCACTTGGTAGTCACCATTTACAAGATTGCAGACATCTACAGACAGGATGTATCCATACAGCACCTGAAGAGTGAGGTCAAACGGCATCAGAAGCAGATTGAGCGAGCAAAGGATGAGATGATAAACGCAAATCTGCGGCTCGTTGTCAGCATAGCAAAACGGTACATGCACCAGGGGCTCTCTCTGGCAGACCTGATCCAGGAGGGAAACCTTGGCCTTATGAGGGCGGTTTTCCGGTTTGACTACACAAAGGGTAACAAATTTTCCACCTATGCAAGCTGGTGGATACGTCAGGCCATTACAAGGGCCATTTTGGACAAGACCAGGACCATCAGATTGCCTGTCCACTTCCTTGAGCTCAGGAGTCAGTTCTTCAAGGCATTCTACGCAATGCTCAAGGAACTGGGGCGGGAACCTACCCCACTTGAGATATCAGAACGCACTGGTCTTCCCATGGAAAAGATACTCTCCATCCTGGAGGCATCGAGAGAGCCGGTCTCCCTGGAGACCCCGGTGGGAGACGAGGACAGCACCCTTGGTGACTTCATCGAGAACAAGGAGGCTGTCTCGCCCTATGAGACGGTAAAGGACAGGGAACTTACAGAGCGAATCAAAAGCATCCTCGCCACCCTAAGTCCCAGGGAGGAGAAAATCATCCGTCTGAGGTTCGGTATAGGTGAAGACAGCGAGTACACCCTTGAAGAGATTGGAAAACGTTTCAATGTCTCAAGGGAGCGTATAAGGCAGATTGAGAAAAAGGCATTAAACAGGCTCAGGCATTCAAGCAGACGTGACCGGCTTAAATATTTTCTCGATTAGCTGCTTTTGGTGGTGCAGGATATCCCTTTCCTGCAACACTGATTCCCACGCCATCTGACCTTTCGTCAGTTTTTTCAGTCTGGCCATACATTTTTTATGGCAGTGAGGGCATCAGCCCTCACTGCCATTTTAGAACACTTTCAACCCCAAACCAATAAGAGCACGGAAAGCCCTGGCCCGCCATGAGAGGCAATACGGGCAAGCCTGTGTACAGGAGGTAGTGCATATGAGAACACCCATAATGGCAGCGAACTGGAAGATGCACAAGACAGTATCTGAAACCATGAACTTCCTTGACAGTTTTATGCCAAAGGTGCGAGACCTGCCAGAAAACAGGGAAATTATCATTGCCCCTCCATTTACCGCCCTGGAAACCGTATGCAGGGCCTTTATTGGCAGGAAAAACATCAGCGCTGCCGCCCAGAACATGCACTTTGAAGAAAAAGGGGCCTTTACCGGTGAGATCTCACCTGTAATGCTGTCTGACCTTGGTGTCAAATTTGTAATCCTCGGTCATTCCGAGCGGAGACACATATTTGGAGAACAGGACGACATCATTGCCAAAAAGGTATCTGCGGCACTCTCTCATGACCTCTCCCCCATACTCTGTATCGGAGAGACCCTTGAACAGCGGGAATCTGATGATACTGAGCTGATCCTTGAACGTCAGCTAAGGAATGGCCTGTCCCTTGTTAAAGAATCAGATATGGAAAGTGTAGTAGTGGCATATGAGCCAGTATGGGCCATTGGTACCGGCAAGACAGCCAGACCCGACCAGGCCCAGGAAGCCCACCAGTTCATCAGGTCATGGATTGAAGA
>Ga0256914_1001262_pt1 | contig 23504 bp, 23 predicted proteins | sample HulkmetaG_FD_191571 | JGI IMG/M metagenome (GOLD analysis project Ga0256914, IMG submission 191571) | Hydrothermal chimney microbial communities from Main Endeavour vent field at the Juan de Fuca Ridge, Pacific Ocean - Hulk | ecosystem: Environmental > Aquatic > Marine > Hydrothermal vents ... | reverse complement strand
ATCTCCTGTATATAGATCCTCAAAAAGATGTGCTATAACTTCTGTATCTGTTTCCGATCTGAATCTGTAGCCTTTTCTTATCAGTTCTTCTTTAAGCTCAATGTAGTTTTCTATTATTCCGTTATGTACAATTGATATTGTTCCCTTCTGACTTGTGTGGGGGTGGGCGTTTTCAATGGTCGGACTGCCGTGGGTCGCCCATCTTACGTGACCAAGGGCTGTATGACCTTCTATTTTTTTGTTCCACAGGTGTTCCTGAAGGTCTTTTATCTTACCCACCTGTTTCTCAACTATTATCTTATCGCCTGTTTTGTCTATAACCGCTATTCCTGCAGAGTCATATCCTCTGTACTCAAGCCTTTGAAGTCCATAGAGTAGAACAGGGACTGCATTTCTTTCTCCAATATACCCAATAATTCCACACATTATTTTCTCCTTTGGAAGTCAGTATCTGTTTTATAATTTTACTTTATTTTACTGCTGGTTTATACAAAGGTATGTAGCTGTGCTAAATTTGATAAAATAGTAGCAAAAATAAGCGGTTAAGTCAGTTTTTTAAAGAATATTTTGTAAATGAGATAGGGATGGTGAAACTTACAGGAAAAGAAGAGCTTGTTAAAATCATAAAAGACAGGATAGAAAAAGAAGGAGCTATATCTTTCAGGGATTTTATGGATATAGCACTTTATTATCCTGAACTGGGTTATTATACATCACCTAAGGCAAAGATAGGAGGGTATGGAGATTTTTTTACAGCCTCTGAGCTTGATAGAGCATTTGGAGAGCTTCTTGGGAAACAGTTTGTTGAGATATTTGAAAAATTGGGAGAAAAACCTTTCCAGATAGTTGAGATAGGAGCAGGAAAAGGTTATTTGGCTTACGATATACTTAAATTTTTAAAAGAAAGTTATCCTGAAATTTACAAAAACTCTGAGTATATCATTATAGAAAAATCTCCCTATCATGTTCAGATCCAGAAAGAGATACTTAAGGAATTTAACATAGTTAGATGGATTCAGGACATTATAGATTTTGAGGACAGTTCTATTGCAGGAGTTATTTTTTCAAACGAGCTTTTTGATTCCTTTCCTGTTCACCTGATAAGGAAAATAAATGGGAATATATATGAGGTTTATATAACCTTAGATAAGGAAGATAATGTTAAAGAGGTATTAAAAGAACCTGTTGAGGATATATTTAGATATTTAATGGAGTTGGGTATAAATATTCCTGAAGGTATGACAACAGAGATAAATCTTGACGCAGCCGAGTATATCCAGAAAATAGGAAAAAAACTGAAAAAAGGCTATGTGATAACAATAGACTATGGATATCCATCAGCAGAGCTTTATAAATATTACAGAATGAGAGGAACATTACTCTGTTATTACAAACATAGATACTCCGAAAATTATTACGAAAATGTAGGTCTTCAAGATATAACCTCCCATGTTAACTTCTCAGCACTTAATTATTACGGGAGATTAGCAGGACTTGAACTTACAGGTTTTACAGATCAGGCACATTTTCTCACAAACTTAGGTCTTATGGATATATTTGCACAGCTTCAAGAAAAAGGAGATTATGAATCCTATGAAAGGTTAAACAGGCTGAAAACTCTTGTTCTACCGAAAGGAATGGGTGAAAAATTCAGGGTTCTGGTACAGCATAAAAATATTGACATTCCTTTATTGAAAGGTCTTGAGATACTTCCGTACCAGAACGAGAGATACAAACTTTAGGAAGGTGCTGTAATGGTTGAGGTTTTTGTTCTTTCAGCGATAGTTCTCGTGGCAGGGAGTTTTTCATTCTGGTATTCATCCAAACTTTCCCTTTTTAAAAGACCTTCTTTCAAGTACTCTTTCCTTGTTACGCTTTTTGCTTATGTAGGCATAGGAGCAACAAGAGCATTGCTTAAGTTTGTTTTTCCGGATTTTAAAGGAATATCTGCATTTGGTATATCAATACTTGTCGGGCTTTTGATACAGATTTTTATAGCAAGGATTACATTCCAGGAAAGCTGGATAAGAACTATAATTACCGTTTTTTTTGCAGCTCTTGTGACTGTTATAATAGTTATACCCCTTGTTGTTTCAGCAGGATTTTTAACGGCGTATTTAAATCCGCCGCAACCAAATAATTGATATATAATCTTTTTTGCTCCTTGAGATTTCCTGCAAAAGATATAAAATATAGCGGGAATATATAGAAGGTGATGAAAAATGATAGCAGAGTTTAAAGAGAAGTTAGAACAGCTTGAGAATAAGTTTAATACTATAAAAGAGATAATGAATCCTGAAATTTTAAGGGAAGAACTTTTTAAACTTGATCAGGAGATGGGAAAACCTGACTTCTGGAATGATACAAAAAGGGCACAGGAAGTATCCTCAAAAAGAAACGCACTTGCGAATAAACTTCAGGAGATAGAAGAGCTTGAGAAAAAGATCTCAGATATTAAAGAGTTTATTGATCTCCTTGAGATGGATTACGATCAGGAAACTGAAGAAGAGATTAAAAGGGATATAGAAATTCTTGAAAAAGAGCTTTCTAAACTTGAGACTGCAAGTCTGCTTTCTGAAGAATACGATATGAAGAATGCTATAGTCACCCTTCAGGCTGGATCAGGCGGAGTTGAAGCGTGCGACTGGACAGAGATGCTTCTGAGAATGTATCTCAGATGGGCAGAGAGAAATGGTTTTGATATAGAGATGGTTGATTATCAGCCAGATGATGTTGCAGGTATTAAAAGCGCAACATTTATAGTTAAAGGAGCTTATGCTTACGGTTATCTAAAAGGAGAACAGGGTGTTCACAGGCTTGTTAGAATATCACCGTTTGACGCAAACAAGAGAAGACATACATCTTTTTCAGCCGTATCTGTAGTTCCAGAGATAGGAGATGAGGTTAAGGTTGAGATTAAAGAAGAAGATTTAAGAATAGATACATTCAGAGCATCAGGTGCAGGGGGTCAGCATGTTAATACAACAGATTCCGCTGTAAGGATAGTTCATATACCTACAGGTATAACAGTATCATGTCAGAGTGAGAGATCCCAGATACAGAACAGGGCTAAGGCAATGCAGATGCTAAAAGCAAAACTTTACCAGTACGAACTTGAAAAACAGAGGGAAAAACAGAAAGAACTTGAAGGTGAGAAAAAGGATATATCATGGGGCAGTCAGATCAGATCTTATGTATTCCAGCCTTACCAGATGGTTAAAGATCTCAGAACAGGTTATGAGACAGGGAATATTCAGGCTGTTATGGATGGAGATATAGATCCGTTTATTGAAAGTTATCTTAAGTGGCGTGCTTCTGAAAAACAGCAGAATTAATCATGAGAGATAAATTTACAATAACAATTCATGATGTAAATGGTGTCAAACAATACACATTAAAACAGTTTGTCAAAAAATTTTTTATATACTTTTCAGCCTTTCTTTTTGTCTTTATACTTTTTAGTTCTGGAGTGATTCTGTATTTATATTACCAGGTAAGCGAGCTTGATAGGAAAAAGCAGGAACTTATGAAGAAAAATCGTCAGCTTATACTTGAAAATATTGATCTTAAGCTGAATATTGACAGAAAAACAGCCGAACTTAAACAGCTTTCGGTTAAACTGGAAAATATAGAAGAGATGATAGGATTGAAGCCAGAGGAAGATACAGGTTTATCAGATAGGATAGTAAAAGTATCTCTAACAACATCACAGATATATTTCCTTTTTAAAAATGTTCCAAACGGATCGCCCCTCAGGGAAACGATTGTTACAAGCAGATTTGGCTACAGGAGGCATCCTGTAAATGGAGAGAGAGATTTTCATCCGGGCGTAGATCTTAGGGCTAAAATAGGAACGCCTGTTTATGCTACGGCAAATGGTATCGTTGAATATGCAGGAAAAAAAGGTAATTATGGAAAACTTATTATTGTTCAACATAACTACGGGTTTAAAACACTTTACGGACATCTCAGCAAAATAAATGTAAAGACAGGACAGTTTATTGAGAAAGGACAGCTTATTGGATATACAGGCAGAACAGGTCTTATAAATGGTCCCCACCTTCATTATGAGATAAGATACTTGCAAAGACCTTTGAATCCTGTCAACTTTATAAAATGGAAAAAGCTGGACTACAAAAAAATTTTTGAAAAGGAGAGGCATGTAAAATGGGAATCTTTAATAAAGGCGATAACGAGAGATTACCAGTTGGCAGTTCTAAGACAACTATAATAAGTGAAGGCTCCCAGATAAAAGGAGAGCTTAAGTTCTCAGGATCAGTTCATATTGACGGTTTTGTTGATGGAAGTATATTCTGCGAGGCTGTTGTTACAGTAGGTAAAAGCGGAAAGGTAAAGGGATTTATATCCGCTGATAAGATAATAGTGAAGGGTTTTATTGACGGTAATGCAGAATGCAATGTTATAGAGATTCTTGAGGGAGGAAAGTTTACAGGGGAGATTCAGTACAATCAAATAATGATAGAACCGAAAGGTGTGTTTGAAGGTTCCTTAAAGATAAGAGGTGGAAAAATAAAGAAGATAGACGACAGAAAGGAGGATGTAAAGCAGAAAAATGAAGCAGTCCAGTAGTATTATAGTTCTTCTTTCAGGAGGAATGGACAGTGCCTCACTTCTATGGCTGTCAAAAAAAGAGTTTAAAAAAGTTTATGCTGTCTCCTTTTACTATGGACAGAGACATAAGATAGAGCTTGAGTTTGCAAAAAAACTTGCTGATGAAGTAGGTGTTGAAAATCATTTTATAGCTGAGATACCTCATCTTAAAGAAATAAAAGGTTCAGCATTAACAGATATCTCTGTAGAAATACCTTCAGAGGATTACCCTGAAGAACCTCCTATAACAACAGTTCCTATGAGAAATCTAAACTTTCTCTCTATAGCAGCATCTTTTGCTGATATTTACGAGATAGAGAATATAGGAATAGCCGTACACTCTGTTGACAGTCCATATCCGGACTGTAGAGCTGAGTTTGTTTCTTCTGCTGAAGCTGCTATAAATGCATCATCTATTATGGTTGCAAAAAAGAAAAACAGGATTACAGTTTATACACCATTCTTAGGTATGACAAAAACGGATGTTCTAAGGATAGGTCTGGAGCTTGGCGTTCCCTATGAGAAAACATACTCGTGCTATAGAGGAACAGTTCCTCCCTGCGGCGAATGTGCAACATGCAGGCAGAGGATGGAAGCTTTCCGATCCTTGGGACTTGAAGATCCGTGGTTCAAAAAAGAGAGGTAAATATGGGAGAAAAAAGGGTTAGAAAGATTGTAATAGTAGAGTCTCCGAAAAAAGCAAGGGAAATACAGAGATTTCTTGGTAAGGATTTTTCTGTTAAGGCAACAATAGGTCATTTTAAAGATCTTCCTGAAAGGGAGATGGGTGTAGATCTGAAAACATTTAAGCCAAAATTTGTTATTAAATCTAAAAACCACAGAAAAATGCTTTCAGAGGTTAAAAAGCTTGCTGAAAACGCAGAGGTTTATATAGCGACAGATCCTGATAGAGAAGGTTATGCTATTGGATATTTTATGTATGAGGAACTGAGAAAAAAAGCAAAGGATATAAAAAGAGCTGAGTTCCATGAGATAACGGAAAAGCATGTTAAAGATATAATAAAAAAAGCTCCTAAGTTTGAACAGACAAATTTTGGACTGTTTGACGCTTTTCTTGGAAGAAGGATTGGAGACAGGATAGTTGGCTATACGCTCTCACCAATAGCATCAAAAGAGATAGGAGGAAGGTTTTCCGTTGGAAGGGTTCAATCCCCGGCTGTGAGACTTATAGTAGAAAGGGAAAGGGAAATACAACTGTTTAAGCCGACACCATACTATGTCATTACAGTTTTGCTCAGAAAAGAAAACACCCGATTTCTTTCATATCATGAGAAACAGCGTCTTGAGGATAAAAATTTAGCAAACAAAATATTTGAAAGTATAAAGGATAAAAATAAGGCTGTTGTAAAAGATATTAAGAAAAAAGAGGTGAAACAGTCGCCAAAACCTCCTTTCACTACATCATCACTTCAGCAGACTGCAAACTCACAGCTTAGGTTTGCTCCTGAGAAAACCATGTTGCTTGCTCAGGATCTGTTTGAAAATGGACTTATAACATACCATAGAACAGACAGTGTAAGGATTTCAAAGGAAGCGTTAACAAATATAAGAAAATTTATTGAGAAAAGTTTTGGAAAAGATTATCTACCTGCAAAAACAAGAGTATATAAATCAAAAAACACGCAGGCAGATGCTCACGAAGCTATAAGAATAACAAATTTTGTTGATTTAGAAGGTCAGAAAAAATTGGTCCAGGAAAAAGGTTTGACAGAAGATCATTTTAAACTTCTGAAACTTATATATCAGAGAACAGTAGCAAGCCAGATGAAGGATGCAGTTTACGACAGAACAACCGCCCTTTTTGATATAGGAGGTTATACATTCAAAACAACAGGCTCTGTCCTCAAGTTTGACGGCTACAAGAAGGTTTACAATATAGAAGATAAGGAAGAGGCTCAGAAACTGCCAGAACTGGAAAAGGGAGAGACAATAGATAAGATAGATCAGAGTCTTGAGGAGAAATGGACAAAACCGCCAGGAAGATATACAGAAGGAAGTCTTGTGAGAAAGCTTGAAGAACTTGGTATAGGAAGACCTTCAACCTATGCAACCATTATAAAGACTATAAAGGAAAGAGGATATGTTGTTAAAGAAGGAGGATCTCTCAGACCTACTGAATCTGCTTATCATCTTATAGATTACCTGAACGGGAAGTACAACTGGGTTATAGATTATGACTTTACAAGGAGAATGGAAGAGTTTTTAGATGCTGTTGAAGAAAATAAAAAAGACTGGAAAGAGTTTGTTGGAGAACTTTACAGGAAATCTGTAGAAGGGGCAAAAAACGTTGTAAGCAAGAAGATGAGAGATTATGCTCTTGATCTTGCCGAGAAACACGGTAAAGATATATCAGACATAATTGATAATCCTGAGAAGCTTAAAGAGTTTATAGACGCACACAAAGATACAAAACCTTCAGAGAAGCAGATAGCCTATGCAAGATCACTTGCTGAAAAAACAGGGCTGGAACTTTCTGAAGATATTCTGGAAGATAAAGAAAAGATTAAAAGATGGATAAATAAAGCAAAAAAAGAGGCTATGAAAAGCTACAAACTTTCAGAAAAACAGAAGGCTGTTCTTATAAAAAACGGTAAAGAAGATCTTATAGATAAGCCTGAAAAAGCTTTAAAGTGGCTTGAGACGTACTTTAGGAAAAGAAGAAAAAAATAAAAAGGCGGGTCTTTTGTGACCCGCAGGAAATGGAGGGGGAGGGAGGGGGATGCTAACTGAAGTTGTTAATAATTTATGGTAAAAGTTATTTATTTAAAATGATTTTTATCATATATGCTACAGATGTTAGAATTATTATCGGAATAAAAAAATTTTTTATGAGGTCTGGAAATGATAGATAAAGATACTGTTGAAAAGGTTGCACAACTTGCAAAATTAAGACTTACGGAAGAAGAAGTGGAAATTTTTTCAAAACAGCTCTCAGATATCCTTGATTTTATTGAAAAGCTGGAAGAACTTGACACAGAGAATATATTACCTTTTTATGAGATGGTTGAGAGGGAAGCTCCCTTTAGGGAAGATATACCTGAGAAAGGTTTAACAAATGATGACGCCCTTAAAAATGCACCTCAAAGTGAGGATGGATTTTTTGTTGTACCGAGGGTGGTTTCTGCCGAATAAATAATGATGGAGGATATTTATAAATGAGTGAAGTTTTAGATCAAAAAGAACTTGAAGCCAAAAAAAAGGCGCTTGAAAGTGCCCTTGCCCAGATAGAGAAAAAGTTTGGTAAAGGATCAATTATGACCCTCAGTTCCGAAGCTGAGAAATCTGTTGATGTTATACCATCTGGATCTTTAACGCTTGATATAGCTACAGGCATTGGAGGTGTTCCTAAGGGAAGGGTTGTTGAGATATATGGACCTGAGTCTTCAGGGAAAACAACGCTCACACTTCATATTATTGCAGAAGCACAGAAAAAGGGAGGGAAAGCCGTATTTATAGATGCAGAACATGCATTTGATCCAAAGTATGCAAAAGCTATAGGCGTAAATCTTGAGGATCTTATAATATCCCAGCCAGATTATGGAGAGCAAGCTCTGGAGATAGCTGAAACACTTATAAGAAGCGGTGTTATTGATGTGATAATAATAGATTCTGTTGCGGCACTTGTTCCAAAGGCTGAGCTTGAAGGAGATATAGAGGACAGCAATGTAGGTCTCCATGCAAGGCTTATGTCAAAAGCTATGAGAGTTCTAAAAGGAGCTGTTAACAAATCAAATACATCTCTTATACTGATCAATCAGATCAGAGAAAAAGTTGGTGTTATGTTTGGAAATCCTGAAACAACTACAGGAGGTAGGGCTATAAAGTTCTTTTCAGATATGAGGCTTGAAGTTAGAAAGAAAGATATAAAAGATTCAGGAGAAAAGGTGGGAAGCAGGGTTAAAGTAAAGGTTGTTAAAAATAAGCTCGCACCTCCTTTCAAAGAGGCTGAGTTTGATGTTATATATGGAGAAGGAATATCTAAGGAAGGAGAGCTATTAGACCTTGGAGAAGAGATAGGGGTTATAAAGAAAAGTGGATCGTGGTATTCCTACGGCAGTTCAAAGATAGGACAGGGCAGGGAAAAGGCGAGAGAGTTTTTAAAACAGAATCCTGAGATAGCCCAGGAAATAGAAAGCAGGATAAGGGAGGAGCTTTTGAAAATCTCCCCGTAATATATAAAAGAAGGGAGGAGCTTTATGAATATTGACGAGATTTTGACAAATGCCGTAGAGGTGGGAGCTTCCGATATACATTTAAAGGTGGGACTTCCACCTGTCGCAAGGGTAAACAGGGAACTTCAGTATCTTGATAAGTATGAAAGATTAAAAGAAGAAGATATTGTTAAATTTATAGGAAGGGTTGTAAAAACAGAGAGAAAAAGGTCAGAGCTTATTAAAAATGGAGAACTTGATATATCTTACTCTATACCGGGATTAAGTAGATTCAGGGTCAATATATATAAGCAGAGAGGCACTTACGCATTTGCTTTTAGGGTCTTAAAAACAGATATACCTACAATAGAGGTTTTGAACCTTCCCCTTAAGCTCAAAGATATAGCAATGGAAGCGAGAGGTCTTGTCCTTGTAACGGGACCTACAGGTTCAGGTAAATCTACAACCCTCGCTGCTATGATAGATTATAGAAATGAGAGAAGGAGGGATGTTGTCGTTACTATTGAGGATCCTATAGAGTATATATTCAGGGATAAGCAGTGCTATATAGTACAGAGGGAGATAGGTCTGGATACTAATGATTTCTCAACAGCGTTAAGAGCAGCGTTAAGGGAAGATCCTGATGTTATTATGGTAGGTGAGATGAGGGATATAGAAACTATAGAAACGGCTCTCAGAGCAGCAGAGACCGGACACCTTGTTTTTTCCACACTTCACACACAGGATGCAAAGGAAACAATAAACAGAATTATTGATATGTTTCCCCTTGAAGCCCAGAATCATATAAGGCTTCTCCTTGCAACTACACTTAGAGCTGTCATATCACAGAGACTTATACCAAGGAAAGACGGTAAGGGTATTGTTCCTGCTGTTGAGATTCTTATAAATACAGGCGCTATATACGACGCTATTATAGATCCAGACAAATTTGAGGATATAACAGAACTTATGGAAAAAGGAAGATCACAGTATGGAATGCAGACATTTGATCAGGCTATACTTGATCTTTACAATAAAGGCTGGATAACATATGAGGATGCACTGGCATATGCATCTAATCCGGCAGATCTTGAGCTTAAAATAAAAGGTATATCATCAGGAGAGTATGACTCTGGAATGTATGGAATGGGTGGAGATATTGTTTGAAAAAAGAAATAATATCTTATGCTTTTAAACTACTGTCAAAAAGGGATTACTTCTCATCAGAACTTAAAGATAAATTATTGAGAAAAGGCTTTGATCCAGAAGATATAAAAAAGGTTATTGATTATCTTATAAAGGAAAAGTATATAGATGATGCAAAATTAAAGGAAAGGTATATAAGGGTTTTAAAAGAGAAAGGTAAAAGTCCGATCTATATAAAAAGAAAACTGTACTTAAAAGGCGTTGAACCTCCTGATATATCCTATGATGAGGAGTTTGATACAGCTTATAATCTTCTAAAAACAAAGTACAAAAAAGAAAAACAGTTCAATACTGTAGTAAAATTTTTAAAGAATAGAGGTTTTTCTTACTCTATCATTATTGAGGTAGCAAATAAATTTTTAGAAGAGGAAGAATGAAAGTATTAACGGAAAAAGATCTACCGCTGGATGATAATACTGTATGTACCATAGGAAGTTTTGACGGTTTTCATAAAGGACATGTAGAAATACTTAATTTAGTTAAAAAAAGGGCAAAGGAAAAGGGATTTAGATCGGTTGTAGTAACGTTTGATCCTCATCCTAAAAAATTTCTTAATCCTGAGAACGCCCCCTGCCTTATAACCGATATAAATACAAAAATAGATCTATTGAGCAGAAAAAATATAGATTATGTTTATATTATAAAGTTTGATAAAAATTTCCTGAAAAAAACAGCGGATCAGTTTTTGAGTTTTCTTGTTAAAAAGTTAGGATGCAGATATATAATTGTTGGTTACGATTGGCGGTTTGGTTATATGAAGGAGGGGGATATAGAGTATGCAAGGAAAAAAGCCAGAGAGTTTGGTTTTGAGCTGGAAGTTGTTGATCCTATAAAGGAAGATGGTGAAAGGGTGAGCAGTACATTGATAAGATCTCTCCTAAAAGAAGGAAAAATAAAGGAAGCATCAAGATATTTAGGGAGAGACTACTGTATAAAAGGGAAGATTGTAAAAGGCGATGGAAAGGGTAAGGATATAGGATTTCCAACAATAAATATACTGCCTCCAAAGGATCTTTGTCTTAAAAAAGGCGTTTATGCAGGATACGTATCATTTAACTGTGATCAACATCCTGCCGTTATTAATTTTGGATATAGGCCTACTGTAGATGGAAAAAAACTTTTTATAGAAGCTCACCTTATAGAAAAAGATATAAAACCAGAATCAGCTTATGTAAGAATTTTTTTTAAGGATTATATAAGGCCTGAGAAAAAATTTGAGGATCTTGAACAGCTTTCTGACCAGATAAAAAGGGATATAGAAAAAGCCAAAAAGATAGTAGAGGTTCAGGTATGAAAAAGATAATACTCCTGTTCTTCTTTTATATACTGTTTGTTTGGAAGGCATATCCCTCTGTTCAGATAAAAGTTCCTGAAGTTGTTTTTCCAATCGAGATAATAGCTGAAAAGAGGGAAGAATTACCTCCATTAAAACCTCCAGATGTTATAGATTTTAAAGAAGAATTGAAAATAGAAATCTTCACTAAAGATATAAAACCAGTGCCGCCATACACGGTTAATCCTCCTGTTGTTAATATGGAAAAACCTCAGGCTGTTCTCGGTATTCCTGAGAAAAATGCACTTCTTGCAGATAGTATAGAAGCTTTCTTTACGGGGAATTTTATAACAGCAAGGGAAAAACTTGAAAAACTTATAAAAAAGTATCCTGATACGTCATTTTCAGGAACAGCTCATTATCTTCTTGGTCTTATTTACTACAGGATGGAAAATAAGAAAGATTCGTATAAATACTTCAAAGAAGGCTGTTTTCACAAGTATGTTTTCCCTCAGAAGGATGCATCATGTATATCTGCAGCCATATTATCATTTCAGTTGGAGAAAACAGATGAAACAGATCAGCTTCTAAGAAGGATAAAGTATGAGGATATAAACAGTATGTTCCTCCACGCTGTAAATTTTGTTATGAGATCTGATATAAAAGAAGGATATAACCTGTTAAAGGATATAGACTGTACAGATCTTGATATAAATTTTGTCGAGTACTGTCATTATATTAAGGGATACGTTGATTTCAGCAGAAAAAATTATGAAGAGGCAGAAAAGAGTATAAAAAAAGTAAAAGATAAGATATATACAAAACATCTTCTCATTCTTAAAGGTTTTATCTCTCTTGATTCTGGAAATATAAAAAAAGCTGAGGACTTTTTTAATAGATTTCTTGAAGGATATGGAACTGTAGAAAAGATATCTGATTATGTAATATATGGACTGGGAATAGTAGATATAAAAAAAGGAGATCTTAAAGGGGCTTTTGAAAGAGCAGGTTCTTTAGAGCCGCGGAACAGAAAGCTGTCCCAGAATCTTTATATTCAGCTTGCAGATATATACTCTGAAAAGAATGATTTTGAAACAGCTTTTGCACTTTTGCAAAAATCTCTACAGGTATCGAAACTTTACAAGGACTTTCTGAAGAAAAAATTAGCGATAACCGCTTACAACAGAGGAAAGTACGAATATGCATATCTGATAATGAAAGGGATTGATACGCCTGATTTCTATCTTTATACAGGATTTACACTTATGAAAATGGGGAAAATGCCTCTGTCAGCCGATTATTTTGAAAAGGCTGTGGATTATTCCGTTTCTGAAGATATAAAAAGTAAGGCTCTAAAATATTTGACATACATATATCTAAGACTAAATAAAGATCAGAAATTTTTAGAATCTGTAAAAAAGTTGAAGGCTCTTGATCCTGAATACTCAAAAAATATGCTTGGATGGTTTTTCTTTAAAAAAAGAAATTATGCCAAAGCGTATGAAGCATTTACAGATAACTATATGAGGGCTGTCAGTGCATTTAATGCAGGAGATCTTGAAAAAGCACACAGTCTGATAAAGGGGAAAGATGATAGAAGAAGCAGATTTCTGCTTGCATATATTTTTATGAGAAAGGGAGATATTGACAGTGCAAGGAAAATATTAAAAGAGCTTTCCAAAGGGAATGATATAATCGCAGAACAGGCGGGATATCTTTATGCATACTCTTACTTTTCTGAGGGCAAATATCTTGAAGCTGTTAATGCTTTTGGTGAGTATGCTGAAAAATATAAAGATACAGAACTTGGTAATCTTGCAACATTGAGAATGGCAGATAGTTATTACAATGCGGGACAGAAAGAGAAAGCGAGAAAAATATACCAGCAGTTTATAGAGGAACACGCAAACACACCAGAGGCTATAGATGCTGCATATCAGCTTACTGTCCTTGAGATGGAAGAGTCGGGAGCTGATGTTGCCTCTCAGATAGAGAGGTTCATCCAGAAATATCCACAGTATCCATTTGTATCCCTTTTGAAATTACAGCTTGGAGATCTATATACAGAGAAACAGGAGTATGAAAAAGCTGAAAAGATTTATAGAGAACTTATAGAATCTGATATTAAAGAGTCTGAATATGCACTTTTCAAACTTGGATATTTAAAGTATGTGTCAGGTGAGAAAGATCAATCTGTAAGGATACTTACGAAATATATAAAAATCTATCCAAAGGGTGAGTTTAATGTCCAAGCAAAGGAACTTCTTGCAAAGATATTTGAGGAGAAAGGCGATCTTGATAAGGCTATAGCTGTGATGAAAATGCTTCCTGCAACGGATGAAAACAAATTTAAACTTGCGATGCTTTTATACAAGGCGGGAAAATACACAGAAGCAAAGAGTTATTTTGAGGAAATATATACAAGATTTCCAAAATACAGGGCTGATATAGCTTTTTATCTTGGGAAAATACAGTTTGAGAATGGGTATTACCAGAATGCGTTAAGATATCTTGAAGAGGCTTTAAACAGCTCTGATTATAATAATGTTGCTGAAAGCAACTATCTTATTGGTCTTATTTATGAAAAGCTGGAGGATCTTGAAAATGCTTTAAACAATTTTATAAATGTTATATATTTATATCCTGACGCTGAAGAGCAGGTAATAAAGGCAAGATTGAAAGTTGCCGAAATAATGAAAAAGCAGGGAAGAAGATCTGAAGCTTCCTGTATTTTAAAACCTATAGATCAAGACCGGCTGACTGAAGAACAGAAAGAGGTTTTTCAAAATTTAATTAAGAATCTTCCAGAATGTTTTGAATAAAAGGAGGAATGAGCTTGGAATATGTAATACAGATCTTTCAGAAAGGTGGACCTTTAATGTATCCCCTTCTATTTTTAGGTGTTCTTGCAGTTGCTTTTATTATAGAAAGAGCTTTTTCCCTGTCCTTCAAAAGATGTTTTCCTGTAAAAAAGATAGAAGAGATAGATTTTTATCTTAAGGAAGGAAGGGTTCCCGAGGCTTTAACAGTTGCGAAATCTTCAAACAGCGTTGCAACAAGTCTTATAGCAGGAATACTTGAAGCTTTTGTTAAAGGGAGAAGATCTGAAAATGATCTAAGACTTGCTGCTGAAGAAGCTGCAAGAATGGAAATACCTAAGCTTGAAGGATATGTTAATGCGATGGGTGCAATAGCAGCTATAGCTCCTATACTTGGATTTCTTGGAACTGTAACAGGTATGATTCAGGTTTTTGAAGCTTTATCACTTGAAGGACTCAGCAATCCTGAACTTCTTTCAAAAGGTATATCACAGGCTCTTGTAACAACAGCTTTTGGTCTTTCTATAGCAATACCTTCACTTGCCGCTTACTGGTATTTTAAATCAAAGGTTAACTTTCTCGTTACACAGCTTGAGAGTCTTGCAGTTGAGCTTGTATATCAGCTGACCAATATTGATAAAGAAGGAAGAGAGAGATGAACTTCAGAAAGTTCAGCAGGCTTGAGGACAACAGCAATTTTATAGTCGATATGACAGCTCTTGTTGATATAGCTTTTATAATAATACTTTTTCTCGGAATAGTCAGCACACTTGCACCTATATCCTCTATAAATGTAGAGCTTCCAAAAGCAACAACAGAAAAAACATCTGTAGAACCTTTAAAGATAACTGTTGATAAGGATGGAAACTATTACATAAGAAATAAAAAAGTGTCTGAAAAGGATATAGCTGAGTATATAAAAAGCCAGACGAGTAAAACTCTTGTTATAATCGCAGATAGAAGGGTTCAATACGGAAAGGTTGTTAAGGTGATGGATATAGCAAAACAAAACGGAATAGAGGAGATAAATATAGCTACAAGAAGAGGCAGATAAAAAGGATGGGAGAAAAAAAGGAGGATTTTGTAATAGCAGGGAAGATACATGGAACACACGGCATTAAAGGTTATCTTAAGATAGAGATATTCCCACCGAACTTTGATCTTCCTGACGTTGTTTATATAAAAGATAAGGAAGGAAGTTTTGTTCCACTTTATGTTGAACACTTCTCAAAAAAGAAAAATCTTGTAAAGTTCAAGGGTTACGATGATATGGATAAAGCAAAAAAAATAAAACATAGATATTTTTATGTTGAAAGCCACAGACTTCCGCAACTTGATAGAGATCAGTTTTATGAATATCAGCTTCTTGATATGGATGTGGTGTTTAATGGAAAAGTTATAGGAAAAATAATAAAAGTTGACGATAGGCTTCCAACTGCATATCTGATAATAAGATGTGTAGATGATAAAATCAGACACCTTCCTTTTATAAAAGAGTTTGTTAAGGATGTTGATACTAAAAGTAATAAAATTGTTGTTGATCTTCCAGAAGGATGGTTTAATCTTTAAGCTTGAAATTATTAGATTTTGGATAAATTATCACAGTAAAATTTCATAAGGAGGTTGATAAAAATTTTAAAGTTAGAAGTACAGATACCTGTAGAGGCATTTTTTAACGTTGTTGGTAATAAAGATGAAAATATTAAGTTCTTTGAAGAGATATTTGGTATAACCATATTCGCAAGGGGAACAAGCCTTATAGCTGAAGGTTCTCAAGAGGCACTTGACAGATTTGAGGAATTTTTAGAAAGGGTATCATCCTATTTTGAGGTTGGGCATGTGCTGTCTCCTCAGGATGTTAGAGATCTTGCTGTAGGATTTAAGGCTGAAACTGAGATAAAAGAAAAGCCTTATAGAGAAGAAGGGGAAACGATCCTTTTTACACATAGAAAAAAACCTATAATGGCAAAAACTCCTACGCAGAAGCTTTATGTAGAAACAATAAAGAAAAATGATATAACCTTTGGTGTTGGTCCTGCTGGAACGGGAAAAACTTATCTTGCAATGGCAGTAGCTGTTTCTTATCTAAAGCAGAACAGAGTGAACAGGATAATACTTACAAGACCTGCTGTTGAGGCAGGAGAGAAGCTTGGATTTCTCCCTGGAAGTTTAACGGAAAAAGTAGATCCATATCTTAGACCTCTTTATGATGCCCTGTATGAGATGGTTGATGCTGGAAAGATAGCTGATATGCTTGAGAAAAATATTATAGAGATTGCTCCACTTGCATTTATGAGGGGAAGAACATTAAACGATGCATTTATTATTCTTGATGAGGCACAGAATACAACAAAGGAACAGATGAAGATGTTCCTGACGAGAATTGGTTTTGGTTCTAAAGCTGTTATAACAGGAGATGTAACACAGATAGATCTTCCAAAAGTATCCCAGTCAGGTCTTATACAGGCTCTTGATGTTTTAAAGGATGTTAAAGGTATAGGATTTGTTAGATTTACGGAAAAAGATGTTGTGAGACATCCTGTAGTTCAGAGAATTATAAAAGCTTATGATAAATATGAGAAGGAAAAGGAATGAATAGAATTCTTATAAATAAGGAGTTATATGACAGACAGATAACAAAAAAGTTCATAAAAGAATCTGCCGAAAAGATACTTGAATATATGGGAATAGACAAAGCTGAGGTAAGTATAACTCTCACTGATGACAGAACTATACAGAGCATAAATAAGGAATGGAGAGGGAAAAACATGCCGACGGATGTTTTATCTTTCCCTATAGATGAAAAGCCGCCTAAGTACAGATACAGAGTACTTGGAGATATTGTTATTTCACTTCCATATGCTAAGAGACAGTCTGAGGAAATAGGACTTTCTTACAGAGAAGAAGTAATAAGACTGCTTATACATGGTATTCTTCATCTTTTAGGTTACGATCATGAAAGATCAAAAAAAGATGAAGATATAATGTTCAGCCTACAGGATCAGATCTTTGAGAATCTTTCGTCCTACTTTTCTAAAACCACCCATACATAAAGATCTCCTGTTTTCGGATCTATCCATTCATCCATAACTTTTGTATTCTTTAGATACGCCTCTGCTTCCTGTTTTGATAAAGATCTGATCTTTGATCTGTAGTACTGAATTGTTTTTGTATCAATATTTATTTTTTCTGTTGTTACCTCTGTATTAACCAGAAGTTTTATCTGTTTTGTAAGATTTGCCTGTGCTATGGCTACAGCTGTTCTTTTCTGCTGGGGATACCCGCCTCTCGTCTTTTTAGCTATTCCTACAGCTCCAAGGTATCCGTTGTAGTTAGGATTGTAAACCCATATAGGATAACCATTTTTTAATGGATATTTTGTTCTGATATCTCTTTTGGTAGTTTTTATCTCCCTCTTTACAGTTTCAGGTTTTTTCTTTATTTCTTTATCCTCCATAGGAAGCTTGAGCTGTTCAACAGGTTTATCAGCTTCCTCCTCAAGCTCTTCAAAAGCTTTTCTTGCCTTTTCCTGTTGAACTTCATAAGGACTTTGTTTTACAGTTTTTTTTCCTCCACATGAGATTGAGAAAAAGATTAAAAATAAAATAATAAGTGAGTATAAAGGTAATTTTACCATCACAGTATCCTCCCAGGTATTTACTATAATATTAATTCACTTATAATTATAAATAAGTGATATCTTTCATTCTTAATAACATAATATAAAAATATGATGATTTAATAACAAAAGATCAATCTGGGAGGAGCAGATATGAGAATTCAAAAGGCTGCCGTTTTTTGTGTATCTGTTGCTGTGTCTTTATTCCTTGCCTCATGTGTAGGTGGTGTTAAGGAGGTTGATCCCACAGCCTTTCAGATAACGCCACTTGACAGAAAGGTTGAAGAGATTCCTGATGCCTGTAAAGCTGCCTATGAGATGGCGATTCCAAGGGTTGCAGTTGTAGATTTTACAAATAATACAACCTTTGATGCCGCCAAGGTTTTACAGTCTCAAGAAACAGGACAGTATAAAGAGGCGACAGTAGGGGGAGCAGGTGTTGGAGTTGCCCCAGGAGCTATAGGTATAGTTTACGGTGAGGCAACAGCAGGAGATTACCAGAAACAGCTTGAGATGGTTACAAGGGATGTAAACGCAAAACTTGGAGAAAGTGTTGCAGAGGGTGTTACTGCACAGCTTGTTGAGATGGGAGGTACAAAAGTATATACAAGAAGGGATCTCCAGAAAGTAATACAGGAACAGCAGTTTCAGCAGTCTGGTCTTACGGATGTTAACACACTTGTTCAACTTGGAAAGCTTGCCGGTGTTAAGTATATAATTACTGGTTCTGTAAACAATGTTAATCTTAAATGGATATCGGCTGAGTATGCTAAGAAAGGTCTTTCTCAGCATCTTGGTCTTGTCGGTGCTATAGCGGCAGCTGCTATCGAAACACAGGAAGGCTGGAACCTTTCTACAGATCTTACGATAAAGATTATAGATGTTGAGACAGGTGAGGTTGTTCTTGCAAAGAATATTTCTGGGAAGGAAGTTCTTGGGAAAACACCACAGCTAACATTTGACGCTATTATCGGTGGTATAAAAAAAGCAGCTATGAACGCAATAGCCGAAGCCAGAGAGGATCTTTCAAAATATTTCAAGGTAAGAGGCTATATAATACAGACAAGAACATCACCTGATAAGAAATTGAGATATGCTCTTATAAATGTTGGATCTAAAGCAGGTATTCAGCCCGGTCAGGAATTTTACGTTTATACATTCCAGGTTGTTGTTGATCCATTTAAGAAAACTGAAGAGTGTGATATGGTCAAACTTCCTGTTACACTTGAAGTAACCAATCAGATTCAGGATAACAAAGCATGGACTGTTGTAAAAGGAGATGAAAATCAGATAGTAAGGGTTAGAGTTGGTCAGCTTGTTGAAAGAAAACCTATGAAAGAGGGTTTATTCTAAAAAGAGAGGGAAGAGATGAGGGGTTTATTAGGAGTATTTTTATTTATTCTCAGCTGGGCTTATGCTCAGTCTCCTTTTGGTATTTCTGAGAGCTTTATTCCTGGAAGTAAAGTAATATACCAGTTTGATGGTTCAAACTGTCCTGTTGGCGATGTATCCCCTGATTTTGAAATAATATTTAAAAGCTATGACTGTGTTGATTTTAAGGGTGTCAGGTGGATAAGACCTCTTGAGGCTGGAACATTTCTATACAGGTCGCAAGAATTTCCTGAAGAATTTTCTGTAGAGTTTGATTTCTATGCTTTTAAGGAAGGTAAACCTTACGTTAAATTTGCCCTTTACTCTCCTTCTCAAGAAAAGAAGATTAAGAAGAAAGAGCTTTACACATATGATGCTGGAATACTTCTCGGCATTCTTGGTAGTTTTAATGAGGTGGATTTTGGTTTTTCAGATTCGCCTGAAGAACATCATAAGATATACAGTATGTTTAAAAGATCAGTTAAAGAAGGAGAAATACACAGGGTTCAGGTATCTGTAAGGAACAACAGGATAACCGTTTTTATTGACGGAAAAAGGGCGGCAAAGAAGCCTGTTAAGTTTCAGGTAAACCCTGCAGGATTTGGTTTATTTTTTTATAAGATGTTTGGAACAAATGTTCCATACGAAGAGAATCCTGCTTTAATAAGTAATATCAGGATTTCTGCCTATACTGGAGAGGAAGGAAGATCTACAGTCAGCCAAAAAGTAGTTGAAAAGCCTTCTCTTGAGAAGAAACAGGAAGTTAGGAGGGAAAAAGCAGCCAGAGTCCAGAAAGAAAAAAATGTGGGATCGATAAGATGTATTAAATCAAGAGGAGTTGGCGAGGCTGCTGTTTTAAGGGATTACAGTTCTGCAAAGATGGAAGCATTTGCAAGAGCAAAATGGGACGCTGTCGAAAAAGCACTTGGAACCAACATTCAGGTCAAAAGTGTTCTTGAAAACTTTAAGATGCTTGATGAGGTGATTCTAAAAGACGTAAGGGGATTTATAAGAGATGTAAAGATACTGGATGAGAAGAACTTTGGTGATGCTGTTCAGATAACTGTTGAAGGATGCGTTTATCCAGAAGAAGCTGAGAGAGCTTTGAGTCTGCTTTCAAGGAATACAGCCTTTAATGTTGTTTTGGTAGTTCAAAGGGATAGAACTGTTGAGCTTGACGAGATGAATCCTGTTACGACAAACCTTATCAATATATTGAATGAACAGGGTTTTGAGGTTTATGATTTTGCAGGAGATCCTAATATAGATCCATATAAAGTTGAAAAAGCAATATCCCAGAAAAGATTTATCACACTGAGGAGTATTTTCTCAAAAAATCTTGCAGGAGCAACAATAATAGGAAAGATAAGATTTATTCCCAAAACGAGAGGTGGTCAGGATATAGGATACGGGATAAAGTCAGCTTTCAATGTAGTCCTTGCACAGGCTCAATATTACCTCCTTGTTAAGGATAACGGAAGAATAAGAATTCTTGCATCTGGTTCAGTTAAGGCGAAAGGAACAGCACCAAACATTGAGGAAGCTGAGAACAGAGCTATGGAATCTCTATCTGAGATACTTGCGGATGATATATTAAAGAAAATAGATAAATATCTTGCATCAAAAAGAAAAGTTGTTACAGTTCAGTTTGAAGGAGTTAAATCAATATCTGAAAACTTCGAGATAAAATCGGAGATTCAGAAGTTGCCGTGGGTAAAATCCGTTCAGGATATAGGAAAAGGAAAATTCAAAGTAGAGTACCTTGAAAATCCTGTTTATCTTGCAAATGCTCTTGAAAGTATTCTTGGTTATACAGTTGGGTATTTTTCACCAACAAAAATAACTGTAAGGAAATAAATTAATTATGAAGAACAGATAAGGAGGGTTTTAGAAATGAAAAGAGTAGTACTATTTTTATCTATTATCGCACTGATCCCATTAATCGGAACATCTTGTGGAAAAAAAGAAAAAAAGGTTGAACAGGTTCAGGCTGAGCAGTGGAAAAAGGAGTTTGCAAATGCACCTAAATGGGTTTTAAATCCAGAAGTTGAAGGAGGCCTTTCAGCTGTAGGTTCGGCAAAAATAGGACCTGCAGGAATACAGTTTGCAAGAACAGAAGCACTTGCAAATGCACGTGACGAGCTTGCAAGGATGCTGTCTATTAAAGTTAAAAATATGATAAAGAATTTTACACAGACTACAGGTATAGGGGATCAGACAACGGTTGATAAGGTTTCTGCTCAGGTTTCAAAACAGGTTGCAAGTCAGGTTTTAAACGGATCAAAACAGAAGGATATGTGGATATCTCCAAGTGGCGAGCTTTATGTCCTTGTTGTTCTTGACCCGGCTGCTGTAAAAGAGGCTGTTAGACAGGCTACGATATCAAGTTTTAAGAATGAGAGAGCTTTATGGCAGCAGTTTCAGGCTAAGAAAGCTTACGAAGAACTTGAAAGGGAGATACAGAAGTTAGAAAGCCAGTAAATATTGGGTGCGTTATGCACCCTTTTTAAGGATATAACAATGTTAAGAATAATTTTATTTTCTTTTATCATCCTTACCTTTTCATGTTCTTTATATAAAAAAAATACGGAGAGTCAGCCAGAATGGATATACAAATCTTACTATAAGAAAGGTAAAATCTGTGGTGTTGGATATTCTGCTATGCATGTGAGGGGTTTTGCATACCAGAGAGCAACGGCTGTAGCAAGAGCTATTGATGAGATAGCAAGACAGATGGGTGTAAGGGTAGATTCCTCTATTGAGCATTTTCTTAAGGGAACAAGAGGAGGAACTATTTCAGGATTACAGCTTTATACAGTTCAGACAACATCAGGGATTGTTATTAAGGCAAAGATAATAGACAGCTATTACGATAAAAGAGGAAGAGAGTTCTTTGTTCTTATGTGTACTGAATAAAGGGGGATAAAGATGAGGGGATTTTTAATTTTTCTATTTTTAGGTCTTTTATTCTATTCTTATGGAGAAAACGGTTACCGAGAATATCTTGATGAGTTTCAAGAATTTAAGGAAGAAGAGCTAAAAGCCTATCAACAGTATTACAAAGAAGTTATGAAAGAATTTGAAGAGTATAAGAGAATAACTTATGAGGAATTTGAAAAGTACAAAAAAGAGATATCAAAATACTGGAAAGAAGCTGAAGTTTCAACAAAGAAAAAATGGGTTGAGTATTCAGAGGACTACAAAATTAAAAAAGCTGTTGATTTTGAGAAGGGAGAAATAAAGGTTGAGATAAGAGATATTAAAAAACCGTCAAAAAAAGTTCTTGCAAAGATTCTTATGGATCTTATAACTGAGGATACAAAGAAGGCTTTTGAGAGGGATAAGCTCTCGCAAAGAATAGAAAAAAGAATTACAAAAAAGGCTAAACATCTAAAAAAAGGAAAGGTAAAACCAAAACCTATCCTTCTGAATGTTGTTGTTGACAAAAAGAGACCTGATCCTGAGGATATATCAAGGGCTGTAGTTTCGCTACTAAAATCAGGTAAAATTGTTGAAAAACCTTCTAAGTTGAAAGGTGAAAAAGTTTACTCGTTTAAAGTTAAACTTCCTCCAAAAAGGTTTATAAGAAAAGCAAGGGAGTATAAGCCGGTTGTTGAACAGTATTCAAAGAAATACAAACTTGATCATGCTTTAATTTTTGCAATAATCCATACAGAAAGTTCATTTAATCCTCTTGCAAGATCACCCGTTCCAGCATACGGTTTAATGCAGATAGTTCCGTCAACTGCTGGAAAAGATGCAACAAGGCTTATATATGGAAAGCCTGTTCTTTTGGCTCCATCTTACCTGTATGATGAAGAGAAGAATATTATGGTGGGAACAACCTATATCTATATACTTTACTATGACTATCTCAAAGGTATTAAACATCCATTGAGCAGACTTTACTGTACAATTGCCGCTTATAATACAGGAGCAGGAAATGTTGCAAGAGCATTTACAGGAACTACTAATATTAAAAGGGCAGTAAGAATAATTAATAGAATGAGTCCTTCAGAGGTGTATGATACACTGATAAGAAAACTTCCTTATGACGAGACGAAAAACTATCTCAGAAAAGTAACGAAGAGGATAGTGATATACAACAGGATATGATTAGTTATTTTTTGACAGATCTTTTAGGGCTTTAAATATCTTCTTTGAGTAATTTTTACTTCCGTTGTATCTCCATACTGCGTTCCATGTGACACCATACTTTCTGGTAAGCTCTCTCAAAATTCTTGCAGATATTTCTATATTTTTACAGGGGTCTAAAAGTTCTACAGGAGATAGACCAAATCTCTTAATGTTTCTGATATTTATTTGAGAAATCCCAACGTCAAAATCATACCCTTTTTTTTCAAGGTAAGAAATAAAAGCGGAAGCTACTTTTTTATTTTTTATGTAGAAACTTTTATGTCTACCTTTAAGAT
>Ga0256914_1001261_pt1 | contig 23505 bp, 25 predicted proteins | sample HulkmetaG_FD_191571 | JGI IMG/M metagenome (GOLD analysis project Ga0256914, IMG submission 191571) | Hydrothermal chimney microbial communities from Main Endeavour vent field at the Juan de Fuca Ridge, Pacific Ocean - Hulk | ecosystem: Environmental > Aquatic > Marine > Hydrothermal vents ... | reverse complement strand
AGGTCAAAATATAGAGGACATATATGTTGGGTCTTACGCTAAAAAGAGAGATGTAACAAAAATAATGCTCGGTCATACCGAGATAACGCTGTCTGGAGATAAGATACGTCTCTCCGGCATCTATAACTTGTCGATTGAATCGGACTATAGGAGGATGAGCAGGTTACTCGGAAATATAACAATGTTCATAAACGGTACTCTCATCGTAAATGAGACAATGAAGCTCAATCCCGGAGAATCCCAGAGACTGACCTACAACTCAACCGTAATGGAGGTATTTCATGCCGTTCCCGGGCTCCTGAGTATAGAGATAAACTCGACTAGGGATGAAATCGCAGAATACCCGGTTTCCATCTTCATAAGTTCCATAGAAGAGAGGAACGGATTTATATTCGTATTTGACTCAGTCAAACCATTCTGGAAGACTAGAACTGCTAGGGTGGATGATAGCTACGTTGTGATCCTGCCCCCGGGGTGATACCTTTGGGCAGGAAATTGGTCGATGTAGAGGCCGATGTCGGCTTCGAGGTGTGGGCTAGTGACCTCAATTCCCTCTTCGAAGAGGCCGCCCTTGCCATGTACGAAATAATGGTGGATGTTGAGAGCGTGAATCCTATCGAAGAGAAGGAACTGGAACTGGAATCGGAGGATCTCTCTCTACTCCTCCACTCATGGTTATCAGAGCTCCTGTTCATCACGGATGTGGAGGGACTGGTCTTCTCGAAGTTCAAAGCCGATGTTCAAGGCACCAGGCTCAATGGTAAGGCATGGGGTGAGCCCGTGGATCCTGAGAGGCACAAACCCAAGACCGAGGTGAAAGCGGTCACCTACTACAAGCTCAGAGTGGAGAAGGAGGGTGACCTCTGGAAGGCCGTGGTTATTCTGGATCTCTGATACGCGAGGATGGTATTGAACACGCTGTCTGGGATCGCTGGTTCCACAGGAGAGAGCCCGCCTGACATACCAAACTTTAATAAACCCCAAGCTTGTCTTGTGTTGGAAAGTTAACGGGGTGCTAGTAATGCCCAGAAGACACGGTTCGCTGCAGTTTGCTCCTCGGAAGAGAGCTAGAACTCAGAAGGCAGTCTTCAGATCTTACCCTGAACTGCCCCTTGAGGAGCCGACCCTAGTAGCCTTTCCAGGCTATAAGGTGGGTATGATCCACGTTCTAACGAAGGAAGATAGGCCCGGCAAGCTCAATATAGGCCAGCCTGTGACCTTGGCTTCTACTGTAGTGGAAACCCCTCCGATAGAGGTGGTAGGGTTCAGACCCTATGTGGGAACCTACTATGGGCTAAAGGCGGTGACTACAGCCCTTAAAATAGAGCAAAACGACCTGATCTCTAGAACCATAACTGTTGGCGATGGTGTTGACAACTGGGACGAGGCCCTCGCCAAGGTAGAGGCCAACAAGGACAGGATAGAGGAGGTAAGAATCCTAGCTTATACTAGGCCAGATTTAGCAGGAATACACAAAAAGAAACCGGAATTCCTTGAGATTCCGGTTAAAGGAGGATCCATGGACAAGAGGATCGAGTACGCCCAGTCTTTGGTGGGCTCTCAGGTAAAGGTCGGCCAAGTCTTCAAGGTCGGACAGTTGGTAGATGTAACTGCGGTAACAAAAGGACATGGGTGGCAAGGCGTCGTTAGGAGGTTTGGAGTCGAACTGCTCAGGCACAAGGCTGGCAAAGGTAGGTGGAGAGTCGGGAGCTTGGGATCTAGGCATCCACCCTATGTAACTTGGAGAGTTCCTAGGGCTGGCCAGACCGGTTATCACAAGAGGACTGAATACAACAAGAGGATATTGATGATGGCCGACCTGTCCGAGGAGGGAGCTCTGAACATAACACCCAAGGGAGGGTTCAAGAATTACGGTATCTTAAAGAGTCAGTATGTGGTCCTCTCCGGATCAATACCTGGTCCGACGAAGAGGTTCGTGTTCATGAGGCACCCGATAAGGCCGAAGTACGAGGAACTCCCAGCGCCCGAGATAAGCTATGTGAGCTCCGTGGGTTGGTTGAAGAGGTGATTCCATGGTCTCGGTTCCAGTGTTCAATCTGAACGGTGAGAGAGTAGGGGAGGTAGAGCTTCCCTCCATCTTTGGCATGGAGGTCAGGCCTGATACCATAAGGCGAACCTACCTGTCCCAGCTGACCGCTAGAATACAGCCCCAAGGTAGGGATCCCTTGGCCGGGCTCAGAACATCGGCTGAGTCTTGGGGGGCTGGTCATGGAGTTGCCAGAGTACCTAGGGTGAAGGGTAGGGGTTATCCGGCCGCCAGTAGGGCGGCTAGGGCAGTCATGACCGTCGGTGGCGCGAAGACCACCGCACCCAGATCTTGGAAGGTCATTTGGGAGAGGGTCAACAAGAAGGAGAGGAGGCTAGCCATACTATCCGCTATAGCGGCTACTGGGAGGGTAGATCTCGTCAAGGCCCGGCACAGGGTAGACTTGGATCATGTACCTCTAGTTGTAACCGATGATCTAGAGGGAGTGTCCAAGACTTCCCAGCTCTACTCCCTGCTATTGAAGCTCGGCCTGAAGGAGGAACTCTACAGGACCAAAAAGAGGTTCAAGAAGATAAGAGCTGGCCGAGGAAAGATGAGAGGGAGGGTCAGGCAGAGAGCGAGAGGCCCGCTCATAATATACCTCAATGAGGGATCCCCAATAGCAAGGGCGGCTAGGAACATACCCGGAGTTGATGTAGTCGCCCTCAGAAATCTTAGTGTGATTCACCTAGCTCCAGGAGGCGTCCCGGGTAGGCTGACTATATGGACAGAGGGAGCTCTCCGTTCCCTAGAGGAGGTGATGGGCATTGCCTAGGATTAGTGACTTCGATCCCTATAAGATATTGAAGGCTCCCATCTCCACCGAGAAGGTCGTCAGAATGATTAACGAAGAGAATAAACTGGCTTTCTTCGTGGACAGAAGGGCAAACAAGAAAGAGATAAAGAGAGCCGTTGAGGAGGCCTTGGATGTCAAGGTGGAGAAAGTATGGACTATAATAACTATAGATGGCAGGAAGAAGGCATACGTGAAGTTAAGTCCCGAGTATAGGGCCGCAGATGTTGCTGCTAAGCTGGGAATAATAGGGTGATAATATGGGTAAGCGCATACTGGTCCAGAGAAGGGGAAGAGGGGGCATCCAATTCAGGTCTAGAGACCATCTAAAGATAGCCCCCGTGAAATATCCACCTCAAATAGGGCTGAACGATCTCGTGAGGGGGGTCATAAAGGAGATACTCCATGAGCCGGGGAGACACACCCCGATCTCACTTGTGGAACTCGAAGATGGTACAAAGTTCTATTACGTACCTCCAGAGGGCGTATATGAGGGACAGGAGATCCAGATAGGTCCTGGAGCTGATATAAAGACGGGGAACGTTCTTCCCCTCTCTGACATACCTGACGGAACTTTGGTCTCTAATGTGGAGATAAGACCTGGCGATGGGGGGAAGATAGCTAGGAGGAGTGGAACCTACGCCCTAGTGTTCTCCCACGAGGGGGATAGGGTTCTCCTGAGGCTTCCCTCTAGGAAGGAGAAGTTCGTTGATGCTAGGTGCAGGGCCACTATAGGAATAGTTGCCGGTGGCGGCAGGATCGAGAAACCGTTCATGAAAGCCGGCCTAAAGTATTATCACGAGAAGACCCATCCGAAGAGATGGCCTGTGGTCAGAGGTGTGGCCATGAACCCCGTTAGCCACCCGCATGGTGGCGGATCTCACAAGAGGCCTGGCAAGCCAACAACTGTTGCCAGAACAGCTCCGCCAGGGCAGAAGGTCGGACACATAGCTGCTAGGAAGACGGGTAGGGCCAAGAGGAGAGCTGGCCTCTGAGCCCAACCTTTATTTATGGCTCAGGTTATGGGTGACATGTATGTCCTCCAAGGAGTTCAGATACAGAGGTTACACGCTGGAGGAGCTCCAGAGCATGACTCTAGATGAGTTAGCAGAGGTGATGCCTGCCAGAATTAGAAGGACGCTTAAAAGAGGTCTTTCCCCGGAGAATAAGAAGCTCTTAGAGAAGATCAGGAAATACAGGAGCAAGGGCATAGACAAGGTGATTAGGACCCACAGGAGGGACATGCCCGTTCTCCCCGAGATGGTCGGGGCTAAGATAGCTGTCCACAATGGGAAGGAGTTCGTGGAGATAACCATAGTCCCCGAGATGATAGGCCACTACCTAGGAGAGTTCGCGATGACCAATAGGATAGTGAGGCACGGTAAGCCCGGCAAGGGAGCCACCAGATCCAGCAAATTCGTGCCACTCAAGTGATTCACCTTTTTATTCCCCCTTGCCATTTCATACCGGAATTCGCGTACAGCTAGAGCCGGGGTGGCCGAGCCAGGACCAAGGTGCCCGCCTTGAGAGCGGGTGGCCCTCCGGGCCGCGAGGGTTCGAATCCCTCCCCCGGCGCTATAACTTGGGGAGCAGTTCTGGAGCGTTCTTCATAATGGCTATCCTGGGCTTGTCTCCTAGAGTCCTCAGTTCCGAGTTTATTGCCTCCTGTAGGTCTTCATACCAGGAAAAACCAAGGGATGAAGCTTCTTCCTCGGAAATACCATCGGAGACGATGATGACCTTTATCCTAGACCTCACCTTGGACCATACCATCGAGTTAGCAGCACCCACAAGATCCCTGACCTCTCCCTTCCTGACCTTGGCATCTATCTCCTCGGGACTCAACCCAGCCAGCTCTAAAACTTCAGGGTGAGTTACGGCCACGCCCTCTGGGCAGGGCGTGGCGAGTATGAGGGTACCTCCATCCCTGAGGATCATCTCAGCTGGGTATAATGACTTATGGGCCTGCCAAAACTCGATATCGGCAGGATAGCTGCTAGCAATTACTAAATCTAGGTTAACGGGAGCTTCTACCTCATACACGCGCTTGGCCTCCTTAACGGCCTCGGAAAAGACTTCCCTAAAACTACCCGCGCCCACCCAAGTGGGTCTCCCCTTTCCATCGACAACCACTTCCACCAACCCTCTCAGTCCAGCCCTATCCGCAACGAGATCCATGAGATCTCTGACAGGATTCTCCTTCATTCCTAGGAAGCTCCTCCTTAATCTCGCGCTGAGTAGGTGCATATCACCCACAGTCTTCTCACCGGATACTCCAGGCAAGACTATCTTAGATCCACCCGAGAAGCCGGAGACGTGATGCGGGGTGACCATTCCTACACCTATCGAGACATCCACCTTAGTGAGGGCGCTGTTCACCTCGATAGGAGATCCGTCCGGCATAGTTCCAACTCTAACCTGTTCTTCCGGATCTCTATAGTTGGGTTGAACTATCTCAACCCTCTCCAAAGCCTCTCCATACTTCTTCTCCAACTCCTCTTGGGCCATCGGCCTGTGAGTTCCCAAGGCGGCGAGCAGCAGGATGTCGTCATCACTCACACCCGTGGAATTCAGGTAATCTAGGAGATGTGGAAGTATGTCTGCAGTGGGAGTGGGCCTAGTCACGTCATCAGCAATTATCGCGACCTTCCTACCCGGGCGAACGATCCGGTCTAAACCCCTCAGGGCGCGCTGCAGTGCACCTTGGATATCTTCAAGAGGAGCAACATTATTAGGACCTATCTCGACCACTCGGGCCTTGTCTGGGAGGTGGAGGCTCAGGTAGCGATCGCCGTACCTGAAGGAATATGGGGCCATCTCTATCCAGCCAACTTAATTGCCAACTCCAAGGCCTTAAGCATACTACCCTCATCGGCCATGCATCTTCCGACTATGTCGTACGCCGTCCCGTGATCCACAGAGGTCCTAACATAGGGCAGCCCTAACGTGACGTTGACCGCCCTATTGAAGCCGATAAGCTTGGCCGGTATGTGACCCTGGTCGTGGTACATGGCCACGACCGCATTGAACTCCCCCCTTAATGCCCTGAGGAATATAGTATCAGGCGATAGGGGCCCTTCCACCTTTATTCCCTCGCTTCTGAGCTCTGCTACGGCTGGACCTATTACATCTACCTCCTCCCTCCCCATCACCCCACCATCTCCAGCATGGGGATTCAGCCCAGCCACCGCGATGTTGACCCTCTCCCCCAATCTCCTCAGGAAGGAGGCCGTCAGTCGGACGGTCAGGGAGATCTCCTCCTTGCTTATGGATGCCGGAACGTCTCTCAACGGGATATGAGTGGTGACGTGGCTCACTCTCAGCTCATCCAAGTACAGAAGCATCTTAGTCCTCACCCCACCGGCCAGTTCTGCGAGCAACTCAGTATGGCCGGTGAACCTAACTCCAGCCATGTTAACGGCCAATTTGTTCACAGGGCCTGTTACCAAAGCGCTAGCTTTGCCCCCCATCATCAGTTCTGAAGCCCTCACTATATACCTGTAGGAGTAGATACCACCCTCAGGGGTTGCCTTCCCCATCGGGACATCCTCACCACCCATATCTATTACGGGAATTGCACCCATCAAGTATCCGGGTTCATCGACGGACGAGAACCTCAACTTCAGGCCGCAAAGATCCGATACTTCCTCAAGACACTTCTTACATCCCACCACCGTGATGGGCCTCCAGCTACCAATGCGAGCTAGGGACTTCACAACGACCTCGGGGCCTATTCCAGCGGGGTCACCCATCGTTATCAAAATCGGCTTCATGTAACCACCTCCTAACCTTAACTAAGGTCTTCTCCGTCCCGAAGCCCCCCGCCTTGGTTACAATGGGCAAGCCATCCAGCGATCCACCTATTATCCATCCAGCAGCCAGTCCCTGCTCTGGCGGCTCCCCTATCTCTACGCCAACCACTTCCAACCCATCTATCAGTTTCCTAAAGGTCTCCCCACCCACTACGACAAGCCCTCCGATCCCGTTAAGCAGATGTCTGACTTTCTCGAGCAGGTCATGTCCCGTTTCAGCTAGGCGGAAGTGAATTGCAACATCCCCGCCCTCTCCCAGTGTATTAGCCGCTCTCTCCACATTGAGTTCGCTTATCCCCAGAACAGGTATTTCTGTGGAGAGCACCTCGAGTTGCCTGATCGTAATCTCATTCTCCGATCCAGATACGAAGAGTATCGGACCATTTGCCCTTGGAGGCTCTCCCTTCTCCATCCCTATCCATCGGGCCAGTTCCATCGCCAGCCCTGCGCTGCCCGCCATCACCCGATAACTAGAGATTTCTTCAAAGAAGAGAGATAGCGCTTCCCTATCTGGGACCTCCTTGGCTATCAGTACGTCGGAGTCTCCTTCTCCCCAATAGCCCACCATCAGATCGGGCGATGTAGCCCTCATTATTTCCTCTATGACGGAGGAGGCAACAGGTAGCTCTCTTACATATTCCGTGTTATCTAAGGGAACACCTCTGACGTACAATCGACCATTCAGTACAATCCTCCCCTGCTCAGGGTATGCTGGCGTGAAAGGCATGGTAACTGCCAGCATAGAGACGATGGAGTGTATCTCGGCACCAACGTTCCCTCTCATTGTAGAATCCACCTTCTTGTATAGATATCTCGTCCTCGTCAAGTCTAGGCTCTCCAAGACCAACCTGACCTTCCTTTCAGCTTCCGCGGGGGTGGCGAGCCTAGTGTCTGTGCTCAGAGACACGCATTTCCACCCATGTCCCACGGACTCATGGTCTAGGGAGACGAAGGAGCCGCGTCCGAACTGAGAGGCGGTATCCAGAGCACCAGTTAGGTCATCAGCTAGGACCAAGACATCCATCAGGAACTATGAGGGGAGGATCCCCTAAAACAGTTGTCCGGGAGATCAGGTAGTCAGCATTACTATGCTTATCTTGACATCCTCGGGAATTGTGACCCCCATTATACTCCTTATATACCTCTCATCGGGGTTCGGGATGTCTATTATACGCTTGTGAATCCTCAGCTCGTACTTATCGTATCTATTCGTCCCCTCGCCCGAGGGGTTCCTGAGAGCGGTAACTCTGAGCCTCTTGGTCGGCAGTGGTATCGGACCCTTGACCCTGACCCCCATCCTCTCAGCCATCTCCTTGAACATCCTGCTTACTTGATCCAAGCTCTTGGGATTAGTGCTGACCATCTCTATCCTCAGTACCTCGGGCATTTTACCACCACTCACCGGGACAACTCACTGCTAAATAAAAATGATGGAGGGTTTACTTCTTCTTCCTCTCCATCGGGACTACATCCAGCACTATGCCAGCGGCGACAGTCATGCCCATGTCCCTGACCGCGAATCTGCCGAGCGGTGGGAAGTCACTGTACTTCTCTATCACAAAGGGCTTCAGCGGCTGGAATTTCACTATAGCAGCCTCTCCTCTCCTTATGAAGCTCGGGTTCTCCTCTATGACCTGGCCGCTCCTCGGGTCGATCTTCTTCTCTATGGATACCATCTTACAAGCCATGTGTCCGGTGTGAGCGTGTATAACTGGCGTATAGCCGGGAGCTATGGCCGTCGGGTGCTGTAGCACCACTATCTGGGCGGTGAACTCCTTGGCGACAGTGGGTGGGTTGTCAGGGTGACCTATAACGTCGCCCCTCTTAATCTCCTTCTTATCAATACCCTTTATGTTGATCCCTATGTTGTCACCTGGTTCAGCCTTGTCTAGCTTCTCGTGGTGCATTTCTATGCTCTTAACCTCTGCGGTCTTGCCAAGAGGCTCTATTATTATGGTGTCACCGGGCTTGATTACTCCGGTCTCCACCCTACCGACCACGACGGTACCGACCCCCGTTATGGAGAACACATCCTGTATCGGTATCCTGAGAGGCTTGTCCACGGGCTTGGGCGGCGCAGAGAAGGTGTCCAGTACCTCATAGAGCGTTGGACCATTGTACCAAGGCATGTTCTCGCTCTTCCTGACCACATTGTCTCCCTTCAAACCGCTCACAGGGATGAACTGTATCTTGTCGGGATCATATCCGACCTTCCTGAGGAGCTCAGCCACTTGGGCCTTTACCTCCTCGAACCTCTCCTTGCTGTAGTTCACGGTCGGATCGTCCATCTTAGATATGGCGACAGCGAGCTGGTTGACTCCCAGCGTCTTGATTAGGAAGACATGCTCTATGGTCTGTGCTTGGACACCCTCTCCCGACTTGGCGGAGACTACGAGTATAGCAGCGTCGGCCTGGCTGGCTCCAGTGATCATGTTCTTTACGAAGTCCCTGTGTCCAGGGGCGTCTATTATGGTTATCATCTTATGGGGCGTCTCGATCTTGGTATGGAATAGGTCGATGGTCATACCCCTCTCTCGCTCCTCCTTGAGCCTGTCCACGAGCCAAGCGAACTGAGCGTCAGCTGCTTGTTCCTCTGGAGGAAGCTCTTCCACCAGCTGGAGATCGAAGAACATCCTCCCTATCAGCGTCGACTTTCCGTGGTCGACGTGTCCCACGAAGATCAGGTTCACGTGCTCCTTCTCGGCCATCTTATCACCCTATCACCTACGGGTATCTCTACCGGTCCATGACTGTGCGCATTTTTAAACCTAAACGTAACCCTCGAATCTGAGGGCCGAACATGAAACCGATCGAATCCACTCTGGATGGTTACAGGGAGTTCACCGCTTGGATGGCGGTTATCCCGGCTTTCACAGTCTTCCTAGCGACTTCCCTATCCTTGAGGATTACCCTAGTGAGTAGGGAACTAGGAGCCATGTTAAGTGTGCTGTTCATGGTGATAGCCCTCTTTCTATTCATAATGTCCGATAGGTACGTGAGGAGGATAGTATTCTCGGAGAACCTGAACGAGAGTGAGTTGGGGGCTCTGTATAGGAAGGCCGCCTACTATTCTGGTCTGATGATACCCTTGGTGGGTTTCATATCCTCCGTACTTGTGGGATATCCGGATGCACCGTTCACGGCGCTGTCATTCATGATAATAGCTCTTAGCGGTTTGGGATCCGCATGGAAGAGGTTCTCTGACAAAATGACGGGAAAGCTTGTTATCCCGAAGGGAGGATCAGATAAGCCCAGCAAGGATAAGAGGGGGAAGAAGGGGAAAGATTGATTCCTCACGCAGATAGAACTTTCTCCACCTCTCTTAAGAACTCCTCGGCTTTAGAACGGTCGTCCGATTCCACGAGGACTCTTATCTTAGGCTCGGTCTTAGAGGGACGGATTAGCCCCCAGACCTCCAAGTCCGAGAGTCGGACACCATCGGTAAGATCTATCTCCATCCCCCTCTTTTCGCCGAGCGATATGAGATCCCTCCTCAGCGAATTCCAATCCCTCCTTTTGGGGAAGTTAGCCCTAATGGTGTGATATTTAGGTAGTTCGGAGACAAGTTCGCTTATACTCTTCTTCTTAGAAGCCATTATCTCCAAGATGAGCGCCGCAGCTAGGGGACCATCTCTTCCCATGTGAAAATCAGGTAGTATTACCCCTCCACAGCTCCCCTCACCGCCGACTGTAGCACCAACCTCCTTCATTTTGTGGGCAACATAAGCCTCGCCCACGGGGGTCCTGTATATCTTAGCTCCCCTCTTCCTCGCAATATCGTCAAACATCTTAGAGGATGCCACATTCACTACTAGGGAGCCCCCGCCCCTTCTTTCCAGAATGTAATCAACGACTAGCGCGAGGGTAATATCTTCAGGGAGCACTTTCCCTCCCTCGGTCACTAAGGTAAGTCTGTCAGCGTCAGTGTCATGGGCAAAACCTACATTCGCCTCCGTGGACACAACGACCCTCGACAGGTCTTGGAGGGTGTCGGGCCTAGGTTCCATCTCCCTGACGAATATTCCCGGTGAGGAGTTCAGCGTGTTGACCCTACATCCCAGCGATTGAAGGAGGTAGGGCGTGACGTAAGCGCCGGCACCCCCGTTAACATCCAATACCACCTTAAAGCCCAGTTCCGAGATGGCTTCAACGTTTATGAAGTTCAGCAGGTCCTCCAAGTAGTCCCCAGTGACATCAACGACCTCCTCCATGCCTATGTCGTTCCAAGGGACCGACCTGAATTCCCCCCTCTCAAACTTCTCCTTCAGTTTCTCCATGTCATCTGGATGGAGGAGCAGTCCCCCTCTTCCTATCAATTTCAGGGCATTCCATTCAGGTGGGTTGTGGCTGGCTGATATGATGATCCCACCATCCGCATCGTATCGCTCGACAGCCCACTCTATCGTGGGGGTTGGGGCTATGCCTATGTTGAGCACATTTACACCCGCCGAGAGAAGCCCTGAGACGACCGCTTTGTCCAGTATGTACCCACTGGGCCTAGTATCCCGTCCAACAACAACCAAGCCCCCTGCTCCGAGCTCTCTACCGAATATATTGGCTATCTTCTCCGCTACGACGGAGTCAATGCCATCTCCAAATATCCCTCTTATGCCAAGGGGCGTGAATATCAGGGTCAATCGCTCACCTCCCCGATTTCCCCTTCCTTAATCCTCTCACCCTGCGAGAAGGACAAGTACGCCTTAATAGAGGGCAGAATCACAGCTAGCAATATTATCACGCCGATGATGCTGGCTAGAGGCTCGAGGGGACTCGACCTCAAGATCACCACCAAACTCGTCCCCATAACGTTAAGAACACCTCCAATAGCGAACCCTGCCACGAAGGGAACTGCAGTCTCCCAGAAGAAATCCTGACCCCCATATCTCCTCGTTAGGTATCTGAATAGGCTGGAAATCATGTACAGAATGGCGTACTGGGGTATCAAGAGGCCGAACAGCACTCCCACGGCACTTATACCCAGCCACGGTATGCCCCCTCTCAGTAAGAAGACGATTGCCCCTATTGCAAGGCCCTCCAAGAAGTACTCCGGCTTCCAACCGGCTAAATCTCCCATTACGGAGAGGAGACCCGCGTTCGGATAGATGGGAGAGGCCATGTCCAGCGGCTTCTTTGCTGCCCCCCAAGCATGGAACGACACCAGCAGTAAGGCGCCTCCTACCACAGCTCCAAACAGTAGCCCCATTAGCTGAGCCTTGAACATCTCTTTAGCCTTCATTCCTATGGATTTGGCATATTTGAAGCTCTCCGCCGAGGCAGTAGGTTGAGCTGACGCGGTATCCGTCATCATGGCTGATGCCGCGCCGGAGAAGAATGCGTCAGAGGAGGCGCGCTGGAACATGCCAGAAGCGAAGAACGCGTTGTCCACTATACCTCTAATGCCCAAATCTACGGGAATTATCCAATTGCCCATTCCTATAGTCCATACATAGCCATGCCAGTACATGAGGTGTAGAAGCACGAGCACCAAGGCTATAAGCGGGCTCACCCCCAAGACTACTATCATAAAGGTGCTAGCACCGAAGGTGAGCAGCCACCCGATCACAAGCCACCTCCTCGTTAAAGGTTCGTCTTCCCAAGTCCTCCAACTCTCTCTGATGTACCCATATCCAAGTATCAGGGGGATGAGTCCTACCGCAAGGTAAAGTCCAGTTGATATGTGATACCAGGGCAGAGGGCCGTTTACTGCCGCATTTGATGAGTAAAAAGCGAAGTCATGACCCGGTTCATAAGGTAAGAGGCCCATTCTCACCAGGACGGGAGGAATCAATAGGAAGGCCACTATTGCCGTCGCCCACATGGACACTTGGATCTCCAACGGTATTAGGAATGCCCATGCTAGGAGGTCTGGGGTTATCTGAGTCCCTGGATCCATGCCGAAGGCTCCTCCCGGGAAGAACTGCTGGAGCCAAGGCGTCAGGTCAACCCTAAGCTCAGCAGCTGGGAAGTCCTCCCATATCGCTTGGAGGAGGTGTCCCTTTTGGAAGAGGCTGATGCTGAACCCAGCCAGCACGCCGAGCCATAGCCACTTAAGACCCCCTCCCCTCTCCTCAACTAGCTGGGAGAACTTGGCGCTAACTGTAGCTACGGGGAAGATGAGCTTCTCTCTCTCCAAGTAAAATTTCCTGAAGGGTATTATGTTGAAGTAGGAGAATAAGGAGAGAACTATCGCGAAGAGAACGGCATAGGTTAGTGGGAGTATCCAAGCAGGCCAGTCGATTCTCCCGCCCAACAGTAGTGCCCTCAGGGCCTCTTGATCTTTGGGGACTAGGAAGTCAGGCAATATTTCCCTCAGAGGAAAATCCTTTGCGAGCCCGGCCCTAGCCCACGAGGGTAAGATATACTGCCAACCGACGAACAGCACTGTGATGACTTCTATCGATCCGAATATGACGCCCATCTCCCCAATGGACAGGGGGTTGCCCCTGATAGTTGATAGGGCGTAGGCGACAGTGAGCACCACTAAGGCCGCCTCTCCAGTCCAGCTGTAGCCAGCGGCGCTCCTCATAACCGTTTGGGCAAATAGCATGAACAGACCAAAGGCTAGAGATAGGACTATGGACCTGAAGGTGAACGCACCTCTGGTTGGACCGCTCTCCTCCATTTCCTCCAAGAAATCCCCTCCTCTCACACTAGATGATCAGCCCGCCTTTTATACTTAGGTACTCGTCAGTCATCGACCGGGAGAATTCTCTCCTAACACCTTCTGACTCCCTCAGAGTGTCCACGACCTCTGGCAGGGGAAGTAAGTATCCTAGGAGAGAGAACACCTCAACTTCCCTCCCCCTCACCTTCATGGAACTGAGAAGAACGTTCACAGAGAAGATGGAATGGGGGAAAGATACAGGTAGGAAGGCGCACAGATCCTGCAGGTACAGGTCCTCTCCCGAAATGCCCACTACCCTAGAGGATCTGAGAATCCCGTCCCTAAGTTCCTCCAAGTCTAGGTGATCCCTCAGCTTCACAACTAAGCGGAATGCCCTGAAATATGGACAACAAAAGAGTTCGTCATGTATCTCCTCCATAGAGATGTCTTGGAGGGGAAGGCCTAGGGATAACCTTTCCAGCAGCACCTCTTGAGGCTTTACAACCATACCAGAGCTTCCGTAAGAGATCCTCACGGAGTATTCCTTCACGCTGTACTCCAAGAAGGCGTCGGTTCCCTCTATGAAATCATCCAAGAATCCAGAGACCTTTATCCCCACCTCCTTGAAGAGCTCCAAGCTTGACTCGCTACAATAAATCCGCATCCTCCTAGAAATAGGTCGAGAGAAAGGGGTTAGATCGTGATTATAAGCACCGATCACCTTGATATCCGGCTGTCTTTCTAGACATTCAGCAATAGGGATTGTGTAGGGATCGTGGCCTACTATTCCTACTCTCATCATCTCCTACTACTCTCCCTGAGGGCGTCGACAGCCGGTAAGGGGAGGCCCGCTAGCCCGTACAGCACAGCACCACCCGCCGTATATACTCTGCTGCCCTTTATCCCAGCCATGTTGGCAGCGGTACTGAGGTGCCCGCCGCAGAGCACGGATTCCTTCGCATATTTCTCCATCGCTTTAACTATCTCTAAGGTCCCTCTCCGTGATTCCGGCCTCTCAAAGATACCCATTGGACCGTTAGCCACCGCCAAATCGGCACCTTTCAACCTCTCCTTGTATATTTCAATTGTACCCGAGCCTATATCTATTATCTTACCGTCCTCCGGTACGGCGTAAACAGGCACATTTTCTAAGCTACCGTCTTTCATCTTCACAACGAAGTCCACCGGATAGAAGACCCTCCCCTCTCCCAGCTTCAATATCTCCCTAGCGGCGGGCAAGAGGAGATCCAAGTCCCTTATCTTTTTGAGATCTCCGTTGAGTTTGTGACCCGCCGCGTGCGCTATGATAATACCAAGAAGCCCTCCAGTCAGGACCTCTGCGGCTTTCCCGTTCCTTATGGCGTGGACCATGACCTTCAGCTTATCGCTGACCTTTGCGCCTCCCAGTATGAAGATCCTCCTCCCCTTTATCGCATCGATCTCCGCCATCTCGGCTATCATCTTTTGCATGTTCCTCCCTGCTGCCGCAGGCATCAAGTAGGGGAACGCGACTAACGACGGCTGACTCCTATGCGCCGCCTGGAAGGCATCATTAACGTATATGTCGAAGAGCGGCGCAAGTCTCTGAACGAAGTGCGTCTTGATGAGATCTCGAGGATCTCCCTCTATGTTCTCCTCTGCCATGAATCTCAGGTTCTCCAGTAGAAGGACTTCGCCCTGTTCCAGCTCTTTTATCTGCTCTCTTATCTCCCTAGATATGACACCATCAACGTATCTGACCTCTAACCCCACCTCTTTACTGAGTTCCCGCGCGTGAGGTTCCGTGCTTATGAAATCACTGCTTCCAGGTCTTCCTTGATGAGTACCAATGACCACAGAGGATCCCCTTTCTATGAGTTCTTTTAGGGTCTTCGCGGCTTGCTTGATCTTCTCATTATTCATAATCTCCCCGTTTTCCCCGATTGGCACATTCATGTCGGCTCTTAGAAAGACCTTCTTGCCATCCAGGGAAAGGTCATCGAGTGTCAAGACCTTTCTCGTCCTCAAGGTTGCCACCTCGCTCTTCTCCTCACTGTGGGACCCGGCCGACGAAAAATTAAAAATCAATATAGTTTGAACTACACGCGCGTCATAGATAGTTAAAAATATTGACAATAGCTCTAGAGGAACTCGTCCAAGGCCTCTCTACATGGACAAGATCTTTCCATTGGTATCTTTCCCACAGCTCTCCTGAGAATTTCCGAAAGGACCCTTATCCTCTTGGAGAAGGTTTCTAAAACTTCTTCATGCGTGAGCTTCACTCTACCGCCGATGCCAGCCGCATAGTTGGTCACAACAGAGATGCTAGCGTAGCACAGGGCCAACTCCCTAGCGAGCGCAGCCTCAGGGCACCCGGTCATTCCAACTATGTCGCCGCCCAATATCCTCATGGCTCTTATCTCAGCTGGCGTTTCAAATCGATTTCCCTCTGCACATACGTAAACACCCCTATCCACGATCTTTAAACCCAGTTCATAAGCCGCCTCTTTCAGCGCACTTCTTATCTCCGGACAGTAAGTGTGAGGGGTCATCGACACATGGACAACCCCTCCTATTTCCCTCCCCCTGATCTTGAGAATTGTTTTTCCATCGTAGAAGGTTCCCTCTCTGCATTTAGTTAAATCTATAAAATCGTCGGGAATGACGAACGTTCCAGGCGTCAGCTCAGGGTCTATCGCCCCGACAGCGTTCGTGGCCATGACCCTCTCCACCCCCAATAGGTTCAATGCGTACAGATTAGCCCTATAATTGACCTTGAAGGGGGGGATTTCATGCTTCTCACCGTGTCTAGGTATGAAGGCTATTTCCTCTCCTCCGAATTCCCCTAGGAAGACTGTCGCATCGCCGAAGGGGGTGTTCAGTACCCTCTTCATCGGATTATCTAGCAACCTGTAAATTCCACTGCCCCCTATTATCCCTACTCTCACCATATTGGGCCATCTCCTTACTCCTTTATTTTCTACGGGATGTGGTAATTTTTATAACTCATGGTTGTTCATGACTCATGCCTGTATTTGGCAAGTGTAAAGTCGCATAGCACAGGAGGTGATTGTTGATGGCCCTAGCGACCATAGGAGGAAGGCCCGTCCTGATACTGAAGGAGGGAACCACTAGAACCCGGGGTGAGGAAGCTAGGAGGATAAACATAATGGCTGCTCGTGCAATAGCGGACGCCGTGAAGACCACCCTAGGGCCCAAGGGAATGGATAAGATGATAGTCGATTCCCTAGGGGATATCACTATAAGCAACGACGGAGCCACCATCCTCCAAGAGATGGAGGTGGCTCATCCCGCCGCGAAGCTCATGGTAAATCTGGCCAAGGCTCAGGATAAAGAGGTAGGCGATGGTACCACCACAAGCGTCGTCCTAGCAGGGGAGCTACTCACCGAGGCTGAGAACCTCCTTCAGAAGGATATACACCCGACCATCATAATAGATGGGTACGAGAAGGCCCTCAAGTTCGTGGAGCAGGAGTTGGAGAAACTAGCCATAGAGGTCAATCCTGATGACGAGGAATGGCTGAAGAAGGTGGCCGAGACTGCCATGAGCAGCAAACTAATAAGTGCTGAGAAGAAAAAACTCGCTGAGATTGCCGTCAAGGCTGTGAAGGCTGTGGAGGAGAGGAAAGGAGACAAAAGGTATGTGGACATAGACAATGTCAAGATAGTCAAGAAGAAGGGAGGCAGCCTCTCCGATACCGAGTTCATAAGGGGAGTTGTCCTCGACAAGGAGGTAGTGCACAGGGATATGCCCAAGAGGATAAAGGACGCCAAGATAGCCATACTGAACCTATCCCTAGAGATAAAGAAGCCTGAAATTGACTTGGAGATCCAGATTTCCTCGCCTCAGGAGCTCAGGGAGTTCATAGAGCAGGAGACCAGAATACTCAAGGAGAAAGTTGAGAAGATAGCCGCGACTGGGGCAAATGTGGTGTTCTGCCAGAAGGGCATAGACGAGGTTGCCCAGCATTTCCTAGCGAAGCACGGCATAATGGCCGTGAGGAGGGTCAGCGAGAAGGACATGCAGAGGATAGAGAAGGCAACTGGTGGGAAGATAGTGAACAACTTGGACGACCTCACCGAGGCTGAGCTGGGCCGCGCTGGCTTGGTTGAGGAGAGGAAAATTGGAGACGACAGGATGATCTTCATACAGGAGTGCGAGAATCCCAAGGCCGTAACCATACTCCTCAGGGCAGGCGCCGACACTATACTGGATGAGGCTGAGAGAGGCCTGAAGGATGCCCTGTACGTCGTGAGGAACGTTGTGGAAGATGGCAAGGTGTTCTACGGAGGAGGCTCCATACAGGCCGAGCTGGCCCTCAGGCTGAGGGACTACGCCCACACCGAGAAGAGCAAGGAGCAACTAGCCATGGAGGCCTTTGCTAATGCTCTGGAGAGCATACCAAGGATCCTAGCCGAGAACTCTGGAATGGATGCCGTGGATGCTTTGGTGGAGATAAGGAACGCCCACAAGTCTGGGAACATATTCGTCGGTATAGATGCGGTGAACAGCAAGATCGCTGATATGAAGGAGCTGGGTGTGGTTGACACCTACAGAGGGGTCAAGAACGCCATAGCCGCTGCCACTGAGACTGCTATACTGATAATCAAGACTGACGACATAATAGCGGCGAAACCTTACGAGGAGAAGGGTAAAGGCAAGGGCGAGGAAGGAGAAGAGGAAGGTGGCAGTGAGTTTAAATCTGAGTTCGACTGAAAACGCGGGATGAAGCTAGTAGACAGGGAAAGAGGCAAGATCCTAGGCGTAAACGCCTTTGATCTTTTTTTAATCCTTATAATCGTTGCATTCGCTGGTTATTACGCCTACGAGAACCTGCTCCCCCCGCCCCAAGAGGTCAATGCTTATTCCGGTCTCAACATCAGGAATGCAGCCTTGGAGTTCACTAGGCTCTCCACCATGGGCTACATAGTTGAGGCTAGGATAGACGGTGTATGGACTACCAACGGAACGGAATTCCACGATGATGTCCTCATCACTTGGTCCTATGAGACGAGACTATTCGGATGGTACAAGGGCAAGAGGATAACCATAGGAGGTCCGAACGCTTACGTGGAGGACATAGCCGCCTCGAAGATAACCTTCAAGACAACCGCTCCCTCAGTCATTAGGATCTACGCGTACCCAATAAAGGCGAATAGCGTTAGTCAAATAGCTGATAAACTGGAGGAAATGAGTAAGGAAGTATCTGGGAAGTACGGCGTTAGAGATGTGAAGATAAGATCATCTCTGGTCATAGATGTTCCCGGTCTCAAGCCGAGCGCGTACCTCTACACCCAATTGAAATGGAAGATTTATGAAAGGATCCCTTGGGGGTTCATCTATGTATATCTGGGCGATTCCTTCATAACTATGAAATTCGATTACACGCAGAAGGTGGCGCTCACATCCGATGACTTGAGGGAGATAGACTCGATATTGAGGGAGCTGGGGATCAACTACACTAACGCCATGCTGGACGCCGCCTACGTTTATGTCGGGACCGAGGAACCCCTCACAGGAGTATCCGTGTACGCGAACCTCCTAGATAACGCTAGACCTCTATCGGAGGCCATAGATGTAACTAGACTGACGTTCATCCCCAAGCCCTAGGGGGATTATTTTGCTGATTTCCCTCCTACTGAGATCGTTTGGCACATCCCTCTTGGGGAGGATATGGAGGAAACTTGGTGTATCAAAACTCGTCAGGACCAGCCTAACCTACAAGCTCTTGGTGTCCTCCCGTGAAATACTATCATCAGCCGCGCAATCCTCGATCTTCCTGAGGTTCCTCAACGATACCTGTAGTTTCATGAATTCACTTACTTCCAAGATTAGCAAACTTATTCCTCAGTGGAAAGTAGTCCTTCCAGTGAGTAGGCTGGTGGACGTACTGCTCTCACCATGGATGCTCCCCTTGGGCTTTCTTCTGTTCTTCTGGTCCTCGATGGTCAGGGTTTCAACCCTAACAATGACTCTGATATACTTTACAACACTTATTATGGCTTTAGGGATCTTCCTAGCCTACAAGGAGGAGGATCTCCGGATCATCGACAACAGAGGACCGGTCATCCTCCTCGGTGCGGCCATGCTCCTGCTAGGATACGCCGCCTTTGTCCTGCAGATATCAAAGGTCGGAGGCCTTCCACTCCTGAACGATGAACTCAGAAGAGGCCTATCACCACTCCTCAACTACCTAGCTTGGACCACCGTGCCTGGAACGGCATTCCTCCTCTCCTCACTTGAACTGAGGAGGTGTGAAGCTTACTCGCTAACCCTAATAGGGTTCATCCCCTCATTTTTCCTAGCTTTCAGGACCGAGATGATAGCTTACATACTAATGGCCCTCGTCGTTCTCTATCACAGGAGGATGATCGACTACAAGCAAGTTTTCATGGGATTGTTGGTTGCTGCAGCCTTCTTTCTTGGAGTGGGTGCGATCCGATCCCTTACCACAGGACTGGCCCAGAATCCACTCCTCTCGGTCCTCTACAGGCCGACCATCACGATAGCTGCTCTCGACACGATAGTCAGGCTTTACGCTCTCAGACCGGTCACAGGCGGTTGGGTGCATCTAGCTGCCCTCTCCTCACTAGGGCTCATCAGAGGTACACGCTACGGTCCTAGAACTCTAATAAGCATCTATGTAGGAGGCAGAAGAACGGTATCCACCACAGCGACACTGATAGGTGGACCACTCCTAGACTGGGGAATACTCGGGGTGATAGCTGCTTCCCTGATCTTCTCTTATCTGCTCGCGCTAGCTTACAGGTTCTCCAAGAGGGCAAATTACCTACTTGGTCCCTACTCTGTACTGTTCTCCTATCTGGTCGTTGGAATAGAGACGGGAATACTGGATATCAACGTGTATGTATATTTGCTCCTCGCCGTAGTGGTCCTCCTCACCTCCCTGAGGCCGGAGAAATGACGCTCAGAGATTCCATATATTACATATCGGTTCATCCCACGATCGGAGTATCCTTAATTCTGGCTGCGATCCTTTCCCTAGGCTCCCACAGTTATGGACTAGATTACGCGTGGGTGTTGGTATCTGGATTGGGCCTTCTGGCCTTCCAGTCCGGACTCATAGCATCTTCTAAGTTCATCGGTAGGAAGCTACACATGGCGGCGCTCGTCCTTGGGGAGGCCTTAGTAATCACGCTCTTAGCTGTCTCTTTCAGGGAGATATCCATGCTCTATCCCCTGATCGCCCTGGCATGGTTCATCACGCTTAATTTGGCCGCCTACGTCGTTGCAACCGGAGGGAGTAGACCCATCTTCCAACTCTTGATCTACATCTCCGGAACCTTCTTTGTCCTACATTCATTCCTCCAATACGGAGACTGGGAGGTCATTAGGAAGCTCCCATTGACCCCAGTCGAAGGGGCCTTCGGGATGTTCCTGATTTTCATCTCCTACCCCAGTCTGCTGTGGCGATTGATGGAAGGCAGGCGCAGGTTCCTCCCATGGATGTTCCTGACGCTGACCTCCACGCTGATGATGCTCCACGGATTCAGAGCGGATGTCTTTCTCGTGATCCTGTCCACCTTCCTCCTCATGGTCAGGAGGAGGGATCCAAGAGGCTTTGCTCTGATGGCCGTCCTCATCATGTTATTCATAGCCATAGGGGAGATCAGGTCTTATGTTCATGTGCCAACCTATGAGAGGATGGCTTTCAGGCTAGCAACCACCTACTATTACTCGAAAGAGCTGTGCAGGTATTTCCTGTCACCTCTACCTTCCTATGGACCATTCTGGCTTTCCTCCATACCCTTGCATCCATCGCAATCCCTAGGTAGGGGGATCTTCGGCAAGGCATACGGGATCACACCCACCATGTTCATCGGTTTGCTAGTGGACTTGGGACTGATAGGTATGATGGCCCTCTCCGCGCTGATAGGATTCCTCTCTGGATACAGCTACCGCCTGTCAATGAAAGATGGCAACGACCTATTCTCATACAGCATAATATGGCCTATACTCATTACGAGAGCGGAGATAGGACTCAGTCAGTTGGACTTAGCACTAATAGCAGGCTCAGTGGTATTCGCCTCCTTAGCCAATCTTATTAATGGGAATGATCAAGCTAGCTAGGTGAAGTGGGAACATGCCGTACTACTACCACGGTCCAGTAATGCCCGGAGGTAGGAAGCCTACCGGTGGTAAGGTAAGGAAGAGTAGGGGAAAGAGGAGGAGAGAGGCCGGTAGACCACCAGCCTTCACGGTAGTTGGAGCTAGGAAGCTCAAACCGATCAGGATAATGGGCGGTGGAAGGAAGCTCAGACTAGTATCTGATCACGAAGTCAACGTAGCACTGGGTGATGGCACCACCAAGAAAGTGAAGATCTTGGATGTAGTGGAGAACCCGGCCAGCAAGGTGCTGACTAGGAGGAAGATAATAACTAGGGGGACATTGGTCAAGACCGAGTTAGGTTTGGTGAGAATAACTTCTAGGCCCGGCCAGCATGGAATTCTGAACGGGGTTCTGCTGAGGGAAGAGGTTGCCTCGTAAGGGCCCCAAGATAGTATACCCTTCCTATTTCGATTCTAGGTTAAGCAGGTCGGGGGGTAGGAGGGTACCTAGGTCTCTCGCCGTGAGGAAGCCGACCCTTCAAGATGTGGTGAGCGCCCTGAAGTACCTCTCTCTAGAGTACGAGGTTGAGGAGAAGCATAGACCCTCGAGGTGGTACAGGTTCGAGGGAAGGGTTAGGGTAGTGTATCAAGGAAGCAAGGAGGAACTTCTCAAGAGAATCGCCGAGGCGATCAGGAGGTCTAGGAAGTGAGGGTGTTAGGAGAGGTTGTGAAGCTGACTAGGTCTAGGAACTTCTTAGTCAAGATGAAACCACCAGTAAAGGAGGATCCTAAGGACAAGAAAGTGGTCTCTGAGGATTTACTCTTGGTCGGGGTTGTTAGTGACATAATCGGGCCAGTCCACGAGCCATATGCGTTGGTGAAGGTGGTGATACCTTTAGATAGGGCTAAGGACTTCATAGGTAAGAGGCTTTACTTAGTGGAGCGCAAGGAGGAGAGCAGACTTATAACCTACCCAGATACCTGAGGATCCTCTCTACGAGCTTCTCCGCAACTCTCTCAGCCATCCCTTTCTCTATCCAGAAGACCTCCGATAAGGAGCATATTTCCTCAACGAACTTAATCTTGGAGATGGGGGCGGTGCCAAGAGCTGCCTTATCTGATCTCCATAACCTCCTCACAACCTCCACGAACCTTTCCGAAAACAGCTCCATCTTACCTATCTCGTCAACTAGAACTAGGTCGCACTCATTCATCGAGTTCTCCAAGGCGGGAATAGCAACCTTCTCAAAAAGATCTATCCTGACCCCGTATTTTGAGATCTTTGGACTGTCTCTGTAACCGACGGATGCGAATAAGATCTTCTCTCCAGTCAACAGATCTTCTACCTCAAATCCTATTCTCCTATCGCCAGATCTAACTTCTGGAGTCCTTATCCCTCCTACCTTGATTCCAAGATTTTCCAGACGGTCTTTTACCATCATAATGGCAGTAGATTTCCCCGATCCCGGTCTACCCCTTATAATATACTTCCCCTCCCTCCCCATGATGGAACCCTCGCTCAATATACCCCTCAAGCTATATAGGGAGGGAAACGTGATCTTCTACTCCACCGACTTGGAGCATCTGGAGAGAGTGGGCCTGTCCTACACGAAAGCGCCGGTATTCTACAATCCGAAAATGAAACTCAACAGGGACGTTACAATCTCCATCGTCAAATCCGTTGATGCGAGGAGCGCCGCGGATCTCATGGCTGCATCGGGAGTCAGAGCCCTCAGATTGATGATCGAGGGAGGTGTCGATGATGTAATGGCTAATGACTCGAACTGCTTGGCGGTTCACGTGATGAAGCTTAATGCGAGGATTAACGGGGTGAAGATCAGAATAACCTGCTCAGACGCCAGATTGGAGGCTGAGAAACTCGCATGGGAGGGAAACAGGCCTCAATACTTGGATCTAGACCCCTTCGGATCCCCAGCCCCCTATATGGATTCCTTCCTGAGAGCCGTCAGGAGGGGCGGCATGTTGGGGGTCACTGCTACAGATACCCCTCCCCTTTTCGGCATCTACCCGGACAAGCTGCTCAGGTACTATGGGGTGAGGGGGGAGAAACTTCCCTTTCACAAGGAGTTTGGGATACGCGCGCTGATATCCTTCACTGCAAGGGTGGCCGCCAGACTCGATCTAGTCGTCAAGCCCCTACTCTCATATGGAAGGGAG
>Ga0256914_1001260_pt1 | contig 23511 bp, 41 predicted proteins | sample HulkmetaG_FD_191571 | JGI IMG/M metagenome (GOLD analysis project Ga0256914, IMG submission 191571) | Hydrothermal chimney microbial communities from Main Endeavour vent field at the Juan de Fuca Ridge, Pacific Ocean - Hulk | ecosystem: Environmental > Aquatic > Marine > Hydrothermal vents ... | reverse complement strand
GAGGGAAACGTATATAGGATATATATTTTCAACGGGGGTAATATGTATTATAGTACCGGACGGTATAACGTATAGACGGATATATATTACGGACGGACAGTATATATTAACGGACGGAAATATATTACGGATACGTAACGGTATATTATAACGGACGGTATACGTATACGATATTATATCCGTAACGGATTATATAATGGATAACGGTTATTATAACGGATGTTCCGTATATTATAGCGGATATATTATACGGATTATATCCGTTATATTATACCGGACGGATTATTATACGGTAACGGATAATTATACGGACAGATACGTTACCGTTAACGGATCATATATATAGCGGATTATTATACGGGTTATTTATACGGATAGCGGATAATTTACGGCGTAATTATTCGGACGGAAAGCGGGAACGGTGTTATAAAATAACTTTTTTATAATCGGAGATTTCGGGGAAAGAACGGTTGAGATCCGTTTAAAGTGGCATCCTTAAACGGTTTAGGGATTGAAGAGATTGGAAAGGTGTTTTTGAAAAAAATAGAAAGCGATAATTATAAAAGCGTTAGTATAAAACCGTTATTCTTCAACCGCATGAAACACCATTATTGCACCACGTTGTACGATTTCGCCGTTTACATATGATATACGTGGATATGTAGCTACTAACTCGAACGGTTCGAATAAGTTTTCGTATTCTGCTATCGGACGTGGATACATACCCGGCGATGGTTTACCATCGGTTTCTTCCGCTATAATTACCAAACCACCAGCTACCCTTTTGATTTCTTCGACTACCGGAAGTATATCTTCGATATGCTGTAATACGGTGTTAGTTAAGATAACGTCAAAGAATGCATCCGGGTACGGTATATCACCGTCGAATACGTCGAACCGGAATTGTGGTAAGTTCTTATACGTTTCCTTAGCGATTTCGATCTTAGATTTATCAGCATCGATACCTACGATGTAGTTAGCGAAATCGTAGAATATGAACGTTAACCGTCCATAGCCACAACCGAAATCTAAAGCCGTGTTAGCTCTACGTATGTGTTTAGCTAAAACGTTTCTTAGATGCCATGCTTCGATTAACGTCCTAAGTGTATATTCGGCTACGTTGCGGACGTTGTGTACCGTACCGGCGGTTATTTTTATCCAGTCTAAACCTATACCGAATTTCATAGCTACATCACCACTTTATAATTATTTTTTTAGTACCGTCATTGTCGAAGTCTTTAACTTCGTATTGTTTAACGCTAAATAGGTTACACTTGAAGATTAATCCGCTAAAGTTTGGGATATCTACGTCGATTTCTATGACGTTATCGATTCGTTCGACTAATTCGCTGTTTTCGTCGTACACTTCAACCGTTTTACCGTCATAAACTAAGTTGTACGGCATACATACCACCGTCCGTTTATTCCCATTCGCTTTTTCTATCGTCGTATTCACACATTATAGCTCCTGATTTGCCGTTAAAAATTTTAGATACATATCCACCGAAGAATGAGCATTTTTCACAATCGGCTATTAATACTAAGTTACCTTTTTCTTTAGGACATTCTACTGCTAACATTAACAGTATCTTTTCCATATTCACCACCTCACATTAATAATATAACAATAACACCGCAAATAATTGAGCCGTCATCTGAAGTAATGCCGGAATCTTATATTCGCTTATTTGCCATAGTACGTTATCGTTATCTCTTGCTAACTCGATTTCTTTAATTGTAGTCATGAAAACCGTGTAGAAGTATTCCGCTAGTTCGGGATCTACCTTTTCCATCCATTCTTTAAAGTGATTTAGATCACTCTCCGCTTTACTTAGCATAGCGTCGCCGTATTGTTTATCTTCATCCATGTACGCATCGATGGCTTTTTCCATGTCGTCAATAGCCGTATCAAGCCAATCGGTTATACGGGATGCTCTATTCCACTTTTCACCGTATTCTTCCATAAGCCGTTTAACTAGAACCGACCATTCCATGTCGTATAGTTAAACCGTGATTTTATATAACTGTAACGTATAAAGTTAGCGTTTAAGTGTCGGATCGTACATTAAGACGTAGCGAAAACCGTTTTTAAGGAGATATTTACGTCCGCATTTACGACATGTAATGATATAGGGTTTAGAACGTAAAAAAATGGAAAAACCGCAATAACACTTAAGTACGTACGTATTAGATCACTCCGTACGGTTGTATTTCTTCTCAAATCGTTTTCTTATGGCATCCCATTCCCATGCTCCGATATGTTGTGTTATATCACCAAATTTATCGGCGATGTTTTGTATTTCGGCGAATATTTTACCGTGAACCGGGAAAATCTTTTGACATTTACGGCAGATTATTAGTTTTACCGGATATAATTCGGCGTTTTTATATCCGCATTCTGGACACGGTATTATATATATCGGATATTTCCGTCCGTAGTATAATTCCCAATCTAACTTATACTCCGTAACTACCTTCATATTACACCACCATTAAGCATTTATACGCTAAATCCCTACACTTTGCCTTAAACTCCGTTCTAGTTTTCTCCGTGCATATTAGGTAAAATAGTATTGCGTGTGCTTTACAATGTTCCGCTTTAACTCTACAATGACGGCTTAAGTTTCCTACCGGCTTATTGCAGATCGGACAATAGCTAAGGTATTTGTGTTTTGCCTTGAAGTGTTTTTTCAATCCCGTTAGGTTTTCAGCTATAAATCCGCAAACCGGACATTCGAACGTCATACTATCACCTTCCGTTATTCTAACCTAACCATTTTAGCATCGAAATCAACGTATGCGTATTTTGGTGTTATCTTTTCGATCCATCCGTCCGGCTTAATATCCACTGGCATTGTTATAAGCTTAAACCGGTAATCAAGCGGATCGTCGTCCGTTTTCGGAAATATCTTAGCTATGGCATCGATGAACTTACCTCTTGCCTTGATGCGGTATCGTTTACCGTTGTTGTTTTCGAGTATTAGATCCGCTAGTATCCACGAACCTAATCCGAAAAATTTGGCGGAAATGATACGTTGTTTAATCCACTTCATCTTTATCACCTTTTAGCTTTACACCTATAACCATAATACCGCATTCTTCCCATTCGAAATCGTTGTAGCCGAATGGACAATTATCCGGTTTATCGTCGGTAAACGGTATTACTATACATGGCACGTCACACTTTTTACATATCCACACCTTCATTTCGATCACCTACCGGCTTTTACGCTATGACCATATCACAAATCACACACTTAGCGATTACACGATCTAGTGTAGTTCTACCGTCCGAACGGATAGTAAATTCACGGATTATCAGCGGTTCGGCGTAAACTTTACCGTCTTTAATGTAGATTTTTTTCGTCTTTAACTTTCCGACGATTTTAACACCACAATTCTTACATCTCATATTATCACCGTCCGTAGAAGGTTAAGATAAAGCAGATTCTAAATTAAACTCAATATCTTCGATTTCTTCGTCCGTTTCTTCCGGTTTCTCCGTTTCCGTAGATTCTTCTTCTTCAATCTTCTTTTCTACCTCTTCGACGTTTACTTTATTCTCTACGTCCGACGGCTTATTTCTGAAGTAATCGAAGAACGTTATTTGACCGTCGAATAATCCCATAACGACTTTATCGCTAACGTCTAAGCCTAACGCTATTAGAGCCGTGTTTAATGCGTTAATGATTCTCGTCGTTCTACCCTTCTTTTCACGGATTAACGGCGTAAATTCTTTGTACGTTTTAACTTCGATCAGCTTAATTATACCTCTAGTTACTTTCGGATCGAGGTAAACGACTTCGTAGTCTTTTACGTTTAAGACTTCGTCCGTCGTTGGTGATTTGTGGATGTAATGAGCGTACGCTATACGGCTAATGAATTGCTTAACGCTTAGGTGATATTTTTCTCGTATTACTTCCGCTAACTTTTCCTTATGATTGTCTGTTAATCGGCTAAAGTCGTAGCTTGATAGGTCTTCGTCCGATACGTTTCCGAAGAATAAACACGATACGACGTTTCTAAAGCTAAGTTCTACTTTGCTACTAACTCCTCTTTTCCAAACTCCGTTAGCCATTCCGGTTTGTAATATTTTCCATAGTTCTTCGAGTTTCTGACGTTCTAACGATGCGATTTTATCGAATTCGTCGAAGATAATCGTCTTATAGTGATACGCTACTCCGTAGGTGTTATATCGAGCATCACCGACTAAATTAGCCGGCGTTGGTGTTTCCGTGTAGAAATAAGCCGTCGTTAATCTTTCGCATAACGACGCAAACGTCGATTTTCCGGTATTCGGCGGTTCGAAACATATTACGTGCAACGGTGTATTTTGCGGTCTAAATAACGCTAATAATCGTGGTATAATCAACGCAAATCCGTCGGATGTATTCTTAAAACCGAATCCAAGAGTTAATAGTTCGTACGCCGGATATTCGTTTAGTAATTCTTTAGCCGTGTCGGTATCGACGGATGCTAAGTTAAACTCGATGTTCTCAGCGATTAGTACCTTCTTACGGTCTATTTTATCCGGCCTAACCGTACACTTAATATAAACCGTTTCTTCCCTACTCATCTTTAGGTATTCAAGTACTTCGTCATCCGGGTTTTCTATTGTTATAAACTGTCCACACGGTGTTTTCAGCTTAATTACGTCGTTGAAGATATCGACGGCGTATTCCGAAACCTTAAATAGCATGGGTTCACCGAACTTAACTGCCTCGTAGAAATGCGTTTGATCTTCGGCGCTGCGTTTCATTCTAACGATTTCATTTTGTGTTTCTTCGTCGTATGCGTTAAATCCGATTATTTCTTCCGGTTCAATCTCTGGGTTAAAAATTTTAAGAGTAACTAACGGTAACTCCGTCATAAATACTTCCCCCTATTTACCTTTACGTTCGTCTTACGATTTCCGCTATTCTTACCGTCGGATTCGGAAGGTACGAAAGAATTTAGAGCGTTATAAACTTGGATAGCTAACGCTTTAAATTCGTCGTGGTTTAGCGATAAGTAGTATTCTCCTTTACTGTTAGGTTTTACGAACGATGCAAATCTAACTCTAATCGCTACACCCTTACGGCTTTTCTGAAATACGAACGTTGCCACTCTCGTTCTAACCTCTATTCTCTCCGGTTCAGATGATTTTGGTGTAGTATCTGGAGCAGTTGATTCAACCCTTACCTTATCCGCTAACGTCTTTCTTTGCGGTGTTTCGGTTTGTTCGTGTATTTGTTTCTTAACATCTTGCATTTCGGCATCTAATACGTCAATGCGGTTTTCTATCGTATCAAGTCGTCTCTGAATATCTACCAACATCGTTTTTATTTCCTCAAAACCACCTTCCGACATACTACCACCATCCATAACTTTTTCGTCATGATATATAAGAGTTTCGGGATGATTAGATACGTATTCGACGACGTTATTAAAATGCAACCGTGAACGGATAGGAATAAACTTAACGTATAAACCGGAAACGTGATATTTACGGTAATCGATCTTACGTTTAGAACGGATAACTAAATGAGCGTGAGCGTACGGATTTAAGCCGTAACCAATAGCTAAAACCTTAAATTCAGATAAAAACCGGTTAACGTGATTCTGAATAGCGTTATAATCACCGCTACGTGAAATAATACAAACATGGTAGTAATACGCTTTACCGTAAAAGTTATTTAGTTTACCGCTAGCCATATTACTGAACTCCGCCGTCACCGCCTATATCTTTTACTTTTCTATTTATAACCTTTTCTACCAAAATAAAGGTTAAAAACGGATTAACGTCTTTTCTTTCACCTTATAACCGGCGTAGAATAAAAAGTAACGTAAAGCGGTAGCGAATAGCGGATGTTTGCGGTACTTGGCCGGTACGTAAACGTCCAACGTTCGGACGTTAATATAAAACGGTATTCCGTCATCTCTCTGAACGACTACGTATTCTTCACCGTTTACCGTTCTATGCTTAACCGTTACCTTCTTACCGTATTCGTTGCGTAATTCGTAAACCCAACGGAGAATATTAGCTATGTTAGCTGGTTTTTCGGTTATACGGCATTGAATTAATCGTCCCTTTGAAATCTTATAATATCCGTCGATTCTGATTAAACGCATTTTAACCACCGTCTGAATAAAAAAAATAAAAGAAATTAGTAATATCCGTGATAACGACTATGGCATTCCTCTAATTCACGTTCTAATCGCCATATTTCCGTTTCTAGTTCATCTATTTTCTCTCTGAGGTAATGAATTTCACGTTCTAACGGTTCTTTTGCTTCATCGATTTCGAATTGTAAACAACCTTCACATATCATAGCGATACATTCACCGCAATATTCGCATATATGTCCGTTCTCGTTGAATTCGACGATTATAGCGTTATTGTCCGGCTTAAGTGTTATAATACCTTCAATCGGTCTATCGTCGTTAAGTAATCGGTTGACGATTTCGTCGCCGAATATTTGCTTAAGGATTTCAACCGTCTTTTCGTCCAATTTTAGGACGGACTTAACGAACGTCATCACCGACCACCGTCCGTTTAAAAATTAGAATTAGGGCAACATTAAACCGCCGGATTCCTTAACCAACGATGTTCTAATGAAGTGGTCAATTCTGAATCTAATTCCGTCGATTACTCTCTTAATTAGTTCTTCGGCGTTCTCTTTCCATCCGAATCGTCCGTAGCCGTCAACGAAATCGGTTAAATCGCTGTTTCTAAGCTCATCACGGATTATTTCCACGACTTCAATTAGGAAAAACCTCTTAACCGTTGGGTCGCTTTCGATTTCTATCATTGCATCCATAGCGGATATTTCACCGGCGTATAGTCGTTCGTATACGTCCGTTAATCTCTCCTTTACGTTCTGAAGTGTCGTTATTTCGTCGGCGTCGATGATCTCATCACGGATTATTTCCACGACTTCAATTATTTCTTCCGTGTAGTTTACGTATTCGTAAATCTTGGATTCACCGTCTTCGTCACCGTATAATGAAATCACGGCGTCAACGTCGATTTCGAAGTTATCGCATGGACACCCGCATGCTTTGCATTCGTTCTTAAACTTACATACGTCGCATGCACAACCAAACACGGCGTTAGCTCTTTCAACGTCGTTTTCAATTCCGTATTCCTTAACCAATTCCTTTAACACCTCAACCTCTACCATTTCTATCACCAATCCCTATTATGTCGTTCATGGTATATAAGCTTTTCGGTATCGACGGACGATTATAAAAAAAGAGAATTATGAATATTTTTTCTTACCCCAAAATATTATACCTTTTGCAACCTTATCGAATGCTTTAATAAACCGTTCTATTTCTTTTGGACTTTCGTTAGGATCTGGTGGTTCTACTCGTACTTCGAACCCCAATATACGGAGTAATAGAACGATTAAGATCGTTGTTATTTTCCTTCGGTATAATCTAATAGCAAAAATAAGATAACCCATAACTAATCACTCTCCTTTTCACATATCTTTCTAAACGGACACATAAAGCAGAACGATTCATCACGAATTTTAGGCGGTTTATTATCTTCTAAGCATTTCTTAAGATATCTTGCTTTATCAAGCGTAACGGTGAATAAATCTGGATCACGGTCAACGACGAATACTGTCTTTTTACCGTCGGATCGTTGAACGTAAACGATCACCGCCTTATCTATTCCTAACATATTCATATAACAGTTCACTTGTTCGATATGCGATTTATACGGTTTCGTTGGTAGTTTCTTGACCGTTTTAAGTTCGAATACGTACTTTTGACCGTTTATTTCGATTATAGCATCGGCGTAACCTTCGATTATGTCGTTTTCGACGTGAATTTCCGTTTTATCGGAAATAAATTTAAGAATTGAATCGTGTATAGCGATTCCCATAAACGTCGTGTAATTCGGTTCACCTTCGAGCTTATATTTCCGTCTAAAGTAAGCGTATCTTAGACAACCGCATGCTTCGGTTACGTGAATCTTATCGCTTAACGTTCGTTGATTTGCTTCGTTATACTTTATAACAGCATTATCGACGAGCTTTAAAACGTTGGATATTAAATCTGCGTTATCCGATCGAATAGTCATGCGTTATCCCTCTTTATGTTTCGTTATTTTACCACAATAACAACAACGCTTAAAACCGGTTAGTGAATTTACTACGTACGCATTTCTACCGCATTCACACGGTTCGGGTAAATACTCAGTCCACTTCATTTTCGACCACCGTCCTACGTACAAACTGATCGTGAACGTGGGCTACGACTTCCGAAAGATCGTTATAACCGGACGTTCTTAAAGCCGTTTCCGCCATCTCTAAGAGTTTTTCGATTATTTCATTATCAATCGTTCGTTGATTCGTTAAAGCCGGACGTAGATTGTCTAAAACGACTTTAGTCTTAACACGGATTTTGTACGTTACTCGGTTGTAATGATCCGGTCTGCCGTCGAATTTACCGGCGATAACATCTAACTCTTGCTTACTAAAAGGCTTAAGCTTTTTCAACGACGCTATACGCTTATCGACCATATTACCACCTCGCTAATCTAGTTGCTAATTTTAACGCTACTTTTTGGCTTAATCCAAACGATACAACACGATATCCGCATCTATTACCGCGTATAACGGCGTACTGAGTACCGTAGCGTATTACCGCTATTTCGTTCAACGCTTTATCCGGTATTATTGCTATAACGTCGTATTCTAAGCCCATGTTCTCACATAATAAGTCGAATAACGTTTTTACCATACGTATCACCTATAAAAAATAGTAAATTACGAAATTCGCTTAATGTAACGGAAAACAATTTTACCATCGTCATACATTTTCTTAAGTTCGTCTTCGTTTAAAACTCTTCCTTCGGCGATCCTCTCTAAGAACTGAACGGCAATAGCTTCGTCGTTTACGTCCATGTCAACGAATATTCTATTAGGCTTAATTTCAACACCTAAGAGAGTTGTTAGTAACTTAGCCGTAGATTCATGTCCGACGGCAGAAATAAAATCTTCGTTAGCTACGAAGTTCTTAGCAAATTCTAAATCAACCTTTTTGGCGTATATTGTAAATTTATCCGCCGTACATGGCATCACTAAACTACTTAACACATATTTCTTCCCCGCCATGTTACCGTTTATGTTGTTCATTGTATATAACCTTTCCGGTAGTTCAATTAATATTGAACAAAAGTTTATATATGATAAACGAGATTTTAGTCATATCGTTCGATTAATATAGAATTACGTTAATAACGTTGTTAATACTAAAACGCTATTTAGTAATACACCGTGATACATAACCAATTTTTATAATCGATGGATGTATAAGGTTAAATTTTACATAATTTTAATCAGAGTTTACGGTTAATACTTGGCGGAGATATTTTTATTCGCATTATTGTAAAATTGCATAGTGTGGTAGTAACACGGTTAGAGGTATTAGAACATCACTACGGAAATTCGAACGCAATTTTCTAAGCCGTTTATACTTAAACTTATTTTATGTATAATCATCGGTTTATAAATTGATTGTATAATAGCGTAGTAATTAAGATAGTTACTATAATTATGATTATATTTTCGTGAGTTAATGGTTTAAATATATCGGATAACTTAAATAAATAACCTTCCTTAATATACTCATCTATAAAAAGAAGTATAATAAAACCAATTAACCATATAGGTAATCTTCTTTTTATATTTTTTAGTGGATTATACCCGTTCATGTCCGTTAAGCTGATCGAGTTTATTTTCGATACGTTCTAACCGTTGCTCGATATACTTAAGGCGGACGTGATGATTCTCTAACGTCCGTATAAGTTTCGTATATCCGGCGATTAACGCTATCGTAATTCCGGCGATTTCCAAACTCAACGCTATCGTTATCCCGTCCATATCTACCACCGTTATAAAATTATTAAGATACGTTCATCGTATCTATTACCTTATCGTAGAACTTATCCAATCCGAAATCGTAAACCGTCGTTTCGATTACCCGTTTAATCTTACGTCTATAACGTGGAAACTTACCGTATTCCGACGGCATTACTTCGTTAGCGTAATTCGGATCGAACCGTATCGTCTTTAACTTAGCGTTAAGCCGTCTTAAATATCGTTCGGGATCGAGAATGAGTTTATCGAAGTTGATAACAACATCCGCTCCGATGATGCCAAAATAGTTATGCAATGTCCAAACGACGGCGAATTGTTCGAGTAACGGTATTCCTTTCGGAAAACCGTATCGTTCGGCTAATGCGTTATAAATCAAATCCGTAAAGAACGGATCGTTATCCGTTTTCTCTAAAGATTTCTTCCAGAATCGGTTTTCGTCCTTCAACGCATCTACGGTAAAATGATCGATCCATGTATCTACGGGATTTCTAACTATTTGTATCGTTTCGCATTGGTAGCGGAGTTTTATATCCGCTAAGATCATACTCCAACGGTTAGGTTGTATGACGATTTCCGCCGGTATTCGCTCGATAGCATCGAGATACGGAATTACTGGTTCGAAGTCTAACGTTACTCTGAAATCACGGTGATGTTTTCGCATAATCTCTAAATGTTCTTCGGGAATTTCGAGATAATCATCCCATAAAGGTTTACCGTGCATCTTATCACGTTTTCCACGTTCCCAACGTTCTAATTTAGTAAATAATTCTTCATGACATGGTTCGTATAAGTGTAGTTTATTCGGATTGCTTAATTTCGCTAACCACCATACTAACGTAGTACCTTGTCGGAATAAACCGCTTAACACCGTCGTAATCATATTCAAATATCCGCTACCGGAAAATATATAATTTATGACTACGCATAGATACGATTATGAGCGAAAAGAAATATAGGTGTAAGATATGCGGTAAAGAAGCTCCGCCAGAAGTCGTAGAGTTAATAAAAGAACGTGAAAAAGCCGGTGATAAGCTCGAATGGTTGTTATGTCTTGAATGTTCGGTTAAATTTGGTGATATCGTTAGAGAAAATCCGAATATTACACCGGATGAATTAAAAAAGATGTATACGTAAAAAATAAAAAAAGGTAAATTATAGTGGTATTAACGCATCGAACTTAAATTCACGTCTACAATTGGGACATCTTACCCACGTTACTCTTGATACTTTTCTCCATGTCACTTTCGTCTCATCCATTCCAAACAAATATCCGCATGCTTTACATCTTACCACCGTCATTTTTACCACCTCTATGACTAACTTAGCGTTCATGATATATAAACCTTTCGGTACCGTCCGATGGATTTAACGAAGTCGTTAACGTAACGTATATTAATAATCACGTCGAATATTAATCCATGACGAAGATCGCTTATATGTATCCGATCCGAAATCGTGTTAGCTTTACGTATATCGGCAAAATGCATGCTAAATTACTACGTAAAGCGTTCGACGTTGATGAAATCGACATACTAAACTATTACCTAGCCGATAGCGATTACGATATCGTCGTTACTCATCCGATATTTTACCCGTTCACTCATAAGAATCCGCTACGGTTTTGTGAACGGTTAGGACAATTGGAAAAGATAAGAGAACAAGCACCGAAATTAATCGGTTTTGAGGTAGCGGATTCGGATAAAATAGCGGATTATTGCGTGGAAATCGTTAATTCGTTTTACGATGCGGTTATCGTTCCGTCTACGTTTTCATGCCGTGTGTTTTATAATAGCGGAGTACGTAAACCGTGTTACGTCGTACCGCATGGGATTCATCCAGAATTACTTAAAGCCGATCCGAATAAAGCGGAGATGAATAACTACGATCTCCGGTATGCGTACGAAACTAAACGTGATCTTAAGCGTTATTACGTATTATTCTTCCTATGGCATAGCGGATGGCGAAAAGGCGCTGATATCTTGGCTAACGCTATGAAAATCGTTCAGGAGAAACGTAATGACGTAATACTCGTTATAAAATGCGTTAATCCCGTCGAACCGTTCTTAAAGTACTTTCGAGGTATTAAGACGATATTAGTACGTGGATGGTTGACGTGGAACGAATTAGCGTTATTGTATCGTATTTCCGACGTATGCGTTTGTCCATCTAGAGGTGGCGGATTCGAGTTAAACGCTATCGAAGCTATCGCTATGGGTGTACCGACGATAGCACATGCTTACGGATGCTTTAGCGATTATAGCCGATTTCTGATAACGGCTAACGCTACGTACGGATGTAAGGTAATACCGGATAATCACATCCACATCGGTAAAGGATGGACGGTTGATAGCCGTGATTTAGCGGAGAAAATAATCGACGTAATCGATCACTTAGACGAATATAAGCAACGATACGAAAAATACGCCGAAGAGGTACGGAAAATATACGATTGGAATAGAATCGGAGAGTTATTAATCGACGTATTTAAGAAGTTCGTTAAATAAATTAATCAGAGTAGATTAGATAGAGGGATTATTTTAACTATAGTTGATTTAGGTATCCAAGTGATAGGTAAACCGTAGTTAATATCTACACAAGGCGTTTCAACAAGAATTGCTTTATTAGTCTCTTTTATGATTTTCACAAGCGATACGTAATACTTACCGTATTTTACAAGACCTACGTAGGGTTTATTTAAAATAAGAATCACATACATTAATAACCACCGTTTTAAAATAACGGAGTTACCTTATAACCGTGTTGCTTGAGTATATTTATTATTGCACAAACTAAATGCTTGATTGACGGTACGTTTTGCTTATTAACGTAAGCATGTAAAACGCTAAAACCGTCGTACTTATAACAAATGAAAATGATGTAAAAACGTCGTAAGACCCATATAATAATTTCATATGGCTCGTCGTTTAACATTATATTAAACTTTATACATCGCTTATTTTCATAATTACTATTTAACACAAGGTTATTAGCGGTTTCGGAATCACACATCGTAATTCTATCAAACTTCATTTTTCATCACCTCTATCCTTAACTTAGCGTTCATCTTATATAAATCTTTCGGTATTAGATTACGCTACGTTATAACGTAGCATAGTAATGAAGATAAAAAAAATAAATATAGAATTGTTAACCGTATAATAGTTCGTACTCTGCTACTAACGCATCGTGCATTAGTCTCAACAATGTTCTCCTAGTTTCTCGGCTCATCTTATCTCCTAACACTTCCAGCCACCACATCGCATCAATATGTGTATTATGTATACTGCCAAAGTCTCCTTTTTCTATTGCCTTTTTTAGTCTTATAGTTAACATTTCAGCAACACCTTCACCTACCATTCCCATCACCTCTATCCTTACGTAGTTGTTCATACTATATAAACCTTTCGGTATCGAACGGTGATAATAATAGACGTATAAAAGTTAACGATAAAAAAAAGGAGAAAAGATAAACCGTAAAACTTACGTTACAGAGTAGCTTCCTGAACCACGACCTGAACCACGTCGTTAACGCTGTCGTACTCGATGTGGCAGAACGTATTAGCCGTGTCGATGCCGGACTTAATAAATGCCGTGTTCTTAACGTACGAATCGAGTATAGCGTTGTAATCCGTGATCAATCCGCTAAAGTCTAACTCCGCTTCCTTAGCAAGCAATATTGCGTTTAATCCTTCGATGAGTATCTGATCAACGGTTGAGAGGATTCTAGTAGCATGTTCCGGCTTGAAGACGTTAATCGGAGTACCGGTAACCGTGTCCTTAGCCAATTTAACGGCTTCGAGTATCTTCGACTTACCACCCAACGCAAGTACCGCCTTAGGAGCGGGGCCGAATATCGTATCCCTATCTCCGACGATTCTCCAGATCGTTAGCATTCCACCGGTGTACTTGTTGATAGCGTTGTAAACTCCCGTATCGAACGCTCCACCTTCGGCAAAAGCTTCGTTAACCCTTGCATGCCAATAATCCTTACCTCTCGTAACCTTAGACTTGTACTTCCTAATTACTCTGTGGTACTTAACCCAATTCGGATTAAAGACTTCCGTGATTCCTTCGTATCCTGGTTCGGCAATTCTGTTAACGTACGAAACGGCATCCGGTATAGCCCTAAGCAATCTGTCGATAATCTTCGCTCTCTTATTCTTCATTTGATTAACCCAATCCTGAGTTATTCTGTCTCTCATGTCCGCCGGTACGTCCGTTTCATCCAATACCGGAAATATTCCCGTAAATACCACCGCCATGTTCGTTATTATGTTTTTATGATTTAAATACTTTACGTGAATAAAAATATATAAGCCGTGATTAATACCGTATGGATGAACATTATTCTACCGGTTTACGTTCGTAAACGTTGATTTCCGTCGGATTACCGAATTTATCGTATAGGTTAAATTTAAGTATCGGCGTAACTCCGTCGTCGTCGTATATGATTAGCTGATTATTTTCGATCTTCCAGCGGTTCGTTAAGTATTTTCGTATTTTTTCGGATTCGGCGAATATATCGTCTAACGTGAACGATGACGGTTTAACGGTTATCTGGATAAACGTAGATTCTACGTCTAAATTCGTTAAGATTCCTTTCCACTCTAATTCGTTACCGTACCATACTTCAACGATGAACGGATTAAAGTATTCCCAATCTTCGTCGGTGAAAGTATGCCACGTACCATCGGCATAGGGATTCGTTAGTTTAGCGTAAAGAATTTCCCCTTCCGGCGTTAATCCGTTTTCATCCGTTATTAATTCCGCTACTTTATCACCGTTCTTATTATACACTTTCACCGTTCGAGCCGGTAGTGGATTACCGTTAACGTCGGTTACTTTGAACGTTACGGTATAAACACGATGTACTTCACCAGAAATCTCGCCGGAAGCTAAATACCACTTAATAACCCATTTATTTGCTTTACAATTAATAAATTTAATAATATTTGGTTGCTGTAATCTATACAAATTACATAAACAAGTTTTTACAACAAATTTACAATTTTCAAAGTTTACATTTTTGTTTAGTATATATGCTAAAGTATCTAAAGGTGTTAATACTGTTAAATTAGTCATATATACGGGTTGACCGATATAAAACCAACCATATGGGCCGGTTAATATACAATAATCTATATATGTATTAAGTAACGATCTAAATCGCCATTGACTTATACAACCTTTAATTTCTTTTACACTCCACATTAAATCTACTTGATTAGAATTATTTAATATCATAAAATAGCAGTTATAATAATGTACGTCACTATCGTCACCATGAGTAACTATTATAGGTGTATATACTGTTTCATAACTTGCAAAAATTACTCCATTACTTACATCATATTCACCATTTGTAGGAGTATATTCTCCAAACGTTGCATGGCATAGGTTACTAAAAACTACAACCGTATCTCCGTTAGCGGATGCTATATGATCCATAATTAACATCGTTCCGACCTCTTTAAACCACGTTTCCGTTACGCCGTCACCGAATTGTAATTTTGCCGTAGTTTTGTAAACACCTTCGCTTAATTTCGTAAAAACCCCCCAACCGTTAGCTACGTCAGCGTTGTAGATATCTTCGAACGTTAACGGGCTATCTTCCGTACCGCCGGTTACCGTTATCGTGTTAGTCGTCGGATCGTACGTTATCGGCATAATTCACCACCATCCGTTAAATTATAACGGGTACGTTTCCGGTATTTCTTCGCATAAATCCAAATCAATCTCGATTTCCGCCGGATTACTTAATATTAACGCTACGGATTCGTCGAACGTTTTACCTTGCGTTAACCACAAATACAGCTTACGCAACGTAAAGTATTTTTCCGGTACGTTGTTAATATCGCAACGATACCACTTACCGTTGTACGGAAATACTATTTCTTCTCCGTTCGGCGTTACGTTGTGCTGAATAACTCGGAACGGTATTTTCACCAACGCCATATTATTTATCCCAATCCGAATGTTAATAACTTTTGCCTATAACCCATACCGTACGTAGCTACGTTGGTGATAATTCGTAAACCGTATTTAGCGTAGTAAAACGCTTTATCGACCTCCGAAGCTAACGGATCGTAGAGCTTCGGATTAACAACCACTAACTGTAACGCTTTACTTAATTTCGCCGATAGAATTGTTTTAGCACGATATTCGAAATACGGTTCGTATTGACGGATAATTTCACATATTGCCTTCTTACTGATAACGACGAATCGGTTACGGTAGTAATCCGCTTTAGCGTATGGATAATGCGGATCGTAGAAATCGTCGTAAACTTTCATAAGCTCTACCGTTTTCTTAATAGCTTCACGCAACAACCAACCGCTACTGAATACGTCAATTAATTCGCTAACCGCCGGAAATTCTTTAAGAATTAAGTGTTTATGAACTAACAACTTATCTAAACCGCTACCGGATTCAGGAACGATTAAAGATTTATGCGTTAATAACGTATCAACGCTTAAACCGGAATCGGATAACGGAATAATCTTATGTCTTAATACGGTATCAATTCCGTTACCGTAATCCGCTAACGGTATCGTTTTATGAACTAACGGCGTATCTAATCCGCTACCGGCGTCGGAAAGTATTAATTCTTTGTGAACTAACGGAACGTCCGATCCTAATCCGTTATCCGTTACGATAAGCGATTTATCCGTTTTAACCGTTTCTATGCTACCCCCGGCGTCGAATACTTTAACGTACGTTGGAGAAGTTACAACCGTTTCTATACCCGTACCGCTATCGTAAATTCGGATTAATGTGTACGGTAAAACGTAGAACGTTCTAAATCCGAATTCGTCGGTTTTACCGACTACGCTAAAACCAAACTCGTTTACTTTCTGAAATACCGTAAATCCAAATTCGTCAACCGGCATATTACGCTTTTAATACTCGTTTTAACTTTTTAACGTGATTATCTTTTAACTCCGAACGGACGTTAGAACGGTTTAATCTTTCTATCCATAGTCTTATCGTTCGTTCTAATTCCCATTCCGGCACGTTCTTAAACGGATCTTTGCCGTAATAACCTTCCATCGCTCCATCGTAGAAATCCGCTACGGCTAACGGTTCAAGATCGGCGTAACCTAACGTTTGATAAGCGAAATCATGCTTTCCGGCTAACCATTCGCTGAATTCACGCTTAAGCTTAACGTGTAATTCTTCGGCTGATTGTACATCTTTCGGCGGTTTTTCTACGATCATGTTCTTTGATTTAGCGTATAGTATTTGCGTTTCGACGGCTTTAGCGTTGTACGGATTATTGCCTTTAATTACGCATAACATCGTTTCACCGTTCTTATAGTCGAACGATCCCCAAGTAACGGCGAAAGTGTCGATTTTTCCGAATTCGGGATGATCACGTACGTTAGTAGCGAAATCTGGTCTGATAGGATCGTCGTTCGTACCTTTACCAATAACCGGTAACTCGATTAGTGCTAAAGCCGGTGGTAATTGTGTTAACGGTGTTAACAGTTTAGCACCGATTATAGCGGTTTGACCGTTAACGTTGTACAAATTAGTACCTACACCGAATAAACCACTTGCGAAAGTCGTGTCCGACGCTGATATCTTAGGTGTAGTTAAGTCCGATCTAAAACCTTTAAGTGTAGATCCGCTAACGCTAAACAAATACACATAACCATAACTATACGTTAAATCAATACTCTCCGACGCTAATATAGTTATAACGCTATTTACCGTTTTACGTAGTTGATGATCTGCCGTCGTAGCACCTACAAAATGTAATTGCCAATAGTAGTTTCCAAAGTCTTGAAATCTACCACACGCCGGCATACCTATTTGCCCGGCTATACCATTTTTAATGGCTTTGTCGGTAAAGAGATCAACTACACATATACATAAACTTCTATGAGCTTCGTATAAATCTAATTTATTTATCGCATCTAAATAAGCGAAACTAACGTTTTCCGTCGGATACTCTAACATCTTTCGTTTAATCGGTAAAAGTGATTTCCACCTACCGTCTTCGATCATAATTCGATCACCTCACGTTAAGCGTTAGGCCCGGTAACTTTACCGTCGTACGCTATCTTAATATCAACCGTATCAATATTCTTAGCTCTAATATAGTGATCGTTCTTAAGTCCGAAGCTAAAGAATAACCACGCTCCGGCTGAATCGTGTTGATCAAATTGTATTTCACGTCTATGCTGATAATTAGCGGTTATCGTTGCACCGGATGGCGGTGCTGTTGTAAAGTTAATTTGTCCGGTTTCATAATCAATCGTATAATCCGTACCTTTCGTTTGTAATACTCCGTCAACGTATATTTCTTCCGATTCTTCCTCTACCGGTGGATTCGCTAAATAGAACGTCGTAGTTACACCGTCACCCGTACCGACGTTTTCACCGGTTATCTGAATAAGTTTACACTTAATCAATGCACATGCACCGCTATGATAGATATTATGAATCGTCCATTCTTCCGTAGCTGGTGGTTTAATCTTTAAAACCGATCTGGGTGATACGACTTCACTACCTTCGACTACGTCGCCTAACGCCATAGTTCATCACCGTCCGTTAAAAATTAAATTAGCTAAGAGTAATCGATAACTCAACTATCCACGTTTCACCGACGGACTTCGTACCCTTTGCTTCAACTTTACGGTTAAGGTTGATTAGCGTAACGCTATGTCTTACCGTAAACTCATTCCATGCAAAATTGGCTTCGTCCGGCCCAAACGTTGCTCTAAACGTTACCGTTTGACCGCTAACCGTTGGGTATCCGCTATCCATTCCTTTATAGAACGTATTTGTACCTAATAGATCCGTTTGTGTCGGATCTTCAGCCGTTGTACCATCTCCTACGCCTAATTCGGCGTTGTTAGCATCAAATACGTCTAACCATTCGTAATCTACGGTTATATCCGCACCGCTAGCCGGTGCATTAGCAAAAGTTACGCTAATCTCTCCAGTAACGTAGTTTATAGTACCGCTACCGCCTTGATCACCGGTAAGCGTACCATCGCCATTATCTGTTAACGTTTCCGTTCCATCCGTTACTTTAACCGTTCCCGGCTTAATTGGTTTATTCGCTAACGTAGCGGTAAAAGTCGTAGCGTATCCGTCTCCAGTTCCAATAACTTCACCGGTAACTTCCGCAAAATCGCCAATAACTAATTGCCAAATCTTAGTAATTCCTTCGTTCAAAAGTATATTTCGCTTAATTATTTCCGTTCCGATATACTTATCGTAGAAAAATTCGATTAACCGTCCGATTGATGCACCTTTTCTAGCAAGTTCAGCGATTTTACCGCCGGGATCTTTGAATTTATGTATTTTCCAAACCGTATTTGCTTTAACCACTTCAACCGTCATATAAAATACACCTACCGTAATAAATAAAACGTTTATCCTTCCTTCGGCTTAAAGTAACGGTAGTTTCTAAAACGGTAGTAATACGATAACGTCGGATTTTCGAGTAGCATACGCCTACGGCTTAACTTACTACGTCTTTCCGGTATAACGTAAATACCTACGGTTCGGATACGGTTGGCTAATTCCGGTCTTCCTAACGATCTTGCTTTATCACGGCATAATGTGTACGTATTACCGAGTAATGAGTTTAACGGTTGTTCGTCTACTGGTACTCGATTAACATCTATTACCGTGTGTATCGGTTCGTCGTATCGTATAACGCCGTAGTGTCCTTTAGATTTATTTCGGACATGCTCACGTCGTCCTTTTCTACGCATTAATTCCATTAAAAACTCCGCTAACATAAGTAAGATATTGCATACTCTCGTCCATACGCTTACCATATCTTGCAAATCCGCTTGATACGCCACGTAGAAATCCGCTTTCATGTCTTTAAGGAATTGCATAGTTAAATCCGTAAGTCTAATAGCATTCATAGTAAAGTGATGATCGTCGGGATGTAGATTCGTCATGTACATTCGTCCAAGTTCTTTCGTTAAACTATCTTCGTCTTTACGCATTCCGTGAAACGTCATTCTAGCATAATCAACGACTTTAGCAAATTTTTCTTTAATAACGTCTAAGCCGTATTGTAATAACGATACTTCTCTATTCGCTAAACTACGTTCAATGTTATGCCGGACGGCTTTAGTAATAAAGTAGATTTCCATTAACGCTTTACGACGTTTTTCGGATCGGATGTAAACGATAGACTTACGGATCGTTTCTTCCGTTTCTTTTAACCGGAACGTTATCGCTTTTTTAAGCCGTAGTTCTTCGTAATAACGTTTTAATACCGTTTTACGGATAGATTCGACACGATCATGTATCCATTGTCTAAACCGTCCGAAATGCAATCTCCGTCTAAATGACGGACGTTCACGCCGTCTAACCATAGCAATCAGTTACACTTTATAGTGTAATACGCTTATATCTCCACGTATTTCGTATATATCACCGCTAATTATTTCGACGTAGTTATGATAACGTGGTACAATCACGTAAACCGTTTTAAATCCTCTTGCTAATAGCAACGTCGCTAAGTAAAAATTAGCGATAATTATCACCGAATCGCAACCTTGTTCGTTCGCTACGTTAAGTATATCGCATATTTCTTTATAGTGGTCTTTAAACCGGTGGTAATCGACGAATTCGGTTACTCCGCTTTCCCTAAGTTTTTGAAGTATTCTTTCACCCAATCCGAACCGGCTAACCACTAACGCCTTCATACGCTACCACCTATCCACATAAATATCCCGATTATTATATATCCAACGATCAGCATTAAAAGTAAAAATAACCAACCGTAATCGCTAAGCATAATCGAACCCCGCTTTTCTATACGCTCTTAGATCTTCGTACAACTCTAACACCATATTCTTAAGATTCGTGTCGTCCGTTGTGCTTTGTATTACGTTAACAACTTTATTAATAACGGAGTTAACGATTTCTTCATACGCATCGAGTAACGACGTTATCGTAATTACGATATCGTTGGCATACGTATTAAGCCAATTAACGTATTCGTCAATCATTCCGTCGATTGCGTTTATCCATTCGTTATAAACATCCGACGTAGCATCTATGTCTATGTCTATCTCCGTTAAACGCTGATTATATGTTTCTTCGTCGATTATGTCGTTATCGTAACGTAGTTTATTTGCCTCTAAGTTATCTTCGAGTTGATTTAATCTCGCTAGATGCTCCTGTGCAACGGCGTTAATTAAACCGTCGATTTTATCCGTCATCGCTACCGCTCCGAATATTAGTTCGTTTATCGCATCCGCTATGAAATTCGTAAATTGCGTAATGTATTCGGTTAAACCACTATTCTTAGCGGTTAGATATTCGAGATACGTTTGTTTAGCCGTCGATAGCTTTTCACGTAATCTAGCATCTGCACCACTAATTAACGATTCTAAGATCGCTTGCGGATTATGACCTATCGGTGCAATTTGGCTTAAAGCGTATAACCGGCTAACTCTATCGAGTCTTTGACCGATACTTAACGCAAACGATAAATCTGGTGGTAAGCTACCTTTCCATACGTTAAGTATATACTGTAACGCTCCGTTGAAGTTCGTTTCTAAAGCGGACGATAGACCTTCCGATAACATCTCCATGATCGACTCTGATCCGATTTCTTCACCGACGTACGATGAAAGATCACATGTTTTTTCGAGATACTTTATAAGAACGTCTAAGACGCCTGACGGGGATATAGTTACGCTTTTACTAGCCGTAGCGTTTTGTATAACGGTGAATAGCTCAGACCAATAGTCGTATTTGAATAACTGATTAACTAGTTCGATCTTCTTCTTTCTGATCTGTCCTTCGACGAATTCTCTTATTCCGAACATTTCTAAAATGTCTATCTCGCCAATACTAACGAATTCTTCAACCCCGACCATACTCCGATCACCTCACGTTAACTCGGTAAACACGACGTACCGGTTGAGAAATCATAACAAAACACCCAGAACGGCGTACCTTTGAGATGAATATCTGTCAAGTAAACATAAACTCTAAATTGATGAGCCGGACAATTATGCGGTTTATTCCATACACATACATCCACGTTATAATCCGTATCGTTCGAAATAACCACTACGTACTTATAAGCGTAATCCCATTTATCGTCGGGATTATTCGGATCGTATACTTTTAGTATACCACCGGTGCTTATTGCACATTCTAAACCGGGTATGTAATCATCCATATTAAAGTAATCAAACTGACCGTTAATTTTAGCGATATCGTACTCCGTAGCGATAAAATCGTATAATCTATGCTCAGCGAATCTAGCTAAAACCCCCGGTACTCCGAATATTCCTAATAGATCGATTTCCCATTGTTTACTTTGCTCGAAATTACGTGGTATGTAGTACATATAACCGGTAGATTCGAAATCTGCCGTTGGTGCAGTAACACCAGTTGGTATACGGAATAATACCATTCGTTTAGCTAATTCACTTCCGCTTTTCTTCAATGCTTCGACGTAAGATTCATAGTCAAAACTAAACGTATCAAACGGTATTACTGTACGGTTATCAATTACAATAGTTTCATCCGTATAATCAACGCTAACTTTTTTCTCTCCGATCTCATTCGCTTGATTAACGGTGTATAACTCAATAACGTTAGTATCTACGGCGTACTTCTTAACGGCATTAAGGTTAGCGGTAAGGTTAGACAATATCGTCTTAATAGTATTTAACATAGCGTCGATTATTTTCTTTTTACGCTGAAATCGCTTATACGTTAAATCCGCTAAGATCTGATTACGTAAGTTAGCTATCTTATCCTTTACCGTTGTATAATCCGGCATATACGTATTATAGCGTTAGCGATATATATAACGTTAGCGGATAATACGTTATGAGATTACCGCTATTACTATACGTATTACGTAAAGCACCTAGAGTATTTAAAGGTGTATATATACCGGCAGAATTTAACAAAACATATGATTTTGAAAATCTACTAGATTTTAACGATTTTGAAAAGTGTAATCTTAATGTTGTGTTTGAACAAGATTGTACTTTCGCATATAGTGGTAACTGCTCCGCTAAAATAGATGACCTTATATACCATAAAAAATCAGCGATAGATAAACCACGTTACGCTGAGATTGAAGTATATATAGCATCACGAAGTCCAAGTGGTGGTATCGGTTCGTCTTACGGTATATACTTCAATTTCGAGTATAATCAATATTTTTACGATGTACTCGTTGCATGTTATTATGGTTGGCAAATAGAATTAAATATTCTTAAAAACGTAGATACAACGCTTACATCACTATTCCACGACTATTCTTCGCAAGAAGTATATACGGATTGGTGTTTAGTAAAAACGATATTTAGTAAAACCGACGAACAAGTATATATCAAAGCGGAAGTATACGATCAAAACGGTAATTTACTTATATCCGGTGTAGGAATAGATAATGATCCCATACCAAACGATGGTAGTATCGGTATAGCTGGTGATGATTGGATGGTCGGAGATGTCGGATGGATAGATCTACTACGCATATACTATAAATACTAAACATCCCCTTCAATCCCTAAACCGTTTAAGGATGCCACTTTAAACGGATCTCAACCGTTCTTTCCCCGAAATCTCCGATTATAAAAAAGTTATTTTATAACACCGTTCCCGCTTTCCGTCCGAATAATTA
>Ga0256914_1001259_pt1 | contig 23515 bp, 23 predicted proteins | sample HulkmetaG_FD_191571 | JGI IMG/M metagenome (GOLD analysis project Ga0256914, IMG submission 191571) | Hydrothermal chimney microbial communities from Main Endeavour vent field at the Juan de Fuca Ridge, Pacific Ocean - Hulk | ecosystem: Environmental > Aquatic > Marine > Hydrothermal vents ... | reverse complement strand
GCATGTCGTCTCCGTGAGCCGACAAAGCCATTATAGACCTTTCCGTCTGCTTTGCCCGTTTATTTTTCGGAAAAGGCCCTCATTGTGTTGAACCAATGGGTGCCAGTCGGCTCTAAGATGCCGGCGGGGCAGGCTTTTTCATTCTTCAGCGTGTCGTATTTTTTGGAGTAGTCGATGAATCAGCGAGCGACCGAAGCGCAACGGGACTTCGCCCGATTGCAGGGATGGCTCGCCGGGCGCGTCCTGGGCCAGGAGCGGCTGGTTAATCGCCTCTTGGTGGCCCTGTTGGCCGACGGTCACCTGCTCGTGGAGGGGGCGCCGGGCTTGGCCAAGACCCGCGCGGTGAAGAGCCTGTCCGAGGCGGTGGAAGGGAGCTTCCACCGCATTCAATTCACACCCGACCTGCTGCCGGCCGATCTGACCGGGACCGACATCTACCGGCCCCAGGAGGGCGGCTTCGTGTTCCAGCAAGGGCCGCTGTTCAACAACCTGGTGCTGGCCGATGAGATCAACCGGGCGCCGGCCAAAGTGCAGTCGGCCCTGCTGGAGGCGATGGCTGAGCGGCAGATCACGGTGGGCAACCGCTCCTATCCGTTGCCGCGGCTGTTCCTGGTGATGGCCACCCAGAATCCCATCGAACAGGAAGGGACCTATCCGCTGCCCGAGGCACAGTTGGACCGATTCCTGCTGCACGTGAACATCGGTTATCCCGGCTACGAAGAAGAGAAACGGATTCTCCATCTGGCGCGTGACGAGGCGCTCGAAACCCTGGACGGCGGGGCGCACCGTGGTTTCGAGCCGTTGAGCCAGACGACGCTGTTCGAGGCGCGGCGGGAGGTGCTTCAGGTCCACCTGTCCGACGCCGTGGAAGAGTACCTGTTGCGGCTGGTGTTGGCCACTCGAGACCCTGCGCCATACGGCGGCGAGTTGGCGGACTGGATCGAATACGGTGCCAGCCCGCGCGCCTCCATCGGGCTGGACCGCTGCGCCCGTGCCCACGCATGGCTGGCAGGAAGGGACTATGTGGCGCCCGAGGACGTGCAGGCCCTGGTCCATGACGTCTTCAGGCACCGGATCATCCTGGATTACGAGGCTGAGGCCGAGGGGGTGACGCCCGATCGTTTCGTGGACGCGCTGCTCGACCGGGTGCCCGTGCCCTGATGGAAACGGCCTGCTCGCCCATTAGCGCTTCGCTCGACGAACTGGTGCAGCTCGCGGAGCCGGCCCGCCGGTTGCGCCTGGCCCCTCAGGTGGCCCGTGCCCGCCAGTGGGGGCAGTATCTTTCGCGGCTGCGCGGTCGCGGCATGGAATACGCCGAATCCCGGCCGTATGAACCCGGCGACGATCTGCGCAACATGGACTGGCGGGTCACCGCCCGCATGGGACGGCCCTTCAGCAAGCTGTTTCGGGAAGAGCGGGAGCGGCCCGTGCTGCTCCTCGTGGACGGCCGCGCGACGCTCTTTTTCGCCACGCGGGGACGGTTCAAATGGGTCCGGGTTCAGCAGGCCGCCGCGCTGTTGGCCTGGGCCGCCCATCGGGGCGGTGATCGGGTGGGGGGTGAACTCTACACCGGAGCCCGCCATCGGGAGTTTCAGCCCCGCAGAGGCAAAGGGCCGTTGCTCCGTTTCTTGAAGGCGCTGACCGACCATACGCCGGCGGCGGCCGGTGGCGGCACCTTGGTCGAGCCGTTGCGGCGGCTCCAGCACACGGCCCATCCCGGCAGTCTGGTGGTGGTGTTGAGTGATTTCATCGGCTTCGACGAAGCGATGGCGCGGCGGTTGGTTCGCCTCGCCCGGCACAATGATCTGGTGCTGTTCGAAGTGCATGATCCTTTGGAGGCGGAACCGCCGCCGCCGGGCCGTTACCCGGTGACCGACGGCTCGCGCCGGGGCGTGCTCGACAGCCGCGGCGACGAGGCGGCCGAAAATCATCGGCGGCGTTATCGAGATCGAGTGGAGCAGTTGCGCCGGCTCTGTCGACAGCACGGCATGACCTGGCTCCAGTGCGCCACGGATCAGGACCCCGTGGCGCTGTTGACCACGGCGTTCGGAAAGAGATGAACGGCATGGGTGAAGAGACTCTGGCCGCCCTGAAAGAGATCCATCCGCCGCCGCCCGTGTCCGCCTGGCCGCCGGCGCCCGGTTGGTGGCTGTTGGCCTTGGGTGTGTTGGCGGCGGTGGCGCTCGTGGTCCGGTGGGCCTATGTCCGGCGGCGGGCACGCGCCCCCTTGCGTGAAGCGCTGGGGGAACTGGATCGGTTACGGGCCGCCTGGCGCGAGGATTCCGATGGTGCAAAGCTTGCCGCTGGCCTCTCCCGCCTGTTGCGCCGCGTGGCGTTGCACTGTTTTCCGCGGCGCCGCGTGGCCGGCCTCACCGGCGAGCGGTGGCTCGCGTTTCTCGACGGGGTCTTCGAGACGGGCGAGCGCCCCTTCGTTGAGGGCGTGGGGCGTTCGCTCCTCACTGCCCCCTACAGGGCCGGCCAAGCGGTGGACGGCGACGCCTTGTTGGCACTGGCGGAGCGTTGGATCCGACACCTGATGAGGACGGGTTGCGGTGTTTGAGTTCGCGTGGCCGTGGATGTTTGCGGTGTCGCCGTTGCCGCTTCTCGTGCGGAGGTTCCTGCCGCCGGTTCGAGCGGCGAGAGCGGCGCTGCGCCTGCCCGACCTGAAGCTGTTGCCTGAGATCGGCGGCGGGGGCGAGGAAGGGTCCGGTCGTGGTCGACTGGGGCTGGCCGCGCTGGCCTGGATACTTCTGGTGACGGCCGCCGCCAGGCCCCAATGGGTGGGCGAGCCCATGCCCCTTCCCCAAGAGGGTCGGGACCTCTTGTTGGCGGTGGATCTGTCCGGCTCCATGGCCGAGCGGGACTTCGTGGTGGAAGGTTTTCGAACGGATCGTCTCACCGCCACCAAGGCGGTGGTCTCCGATTTTCTCGAACGGCGCAAGGGTGATCGGGTGGGGCTGATCCTGTTTGGCGACCGGGCCTATCTCCATGTCCCCTTGACCCGTGATTTGGCCACCGTGCGGCGGTTGTTGAACGAGGCGTTCATCAAGATGGCGGGCGAGAAGACGGCCATCGGTGACGCCATCGGGCTGGCGGTGAAGCGGCTGCAGGTGCACGAAGGCGACAAGGTGCTCATCCTGGTCAGCGACGGCGAGAACACCGCTGGCGCCATGGATCCATTGCAGGCGGCCCGCCTGGCGCGGGATGCGGGCGTTCGGATCTACACCATCGGCATCGGATCCGAAGGGGGGCGCGGTCCCTTCGGCTTGCCTTTGGGAGGCCGGCTCGACGAAAAGCGCTTGCGCGCCATCGCCGAAATCACCGGAGGCCGTTATTACCGGGCCACCGACACCCAGGGGCTGGCCGAGATCTATCGCGAGATCGATGCCCTGGAACCGGTGGCGCGGGGCGGAGCAGTGGTAAGACCCGTGGAAGCGTGGTTCCACTTTCCGTTGGGGGCGGCCCTCTTGATCGCGTTCGGACTGCTCTATCTGGAGACACGGTCGTGAGTCTCGAAGCGTTCCATTTTTTGCGCCCCGCCTGGCTGGGGGCGTTGATTCCTTTGGCGCTGCTGGCGTTGCGCTTGCGACGGGCCCGGGAGGGATCCCCCTGGCGCAAGGTGGTGGCGCCGGAGCTGGCGCCCCATGTCATCGAACCGGGTGACGGTTCCGGATTCCGGTGGGGTTGGTTGCTCGTGTTTTTGGGATTTTCTCTGGCCATACTGGCCGCCGCAGGCCCGACCTGGGAAAAGCAGCCGATGCCGGCGTTGCGCGGCGGAACGCCGCTCGTCGTCGTTCTGGACCTTTCCAGGTCCATGGACGCCCAGGACCTCGAACCTTCCCGCCTGGAACAGGCCCGGTTCAAGATTCGCGATCTTCTGGCCGCGCGCCGAGAAGGTGAGACCGCTCTGGTGGTTTTCGCCGGAGCGCCTTTCGTGGTGGTGCCGCTCACCGAGGACACCGAGACCATCGCTCTGCAGGTGCCGGTGCTGACCACCGATCTCATGCCGGTCCAAGGCAGTGACGCGGCCGCCGCGGTGGATCGGGCGGTGGCGTTGCTGCGCGGGGCGGGCCACGAGCGGGGACGGATCTTGCTGGTGACGGACGGGGGAGAGGCAGTGCAGGCGAAAGCCGCGGCGGCCTCCGCTCGTGCGGCCGGTTTCCATGTTTCCGTGCTGGGCGTCGGCACGCCGGGCGGCGCCCCCGTTCCCACGCGGGCGGGATTGTTGCGCGATGCCGATGGCAATCTGGTGGTGGCCCGGTTGGATGAAGGGGCGTTGGCGGCGGTGGCTCGGGCCGGGGGCGGGCGTTATGCGCGGATCGCTCCCGATGACGGTGATCTGCGCCGTCTCGACCTGCTGGACCGGAAGGAGGAGTGGATTGCGGATGGAAAAGAGAAGGACCATGTGGTGCGCTGGCGTGACGTCGGGCCCTGGTTGCTGCCCCCCGTGCTGCTTCTGGCCGCGCTGGCCTTTCGCCGGGGGGTGCTCGGGGCGGTGCTGATCGCCGCGCTGCTGCCGCACCCTCGGTCGGCCGTGGCGGATTGGTGGCAGGATCTGTGGAGACGCCCCGATCAGCAGGGCGCGGCGCTGCTGGAACGCGGTCGAGCGGCCGAGGCGGCCGAGCGTTTCGAAGATCGCCGCTGGCGGGCCACGGCGCTCTATCGGGCCGGGGACTATGCCGGTGCGGCCCGTCTTTGGGCGGAGGGAACGGATGCGGAGGATCAGTACAACCTGGGCAATGCCTTGGCGCGCCAGGGGCGGCTGCAAGACGCCTTGAAGGCGTACGATCGGGCACTGGACCTGGCGCCCGACCATGCCGACGCCAAGGCCAACCGGGCGTTGGTCCGCAAACTGCTCGAGCGTCACCGACGGCCTTCCCGAAAGGAGGAGCGCAACGGCGGGGAGCGCCCTTCCGGCGGTGAAGGGCGGAGCGGCGCGCACGCCCCGGACGCTTCCAGTTCGAAGCTCGAAGGGCGACAAGGAGAGGAGAAAGGCGACGAAGCACGAGACGCGCATGGAGAGGAGAGGAAGGATGCCGCGGCCCAACGGTCCGGTGAGCGTGCCGGCGACGGCACGATGGAAAAGGAGGATCGAACGGAGCCGGGAGGGCGGCCCGCGGCGTCGGCATCCGTGACCCCCGCGGCGCCGCATGGGGAGCAGGCGGCGGGCGCACGGTCCGACCAGAACGACGTGGGTTCGGAAGATCGCGCGGATTCGGAGGAGGCTGCCCGGCGGAGAGAAGCGCAGAACGCATTGGGTCGGGCGTTGAAGCAGGAAGTGGACCGCTCCCTCGCCCGCGAAGCGTCCGGCCCGGTTTCCGCAGAGGGGGGCACTCGGCGGGAAAGGGATGGGCCGATGAATGAGCAGGCGCTGGCGCGGGAACAATGGCTGCGCCGCATCGAAGACGATCCCGGCGAACTGCTGCGACGCAAGTTTCGCCACTACTATCGGAGGATCCCCCATGAGACGGTCTCGCGCGATCCTTGGTAGCCTGGTCCTGTTGTTGGGGCTGTTGGCGCCGACGTGGGCGGCGGCCGCGGCGCCCCGGGTGACCGTATCGGTGGACCGCGATCCCGTTGCCCTGGACGAGAGCTTCCAGGTCACTTTCCGTCTTCATGGCGAAATCGACGGTCAACCCGACTTTTCGGTGCTGGAAGAGGATTTCCAGGTGTTGGGCAGCAGCCGTTCCTTGCGAACCACTTTCGTCGGGGGGCGCATGACGCGCGAGGACGAATATCTGGTGACCCTGCTGCCGAAGCGGACGGGCCGGCTGGTGATTCCATCGGTCGCCTTCGGCAAGGTGAAAAGCCCTCCCGTGACGGTGGAAGTGAAGGCGCCGGTGCCGGACGACGGAGAGCGGACCGTCTTCATGGAAGTGTCGGTGGACACCGAATCGCCTTATGTGCAGCAGCAGGTGATTCTCAGCATACGCATCTTTCGCCGCATCGAGTGGCGCGAGGGCAGCCTTTCCGAGCCGAGCTTCCGCGGGGGCGAGGTGTTGGTGGAGCGGTTGGGCGAGGACCGCCACTTCGAGGAAACCCGGGACGGGCGGCATTGGCGCGTCATCGAACGTCGTTATGCGCTGTTTCCCCAGCAGAGCGGCATCCTGGAACTGGAGCCGTTGTTGTTGGACCTCCGCGTTCCCGAAGGCGGCGCCCAGGCTCGACGCCCGTCCCCGTTCGCGGATCCCTTTTTCGACGACTTCTTCTCGAGCCGCCGGTGGACGCGCAAGCTGGTGCGCGGCCCACGACTGCGGCTGCGGGTGCGACCGGTGCCGGATACTTTCCAAGGCGGTCATTGGTTGCCGGCCCGTGGCCTCGAACTCGAGGAGACTTGGTCGGCCGACACCGACCGTCTCGAGGCGGGCGCGCCGGTCACTCGGACCCTGACGCTGGTCGCCGACGGCGTTTCCAAGGGACAGCTGCCCGAATTGACGCCACCCGAGGTGCCCGGCTTGCGCATCTACGCCGATGCCCCCCGTATTCGGGAGACCTTGGGCCCCGATGGGGTCAGGACCCTCGCGGAGTGGAAATTCGCCCTGGTGCCGGAGCGGGCGGGGCGCTATCGGTTGCCGCCCGTCGAGCTGGCCTGGTGGGACGTAGAGAAAGACCGAGCCGCGGCGGCCCGCCTGCCGGGTCGGGTGCTGCGTGTCCAAGGGGGTAAGGACGCGTCCACCGATATCGCCCGGCCTCCCGCCGAACAGAAGGCGATCGCGTCCACCGAGCCCCCATCCCCGGCCGAAGGGAACGTCCCATCCTCCGCGACCGACGAGGGTGGAGCGTTCGGCGTCGGTGAGGGGTGCCACCGCGGTTGGCAACTCGCGACGGGGGTGGCGGTGGGGCTCTGGCTCATCACGTTGGCGACCTGGTGGTGGAGCAGTCGAAAGAAGCGTCGTGTATCGACTGCGTCGGAGAAGGTGGAAACCACTGTGCCGGCGGAGAAGGCGGCCGAGATCCGTCGCGCGTTGAACGTGGCGGCTGGAGCGGGCGACGCCGCCCGCTTGCGCGATGCGCTGCTGGCCGCCGCCCGGCTGCGTTGGCCCGATTCACCGCCGCGCAGCCTGGAGGCGTTGGCGGATCGGTTGGATGCCCCGCAGCGGGAGACCCTCCTGGTCCTGAGCCGGCATCTATACGGCGGCGGCCCCGGGGACTGGGATGCCGCTGCGTTGGCGCGAGTGGGGGAAGGATTGCTGAAGTCCGTCGAAGGGCCGCGAACGAAGCCCGTCTCCGGGTTGGCGCCTCTCTATCCCGAGTGAACACCGCTTTCGGCGGCGAGGGCCCGGCCGTGATGGATCACCCGTTCCAGGAATCGGTCCACGTCGGCCGCCTCGAAATCGGGGTGGGTGATGATCAATCTCAGCGCCAGCCGGCCTTCCACCCAGCCGACGCCCACCAGGGCTTCACCGGATCGGTGGAGGCGGTGGCGCAACGCCAGGTTGAACCGATCGGGATCTTCGCCCGGCGGCGCACGATAACGAAAACAGAGGTTGAAGGATTCGCGCGGCGCCACCAGCTCCAGCTCGGGGGACCGGCGGACCCGGGCTTCGGCGTGTGCGGCCAGCTCCAGATAGCGTCGCACCCGTGCCGCTAACCCTTCCCGGCCGTAATACTTCCAGTCGAGGAACCATTTGAGACTGTCCACCCGGCGCGCGCACTGCAAAGAGCCCACCCCCAGGTCCAGCGCGTGGGTCTCCTGTTCTTCGCGGAACAGATAGCTGTGCTCACCGGCGCTGCATGCGCAGCGGAAGGCATTGGAGCGGCCGTTGAACAGCAACATGTTGCACATCAGGTGGGTGCCGGGCATCTTGTGGAAGTCCCAGGTCAGGGAATCCAGCCGATCCACATCGGGCAGAAAACGGCGCCGCAGTTCGTCGTCCAGCAGGGCGGCGCCGCCCCATGCGGCGTCCCCGTGCAGCCAGAAACCGAAGCGCTCCCGAAGTTCCGCTGCCGGCCCGATGGGATCGTAGGCGCCGCGCACCGTGGTGCCCAGGGTGACGCAGACGAAGAATGGAACGGCGCCTTCGGCCTGGGCCTGCACCAGGGCCGTTTCCAACGCGTCCATTCGCATGCGTCCTCTGGCGTCCACCGGCACCTTGATCAGGTTCCGGGTGCCGATGCCCAGCACGTTGGCCGCTTTGTCCAGGGAGTAGTGGGCTTCGGCAGAGACGAAGGCGGTGAGCCGTTTCTGGCCGCTCAACCCCCCCTCCTTGATTCCATCGAGGGCTTCATTACGGGCGGCCAGCATGGCCACCAGGTTGCCCTGGCTGGAACCGGTGGTCATCTGACCTTCTCCGTCGCGGAAGCCGGCCAGCTCGAGCATGGTTTCGAGCATGTAGTGCTCCATCAAGGTGGAGACGGGCGCCCCTTCGTAGGTGCAGGCGGAGGTGTTGGTGACCGCCGTGACCATCTCCGCGAGAATGGACGGCAGGTTGGCGCCCGACCACATGCGGTTGAGAAAACCGGGATGGCCGGTCTTCACCGAATGATCGAGGTATTGCTCCAGCCAACGGAGGATCTGTTGCCAGTCGCCCCGCGCCGGGCGGTCGAGCTCCAAAAGCCGGGACAGCGCCTGCGGTTCGAGGACGGGCGCCAGAGGACCTTGTTTCTCACGGGCGCGGTAGCCCGCGAGCAGCTCCACCAGCTGCTTGAATAGATGCTCGTCGTTCATTGGGACAACGCGGTGCCGGCCGGCGGCGAAAGGTGGCCGAATGATACCAGAAGGGGCCGTCCTCATCGGCGCCGGCATTTCGGGAAAAGGCCCGATAGGGCTTTTCTTTTCCTGGAAAACGGGTAAAATGCCGCGTTTTCCCGGGCAGGGGCTGTTGCCCTGTATCCGAACAGCACGAAAGGCTTTGGACCGAGGACTCATGGTTACGATTCGTCTTGCCAGGACCGGCGCCAAGAAGCGCCCCTTCTACCACATCGTTGCGGCGGACTCACGCAGCCCGCGTGACGGCCGTTATATCGAGCGACTGGGCTTTTTCAACCCCATCGCCCAGGGGCAGGAAGTGCCTTTGCGCATCGACCTGGAGCGGGTGGACTACTGGATTTCCAAAGGCGCCAAGATGACCGATCGGGTGTCGGATCTGGTCAAGAAATACCGCAAGCAGTTGCAGAGCGAAGCCGCTTGAGCCAGTGACATCGGACCTGGACCGGCGCCAGGTGGACCACGAGAACGAGGGTGACGGGCCGGAACGGCTGGTCGCCCTCGGTCGCGTTTCGGGCCTGTTCGGCGTGCGCGGCTGGGTGAAAGTCCATTCCGACACCCGTCCGCGGGAGAACATCCTGCGGTACTCGCCCTGGTACCTGCTGCGCGGCGGTCGGTGGCGGGCGTATGAGGTGCTGGCCGGGCGACCCCAGGGTAAGACCCTGGTGGCCCACCTTCGAGGTTGTGACGACCGGGAGCAAGCCCGACGGCTGATGGGCGCCACCATCGCCGTGCGCCGCAGCCAGTTGGGTGGTGACGAAGACGGTTATTTCTGGACGGACCTCGAGGGTCTGGAGGTGGTCACCGCCGAAGGGCGGGTTCTGGGTGTGGTGGACCACCTGATGGAAACCGGTGCCAACGATGTGCTGGTGGTGCGGGGGGAGCGGGAGCGGCTCATCCCATGGTTGCCCGAGCAGGTGATCCTGTCGGTGGACCTGGAAGCGGGATGCATTCGGGTGGATTGGGATCCGGATTTCTGATGCGGTTCGACGTGGTCACCCTGTTCCCCGAGATGTTCCGCGCCATGGAAGCGGGCGTCACGGGACGGGCCCTGAGGGAAGGACCGGCGGAACTCCACTTGTGGAATCCACGGGACTACACCGAGGATGTCCACCGCACCGTGGACGACCGTCCTTACGGCGGCGGGCCCGGCATGGTGATGAAGGTGGCGCCTTTGAAGCGGGCGCTGGATGCGGCTCGGGCGGCGGCGCCGTCCAGCCGGGTGATCCATCTCAGCCCACAGGGCCGGCGCTTCGACCAGGGCGCCGCCCGCGAGATGGCGCAGCGGGAGGGGATGATCCTGCTGGCCGGACGGTACGAGGGCATCGACGAGCGGCTGGTGGAGTGCTGCGTGGACGAGGAGTGGTCCATCGGAGACTATGTCCTTTCCGGGGGCGAGCTGGCCGCCATGGTGATCATGGATGCCGTCATCCGCCTGTTGCCGGGGGTGCTGGGGCATGACCAGTCGGCGGTTCAGGATTCCTACATGGACGGGTTGCTGGACCATCCCCATTACACCCGACCGGAGACGTTGGAAGGCCGCCGGGTGCCCGAGGTGCTGCGCTCCGGCGACCACGAAGCCATCCGCCGTTGGCGGTTGCAGCAGGCGCTGGGACGTACCTGGATCCGGCGTCCCGATCTGCTGCGAGATCGTCCGTTGAGCGAAGAGGAGCAGGCGCTTCTGGACGCCTTCATCCGGGAACACGAAAGCGGGGATGCCTCTCCATCCGAACAGACGTAGAATAATGGGCTTGAAACGCGCCGTGAGGCGCCGGAACTTGCAGAGGAGCGACAACCGATGAGCAACATCATCCAGGAACTCGAAGCCGAACAGATGAACAAGGAGATCCCGGATTTCGGACCGGGGGACACCGTCGTCGTCAAGGTTCGGGTGAAAGAGGGCAACCGCGAGCGGCTCCAGGCCTTCGAGGGCGTGGTCATCGCCAAGCGCAACCGCGGCCTGAACTCCGCCTTCACCGTGCGCAAGATCTCTCATGGAGAGGGCGTGGAGCGGACCTTTCAGACCTACAGCCCGCTCATCGACAGCATCGAGGTGAAGCGCAAGGGCGACGTGCGCCGCGCCAAGCTCTATTACCTGCGCGGTCGCACCGGCAAGGCGGCCCGCATCAAAGAGAAGATCTGAGATCGGTCATCGAAACGCGCTCGGAGGGCCGTCGCGGCGCGTCGTCGGGCGGCCCTTTTCCGTGCCCGGCGGATGAATCGCACCACCAGCTTCTACTGGCACGACTACGAGACCTGGGGCACCGATCCGCGGCGTGACCGTCCGGCCCAGTTCGCCGGCGTGCGCACCGATCTGGCGTTCAACCCCGTGGGGCGCCCCCTGGTGGCCTATTGTGCGCCGGCGGACGACATGTTGCCCCAGCCGCGCGCTTGTCTGGTGACCGGCCTCACCCCCCAGAGGGCTCGGGCCGAAGGGGTGTGTGAGGCCGATTTTTTTGCCGCGATCCACGACGAGCTGTCGCGCCCGGGCACCTGTGCCCTCGGGTACAACAGCATCCGATTCGACGACGAGTTCACCCGGTACGGGCTGTATCGCAACTTTTTCGATCCCTATGCCCGTGAGTGGCGTGACGGCAATTCCCGATGGGATCTCATCGATGTGATGCGACTGGCCCACGCCTTGCGCCCGGAGGGAATCGAGTGGCCGTCGGACGAGTCGGGGGTTCCCAGTTTCCGCCTCGAGCGCCTCACCGCCGCCAACGGCATCGAACACGGCCAAGCACACGATGCTCTGGCCGACGTTCGGGCCACCATCGAGCTGGCGAAGCTTCTCAAACTCCGCCAGCCGCGTCTGTTCGATTTCGTCTTCGAACACCGTCACAAGGAGTGGCTGGCGCAGCAGCTCGCCGTGCCCGTGCGGCGGCCGGTGGTCCACGTATCGGACAAGTTTCCCGCACGCCTGGGCTGCATCGCCGTGGTGGCTCCGCTGGCTTGGCATCCGGTCAACCGCAACGGGGTGATCGTCATCGATCTGAGAGCGGATCCCGAACCCCTTCTCGAGTTGCCCGTAGATGAGATCCGCCGGCGGCTCTTCACGCCTACCGCCGAGCTCGACGAAAACAGCCCTCGTATTCCGTTGAAGACCATTTCGATCAATCACGCGCCCGTGGTGGTGCCGCTCAACACCCTCAACGGCGAGGCGCGCGAGAAGTGGGACCTGGATCCAGTCCGGGAGGCGCACCACTTGGACTTCATCCAACGCCATGCAGAACCGCTGGAGCGAAAGGTGACCGAGGTGTTTTCCGAATCGCCATTCGAGCCCAACCCGGACCCCGATCAGAGCTTGTACGACGGCTTTCTGTCGGATCACGACCGTAGGCTTTGCGAGCGGGTGCGTGCGACGCCGCCCGAGCATCTGGGACGGAGACGATTCGATTTCGAGTCACCCAAGCTGCACGAATTGCTTTTTCGATACCGTGCCCGCAACTGGCCCGAGACCCTCACCTCGGAAGAGCGCGCCCGTTGGGACGCCTACCGTGTCCACCGGCTCACCCATCCGGAGGGTGGATCTTCCATCACTCTCGATGCCTACCGCCGTGAACTGGCCCGGTTGGCGGTCGATCCGGACCTCACCGAACACCAAAGAGAGGTGGTGGATGCATTGCTCGACTGGCCGGCCGAGATCGGCTTATGAAGCCATGGCGTCACCTTGACCGAGCGCACGTGACGGCCGACGGGTGGAGGCGAGGGGCGACGGGGTGTCAAGCCGCCTCGGGGGCGTCCACCGCCTTGACGTCGCTTTCCAACACCGCCTTGCCGATGCGTTTGGTGAAGTAATAGACCCGCTTGAGATTTTCCAAAAGTTCGCTTTCGATCTGCCAAGTGAGGCGTCGCCGAGGTGCGTCTGCGACCATGCGACGGGTGATGTGGCGTTCGATGTCCTGGGCCAATCCATTGATGCGGTTCTTGGCCCGGATCACCTCGCGGGCCGCTTCGCGGTCACCGCGGGTGACTGCGCGGGTCGCCAGCTCCAGAAGGGCGATGAGCTCGTCCACCAGACGTTGGAACAGCGCGGCGGTCTCTTCGCTGATCACCACCTCGCCTTGCAGCCGCTTGCGCCCGATGTGGACCAGGTTGAGTTTGAGGGTGTCGCCGATGCTCTCGAAATGGCCGGCGATGGCCAGATAGTGGTGGACCAGCTCGGCTTCGGCGGAGGTGAGATCCCGTCGCGCCAGCTCGCGCAGATACTCCACGATGGGGCCGTGCAATTGGTCCACTTCATTGTCCAGCCGGGTCAGTTCCGCCAGCTGGGCGGCGTCTCCTCGGATGGCGGCTTCGGTCCCTTTGCGCACCATGGGTAGGACCCGCTCGGCCATGCGGCCGATCTCCATACGTACCCGGTCCAAGGCGAGGGCGGGGGTGTCGAGCAGGTTGGGATCCAGGTATTTGGGCGCCACTTTTCGGGCTTTCTCTTCTTCGGTCACCGGCACCATCCAGGTCACCAGGCGTGCGAATCCCCGGGTGAAGCCGATGAACAGCAGGGTGTTGCCCACGTTGAACAGGGTGTGGGCGTTAGCGATCTGTCGCGGCGTCTCAGCCGCCAGCCGTGCGATGCCTTGAAGCTCGGGCGCCGCCGGCGAGAGCAGGCGCACCCATTCGGCGAACTGGTCGATGAAGGGATACCAGACCGCCACGCCCAGAGTGTTGAAGGTGATGTGAACCAGCGCCGTGCGCAAGGCGTCGCGGGAGTTGCCGATGGCGGCCAGCAGGGCGGTGACACAGGTGCCGATGTTGGCGCCGAACACCAGGGCGATGCCCTGTTCCAGAGAGATGAGGCCTTGGCTGGCGAGCATGATGATGACACCCGTAGTGGCTGAGGAGCTCTGCACCACCGCGGTGAAGAGGGCGCTGAGGAGGATGCCGTAGAGGGGGTGCTCCATTTCCCGCAACAGTTCGATGAAGGGGGGATAGTCGCGCAAGGGAGAAGTGGCGTCGCCCATGAGGCTCATACCGAAGAAGATGAGCCCGAAGCCGAAGATCATGGTGCCGGTGCGTCGCACCACCTCGTTGCGGCCGAGAAACTGAAGGGCGAACCCGAAGGTGACGATGGCCAGGGCGTAGTGAGTGATCTTGAAGGCGATGATCTGGGCGGTGACCGTGGTGCCGATGGAGGCGCCCATGATGATCGGGATGGTCTGTTCCAGCTTCATCAAGCCGGCAGAAACGAAACCCACCACCAGTACGGTGGTCACCGAGGAGGACTGGATGATGGCGGTGGTGACGGCGCCGGCCAGCACCCCTTTGAAACGGTTGGTGGTCATGCGCGCCAGGAGGCGCTTGAGACGCCGACCGCTGCTGGCCTTGAGCGCTCCGGTCATCAACTCCATGCCGTAGAGGAAGATGGCCAGGCCGCCGAGCAGGCCCATGAGTATGGCGCCGATTTCCAGGGATTGTTCCATTCGGTCGGGTCGCGGTGACGGGGTGGCGCTATCCCGTGCCGATCACTCTTCTTCCGTCCAGCGGGAGAGGGCTTCGATGATCTTCTTCGCCTGATCTTTGCTGGAGATGTTGAACTTGGACTTGGGTAGGTACTGGCCGTTTCGCTTCTGGTAACGGCGGATACTGTATTTCTCCGGGCCGTATTCGCCCTTTCCGGCGTTCCATTCGCGGTAACGGAAAAGAATGGTGGTCCAGGCGCCTTTGCTCAGGATCACCTTGTCCAGCTCCTGGATCAGTTCCCGGTCCCCTTCACGGTAGCTGACGGTGAGTTCTTCCGGTGTGGTGGCCATTCAGGTCGCTCCGTTGCGTTTCAAAAGGAGCGCAATATCCCCCAAACCCAGGGAATTTGCAATTTGCAGGGCGGTGCGTCCCTGGGCGTCGGTGACCCGCACGTCGGCGCCGGCGTTGACCAGGTGCTTGGCCAGCTTGTGGTTGCCCTGACGGATGGCGATGAGCAAGGGCGTGTCGCCTCTCTCGTCTCGAACCTCCAGGTCGGCGCCGTGCCGGGCGAGGTAGTCGATGGTCTCCCGCTTGCGGATCCCCATGTGGGCGGCGTCCAGCAGCCAGGTGGTGGCGTCCATGCGGGCTCCGGCTTCGAGCAGCAGGTCGGCGATGAGAGTGTGGCCTTCCATGACGGCGTGCCACAGCGCGGTATGGCCGTTGCGGTCCGGCTTGTCGATCTCGACCCCGTGCTTGAGCAGCATGCGGACGATGGCCATGCGACCGTCTCGCACCGCCACCTGGAGTGGAGTGTAACCGTCCCGGTCGAGCTGATTCATGTCGGTGCCCCACCGGAGATGACGCTCGATCTGCTCGATGTCTCCGCGTTGCATGGCCAGATAGAGGGTCACGGTGGGTTTGTCCGGCTCGCTGCAGGCGGCCAGCAGGAAGAGCACGGCGGCGAGTAGGGGAGCGGTTTTCATCCGAGAGTGATGGTGGTACTTTGACCGCATCTTGAAAACGGCGCTGGGCATGGTAGCAAAAATCCTTTTCACGCTGGCGGTGGTGGGCCTGGTGGTCTGGATGGTCCGATTTCGTCGCCGTCCGGCGGCGTCGGTCAACTCGCCCATCCTCCCACGCCGCGCCGGGCGCCTGTTGGCGGTGTTGGTGCCGTCGGCCGTGCTGGCCGTGACCCTGGCCGTGGTCTGGTACGACTGGCGCCACGACCATCAGGTGCTGGAGGTGCGCGTCATCGATGCCGGCACCGGACGGGTGAGCCTCTATCGGGTGCGGCGCAACCGCCTCGGTGAACGCAGTTTCGAGACGGTGGACGGGCTTCGGGTGCGTCTGGCGGAGACGGAACGCATCGAAGTGGTGGCGTCGCCATGAGCGCGGCCGATTGGGTCGTCCGTCTGGCTTACGAGCTGGAGGAATCGGACCGCTACCGGCGGGTGAAGCAGGCCGTCTACGATCTGCTGGAGAACCCCCACTCCGCGGTGCGCCCCTACTTCGACCTGTTCATGATGGCGCTGGTGCTCTCCAGTGTCTTCCTCTTACTCTACAGCGTCAAGCACCCCTTGGGCGCATGGGCCGACACGTTCGAGAACGTCGTGGTCACCCTGTTCATCCTCGAGTACCTGGGACGGTTGTGGGTCTATGACAGCGTCCACGGCCACATCATCGAGGAGTACGAAAAGAGTGAGCTCATCAATGAGCCTTTCCGTCTGCGCCGCGCCCTCTGGGCGGTGGTGCGCGCCAAGTGGAGTTACATGACCACGCCCATGGCCATCATCGACCTGTTGGCCATATTGCCCAGTTACCGTCCGTTGCGGATTTTGCGCTTGTTCCTGCTCTTTCGGCTGTTCAAGTTGTTTCGTTACGCCCAGAACATCCAGGAGTTCGCTTCGGTGTTGAAGGAGAAGCGGGTGGAGTTCTTCACCCTGTTCACCTTTCTTATGTTCATCCTGCTGGTCGGCTCGTCGGCCATCTATTTGTTCGAGTCCCCGGCGGCCGGGGGGCAGGTCGAGGGCTTTTTCGAAGGGATCTACTGGGCACTGGTCACCCTCTCCACCGTGGGCTACGGCGATATCACGCCGCAGACGCCCGAGGGTCGCTTCGTCACCATGGTGCTCATTATCAGCGGCATCGGGGTCATTTCATTCTTCACTTCCATCGTGGTCTCTGCGTTCCAGGAAAAGCTGGGAGAGGTGCACGACCGTCAGGTGGCCAGCCTGTTGCAGAAGAAACGGGGCTATACCGTCATCTGTGGTTTCGGGCGGGTGGGGGAAGTGGTGGCCGCCTACCTGCACGGCGACCGCCGCCCATTCGTGGTGGTGGATCACGAACGCGACAAGGTGGATCAGGCACGCCGTCTCGGCTATTGGGCGGTGCACGGCAAGGCGGAACAGTTGGGGATGTTGCGCAAACTGGGCGTGGGCACCAACGCCGGGTGCTTGTTGTGCCTCACCGGGGACGATGTGGTCAACGTCTATGCCACGCTCACTGGGCGCCAGCTCGACCCGAACATCCAGATCATCTCTCGTGCCAACCACCATCGTACGTTGGACAAACTCATGCTGGCCGGCGCCACTCATGCGCTGGAGCCGTTCAAGATCGTGGGGCTCATCGCCGGGGAATACATCGGCCAGCCGGTGGCGTTCGAAGCCATCCACGGCATCGTCATGGGGCAGCAGGACATCTCCCTGGAGGCCATCCGAATTCCCGAGGGCTCTTGGCTGGACGGCCGGCGCATCGAAGAGGTGCCGTTGTCCGAGCTGCGCTTGATTCTGTTTGGTGTCATTACGCCGCCCGAGCGTGAAAGCGATCATGTCAAGAGCCACTATGATCTGGCTCGGCGGCGTTTCCAGTTCAATCCGGGGGCCGATTTCGTCCTTCTGGGCAACGACCTGCTGCTGGTGTTCGGACACCGATACAGCATTCTTCGACTTCGACACCGGTTGAAATGCTGATGGCCGGGAGATCGACCCAAGAGGTGGTGGTGGCCGGCACCGGCCTGGTGGGGCTGGAGGTCGCACGCCAACTGTGCGATCGCGGCGAGCGGGTGAGGGTGGTGGATCACGATCCGCGGCGTGTAGAGAAAGCCCGCCATCTCGGCTTCGAGGCGGAGGAGGTGGATCTGGCCGACGACGACGAGCTGGAGCGCCTTGGCATCGGTCGGGATGTGGACATCCTCTTCTCGTTGCTGGAGGACGACGCCCGTAATGTCTTTCTGGTCATCTCCGCCCGCGCCCTGGATCCTGAGATGTCCATCGTCTCCATCGCGGAGACCCAGGAGACGGTCAAGAGGCTCTATGCCGCTGGGGCAACCAAAGTCATCGATCCCTATCAGATCTCCGGCTATAAGATCTACGAGTTGATGCACCGGCCCCTCATCGCCGAGACCCTGGAGCGGACGGTATTCGGAAAGGACGTGGATCTGGAGATCGCGGAGATCCCGGTGCCAAAAGGCAGCTTTCTCGACGGGGTCTATCTGGACCGATTGGGACTGAACACGGCCTACGACCTGGTGGTGCTGGGTGTGGTGGACCGCTATTACGGGGACCATCTCATCTTCGCCACCGATCCCAAACGGCACAAGATCGATGTGGACGACGTGCTGGTGGTGATCGGGCCGCGTCGGGAGTTGGAGCGATTGCGCCGTGATCTGGAAGGCGGACGTTCAGCTTGAACCGCCGTCCGATTCGATGTCCGGCGTTTCCAGTCGCAGGCCGCTGATATCGGGGAGATGAGACGGCTCGGGTTCCGGCGTGGTGTTCGGTTCGGCGTCCGGAGGCACCGCTTCGAGATGGCTCACGTCGGGAATCCGTGTGTCGATTTCGCGCGGTGGCTCGTGGGGTGCGCCGTCCAAAGGGGCCAACGTGAGTCCGCCGTCCGAGGGCGGCGGTGAAACCGGCTGTTCGGGCTCCGATGGATGGATGCCTTCGGCGGCCATCTCCAGGCCGCTGGTGTCCATTTGGGGCGGCTCGGGTGGATCAGCGGGCGCCATGGAGGCCATGGGCGCCAGTGTGAGCCCGCCGTCTCCTTCGGCCTCGTCCGAGGGGGGCGTGGCGGCGGATGTCCGCCCCATCCGCACGGTGGGCGAGGGTGTCGGATCCGGCTCAGGGTCGGGCGGCTCTTCGCCTGCAGGCACGATTTGAACCAGGGCGCCCAACTCGAGAAAAGTCTTGCGGAAACGGCCCGCCTTCTCCGCCGTGAGGTTTTTCTTGATCCGGACCGGCACGCCGGAAAAGAGGGCTTCCAGACGGGCTCCTGAGAGTTTGAACAAACGACCCACCGCCGCTTTCACCTCGTCCGCCTCGCGGCCCTCCAGAAGTTGTCCGGAAAAGTAGACGTCGAACGCTTTTTTCACAAGGCGTGTCGGTGGTGTTGAGTGTCCGAGCCATCCTAGCAAATAGAAAGCCCGCCGGTAAAACCGACGGGCCGTAATGTGACCTGGGCCACTGGATGCGGCCCTGGCATGTAGATCAGAGCTTTTTCTTGAGCACGAAGGCCCCGCGGATGTCGCCCACCTTGAAGCCGCGGGCGCGGTCGGACGGATAGAGCTCATCCAGTTTGGCGGCCACCTTGGGATCGAGTTCGGCGCCGTGGCACTTGAGGCAGATCTTTCCGGTGGGGATGGCTTTCATGTAACGGAAGACCTTTTGGCCCTCTTCTTCCACCACGTCGTGGTAGTCCAGGGATTTGACGTCGGCACCTGCGGCCTTGCGCGCTTCGAACTCCTTGAGGACCTTTTTCTCCCAGGGCAGGGGGCTGTTGGTGGGCGCACGGTTCTTCAGGCTGGTGCGGGCCACGTACCAGCCGGTTTCGGCGCTCACCTGGTCGGCGATCTTGGGCGCCTTTTCGTTGCACACTTCGATGGCGTGCACCGGCCCGCCGGCTTTCATGGCCTTTTGTAGCTCACCCTTGAGCCGGCTGAAGAACGTCTTGATCACCTGGCGGGCCTCCGCCACGTGGGGATCCACCGCTTGTTGCGCCAGTGCCGGAGCGGCCACCACGGCGGCCAGCAGTGCGGATGCGAAAATTCTGCGACTCATCTCCTTTTTCCCTCCTCTTCTTTACGTTGGACAGGGTCTGGTCACGGCCCGGGGCTCGAGTCTGCCCGGGACGCTGACCCGAGACATTGACGATGGTCAGTTTAACAGCATTCGGCTCCGGCCAAGGGCGGTGCGGCCGGTACAATCCCTCGGATCGCGTTCATTGGCGATGCCTGCCATGCATCTGACTGTGGTCGCGCGCACGTCCGGCCTTCTGGCCGTGGTTTTCAGTTTGTCCTTGGTGCCGCCCTTGGTGGTGGGGTGGTGGTATGGAGAGGCGCGAGCGGATCCTTTCGTCTGGCCCATGATCGCCTGTATGGGGGTGGGGTTGTCGTTGTGGCGCCCCTGGCGGCCTTTGAAGGGGCGCATCGGGCGAAAGGATGGATTTCTCATCGTCGCCCTGTTCTGGGGCCTGATGAGCCTGTTGGGCGCCTGGCCCTTGTGGCTGGGGGCGGGGCTGAGCTTCACCGACGCCTTCTTCGAGGCGACTTCGGCCATCACCACCACGGGCGCCACCGTCATCACGGGATTGGACGAGCTGCCCCGTTCGCTCTTGTTCTACCGGCAGTTGCTCCAGTGGATGGGGGGCATGGGGCTCATCGTCCTGGGCATCGCGGTGCTGCCCATGCTCGGCATCGGAGGAATGCAGTTGTATCGGGCCGAGGCGCCGGGACCCATGAAAGAGGAGAAGATGACGCCGCGTCTGGCCAACACCGCCCGCGCTTTGTGGCTCATCTATCTTTCCATGACGGCGGCTTGCGCCCTGGCCTACTGGCTGGCCGGCATGGAACCCTTCGACGCCGTGGCCCACAGCCTCTCCACCGTTTCAACGGGCGGTTTTTCCACCCATGACGCGAGCCTTTCCCATTTTCATAGCCGCGCGGTGGAGGCGGTGGCCATCGTCTTCATGCTGCTGGCCTCGCTCAATTTCGCGGTCCATTTCCACGCCCTCGACCGACGCGATCCCGCCATTTATTGGCGTGATCCCGAGGCCCGCACCTTTTTGCTCTTCGTGTTGGCCATGGTGTTCCTGGTGGGGATGGTACTTCGGCTGGAGGGCGACTACCATCAGTTGCCGCCCACGTTGCGCGATGCCAGTTTCGAAGTGGTGTCCGTGGTCACCAGCACCGGATTCGGCATCGTGGACTTCACCCACTGGCCCGATTTTCTGCCCGTGCTGCTCATCTTCATCAGTTTCATGGGCGGTTGCGGCGGATCCACCGCCGGCGGCATGAAGGTGGTGCGGGTGATCCTGTTGGTGAAGCAGGGGTTGCGCGAGGTGCACAAACTGCTCCACCCCAACGCCATGCTGCCGGTCCGTTTGGGCGGGCAAGTGGTGGACAACCGGGTGATGAACGCGGTGTGGGGGTTCTTCGCCGCCTACACCGCGGTTTTCGTGCTGCTCATGCTGGCCATGATCCACACCGGACTGGACCAGGTATCGGCCTTTTCGGCCGTGGCCACAAGTCTCAACAACCTGGGGCCGGGCCTGGGGGTGGTGGCCTACGACTTCCAGGCGGTGAGCGACGCCGGAAAGTGGATCTCGGTGGTGGCCATGCTCATGGGCCGGCTGGAGATCTTCACCATATTGATTCTGCTTTCACCCGGCTTCTGGCGCCAGTGAAGGCGATCACGCCTCCATGGGCATGAACTTCTCCAGGATCTCCGCTTCCAGTTCGTCCGGGAGGGGTTCCTGGAGCGGCGTGCCGATCAGTTCGCGGGTGGTGGTGTCCTCGATCTCGTCCGGACCCATGCGCTGGGCCAGCCATTCGCGCATGAAAGACTCGGCGCAGCGCCGCATGGCGTCCACCTCTTCTTCGGGGCAGCCGAGGATTTCGGCCACGTCGCCCGCTGCCATTTCGTTCACGTCCGTCAAGACCAGGGCTTGACGCCAGCGGCGCGGCAGCAGCGCCAACACTTCCTGTACCAGGAGATTGCGCTGAAACAGGGCTTCGGCCTCTTCCGGGATGGGGCTTTCCGGGTTTGGGATGACATCTTCCAGCCGGATCACTTCGTCGGGCTGGTAAAACTCGTAGATCTCGGTGTCCAGGCCGTCGCTCACCTCCATGGGGCCTTCGGCTTCCCGCTCTTCGGTGGCCACCCGTCGTTCACGCACCCGGTGGGCCTCCATCTCTTCGCCGATGACCTCCAACGCCAGCTTGGTGAGCCAAGGGAAGACCTCGAGATGGTCGGGGCGGTCGCGGAAGCCTTCGTAGCCGCGCACCAGCACGCTGTCGAGAATTTCGTCCGGCCCGGCGTCGGCGGGGGAGAGATCGCCCAGCGCCTGGTGATAAGCCAGCTCACGGCGGATGAACTGGTAGAGCGCGTCGAGATGGGGGCGCACCAGCGTCATGTAGGTTTTGCGCAGATCCTGCTCTTCCGGGGTTCCGGCCTTGAGCAGCGCGCGCAGCTCGGCGCGGCGGCGGGGGCGTTTCCACAAGTGGTCGTTGCGCGCCAGATGCTTGTGTCGTTCCACCTGACGCCGCAGTTCGGCGAACACCGCGTGAATCACGCCGGGCGCGCTGTCGGCCTCTTCCACGGCGGCCAGGGTCTTGTGCGGCAGGTGGAGCTTGAGGCGGGCGCGGTAGAGCTGTCGCTTGGTGTGTTTCTCGATGGCCCCGTCCAGGAGCACGGTGTCGGGGTCATAACCCGCCAGCAAGGTCTCCAGGGCGTTCTGATTCTCCTGCACCACGGATTTGAGGGCTTTCTTTTCGTTTTTGTCCAGTTTTCTGTAGGCGAAGCGGGTTTTCATGATCGAGAGTCCTGTGTGGATGGCATGCTGTTCAGATGCGGATTCGGCGCGCGGTTTCAAGGGCGCCGGGCCGCGGACGAGGGTACTATGCCTTTCCGGGCGGGAGAAGCGGGTCGGCATCCGGCGCCGGTGGATCGCCGGGCGGTGCATTTTTTTCGGGCTGGAATAGAATGGCCCGCTCCGCGGCAACACGGTGGCATCCATGCCCTATTGGCGACTGTCTTCTTTCTATTTTTTCTATTTCGCCTCGCTGGGGGCCCTGGTGCCCTATTGGGGGCTGTATTTGGAGGCACTGGGGTTCGACGCCGTGGCCATCGGGTCCCTCATGGCGGTGCTCATGGCCACCAAGATCGTGGCGCCCAATGTTTGGGGCTGGATCGCGGACCACCACGGCCACCGCATGCGCATCGTCCGTTTCGCCTCCCTGGCCGCCCTGATCGCCTTTGCCGGCGTGTTCGCGGTGCGGGGCTTCTGGGGCCTGGCGGCGGTGATGGCGCTGTACAGCTTTTTCTGGAACGCTTCGCTGCCTCAGTTCGAAGCGGTGACCTTCAACCATCTGGGCCGCCGCGCGGCCCGTTATGCCCGCATTCGGGTGTGGGGTTCGGTGGGTTTCATCGTCACCGTGGTGGGGGTGGGGCAGTGGGTGGATCGCGCCGGACCGTCCGTGGTGGTCTGGGCGGTTCTGGCCACCTTCTTCGGCGTTTGGGTCGCCAGCCTGCTGGTGCCGGACCGTGAGGAGGAAAAGGGGCACGAAGTCCAGGAACCCTTTCTCGACGTGTTGCGCCGCCGAGAAGTGGCGGCTTTTTTCGTGGCGGTGTTCCTCATGCAAGCGAGCCACGGGCCCTACTACGCCTTCTACACCATCTATCTCCAGGAGTGGGGTTACTCCAAGACCGTCATCGGCGGGTTGTGGGGGCTGGGCGTGCTGGCGGAAGTCACCCTGTTTCTGTTTTTCATGCACCGCCTGTTGGAGCGATTCAGCACCCGACGCATCCTCCTGGCCAGCCTGGCCCTGGCCGGCTTGCGTTGGGCGCTCATCGGCTGGTTTCCCGACCAGCCTTCCATGATGGTGTTGGCCCAGCTTCTCCACGCCGCCAGTTTCGGCAGCTTCCACGCCTCCGCCATCCACATGATCCACCACCATTTCAAGGGCAGGCATCAGGGACGCGGGCAGGCGCTCTATGCCAGCATGAGCTTCGGCGCGGGCGGCGCCGCCGGCACTTTCGCCAGCGGCTTCGTTTGGGCGCACTGGGGGGATGCGGTGGCCTATACTCTGGCCTCGTTCGTGGCGCTGGCCGGGGCCGCCGTGGTGTGGCGTTCCATCGGGGATTGGCATGAAAGAGAGGATCAAGCGCAGGGTGCGTAACCTGCTGTTGTCGGCGGCCGTGCTCGTCGTGGCCGGTGCCGTCTTCGCGCTGCTGGTGGCCACCCGTCCGGAGCAGCGGGCGGTGGCGGTGGAGGAGCGGGCGTGGCCGGTGTCGGCCATGATTCTCTCACTTGGGCGGTGGCCGCGCACCCTGGTGCTTTACGGGCGGGTGGATGCCCTCACCCGAAGCCGGATCACCGCCGCCGTGGCCGCCGAGGTGACCCGGGTCGCCGCGG